>SDBT01000090.1_pt1 | contig 110583 bp, 98 predicted proteins | sample 2277101 | NCBI WGS metagenome assembly SDBT01 (sample SAMN10404973, study PRJNA504765) | marine sediment metagenome | isolation source: marine sediment core GS10_PC15, 103 cmbsf | place: Arctic Ocean: Southern Knipovich Ridge | collected 2010
TTGCTAAAATCAGAGTTGGTAGAAACTTTTTGATCCCGTAAGTGTTTATGTTCAAGCGCAATATATTCGCAAAGGCTATGAATATCAAAAGACCAATCCCAGCATAGTTGATAAGATCTAGGATTGCATCCCAAACAGTTTTTATTGTGGTTGAGGGGCTTTTGGCTATTACATCTGGATCAGTGCTTATTGGCCCCTTCAATACTTCATACAATTTTTCAGCATGAGTAGTTTCTGGCACCACAAGAACTGCCAGCGTTATTGCAATAGCAACGCCAATAGTAGGTAACCAAGATACAAAATTTTTATGGTTTGTGGTCATATGTTAATCTTCTTCCTCGGATTCTGTGGTAGATGATTCTGAATCAACAGTAGTCGAGTCAGAATTTATTGGGGTTGATGGCTCATCAGGAAGTTCCTCTTGGGTTATATCAACTCCGATTGAACTATTCATCCAACTAAGTGCTAGTTTATACATTGAATCAACACCTTCTTTTACAAAAACTATGATTGCACAAAAAGCCTGATTGAAAGTCTGGGTAAGAAAACCGCCACCAATACCTTCACAAAAACTTGCGTCTTCACCGGCTGTACTTGTGGGAGCTGAAGCGATAAGAAACAAATCTAAAAAATCTTGATATACGACGTCAAGATCATCATAGAAAGTTTTAAAACTTGTATATACATCTGATTCAATTGAGTCGTCCCATTTGAATTTTGTTGGAAGTGATATGGATGGACAAACAGTCGCAATGGTGTCGTCTTCACTTCCTAACATTTTGATAGATTTTCTTATATTATTAATATTTGTGCCAATAGATGAAAACACAGAAAACCCTGATTTTGTTAGTTTGTATTGTTTTCTAACCTCTACATCAAGAATATCGGTGCTATACAAGGTTGGCAATGTGCCTAGACCTCCAGAGACTAGACCGGCGGCAAAAGACTTAATAATCGGACCAAAAGTAATATTGTCTTCATTGAACTCTGGATCGAGATCGGTGGTTATGTTCCAATACTTCGAATTAGGTTTGCCATCTACCGGAAAAAGCAATAATCTCATATTGCTCTTCGCTGATATCCAATTTTCGCTAATTTCATTGCAGTTGGCGCTTATATCGGTTGGATCTAGAGCATAACCGATGCTATTTGCTCCATTATCTCCTTTTGCGTGTCGTATCGATGTGTAGATAAAGTCAGTAATCTGTCCGTTGCCAATATCACAATTTTTACCTGCTTTAAGTTGGATTCTGGTGTATTTGCCATTGATCAATATGAATGACCCGAGATTGAAGTATTCACTTTCATTACTAACTGTATATGCTAATAATAAAATTGGGTGATAAGTTACAATAGGATTTGGGATGCCGACGGTACTACGAATGCATTTTTCATCGGGATTAGTAAGCTGATAGATAGTAAAATTTTTTGCACCAAATGGTGGTTTTACGTTGTCTAGTTCCGATATATCATCAGCCGTAAGTGAAGTATCTTGTTTGGTTAATGTAATTGGATCATGTTCTGAGCCTTTATCGTTGATAATTACAGTTGCCTGAATTGATTCTCGATTCGGTGAAGTGAATTCTAATTTTATGTTTGCAGATGTGTCTGGTGGCGATATTGCCATCACCGGATAAATTGGCAACAAAAAAACAAGTCCGACTATAAATGCCGCTAGTATTTTTTGTATTCTTATCATCTCCCCTCCGCGACACATTAATATATATAAATAGTTCGTCGCGCCCTCCGTAGCTTTACTGTTCTTTGCAGTCTGTATGCGTAGGATGGGCTATTCCAGTTCTAAATTATCTTAATTGGTTCAAGTATTTGTCAATCAATTCGTCGTTTGGGTCGAGAAGCTTGGCTTTTTCAAATGCCTCTTTGGCTTTTGTATTATGAAAGTTTCTGTTTTCTGAAGTAAGTTTAACTTTTTGTGTGGTTTCAAGATGCGCGATTGCATGGTAGAGCCATGCATCTTTGTAATTTCTGTTCATCTCTAAGGCAGTGTTGGCTACAATCAGTGCGAACATCGGCTCATCAGCTTCTAGCATTTTCTTTACGATCAAAACAGATTCGTATTCGTTTATTGGGACTGACTTTGCCTGATTCAAGAGATCGAGCCGCTCTATATCGTTTTTCTCCCTGATCAGATCTTCAATTACTAAGATGTCTTTTTGTGCTTCATTAACTTTTTTAAGTTTTGCATCAATCTCAACTGAATCAATTAGAAAGTCTGCTTTTTTATATTCAACTGTGGCTTCAACGAACTTTTCATCTCGAAGTTTCTTATCTCCAGATTTTGTAAAACTTATAGCAATGGGCGGCTTGAGTGCAGTTATTATAACCAGAAGAATAAGTATGACTAACACAAACATAGCCAAGTTGAAACTGGGGAAAGGTAACTTATTTCGATGTCTTTTGGGGCTATAGATTTTGTTTTGCATTCATCAGCTTAGGTAAAATACGACCAAAACAACCAGAGCAAGGATTATCCTGTACACGGCAAAAACTGCTAAGGTGCCCCTCTTTAAATATTCTATCAGATATTTGATTGCAAAAAAACCGACTACAGCCGAAAAAACTATTGCTAACAAAAAAGGGAGGTCAATCTGACTTGTATTCATTTTTGTTGCTTCAAGTAGTGTAGCACCGATCATAGCGGGAATTCCCAAAAGGAATGAAAATCGTGTTGCGTTTTCGCGATTTAGTCCCAAAAATCTTCCAGCTGTAATCGTGATTCCAGATCTAGAAACTCCTGGCATCAGGGCGATGGCTTGGAAGAGGCCGATCAAAAAAGTTTTCTTGTAGCTAGTAGCTTGCAGCTTGTAGTTAGCAAGATGAGAGTCAGATATCCAAAGAAGAATACCGAATACTGCCAAATTAATTGCTATTAGAACTGGGGTATGTAAGTATTGTTCAACCAAGTCAGAGATAAAAAAACCAACGATCCCGGCGGGGACGGTTGCTAGGAGAATCTGCCACAAAATATTAGTTGGTAGTTGGTAGTTGGTAGTTGGTAGCTTTTTTCCGAAAGCATTCGAAATTATTGAAACAATATCATGCCAGAAAAAGACAATGATTGCAATCAGAGTTCCAAAGTGAAGTGCCACATCAAAACCAAGCCCCTTGTATTCCCACCCGAAGATATAGGGGGTTAAAACAAGGTGTCCTGAAGAGGAGATCGGCAGAAACTCTGTGATCCCCTGAACAACCGCAAAGATGATTGATTGAATATACTCCATAGTTTCCCTTCACAAAAATACAAATCTAACAAAAATACAAATATTGAAATACGACCCGTGTTTGACCGCCCGCCCGCCACGCTATGCGTAGCATTTCGGGCAGGTGTGGTTTCGTTTACTTAATCTTAATTATGATCCGTGTTTAACCGCGTGGTTTCATTTTGGTAGTGTCTTACTCCCATAACTTTTCCGCTTTGTGAACAATTATGTAGGCTACGATTCCGGCTGCAATCCCCAAAAGTGCTCCGCCAATTACGTCGGATGGATAGTGCAAACCAGTAGCGATTCTGCTAACTGCAATTAATATTGAAATCACAAATAAAAATGAGCCAAGTTTTTTGTGACCATATAGAAAAACTGAAGTAGCAACTGCAAATGCGATGTATGTGTGAGAGGAGGGGAAAGAAGCCACATCAACTCGAAAATTTGCAGCATCTAGGTCAACTACGCTAGCATGGGAAATGTATGGTCGTGGACGTTTCCAAAAAACAAAGACCACAACATCGATCAGTCCTGCTAGCCCCATCGCAAAAAAAGAGCAAATCAAAGCATTTATCTTTTTTGTATAGATAAGATAGATGAAAGCCGAAAACGGTATAATTATGCCGAATTTAGCGGATAAGAAAAATGCATAGCCGATGTCAGGATTGTCCTGTCCATATTTGTACATCTTTGTGTAGGTCTCAAAATCCAGTGTACGAATTTTATCTAAGAATTGATTCATGCAGATAAATTTTAGCATATCTGGTACGATATAGCTACAAAAATATATAAATATGACTGCACCAAAAGACTTAAAAAAATTTAAAAGAGAGTTTCTAGAATACTGTGAGATTGAGAAAGGACAATCTATTTTAACTGTCTCAAACTATGACAGGTATCTTAACCGTTTTTTTGCATGGCTTAAAAATGAGAAAGCTCAAGCTGACGAAGCTATCATATTGAAACCTAAAGATATTGACCAAGAGGTTATTCGAAAGTACCGACTGTATGTGAACCGATTAAGGTCTAGAGACGGAAGAGAGCTGAAGGGGTCGACTCAAAACCATCACGTTCTAGCACTTAGAGCCTTTTTGCGTTACCTTTCATTTCGTGGCATTAAAACACTCTCTCCCGAAAAGATCACACTTGCAAAAACAGGGGATCGAGAAGTAAGTTTTTTAAATATTGAAGAATATGAGAAGTTGTTGTCTATTCCCAATGCAAACGATGTAGAGGGCGCAAAAAACAAAGCAATCTTGGAACTTTTGTTTTCGACTGGACTTCGGGTTTCGGAGTTAGTTAAGTTAAATGTCTCAGACATTAATTTCGAAAGTGGAGAGATAGCAGTGCTGGGGAAAGGCAAGAAGCTAAGAGTGGTATTTGTCTCAGAGCGAGCTCAAAGTGCGATTAGCAATTATTTAAGATTGAAATACAAGCTGGACAAAGATAACACCGAACCAAATATTGTGTCAACACAAGTTAAGCAGGATAAGAATTTCAAGAAATTGGAAAATGAACCTCTATTTTTGTCAAATAGAAATAACAGGATAAACCCGAGGGGTGTCGAGAGAATGGTCAAGAAGTACGCTAAAGAAGCGGGGATTTCGAAACAGGTTACTCCTCACACTTTAAGGCATACTTTCGCAACTGATCTTTTGGGAGCCGGAGCTGATCTGCGTTCAGTTCAGTCGCTACTTGGTCACTCAAACATCTCAACTACCCAAATTTACACTCATGTCACTAACAAAGGTTTACGAGAAGTTCATAAGAAGTTTCACGGCGGGAACCGCGATACTCTTGAGGAAATAAAAAAAGAGCCTAACTAGGATCAAATATGGCAAACAGAGTTATGCCGATTGTTCGTCGATCTCGTCCCACATATCTATAACTTCAGCTTTGCACATCTCTGGCGAAGCCTGACAGTTAACTAGTTCCGACTTTATCTGTTCAATCTTCGACTCATTCGAAGTAGCAGATTCGATCGGAATCTCTATGTTTTTTTCTATTGGTTTTTGTATTTGTAGTTTCATGGTTTTTAATGCATCTCTTAAATAACCACAAGTCAGCAGAAAAATATGCATTAGACCATTGTATCAAATATAGAGCACTTTGTCAAGGAGTTTTGTGGTATAAATGTGAAAACCCCGCCTCCAATGGAGACGGGGTCAGGGAACATCGAGGGCTGGCTAAGGGCCACGGAAGCCGACGATTTCAGCCCGGAGCGAATGTAATCGCTCCATGGGCTTGATTGGTTCTGGCGTCATGGCCATGCATTTGAGGCTTCCGAAGTGTCCTATGTACACTTCCTTGTGACTTATTACCATGCTGTCACTTCTAGATTCCTGCTCGTTGATGATTAGCCGGTACTCTAGATCTTTGACGATCGTATTGCTAGTGTTCTTGATCTTGATGAAGTACTGCAGATAGAGCAATCCACAGTGCCTGACAAGTCTGCCATGCACTTCATGGACTTCGATAGCACTGTCGGGGGATGGGGTTATTGCTCCCTGTATCAGGCCCGGGAACTCCTTCTCGGTCGGGGGCCAAGTTCGGCTATCGTTCGATCCCGGCAGGTTCTCGACCACCGGAATCTCGGGTGCTATGTCTGTCGACACAGCCCCCTCTGCGACTTCTCCTGGCAATGCCAGTGGGATGTCTTCAGAGGCCATTGCGTAACGATCTGATCCTACTGAAGCCGTATCCTTGCAGCCTGTGAGGGCTGCAAAAACGATTGCAACTACAATCAGCGCGATGCGCTTCATGTTTCTCACCTTTTTGCCGAGCCTCTAGGCTCTGGATTTTCATCTTTACACGCCTATAGCGTAGCAAAAATACGCTCATTTGTCAAGCGTATTTTTCGCATTATTTCGATTGTAGTTCTAGTAAATCGTAATTTATCTATTTGAATCTTTTTTCAAGCTCACTTCGAACAATCTTTCTATCTGAAAAAGGCACGAATTCATCGATCCCTACCGCCATTACCTCCTCAGCCCCTTTCCCAGTTATGATCACAACATCGTTCTTTTTGGCCTCTTTTATAGCTTTTTTAATAGCTTGAGCACGATCAAGTACTTTCCAATAGTTCCTATGCAGTCTCCACTGACCTTTCTTTTTTGCTCCCTTAAAGATCCCAGCCGCCACTTCCTCCATTATTGCATTTGGATCCTCATCATATGGATCTTCATTGGTAAAAATTGCTAGATCAGCAAATCCTCCAACTAGTGCCCCCATAATCGGTCTTTTAGTGTTATCACGTTTGCCTGTCGCACCCAGAACTGCGATCATGCGACCGCCACTTTTTTTGATGCTATCTGTTATGGTTTCATAAACATTTTTAAGCGAATCAGCGTTATGTGCGTAGTCTACTATAACTGTAAAGTTTTGCTTTGGGCTGACCTTTATGGACTCCATCCTTCCTGTTATTCCAATTATACTTTCAAGTCCAGCTTTAATCTTTTCAGTATTGAGACCCAAGGCAAGCCCGACGGAAAATGTCGCCAAAGCGTTTGAAACATTGAAAACTCCTGGCATATTCAAATTTATTGTAGTTTGTCCCTTTTGGTGCGCTGCAGTAAAACTTATAGAGTCTGCTGTCGGAATAATCTTACGTGCAACAACTCCATTTACAACTATTTTTTTAGTTGAATACGTTAACTTTTGTAGAGCTGGGAGTTCATAGATCTTCTGCCACTCTTTATCATCTTGATTGATAATGAATTTTGCTTTTGGATTGTCAACGAAGACTTTCTTTTTCGCATTAAAATACTCTTTCATCGTCTTATGGTACTCGAGATGTTCTTGACTTAGGTTTGTGTAAACCAATGTATCGAACTTTATATTGGCAACTCTGTGCTGGTCGATTCCTTGTGAAGTAACTTCCAAAACGGCGTATTCGCATTTTGCATCAACTGCATCTTTTAAGAACTTTTGTAGATGAGAAGGTGGAGGAGTAGTAACCCATTTGTCTTTAGTTTTATGGGGGGTTGTTTCATCACCAATCTTGGTATTTATCGTTGTTTCCATTGCATTTTTAATCCCAGCGCTATCTAACATAACTGCTATCATACTACAGACAGTGGTTTTGCCTTTAGTCCCAGTGACACCAATTACCTTAATCTTTTCACTAGGCTTTCCATACTTTGATGCAGATAATGAAGAACTAATCTTATGAAATTTGTTTTTAGTGCTTTGTGGCAATAAATTTGATAATGTTTTTTTCATCTTCTTACCTTTTCTGCTAATTTAAATAATTTGTATTCAAATGGTTTAAATACTAGATCGAAACTTCCGACCAATTCAAGGTAGTTTCCGCCGAACTTCTTTTTAAAACTTGTCACATTTGCCCATCGGTGTTTTGGCTGATCTTCTGGCGCTACTCCAAAAAGGTCGTATTCTAAAAAGCCGTTTTCTTTAGCATCTTTCATGATCTCCCAGTGCAAAAGGTAGGGCGCCATTGTCTGTTTTTCTTCTTGGCTTGAACCGCCAAAGAGGTAAGTTGCTCGTTTTTCATAATACACCACAACTGCCACAGCAAGAACTTTTTCTGTGCCCGTTCTGTGTAAAGATTCTGTGTGTGTCGCCTCAAACACTTTAACATAGCCTTTCTCTTTCAAGATGTCAAACAATTTGAAAAAATAATCTTTGTTTCTATAAGAGATCTTCTGTCGTTTGGCCGTAGTTTCGTAAAGGGAGTAAAAGTTTTCGATCGAATCTGATTCTTTTACACTCACACTATGTTTCTTAGCCACCTTTATGTTGTAGCGACCTTTCTGTTTCATCTCTGCAAGAATCTCATCCTTTGTTTTTGAAAGATCTATCACTAAGGTGTGTTCTGGCTGCATCTCCTCGAAGGATTTTTGAAAGCCCACAGCTTCAAGAGCTTCTAAAGCTTCGCTAGCTTTTTCTTTGAGGTCGTCAATCTCTAACCTGTAGAAAATTGTATTATTGGTATCTGCGATCTCCCTTATCTTCTCTAAAAATACATCATACTTGATACTTGATACTTGATACTTACTTACCCTCGGAGAATAAAGCATTGTTCTCCCCATCGGCAAGTTTTTTTGCAACACCAAAACGTCATCGACTCTATAAGATTTTTGCCATCCAGTTTGTAATTTAAACTTCTCCCACTCGGGAGTTTGAAAAATACTCATAGTCTGATTCTAGCAAAATTTACGAAAGTTTGCTATTGTAGTTTCTGTTATGGAAAAGAAAAAACCTATTCTTATACTTGCAATTGAAACATCGTGTGATGAGACATCGGCTGCTGTCATTTGCGGTTGTCATTCTGAATCTAATAAGCTAAAAAGCTATAACCTACAACCTGTAGTCCTTTCTAACATTGTTTCATCTCAGGTAGATCTTCATACAATAACTGGCGGGATTGTTCCCGAAGTTGCATCGCGTGCTCATATGGAAGCGATAGTGCCTGTAATAGAAGAAGCGTTGACTGATGCGAAAGTTTGTTTTTCTGATATCACCCATATTGCAGTAACTTCTGGGCCTGGGTTGATTGGATCTCTTTTAGTTGGATTTAATGCCGCAAAGTCGATTGCATATGCAAGAGATCTGCCAATAATTCCGATAAACCACATAGAAGGACACATTTATTCAGCACTATGTGCTGAACCCTTCACGAATTTACAAATTGAACGAAAGTACAAAAGTACGAAAAATGATGAAGCTAACAGCTTTCCTGCTTTGGCGCTGACAGTTTCAGGTGGGCATACTGCATTGACGATGATTTTCGATCACGGCAAATATGAAACTATGGGCCAAACTCGAGATGATGCTGCTGGTGAAGCGTTCGATAAAGTGGCACAACTTTTAGGTCTTGGTTTTCCTGGAGGACCGGCAATTTCTAAACTGGCTGAACAATTTAGAAATAGAAGCTCCAAGCTCCAAGATACAAGTAACAAACAAATTATAAATTCCAAATTCCAAAAATCCGAGTCTAAAAACCTAACAAGCTATAAGCTACAACCTAACAAGCTAGTATTCCCAAGACCGATGATAAATGAAAGAAACTTTGACTTTTCCTTCTCGGGTTTGAAAACAGCTGTTTTAACCGAGGTCAAAAAACGAGGAGAATTAAGTGCAGTTGATAAAGAAGAGATTGCTTCCGCATTTGAAGATGCGGCGGTTGATCTTTTGGTCACAAAAACTATAAAGGCAGTAAAAGAGTACAAACCAAAAGCAGTACTTCTAGCCGGAGGAGTAGCAGCGAATCGATTTTTGAGAAATCGATTAACCGAAGAACTTAAAAACTTAAAAACTGATAAACGCATTGAACTGAAAATTGCACCACTAAATTTGTGTGGAGACAATGCAGCTATGATCGGTTTAGCTGCTTACTATCATATTGAAAGAGGAGATGTAAAACACTGGGACGAGATAAAAGTAGATTCAAACTTCACGTTGTAATTGAGTGAATAAATTGATAATCTAAACATATGAACAAACAATTTCCAAAAACATGGGAAGCCAAAAAGTATGAAGAGAAATTATACAAATTCTGGGAAGATTCCGGGTATTTTAAGCCTGAAGTTAATGATGGCAAACAGGGGAGAGCAGACCAAAAACCTTTCGTAATTCCGATTCCACCACCAAATATTACAGGCAAACTTCACATAGGTCATGCCATGTTTGTTACATTGGAAGATATTATGATCCGCTACCACAGACTTTTGGGCGAACCTACTTTATGGATACCCGGAGTGGATCATGCAGGGATTGCTACTCAAGCGGTTGTTGAGAAAGATTTGAAGAAAAAGGGGATTAGAAAACATGATCTTGGACGGGAGAAATTTGTTGAGAAAGTTTGGGAATGGAAAGAGGAACACGGAAATGAGATTACTCGCCAGATTAGACGACTTGGAGCCAGCCCAGATTGGTCAAGAGAGCGTTTTACATTGGATGAAGGTTTGTCAGAGGCAGTAGTTGAGGCGTTTTCTAGACTTCACAAAAAGGGCCTTATCTATCGAGGTAAATACATAGTTAACTGGTGCCCGAAGTGTCATAGTGCAATTTCGGATGATGAAGTCGAGCACACTCCACAAAAATCTAAACTTTATTACTTCAAATACGATAAAAATTTCCCAATTACAATTGCTACAACTCGTCCTGAAACCAAATTCGGAGATACTGCTGTCGCGGTCAACCCGAAAGATGATCGCTATAAAGAATTTGTTGGCAAAGAGTATGATATTGATCTAGATGGAGTTAAGCGAAAGATAAAAATTATCGCCGACAGAGCAGTTGATAAAGAGTTTGGGGCAGGAGCGCTTGGAGTTACTCCGGCTCATTCTGTAATAGATTGGAAGATGGCTGAAGATAATAATCTTGAGACGGTGCAAGTTATCGATGAAGATGGCAAGATGACAAAAGAGGCTGGTAAATATGCCGATCTTTCCGTTCAGGATGCACGAGAGAAGCTGGTGAAGTATTTGAATGATGCCGGTTTGATGGAAAAAGAGGAAGAGTTTGAGAATAATTTGTCAGTTTGTTACCGATGTGAAACGGCAGTTGAGCCGATTCCATCAAAGCAGTGGTTTGTGAAGATGAAACCTTTGGCAGAAAAAGCTATAAAAGCTGTCAAAGATGGAGAAGTTACTATAATTCCGAAAAGATTCGAGAAAGACTACTTTCATTGGATGGACAATATACATGACTGGTGCATAAGCCGTCAGCTTTGGTGGGGACATCGGATACCTGTTTGGTACAAACAGGATGCAAATGCTCAAACATCAGAAACTAAGAAGCTAAAAAGCTACGACCTACAAGCTGAGGATATTTTTGTCGGCAAAAATCCTCCGTCTGAAGGCGAGTGGGTTCAAGACCCTGACGTACTGGACACTTGGTTTTCAAGTGGATTGTGGCCGTTTTCAACACTTGGCTGGCCGAGTGAAACTGAAGATTTGAAAAACTTTTACCCTGCATCAGTATTGGAAACTGGCTACGACATACTCTTTTTCTGGGTAGCTAGAATGATAATGATGGGAATCGAACTTACTGGAAAGGTGCCATTTCATACAGTTTATCTGCATGGATTGGTTCGAGATGAACATAACAGAAAGATGAGTAAATCTTTAGGCAATGTGCTCGATCCGCTCGATGTTATAGACGAATACGGCACAGATGCGCTTCGAATGGGGCTTGTTGTTGGAGCAACTCCAGGTCAAGACGTTGCAGTTGGAAAGTCAAAGATAAAGGGTTACAGAAACTTTGCTAACAAAATCTGGAATGCTTCACGTTTCGTTGCACTTCGTGTTTCAAATGGCAATCTTCAAAGTGGAGAGCTTGGAGAAGAAAAAATTGATAATCTAGATATTGACGAGTCAATTCTAACTGAAGCTGATAAACAGATATTAAAATCACACGAAGAAGTAATACTAAAGATGACAAAACATCTCAACGAATACCGCTTCTCTTTGGCAGGAGAGACCATATACGAATACTTCTGGCATACATTTGCTGACAAATACATCGAGTCCGCCAAAGGTCAGCTTGAAAACGAGAAACTAAAAACAAATACTCAAAAGATTTTGATCAAAGTTTTGACCGAATCATTGATTCTTCTGCATCCGTTCGTTCCATATGTGACCGAACAAGTATGGCAGGAACTGAGAGAGATCCACCCGGCTCTAAGTGAGTCTATTATGATCTCAAACTGGCCAAGTTCGTTTCATAATTAAACATGAGCTCAGAACTAAAAGAAAAGATTATGAAAATAAATAAAAGGTGGGGAGACGCATTAGAGGTTTCCCCGTGCAGTCTTAACGATTTTAAGAAACTATTAAAAAATACACTCCCGTATGAGGATCTTGATCTAGTTCGTAGTGATAGCGACGTTATTGAATATTGTAATATCTTGCGTATAGAGCATGTTAGGCGAAACAAGAGATATTCAGGAACTGTGGGAAGTAATATATATGACAGCATAATGGAATCAACATCATTTGAAATCTTATTTGCTCGTCTGGAAATAGCACTTAACCTAGATAGTATAAACAACAAATCTTCTTGGTACGATGCAATCGATAAAATTGTAAGTCTTTCGAGTATCGGCGTTAAGGTGGTTATAATGGGTGATTATGACTATGATAAAGAGATAACATTTGTACCAGAAGGCGAAGAGTTTATTGATGAAAAAGTCGTAAAGAAAGTGCTCTCTTTTCTTGGGGATAAAAGCAATGAGCATTTTAAAAAAGCTCTTAAAGCCCACTTAAAGAAGACGCCCAAAAAACGAATCGAAACAGTGGAGGCAATACGTCGTTCTTTAGAGGAATACCTCAAAGATACTCTGGGAAATAATAAGAATAGCTTGGAAAGTAATATCAAGGAGCTTGGAAAGGCGTTGAAAGACAATGATATTGATCCAAGAATAATAAATAATATATTTAAGTCACTAAGCATGTTGGAGCATTTCTTCAATGAAAACTCAAAACACAATGATGGAGCTTTGTCCCACGAAGAAGTAGAGTATGTGATATATGAAGCTTCTGTTAACATGTATGCAATTAATGAACTCCTTGTTAATGTAAAATAACATGTTGTATTGACAAGAGTATGCAACATATGATACAATAAAAGTACTATGCAACATACAGATTGTGTTTCTACAATGCAAGCAGCAAAGATAACTGGGTTAGACCGGACCCAGGTTTTTCGTCTGATCAAAAACGGTACTATCCCCGCAGAACGTGTGGGGCGAAATTACATTATAAGAAAAAAAGATCTATTTATCTTTACAGAAGAGGTCAATGCGAAGGAAAAAAGAAATATTGACCATGCGGTTAAGAAAGTTTTTAGGGAATACGGAGATGTAATTCGAAAGCTCGGGGAGGAATAATGGTTCTTCGAATTTCAATCCAAGAAGTCGAACTACTTTCTCACAGAATGGCGAAAGAGATGCTAAAGTGGGATGAACCGATCCCAGGTTTTGAAACTCGTTTTCCAAATGTGCTCGAAAGTTGTATATACACTCCTTTTCAGACATACAACAAGAGAAATCTTTATCATGGATTGATTGCACAAGCATCGATCCTGTTTTATCTGATGATAAAAAACCATCCTTTTCAAAACGGTAACAAGCGAATCGCTATAACGACTCTGTTCGTATTTTTGTCAAAAAATGGCAAGTGGGTTAAAGTTGAAAGTGAAAGTCTTTATCAGTTCGCTGTTTGGGTCGCAAGTTCGCCTGCACAATTTAAGGATGAGGTTCTAGCTTCGATTGAAAAATTTATAAAAAAGAACATGGTGGACAGGTAGTTGCAATGTGCAAAAAATGCACATTGCTTCTGTCAGTTGTTTCCAAAATGGAACATACTCGATTGTTTAGATCGGTATTAGCTGAAGCACATGTTCCAAAATGGAACATATAGTCGGAAGCAGGGAATGAAAAGTACATGTGCAGAAAGTACACACATGCCATAAAGTTTGACAAGTAGAAAATAATGTATTATAGTGACAAAGCAATGAAAAAAATAAGCATTCAAACTAGACATCATCACAAAGCCAAACTCCTGTTGGGTTGCTTCTATGTTGTCTAAATTGTTCTAAATATGACGATACAAAGCAGCCTAAGAGGCTGTTTTTTAATTACTCGAAAGGGGACAGGACAATGACACGACCCGTTGAAGGATGTTACCCATATTTACGAGGCCACGATGAGTGGTTGTTGCCATGGGGAGCCCAAGCCGGGCATCCAACATGTACCGAATGTCGGGAAAAGTGTGAAGAGATTGGCAAAAAATTACCCTGTATTGACAAGGAGGAAAAGGAGTAGCGAACCGCCCCGCCCCGATTATCGGGGCGGGATGTTCTATAGTATTAAAATTTGATAAGATAGTATTGTATTAAATAAATAAGGAGATATATGTGTTCATGTGAAAATTGCAAGTGCGATCCTTGTACTTGTAGCAAATAAGTATTAATCGATAATTATGGTCACAGAAATAATCGACATTCTCGCCAACTTTGTAGTTTCGACGATTGATCTTCTCGGGTACCCCGGGATATTTTTTCTAATGTTCATAGAGAGTTGTGGGATCTTGATGCCTTCTGAAGTAATCATGCCATTCTCTGGCTTTTTGGTAGCAGATGGCACAATGAATTTTTGGATAGTATCAATTATGGGAGGACTTGGAAACTTAGGTGGCTCACTTCTTGCATATTGGATAGGGGCAAAGGGCGGAAGACCGTTGATCGAAAAATATGGAAAATATATCTTGATCTCCAAGCACGACCTTGATTTGGCGGATAAATGGTTTGCCAATCATGGTGAATGGACCGCATTTGCAGGCAGGCTTCTTCCTGTAGTTAGGACATTTATCTCTTTTCCAGCCGGAATTGCCAAAATGGATATAAAGAAATTTTCCATCTACACATTTTTAGGAGCATTTATCTGGAGCGTAGCTCTAGCCTATGCAGGCGTTAAGATGGGCGAGAATTGGGAGCTAATACGAGAGAAACTGCATAACTTCGACTTAGCAATCGTAATATCGATAGTATTATTTATCATTTGGTATGTGTGGCGCCATATTAAACATTCAAAGTAAACAAAGTGTCATAAAATCGTGATCGCGGAAATATCACACCGATTATTATAAGATATTCAAAACGATTTTTTCACTGATATATCGAATATTAATTAGCTCAGATATCTGAGCTAATTAATATTTTATTACTGTATGTAGAGCACTGTTTACTTATTGCTTTGGAGTATTGTCTGGGGTCGGTGGAGGTGGTGTTGATGCTTGACCTGCTTCAGTATTTGGCCTATCTTTAACTGTTTCTGTTGGCATTGCGAAAGGATCCTCAATTGCTGGAGTGCTTGCTGGCGCAGCAACAGGAGTTTGGTCCGGAGCCACGGCAGGCGGAGGAGTTACTGGAGCGGGGGTAGTGTCTGGTGCAACAACAGGTTCATTTTCAGCGATTGTGGTATTTGATTCTTCAACTTTTTGGGTTATGGCATCATGAGTCTCACCAGTTAATTTTTCCAGATGGTTGACACCAACTATTACGGCACTTGGTTTGCCATTTTTGGTTAAAACGTAAAGGTGGTCTGATCCCTCGACTTCATCGATTATCTTGTTGAAGTTGTCTCTGGCTTCTGTCACTGGTAGTATCTTTTCAATATCTACTTGCATAGTGAACCTCCGGTTCAAGTTTAAAGTTAATAATTTAAAAGTTAAAATTATTGAGTTCTCTTTTTTATTGTAACACAATATTTATTAGCTTTGAAAAGGGGATTAGATATGATATTATCAAAATACTTATGAATACTACAAAAAAGCTGTTTTCGAACAGTGCAATTGTTTTTGTTGGCACAATAATAGGAAGCATCTTTTCCTATCTTTTTAATATGCTGATGGGTCGAATGCTCGGGCCAGAGGTTTATGGTGAGATGTCGGCGTTGATGTCGGTTCTTATGATTGTTGCAGTTGGTGGTGGTGCAGTTCTAACCGTGACTATGCGCTATACCAGTGAGCTATATGCGAAAAAAAGGATAGTAGCACTCAAAAAATTGTATATAGTATTTACAAAGTACATATTATTTTTTTCATTCGTTTTATTTCTTATAGGTGTCGCCCTATCTGGAGCCATTTCACAGTTCTTTCACATATCGAGTACAGTTCCGGTAATTATAATTCTCTCAGCAATAGTAGTATCTTTTGTGATGTTGATAAACAGGGGAATCTTGCAAGGGACACAAAAATTCGTTCCTCTAGTTGGCATAGGAATCGTTGAGATGGTTATTAAGCTTGCTTTTGGTGTCATCTTAGTCAAACTGGGTTTCGGTCTAAATGGTGCAGTTTCGGCGCTAGTTTTATCGGTTGCTACAGTTTACCTGATTTCAATATTTTTTATCCTTCCAATATTTAAAGAAAAGTCTGTAAAGGAAAAGAACTTTCGATTTGATAAAAAAGAGATCGTAAAGTATTCGATACCCACTTTATTGGTCGCGGTTGTTTTGGCGACTTTGATCAACTTAGATATAATACTGATCAAACATTATTTTTCTGCGGAAGATGCAGGGCTGTATGCTGCTATCTCGACCATCGCTAAGATAATTTTTTATCTGCTCGCTCCCATAGTTAGTGTGATGTTCCCAATGATCAGTGAACAAAAAACTAAGGGCAATAAACATTATAAGATATTTTTGCTCTCGATATTTTTGACGATTTTGGGCGGTTTGATTATAATGTCAGTTTATACTTTAGCTCCAGGATTTGTGATAAAAACATTGTACGGCGAAAGCTATACTCCCTTTTATTATCTACTTCCTGAAGTGGGGCTACTTATGCTTTTTTATACGCTTATAAATCTTATCGCCAATTACTATATGGCAATCAAGAATTTTTTCTTTCTGTGGATTAGCATCGTGATAATTATAAGCCAAATTATAATTGCAATCTTTTGGCATCCCTCCGTATTGTCGGTTGTCAGGGTATTTGTCGCTCATCAAGGATTGTTATTTGTTATAATGCTTGGGTACTATTTATTTACAAAAAGAGAGCAAATCTTTAAACATTTATACAAAAAATGAAAATGAATAAGAAAAATAAAACTAAACTCTCGATTGTAGTTCCGGCCTACAAAGAGGAGAGGAATATTTATAAAACTATAAAAGCGATTGTCGAAAGTCACGACAATCTTCCCTATAGTTATGAGGTTATCGTGGTGGTAGATGGATCACCAGATAAAACAGCCATAGCAGCACGAAAGCACAAGTCAGAAAATGTAAAAGTTTTCGAATACTTCCCAAATCAAGGCAAGGGTCATGCTTTAAAGTACGGGACAGATAGAGCATCGGGCGAGATAATCACATTTACGGACGCTGGGGGTGACTTTGATCCGAAACAGTTTGACAATTGTGTGAAGTTGATGGAAGTTTTTGACGCTGATTTTGTTATCGGCTCGAAAAGGCACCCAGCATCGAAGGTTGATTATCCATTCAAAAGAAGACTTTTTTCCTATATCTATCATAAATTAACCAGATGGTTTTTAGGTGTTAAAGTTACAGACACTCAGGCCGGATTAAAATTTCTTAAAGCAGATGTAGCAAAAGATATCATGCCAAGGGTGCTTGTGAAGCAATACGCATTTGACCTTGAGATGTTGGTAGTTGCCAATCAGCTGGGCTACACTAGAGTTTTTGAAGCACCGGTGGAACTTAGCTTCAACGATTCTGTATCCGGGATAAATAGTAAAACTATTAAAACAATGGCGATAGACACACTAGCGATTTTCTATCGAGCCAGAATCCTTGATTATTATAGGAGACAGGCGAAGATGCCAAAAAAGAAATCAAAAAAATCCGCAACGAAAAAGATTAAAAAAAGAAAGAGTAATAAGTGAATAAAGTGACAAAAGCAGTAATCCCTGCTGCAGGATTGGGAACTAGGTTTTTACCTGCAACCATTGCACAACCCAAGGAGATGTTGCCGATCGTCGATAAACCTGTGATCCAATTTGTAGTTGAAGAAGCGGTCAAGGCTGGAGCGACTGACATTCTTATTATTACCGGAAGAACAAAAAGGGCGATTGAGGATCATTTTGATCCATCCTTTGAGTTAGAATTTGCTTTAGAGAAAAAGAAGAAAAATGAACTTCTAAAAACTTTAAAGTACATATCTTCATTGGCAAATATTCACTTCATTCGACAACAACGCCAACTTGGTCTTGGTCATGCAATTTATCATGCAAAATCTTTTTGCGGATCCGATCCCTTTATGACTCTCTTGGGAGATACAGTTATTTACTCTCCAAATAAAAATCACAATCTTAAAAAGATGGTCTCTCTTTATGAAAAAACTGGAAAAGCAGTTGTAGCGGGAGAGGAAGTTGCCGATAAAGATATCTCAAGATACGGAATTATCGATCTGGGCCGAAAAATTGAAGAGAGGACATTCATCGCAAAAGATCTTGTTGAAAAACCTTCTAGAAAAGAAGCTCCGTCGAACATGGCTATTGCTTCAAGATACGTTTTTGATTCAGAGATATTTGACCTGATCAAAAAGACTAAACCGGGCAAGGGGGGAGAGATACAGATAACCGATGCAATGAGGTTTCTGTGCAAGAAGAACAAGATGTTAGCCTACAAGATTTTTGGCAGGAGATACGATGTCGGCAATAAAGTTGATTTTGTAAAAACTAACATCGACTTTGCCCTTAGAAACCCGGACACGAAAGATGAAATTAAAAATTACATTGAAGAGATTGTTTCAAAAGGGATAATCTAGGGGGAATGCAATAGTTGATTTAAATTTAATAAAATAATTAGGAGAAGGATGAAGCATTATGTAGTATCCGGAGGGGCCGGATTTTTAGGTTCAAATCTAGTTTTGCGATTGATCAAGGAAGGCAACAAGGTTACAGTACTCGATGACCTAAGTTGTGGCAAAAAGAGAAATTTGAAAGAAGTATGGAGTAACAAAAAATTCAAATTCAAAAAGCACGATATAAGAAAGCCGATCAAGATAAATGGCAAGGTGGATTATGTGTTGAACTTAGCTTGTCCTGCGTCGCCACCGATGTACTTCAATATGTCAGAACATACAATGGAGACAAACTCGATTGGCACCAAAAATATGCTTGAGCTTGCTAGGGAAAAGAAGGCAAGATTTTTCCACACTTCAACTTCTGAAGTTTATGGAGATCCGCTAGAACATCCTCAGAAAGAAACGTATTTTGGCAATGTTGAACCGTACTGTAAACGATCTTGTTATGATGAGTCAAAGCGATATGCTGAAGCTCTGATCTACATTTATAAAAACGAATACAAAGTTGACACATCTTTTATCAGAATCTTTAATACATACGGCCCTAGAATGCGCATAGATGATGGTAGAGTGATCACAAACTTCATAGCTCAAACAAAAGCCAACAAAGATATCACGCTCCACGGTACGGGCAAACAGACACGATCTTTCTGTTTTGTTGATGATCAAGTTGATGGAATAATCAAGATGATCAAATCAAAAGAAGAAGGACCGATCAACATTGGAAACCCCAATGAGTTCACTATAAAAGAGCTTGCCCACGTATTAATTGAGCTTACGGGTTCAAAATCAAAGATCAAATACACTAAAGGATATCCGTCTGATCCGAAAAAGAGAAAACCAAATATTGCTTTGGCAAAAAAGAAACTTAACTGGAAGCCAAAAGTTCAGCTAAAAGAAGGTCTTAAAAAAACAATAGAATGGTTCGACGAGATTGGATATGAACCTTTGTAAATCAAAGGATCGTCCCTACTAAAGTACAAATAACATCCCAAAAGTACGAAAATACTAATCAACTTTCGAGTTATCTGTTTTCTCTCTCGTAATACAATCCGTGTTTAACCGTGTAGTATCTTCCATTTTTCAATAAGATCTGCTAAGATTGAGCACGTGAAGAAATTCCCAAAAGTAACAATTGTAATGCCGGTCATTGCTATAAATGACTACGTACTTGAATCGGTGCCAAAGATGCTAAAGCTGAACTGGCCCAATTTTGAGATACTCATCTATACCGATAAGCCAGACAAGAAACACAAATGGCCAAAGACCCGGATTATCGCCTCTGGAAAAGTTGGACCAGCTGAAAAAAGAGATCTATCGCTTAAAGATGCGAAAGGTGAGATTGTTGCATTTTTAGATGATGATGCGTATCCAGAACCTGATTGGCTTGAAAAAATGATTCACTGCTTTCACGAAGATAAAAAAGTTGCGGCAGTCGGTGGTCCCGCCATCACTCCAGAAGATGATGGACTCCTGCAAAAAGTATCTGGGGCGATATTTGAAAGCTATGTTGGTGGCGGGAAAGCCAGAAACCGTTATCTTTCTATAGGTGATCACTTACAAACTGAAGATTGGCCAACAGTCAATTTATTGATTAGAAAAGATGTTTTTAAGGAGGTTGGGGGATTTGACAACTCTTATTGGCCAGGAGAGGATACAAAGCTTTGCTTAGATATAATCAATGCGGGTTATAAGATAAAGTATGATCCTGAAGGAATTGTATATCATCATAGACGATCGGATTTATATAAGCACCTAAAGCAGATCGGTTCTTACGCACTTCATAGAGGCCATTTTGCAAAGATCTATCCCAAGACTTCTAGAAAGCTGTTTTATTTTGTGCCAACCATTTTTGACCTTTACCTAATATCACTTTTTGCTTCCTGGTTTTTCGATTCTATTTCGTTGTGGTTTGTTTATGCTATTCCACTAGCCATCTACATTGTACTTTTGTTCATTGATTTCATAATGATCTCTATTCGTTGGAAAAACCCTTTGGTGGGAATTTTAGCAGTGCCGATGATCTTTTTGACTCACTTTTGGTATGGAGTTCGTTTCGTGCAAGGACTATTTATAAAGAAATTAGAACGTTAAAAGTTATCGGCTCACATAAATATATGTGAGCCGATAGAATATTTGATCTAAATAAACACAAAAACGCCCTGACAGAGATAAATCTCATCAGGGCGCATCGGTTGGTGCAGGTGATAGCTAGGCGATCGTTGCTTTGAGCTTGTCATGCAGCTCTTTCAATCCCTGGCTGGTGACATGAAATTCCTTCTGACCGGTGCTAATGGCCATTTCAAGATGGTCAAACAGCGTGGGGATGGAAGGTGGAGTGTCGCCGGGGCTACCACCAGGGATCGGGTTTAGACCTGTATATTTCCTGAGAGTTACCTCAATCTGCCTTTCCTCTCCAGTCTGTCCCTCTTCTACGGGAACAGTTATCGTTGTGGTGAAGCGAGAGTGATCCCTACTCCACGTCGAAGGGCCTTGTTGTGCCATCACCTGATCGAGGATGATCCGTTCTGTTCCTCTAAGGTTGCGACACTTTACCCTGTCGAACCAGTTCCAAAATCTTTTTCTAAGACTCATGTTACCTGCTCCTTTGTAAGCGTCGGTTCGTGCTCTAGAACGTGTGCTCCTTCATCCTCTCAAGCATTGCTGCCGCTTGTGCTTTGCAGGCGCTATGCGACAACATAGTTCTCGGTGTCGGCTCGTATTCGGCGACGACGATCAGTTCACTGACACCTGCCTCTTCGGCATGTCGGGAAGTGTGGTAGAGGATCAAATTAATCGTACTGCGATCCTCGTCGGTCTCTTCGCCGGTGGTGTTGAAGTGGATGGCACAGATGTATGGTGCCAGCCGACAGACTGTTGGGTACCAGCCATCGTTAACGAGAAGAGGATTTGGATCCTCATTTCGATGCCTATACCGCAGATGATGGGTGTCGATGACCAGGCGATAGCCTTGTTCTTCGCAGATCTTGTCCACCATAGCAGGTGTGACATCAGGGATGTTCTGGTTGAGCTCGACCAAGTGATCAGGGTCGGAAAAGTCGTGAGTTATGTGTTGGATGTCTCCTTTCCTCCACCTATCGCATACCTCATCACATACTTCAGGCGCTGGAGAGACAAGCCAGTCCTTCCAATTACTCGGCATATCGGAGGCACCCATCTTGCCCCAGAGGGCATGGGGCAGATTTGGTACTGCATTCCAGGCGCCTTCGTAGAGCAGAATATCAGACTCGTTGCCAGTTGCACCACGGATGGGAAGCATCTGCACCCCATCGTAGCCGACCTCAAGCGCCATGTCGATCAGCGCTTGAGCCTCACGAAACATCATCCCAGCCAAACCCACGCCTCTACGATATGGCCAGCGAGGCCGTCCCATCGTCATTAGCGACACGACATTGATCGCGTACTTGACTTTCACTCTGGTTACTCTCCTTTGACGCGCTTGATTGCGCGGTGAGTTTCTGCTAATATACGACTGTAGTGCGTACATGCTGTATCGCACTTCTTATTCTTATCACAAATAGTTGAGTTTGTCAATATTTATGCCATAATGAAAAAGTGTTAAGTTAAGTAAGGGATCGATCATGTTTACAACTTAAGATTTAATACTTAAAATTGGAGCTCTATGCCTGAACTAAAAAAGTTACAAAAACCATCAAAAGATCAGAGAAATAAAAACAGCAAATATAAAATCGCTATTTCTTATCCTCCTATGCCAGATGATAAGGGAACGCCTTGTTTGGGGCAAAACAGACAGTTCCAGTGGTTTAACAATCCAACATATATATATCCAATGGTGCCGTCTTATGCTGCTACGCTTCTAAAAGATCAAGGATACGATGTGATGTGGGATGATGCAATTGCTGAGGAGCTTGGGCCAGAAGAGTGGCTAGAGCGAATTAAAAAATTCAAACCAAACCTTATCGCTTTTGAATCAAAGACGCCGGTTATAAAACGTCACTGGAAATTGATAGAGGTTCTTCGAGAAGAAGCTGCGAAAATTGAAGATTGGAAATTAAAAATTGTTCTTTATGGTGATCATGTAACAGCACTTCCTGAAGAGTCAATGAAGAGTTCCTTGGTAGATGTAGTTCTAACTGGTGGAGACTATGATTTTTTACTTCTAAATGTTGCAAATTCGTACAATCATCAAGTAAGTCTTGAGCCAGGGATCTACTATCGTAGAAAGATACAAGATACAAGAAACAAGAAACAAATAAATCCCAAATCTCAAAATTCAAATGACAAAAATTCAGAATCTGAAAAGCTAAAAAGCTACAAGCTACAAGCTACAAGCTACGAAGTTAGAAACACAGGACACTTTTTACTTAATCATGATCTAAATGACTTGCCGATGATCGACAGAGAGCTAACAAAATGGAAACTATACGCATATAAAAACGGAAACTATAAAAAAACTCCCGGAACCTACACCTACTTTGCGCGAGATTGTTGGTGGGGAAAGTGTGCATTTTGTTCTTGGACAACACTTTATCCGGGCAAAGATTATAGAAAAGTAACGGTTAAAAAAGCTCTTGATGAAGTCGGAGAGCTAATTGAAAAATACAAAGTTAAAGAGATAATGGATGACTCGGGAACTTTTCCAGTTGGCAAGTGGCTTACCGAATTTTGCGAGGGAATGATCGAGCGCGGATACAATAAAAAAGTTATTATGGATTGCAATATGCGTCTTCGAGGATTGAAGCAAGAAGATTATGATCTGATGGGCAGGGCCGGATTTCGATTTATCTTATACGGATTGGAATCAGCAAATCAAAAGACGCTGGATAAGATCAATAAAAATCTTTCAGTCCCTGAAATTGAAAAGGGTGTGAAGATGGCAAAGCAGGGTGGGCTTGAACCACATATAACTACTATGATGGGTTACCCTTGGGAGTCAAAAGCGGATGCTCAAAAAACAATCGATCTATCTAAAAAATTGTTTGACCTTGGTTACGTTGATACTCTGCAAGCGACCATCGTTATCCCTTACCCTGGAACGCCACTATTTCGTGATTGTAAAAGAGATAACCTTCTAAATACTGTAAATTGGGATGAATACGACCAAAGAATGGTTGTTATGAAGTCTCCTCTGACCGAGGAAGATGTAAAGGAGCTGACTCAGGATTTGTACAAATCTTTTATGACGCCGAAGTTTATAATGAGAAAGATCGCGGGGATCAGATCCTGGTCAGATATTACATTTCTTTTTAAAGCTGGCACAAAAGTCATCGGTCACCTTCTAGATTTCTCGTCGAAGAATAAGGACGAAAAGAAAAAACATATTGCATAATGTTATTTGTACACGAATTGATACATTTGATTCTTTCATTAGCCACTGGCCTATTAGTCTATTTTCTTTATCAGAAATGGCAAGCAGTTTTATGGGCAGTTTTGGTCGGGATTCTTATGGATCTGGACCACATAGTTGACTATCTGGCGTTTAAAGGATCATTTTCAATCAATTTTTCAGAGTTTTTTTCAGGAGAGTACTTTTTAGAAGCTGGTAAACTATTTACTCCTCTTCATTCATATGAAATCGCAATCTTGATAGCCATTATTTCCCTGATTGTATTGAAATTCAAAAACACTCAGAAGGTGATTGTATCGGTACTTCTGGCTGTTGCATTTTCGATGACATTGCACATGGTGTTGGACACATTAACTTACGGCCCCAGATGGACAACTTACTTTATGACAGATAGAATTATTAATGACTTCGAACTCGAAAAATTCGATTTCAACAATTCTTAGAGTGACGTTATAATAAAATTTATTAATTTCTCGATTTATAATATTAAAATATAAATATATGAAAATTGTGTTTGTTTCTACAATGATGCCCTCGGGTCATTATTCACAGATTCTAACCGAAAAGCTTAGTCGTCAAAAAGACATTGATCTTATAATTTATGCCGATGACAATCCTAAGAATCTCAAAATCAAGAATTGTGGAAAAATCAAGAATGTGTGGTCTAAGGGTAATATGTTTGCCTTCTCAATCTTAAAGCAGCTTAAAAAAGACAAGCCAAAAGTCGTGCATCTTCAGCATGAATTTAATATGTACGGCGGTCTAATAACGGCAGTCGTCTTTCCTTTGTTTGTCTTATGGTTGAGGTTACATCGATTCAGGGTAGTTGTTACTGTTCACTCTGTTGTGCCGACAAAACAGATAGACAAAGATTTCATTTCTCTTTTTAATGTTAATAAGTTTTTAGCCAGGCCACTTTTATTTAAGGTGGTTTTTAGCTTTATCTATAGAATTATTAGTAAAAGTGCCAACAAGGTTATAGTTCATACTCATATGATGAGTAGGGCTCTTATCATTAACTATGGGTCAAACAGAAAAAAAATTCATGTCATAGAGACCGCCATTCCTAAAAGCCGTCTCACCGTTCGCAAAAAAGGTAATTACTTTTTTTATTTTGGATATTTGGTCAAAAGAAAAGGTTTGAATTATGTGCTAGATGGATTTAGTGAATATGTCTCGAAACACCCGAAGAGCGATTTTAAATTTATTATGGCAGGTGGAGCAATAAAAGGGCAAGAAAAGTCACGAGATGAGATAATTCAATCGATTAAAGATAAAAAGCTTGGCGATAGGGTAAAGTATGTGGGGTTTATAGATCAAAAACAACAAGATGAACTATACAACAATGCCTATGCAGTTATTTTGCCAGCGAAGATATCGATTGCTGCTTCAGGCCCACTTTATTATTCGTTTAGTTATCGCAAATGCCCGCTTGCTTCCAAAGTAGGAAATCTAAAAGAAGAAGTAAGAGATGGAAAAACAGGACTACTGATTCCAAATTCAAAATGGAGTGAGGCTTTTGAATTTGCTGTAAGAAATCCAAAAAAATTGTCAAAGATTGAGGAAAATATTTCTGAAATTGCGAAAGAACGCTCACCGCAAAACATTGCAAAAAAATACGCGGATCTTTATTGTCAGAGTGCGAGTGGTAGGTAAAATAATTTAGAAAGAAGGAAATGTGATTATAGATTTGATCAAAAGAATAATAAGTTATGATGGAAGTATGGAATTTAAAAACTTATCTGATGCAGATATTGTCGACAATTATCAGCATGAATTTGTTGTTGACCAGTATAGGGGTGATATCGAAAAGAAAAAGGTTCTAGATGCCGGTTGTTGGACTGGACCTTTGGAAAAGGTCATTATAGATAAGGGGATATCTACAAAATTGTTGGGGATAGACATGAACAAAGCAGCTTTGAAAGTTGCAAAGAAAAACTTTCCAAAATTCAGTTTTAAATACTGCGTTCTTGATAGTAAAAATGATACCTTTATTAAAGAGTACTCCAAATATTTTGACTCAATAATATTTTTGGATGTAATTGAGCATCTTCCAAAAAATACTGAATCTGACTCGCTTAGGTTGTTTTATAAACTATTAAAAGACGATGGATCGCTAATCGTAAGCACAATGGCTAGCCATCCATTAGATGCGATCGATCCGGCCTGGATTTTTGGTCACCGGCACTATCGTCTTAGAAAATTGAGAAAGATATTTAATGATGCTGGTTTCGAAATTTATGACGTATACAAATGCGGTAATTTGTACTGGGATTTAGATTTACTATATTTTTATATCTACAAACATATTTTTAGAAAAAAATATCATACGTCTGATAAAATGTTAAAAAAGATTTGCAAAGGCCTATCAGTCCAAAAAATGCCAACAAGATATTATATAAAAGCGAAAAAAATATGAAAATCGGAATAAATTCAAGGCTGTATCAACAAGCAACTTCTGGAATCCCATACTATATTGAAAATTTATATTTGAAATTGCAAGAGATCGATATAATAAATAAATATCTCTTTTTTCAGACTGCAAAAAACAAAACTTTAGGGAAAACGGTTGTCTCTTCTTCAAAAAATACAGGGCTTAATGGTGCATTATTCGATCTATTTAAGATAAGCAAATTAGTAAAAAGAACTAAAGTAAATATCTTACATGGCACAAGCTTTATTCTTCCTTTCTTTCCCTTAAAAGGAGTGAAATATGTGGTTACAATACATGATCTGGCCTTTTTGAGACTAAAAGATGAACCCAATGACTATTCAATATGGTATTATTTATTTTCTAAGTACGGAATTGGTCGTTCTCTTAAAGTAGCCGATGTAATTGTCTCAGATTCTAACAGCACCAAAAAAGACATTGTAGAGTATTATCGGATCAATTCTGATAAAATCAAGGTTGTTCATCTAGGCATTAATGAAGCTATAGTCTTAAGCAGAGGAAAAGAAAAAAGGATTATTAAAGAAAGATACTTTTTTTCAGTAAGTACAAACCCTAAGAGAAAAAATACTTTGAGTGTGCTTCAGGCGATGGCAACCAGTAAAAAACTTTCGAAGTTGAAGTATGTAATTGCGGGACAAATCCCTGAAAATCAAAAAGCAGAGCTTCGTGATGAGATAGATAGGCTCAAACTTAATAAAAGAGTTATCGTTTTCGGTTTTGCAGAAGAGAAAGAGCTGGGTAACTTGTACCGTAATGCCGATTTTTTCATATACCCCTCATTTTATGAAGGTTTTGGATTTCCAGTTGTTGAGGCCATGGCATGCAAATGTCCGGTAATAACTTCAAACAATAGCTCACTTATCGAGTTGATGCCCACAAAAGATTGGCTAGTTGATCCGTATAAAGTCAAAGATATTAGAAATAAGATGGAAAAAATTGCGAGTCTTAACAAAATTGAAAGGTTAGGGCTAATTGAAAAAAATTTTGAATTTTCCCGAAAATTTTCATGGAAAAAAACAGCGCTAAAAATGAAAAATATATTTGAAGATCTTAATAGTCAATAGTATGATAAACAAAGATAAAGACTATTTCAATAAAGCGACTACAAAAGATGCAGATATTTTTCTAAAATATCGAAAGTTTCTTGAAGATCATGGAATTATTTTTAAGGGTAAAAGCATATGTGATATCGGTTGCGCAACCGGTAACTTTTTATCAATGGTAAGTAGTGATAAAAACTGTTATGGGGTTGACTATTCTCAACACGCGATTAATATGTGTAAGGAGCGTTTTCCGAAGATAGATGATCATTTTAGTCGAGTTAATTTAAATTCCACGAAACAGCTACCCTTCGATTTAAAATTCGATTTGATAACCATGTTCGACGTATTGGAGCATGTAGACAATCTAGGTAATCTTAAAAAAATTCTAAACTCATCGCATAAAAAAGGTGGACTACTAGTACTAACCACTCCCAATGCAAATAATTTCATGCGTTTTGTTAAGAGAGCTTGGTTTACCGGTGAAATGGATGATACCCATGTGAATCTATTTACTCCCTATACAGTTGACTTTCTTTTGCGAAAAATGGGCTATGAGAAGATTTCGATATCAACACCATACAATTTTTATTTCAAAGATAATTGGTTAACTAAGAACCTGCCTTTTGGGGGTCAGATATTTGCAATTTATAAGTCCAATGTCGTTAATAGAGGAAATGACAAAAAAAATACTAATGCCAAGAAAAAATAAGAAAATATTGATCAATGTTGTTAATTTAGACTCTAAAGGGATACAGATCCCGTGGCTTGTTAAATTAAAAAAGCTGGAATCCCATGGTTTGAGTTTATATATTAATGGGGGCGAATCAGTATTTAAAACATCCTTGAAGGACAAGGATATATATACATTCAACGATAAAATAAAAAAGCATTTGAATAGTATTTCAATGCAGAGACTGAGTAAATTCGGGTATATCAGATATGCATTGTTAAAGAATATTAGGTCCTTAAAAAAACTATCAATAATCAGCAAAGGTAATTTTAAGGCTGTTTATTCTCCATCCTCGGTCATGGATCTAATTATTATCCCATACCTGTTAAAGAAAAAAAATAAAAACATTGTTTGGGTATCTGTTTTTGACAATACGGTCCCTCTGAAAGGGCCGGGGAGCAAGATAGTACGATTCCTTGCATGGTTATTCTATCGGATCAGCCTTCAAATGCTGCGTCAAGCCGACAGAATTTTTGTAGTTACCCCGGAACTCATGAGAAATTTGATATCTATGAATTTTGATAGAGAACGTCTGATCCTCACTGGTAATGCTGTAGAGGCCAACCTAATTAAAAAGTCAAAAGCAAACAGAAAATTCCGGACAGATGCTTTATTCATGGGCCGAATAAATGAGAAAAAAGGAATTTACGATTTGTTGGAAGTGCTAAAAATCGTTACCAAAAAAATTCCGAGTTTTAATCTCGGAATCTTAGGGGATGGAGATGCACCGACAATGACTGCTTTTAAATCTAAGATAAAGAGAATGAAACTCTGGGATAATGTGATATTCTTTGGATATAGAAATGGAGTTGAAAAATACAGTGTCATAAAAAGCGCAAAAATGTTTTGGTTTTTTAGCCATGACGAAAGTTTTGGTGTAGCATTGTTAGAAGCTGTGTGTTGCGGAAGGCAAGCGCTAGCATACCCGCTTAAGCCATATTCGGAAATTTACATGGATGATGAGATTAAACAATTTGCTTTTCATGATTATGGAGCAATCGCCAAAGAGAGCATAAAGTTACACAAAAACGAAAAGGTCAACAAGGCTGGAGAAAAGCTATTAATCAAATATAGCTGGGATAAAATTGTGGATACTGAATATAAATCTTTCAAAAAGCTAATAGTATGAAAACAAGCAACAAAAAAATATTAGAAAAAAGCAAAAAATTACTTCCATTCATAGTGCTAATTATTTTGTCGTTGATACCAGCGATATTTACAAGTGGAAGGTTGAATGTTGGGGGTGACGTCATGATATTTTTGGACGAAACCGTACTTGCAAAAAAATATCTATTCCAATGGATAGTCAATGAGTCTAATGGGAAATACCTCTCGACATCTTACTACGCACTTTTCGGTTTTTATAAGTTTTTAAGCATGTTTAATTTAGACATATATCAGATTGCTTCAGTTCTAATATTTTCCCTAAATTTTATTGCTGGATTAGCGATATGGAAGCTAGCAAAAGTGTTTGTTCATGATGAAAAAGGCTATGTATATTTTATTCCAATAACTTTTTACATCTTTTCTCCAGCACTGTTCAACGGGTGGCACTACAGTATAATTTATGCCTTTATACCTTGGTTTATTTATCTGACTTTTAAGGTCATAAAAAATAAATCGATTGGCAAGCTCGATGTTTTTTATTTTGCATTAATAATACTTTTTTCATCTACCGAATTACCTAACCCCAAATACATTTTTCACTTAGCAGTGGTATTTATTGTATCGATAATTATATCGTTAGTTGTAAAATTGCTTACATGGAAAGACATAAAACCGATGATAGCAAAATTATCGCTAATCATGTTGCTTTGCGCATATCTGATTGTTCCACTTGGGTATTTTGCAATGAATTATTCGCCAGATCAATATGGGGTTCACATCAGGGAAAACTACTCTGATGAGGGGAAAATGATGAACGCTGGAGTAGACACTATTGATAGGGTATTGAAATTACATCAAGATTTCATATTTATCAATCGTGTCCCTGCCAAAGCATATAACACGAATATATTTCTTAAAATGATTGGTTATGTTTTCATATTTATTATTATATTTAGTTTGTCCAAATTTGAGAAACTGCCACCATTGCAAAAAAAGTTACGGCTAGTATTGCTTTCGGCATTGCTTATATATATATTTTTCTCTGCAGGTCCCAACCCACCATTTGGTTATATATATGAGGAACTAGTTTCGAGATTTAATCTTCTCGCATTTTTGAGAACTACCGGAGGTGGGGTTTTCTTCCTTTCCGTTTTCTATTCAATGTTTTTATTTCTATTTGTATCGGATCTTAAAAAAAATAAATTATTATTCACTATCATAATCCTTTTGACTATAATTGGTGTTGGACATCCTTTCGTTACTGGTGAATACTATAAAAACTATAACAATGTAAGTAAGTTCACTGATCGAACTCAATACGGGTTTAAGATACCGGAAGAATACACCCGGGTCAAAGAATTGCTAGAAGATAAGAGGCTTGACGCTAAAATATTTTATCCAAATTCTAAACTAGTTTATATCCATACATCGTGGGGGTTCTTTGGGCCGATTATTTATAATTTTTATTTCCCTAATCAAAACATCAGTTATGATAAAATCTACAGTACTCTCGAGAATCACAATATTGGGTATGTTTTGATCGATAATTCAATAATCGAAAAAGCTAATTTTGACACCGTTGCTGATAAGATAACTATTTTGAAAGATAATTTTATCGATCTTGCCAACTATTCGAGAGAGAAATATCTGCCACATATCTATAGCGCAAGTAAAATAATTGTATCTGAATTAGATTTAGAAGAACTTTCATCAATGACGAATGAAGAAAATAACCAGTTGCGCGATATTGTATTGCTTAAAAATCAAAACATTGGAAAAAACATTACAGATAGTCCTGACCCATATCAACTTCCCGATATCGAATATAAAAAAATTAACATAACAAAATATAAAGTTGTTATTCATGGAGCAAGGGGGGAGTTCCCTCTTGTATTTAGTGAATCATTTCATCCGGGGTGGAAAGTTTATATAATGCCTCAAAATAATGACTCTCATGCCGATAACCGTGATCTAAATGAGAGACTAAGTAAATATGTCACTTTGCCGAATAATGAGGAAGACCAGGCCACGAAAGAGACATTGATGTCATTTATCAGCGAAGGTCAGATATCTGATCTCGGGTCTAATGATGAGCTAGATTTTGTTTCAAAAAAATATCAAGGAACTATTCAAAATGACAATTTAGATAACGGTAGTATAGCAGATACTTGGGGCAAAGAGAGCATCAGTGATTCTGATCATATTATGGTGAACGGTTATGCAAATGCGTGGATGGTAGACCCCGACGAAATTTGTGGAAAAGAGGGTAGATGTATTGAAAATGAAGATAGCCATGATATAAAGCTGATTATAGAATTTTTACCTCAGAGGATATTTTATTTGAGTTTATCCGTTTCTTTACTCGTTGCCCTTTCAATTTTGGGTTGGATTGTTTATTGTTTCATAAATAGTCAAAGAAAGGTGAAGATTGAATAAAAAATACATACTAATACTTATAATATTTGCAGTTGCCTTATTGACAGGGAGAAATTTTGATTTCGACAGCAGCAAAGAAAAAGAACTCATGAAACAGATTAATTCACTCCAAAAACAATTTTCAAGAAATACGGAGATTGGGGCTGGGGAAGAGTCGGCTGTTGTGAAGCTTGGGTCCAATACTGAACCTAATCAATATTATAGGATATTCTACAATCTACAATCTACATACCAATCCGATTCAGACAAAGAATCCTTAATTTCATTAGAATTGTATGTAGAAACAAAATATGATTCACAATTTGTTGATAAGGTAACAATTGTCGAGGGTGAAAAGCTTTATAATCGCGAAATTATATTTAAATCAGAGGGTCGGGCAGACGAGATTAGGTTAGTGAAAAAGACAGAGAGTTACGGAGGGATAGTAACAATAGGGGGCGTAAAGTGCTATCATCTGTCTGAAAATCCACAACAATTGCAGCAAACTTTAATTGGTATAGAAGGAGAAAAGGTTTTTGATGCTAGTGTGGATGATTCAAGCTCTGCTAATAAATTTAAATCAAAAGATCAATTTATTGGTTCAATAATTACCCCAAAATCAGATTTTATAAGCGGAATTGATTTTCGAATGAAGACAATAGGAAGTGGAGGTGAAAATAATTATAGTGTAATCATCTGTAATGTCGACGAAGAGGGCAACCCATTGACAACAGAAATCATTTCCAGATACTATTTTGCACAAAATTATCTACAAAATCTTCGGATAGGAGTGGGCTTGTATCATTTCCCGATCTCCGCCGAAGTTGAAAAAAATAACAATTATTTTATTGGTATTAGCAACCATGATGTAAACTTCAATTTGTTCAATACTCTTGCAGTATATGGAAGCGAGAACATAGACCCTGACAATAATTTATCTAAAATAGTTTATGAAGATGGGAAATTGAAAGAAATTGGCAAACTCTATTATCGAATATATGAGCCCATGGGAAATACATTAAGTGATAGTGTTTTAAGTAATGCTATTATCCAAGATGTTGGAGGAACAGTTGGCTTCTATGACTATAGTATGTCGGGACAACCAAGGGACATTGCTGATATTTATTCTGTGGAAAATGGAGGGACAAATGAAATTTATTTCGATAACAGTTATTCGGGACTGGTTGCAAGCACCGAGAATAATCTCGCATTTATATATAAGTTTGATTCTGGACACCCGATTGATCGAGCAAAAATAGAGTTGAGCCAAGTTTCTCACGCAGTTGTAGATAGTCTGGTTTATTATTCAATAGATGGGACTAGCTGGAGCGAAATTGAGGTTGAGAAGAGAGACTCGTCTAGCACAGGTTCATTTTCGGAGGTAATTGATGTTTCAAGAAAGTCAAATAGTCTTTACGTAAAAATAACTTATAATAATGAGGATAAGCAGTATCGCGAGCTTAAAATATTTGGAATCCAGGCTCTTAATGTTCATATGGATCTTTTTTTACCATGATAAAATTATTTGAAAAATTTGTAAAAAATCAGTTGGATTATATCAATTTTGGTTTTGTAATTGCCACAATTGTGTTGGGGATGTACTTAAACTGGAGAACAGGAAATATTGTCTTTCTAGTCCTTATAGTTTTAGAGATAATTAATCCTATTAAAACTAAAATACTAATATACAGTAGCCTCGTTTTGATATTTTTTATCCCCATTAGTCAAATGGCAAAAAAACCTGATTTTGCAGAAGATTTAGGGATTGCTATATATGCAATCTTAATTATATTGTTTATCCGGTTGGTGCGAGCTATACGACGCGAGAAGATGGAATAAAAAGTGGCTTGTTTGTGACAAATAATCACTCAAATTAATAAAATATGTCTAAAAAAATTCGTACTGCAAGTTCAATTGCATCTTTACCCATAAAGTTAATAATAAAATACTGGGAACTAATATCGATAGTCATCGTCCTAATCATATACCTAGTACTATATTATTCGAAGTTCCATCTTTACCAACATCAAATTAACCCTGACGCACTATCGTATATTGGTATTGCCCAGAAGTTCTCAAATGGAGATTTTAAAGATGCGCTAAATTCATATTGGCCACCAATGCTATCGTTTAGTGAGCTTACAGGTTGGCTTGAAGAGTACAACTTTATGAGACCTTATCAAACTCTGGACTATGATACTCCTTTTGAGTATTATCTAAAGACACTAAAGATTAACAATAATTTGTTACCGATGTACTCCATAGACTGGATAAAAATAAATTTACCAGCTATCTTGGCAATATGAGAAAAATCATTGTAATACCACAGATACCAAAAAGGTTTTATTCGTTAGACGTCGTCAGAGGCATAGCCGCCTTTGGTGTCGTTCTGTGGCATTGGCAACATTTTTATTATATAGGTACGGTCAACTATCTCTCAGCTGTCAAGTCACAACCATTTTATCAAATATTATTTCTATTTTATGAACATGGTGCGTACGGAGTATATTTATTTTTTTCTCTTTCTGGCTTTATTTTCTATTGGCTGTATTCCGAGCCAATTAATAAGAAAAAAATAACTGGGAAAGAATTTTTTATCTTAAGATTTTCAAGGCTCTACCCCCTTCATTTTTTAACTCTAATGTTTGTATTGTTGGTCCAGGTCTATTCAAAACATCTGACCGGAAGCTACAGCGTTTATGCTATTAATGATTTATGGCACTTTGTACTCAACATCTTGTTTATTTCGCATTGGGGTTTCCAGCAAGGACCATCTTTTAATGCGCCAGTATGGTCAGTATCAGTCGAGGTATTGCTATATATATTGTTTTTCATTTTTGCGAGCAGAAACATACATTCCTTGTTATTCGTAGCTGCTGTGATTTTCGGTAGCTATTTTGTTAGTTCGATGCCACCAGAAATATTAAATGGCATATTCTGTTTTTATGCCGGTGGTGCAGTGTATTTGCTATATAAACAATTAATTAAGAAATATGATCTTAAAATCCTTCTCTCAATATTCATCCCTATAACACTAATGTTATGGTCTGTAAGCATAACTGAAGTAAAACTAAGAACAATTCAGTACCACTTGGGTAATATGTCTGAATTAATATTTTCTCATAAATTTGTATATTCAATTTATGGTAATTTTGCCTTCATATTCCTTTTTCCAATCACAATATTAACTTTGGTTCTTTTTGAAACTTACAGAGGTAGATTCGGCAAACGACTAAAAATAATAGGCGATATAAGTTATTCAGTATATCTTTGGCACTTTCCGTTGCAACTTACATTCATCTTAGCCATGCCTTTTTTGAATATCACACACGATTTTTTTTACTTGAAAAGATCACTATTAATATTTTATATCATGCTGATTGCGATCTCATATATAAGTTTTAACTATTTCGAGCGACCTGCCCAAAAATTGATCAGAGAACGCCTAATTAAGTGAGTGACATAGTTATTGTTTTAGCTAACTGGGCATTAAAATAGCTACTACGGAGTTGCGTACGGCAGTTTGGTTGTTGTGTTAGTAGCAGTAGGCATTGACGAACTCAATGAAATCGTGGTCGTTTAGACGGACGATGCAGCCCGCGATGTACGGTTCGATCTTTAGTACATTTATTTATATTTTACGCTTTATAGCATTCGGGTGTTCAGGTTATTGTCTCGAGATAACCAGCCATGTTGCTCTGTGGATAATATAGATGATAGTAATAAATAAAGGATAGAAAATGCAGAGGCAAAAGAAGAAAAAAGTTGTAATAATCGGTGCTGGTCCAGCTGGTCTATCAGCTGGATTGGAGTTGTCAAAGAACGGATATATTGTCGAGATAATTGAATCAAAAAAACAAAGAAGAAGTAAAATAATCAAAAATTCGTATAATCTTCACGGCACGTATTGATCTGTAAATATGGTACCGTAGTACTTGCAAAATGTAAGCACGTAAAAAATACTTGACAGAGACAGTATATAAATATACGATAACGGAATTCAAACAACACAACTCGGAGGCGCCTCAATGCACATATCTCTTTCTGCCCCATCAGATGTTTCCGGAATGTTGTACGCCAGTACAACGTCGTTACGTGTCTGCGATGTTGGTGGATGGAGAGACATCGAGATTGCCAAGAGAGTGGGCAGGCCGAACCACGTGTTCAACATCGCTGTGCTATCCCGTCGATATGGGCAAGCAGCATCCAAGTTTCGCGGTATTGACACGCTTCTTGCCCACAAAGTGCGAAGTAACGGTTATGGGGTTGTTGAGATGATCGCCGATGATGAGTCTTTCGACAGAACCGTCAAGATCCCTGACCTCGTTTCGGGCAGCTATGACAATTCTAGCTTGCTTGCCGCAACGATGTCGATGTTGCCATGGAGCGAGCTAGGTGACCATCATGATATCAAGATGTTCACGATGAGTCCGGTGGAGCCGGGTGCATCGATGGGGACCAGTGGATCAGTATCGGTTGGTCAGCTTCGAGCCATGAACAAGTTAATCCGGGTCAGTGGCAAAGGATTCACTCCGGATGAAATTGCCGACATGGCTTGGCGTGCAGCCACTGAGAAGGTCGGGATGGAGGCTGGAACCCAGGATGAATGGTCCGCTGCTTACTCGGATGGTTTCTCGCTCATGGAGATTGACTTTCCGACAACTAAGAGGCGCGGGCTCGTCATTGATCGGGAGTACGAGCGTACTCTCGAGAGCTGTCTGATAACGGTGGTGGTGGGTCAGCATGACAGTTCTAGTATGCACAAGAAAGTAAAAGAAGGCCTAGCAGACAAGGGCCCCGACTGTGAACAGCTATCTGCGTTCGACGGCCTTGCCCGGAGGGCGTTCGACTGCATTAGTCAAAGAGGTAGCGTCGAGGAGTTGGGCGAGATTTGCTGGCTCAACACTAGGGCACAGGAAGGTCTTCATCCCGAGCTGGTTGGCCCCCATCACACAGTCGTTATTGAGTGGGCCCAAAAGTCCGGGGGATTTATCGCTCCGAAAATCAATGGAGCAGGAGGAGTTGGGGGCTCGGTCAGTCTATGGTTCGCAAGCCCCGAAGATGTTAGGCGCTTCTTCGAGTCCAATAAGAAAGAGATGGCAGAGTTGGGCTTTAAGTGCTACGAGCACCAGATTGCCCATTGCTAGTTGTCGTTATCGTACATGGCCCTGAACCCTACGTGGTTCGGGGCTCGTTTTTTAGGCAATAATCTGTTAAAATAGCTTCGTAATGATAAAAAAGATATTTGAAAAAAACTGGGCAGTATTTGCACTATATACAATTATATTCGCAATTATTTTTATTCCATACATAAAAGGGATAGGAAACTTTTGGGATTGGGGATGGCCAGTCACCAATGAAGATATTTCGAACATCTTTTGGAACAGTTCATACAGTTGGACCGATTTCAACCTGGGAAGGCCACTTGTTTATGCCGCTGATTATTGGGGGAGACTAGTTTTGGCATCTCTCGAATTGCTACCACTCCGATCAGAGACAAGCATTTATCTGCTCTTAACTGCTATCTCTACAATATCTTCTTATCTGTTATATTTGATAGTGAGAAAGAGATCAGGGATATTTTTATCACTTATTATAGGTATATTGGCTATAATTAACCCCGCTTTTCTCTATAAACTAGTTTCTGGCCATCTGGATTATCTAATCTCATATCCAATATTTATCGGTCTGATTTATTTTATTTTTTGTAAGTTTAAAAAAGACTTAAAAAGCTATATTGTGTTGGCTATTCTTGTAGCTTTAGTAGGGTTCCAAATTCAGTATTTTGTTTTCGCGCTACTTTTTCTAATACTTTATTTTATCTTCAAAAAAGAGCAATTTTCTATAAAATATTCCATAATTTCTGCCACAATTGCGATCTCAATAAATCTTCCTTGGCTCTCTAATTTTCTTATGGGCGCCAATAAAGTATCAAGTATTTCTGGTCGAGCATCTTCAGTTTCGTTCGAAGGCGCGATGAGTGCAAAGATCCAGAATATATTAGTTCTCGCATTTTCAGATGCGACAACCATAAAATACTACTTTTCAAAACCAGAATTCTTATATTTTGGAGTAATTTCTCTAATAATACTTACGATTGTTGCAATCTTTATAACAAAACATAAAACTCGAAATAGTTCAGATGAGCTGATTATGTCAACTATGTGGTTGATTCTCGCATTACTTTCAACTGGATTTTTCCATGCGATAAAAGTTGTGCCATTTTCAACTTTGAGCCCAATCTTTCGTGAAGTGGGTCATTTTGCGCCGGTTGCGGTCTTGTTCGGGCTTTTAATAATTGGATATTCGAAGATTAAGAAAAGAGCTTTTTATCTTGGACTTTTGGCCTATCTGTTAATATTCGGAGCCATAAATGTCTACACAGTAGCCACCAAACTTCCCAAAACAGATTACTCAAAAGCAAGAGAAAAATTCCAAAACTACATTACTTTCTGGGATGAAAATCAGTCGATTTCAAGAGTGTTAACTTACCCATTTTTCGGACAGTATTCATACTTTGATCAGTCGAAAGATGATGTTAGAGGCAGGTTGATTGAAAATTCTGGAACGGACAGTGTTGTTGATAATTCTGGGATAGAGTCAATATCAAACTATATCCAACCTCAAGAGTTAAAAGATAGCGAGCAATACAAAATTGTAACAACTTATGACGTGGATAACCTCAAAGATAAAAACGTCAAATACATATTTGATTTTTCAGAGATTTGGGAGTCGAATTTTGAACGTTACGCTGGATCTGAAGTGTATGATAACGATCTAAGTTTAATTAAAAACGATCCAGATTTTTTCAACAAATTGATGGAGAAAAATCCAGGTCAGATAGTTGAAGTAGAAGAAAACATATTTGAAATTTTAGATACTAAAGATCGGATCTATGGCGAAAATGTTACGTTTGAAAAGATAAGTCCAGTAAAATACAAGATTAACATATCGAATCTAAAAGAGAGCACTGATCTGACATTTTTAGAGAGCTTTCATTCTGGTTGGAAGTTGTGTCAACACAACACTCAATGCTTTTTATTCGATGAAAGCCATAGAGAAGTGTTTGGGTATGCCAACCAATGGACTGTAGATTCCGATTCTATAATAAACAATCTCAATAAAGATCATTATTCTAAGAATGAAGATGGTTCGATCGATGTTGATTTAATATTGTATTTCAAGCCTCAAACCTATCAAAATATTGGGATAGTTTTGGCAATTCTTACCTTAATCGGATCAGCAGGATACCTTATTGTCTTAAAGTTAAAACGATAAACTGAACTATTTTGTAGGGGATACGAATAGATCTCATAAAAATCATTGCAAAAAAGCCGTAGTGTTTTTTCCAATAGTAGTTTTGGCTTTTATAATAATAGCGCCTTTTCGTTAAATTGTTGGAACTTTTGCCCTCAAAGTGAATTATCTTTGCGGTATTTAGTACACCATTTCTGTAACCTAGATCGACTAACCGTTTACATAAATCATCATCTTCAAGATACATAAAGAAGTTCTCATCGAAGCCCTTAAGCTTTATAAAGAGAGTTCTTTTTATCATTAGCGCTGCTCCAGTCACAATTTCTGCATTAAAGAATCCATTTTTTTGATCAATTTTTTTAAAATAGTCGTGTCGAAACAGGAGTCTCGAAAAAGACTGAGAATTTCCATAAAATCTTTTTTGGATTGAACCATTTTTGGATCGATACAATAAACAGGTCAGTGCACCGATTTTATTTTGACTTTTATAAAAATTAAGCATTATCTCAACACTGTTATCCACCAAGATCGTATCGGAATTTAAGAAAAAAATGTATCTACCTTTTGCAAGCTTACTGCCGGCGTTATTGCCGGCCCCAAAACCGCGATTAGAAGTAAGGGGTAAATATGTAGTATGAAGATAAGTTGACAATTTTTTGGGATCTATCTTTTTTGTTGATCCGTTATCGACAACAATTATCTCATATGAGATATCTAAAAACTTGTTTATAGATTTTATACAATTATAAACAAGAGTTGGAGTATTATAATTTACAATAACTATAGATAATTCCATTTATGAGCAAAACCGTCACTAATCTTTTCCACAAATCTCCACTAATTCACTAATTTGTGCATTTGTGATTATTCGTGTTGATAATTTGTGTCGGTTGTGTTCCTTATCTTTATGATTAATTTTTTTAAGTTGTTTTCCCAAGTAAAGTTATTTTTAACTTTTTCAATATTTTTTCGATAGACACAAGTTTTTTCGAGAACCGTCTCAATTGCCTCTGACATGGCTCTAGGGTCATTGTAATTTACAACCTTACCTAGATCTAGTTTTTTGATTAATTGTGCAAAATAATCGCCTTTAGTGGCAACCATCGGCAAATCTGCCCAAAGATAGTCGAGGATTCTGGTTCTAAAAGAGTATCTAGTTTCAAGATTGTTGAAATGAGCAGAGATTCCAATCTTGGAAGAGAGCAGATAATCGACTCTTTCATTATATGGTGTCCAATCAAAATTGAAAAAGACAAATTTATTCAAAAGATTGTTTTCTTTACAATAATCAACCGCAGAATTTACCATTTCGAGGTCTCTAATCTTGGGGTTAGGGTGTTTTACACCCATAAAAACTAACTTAACATCATCTCTTTTTTTTGATATTATTTCAATCGCTTTTATACAAGTTAAGGGGTCAAACCAGTTCCAAACTCCGCCACCCCATAAAATAATTTTGTCAGTTTTTCTGATATTTGAAAACTTTTTGTAAACTCGATCTTTGTCAATAAAATTGGGGTTCTTATCGGAAAGTCCGAATGGGACTTCGATTATTTTTTTATTTAAAAACATTTTTCTCGCCATCTTTTGGTAAAGCTCTTTTTGTCTTGGGTTGGCACATAAAATAATATCTGCAAAATATATTTGAAGATAAAAAAGATAGTATTGGTTCAAGACATGAAGAGTACGTATGTGAAAAGCGCAGTAGCGTTTGTGCTCTTTAACTTCTATAAAGGCTGGAGCGTAAAGGTCAGCTATAAGTTTTAAGTTATAAGTCTTAAGTTTTTTAAGGAATCTGAATTTTTGGGGCTGAGTTATTACATAAGAATTTTGAGGGATAAGATTTAAGATGGTTGAATGACTATATGATTTTATGGTTATGCCGGGAGATGAAATGTCAGATTTATTTGGAGTTAAAAGTGTCACTTTAAAATGTTTCGAAAGAACTTTTGCCATTTCAAAATATCGAATGCCAGGACCTGCCATCTTTTTTCCAACTGGATCTTGGGATAAGAGTACGACTTTAGTTGAAGAGTTGTAAGCCATAAGTTTTAAGTAGTAAGTTAATCTTTGAATCTTTGTAATGATTTTTTCCAACCGTAAAGCAGACGACCAGTTTCTTCGGCAAGTTCAAATATATCTATATAGTCGGAACTACCAATATAACCAAGATCTTTCGCAAGCAGAAGTTGGTATTTTAATTCTTCTAGAGACCCTTCAGAAATATTATAAAAACGAGAACTATCGGTATTCGATTTTCGTTTGAATCCCTCTGCTATATTGGAAGGTACTGAAAAAGCCGTTCTTCTGGTGTGTTGCTTTAGTCCAAACTCTTCGATTTTTGGATATTTTTCTGTAATCTTATATATAGATAATGTTAGCTTGTGAGATTTTTTCCAGGCTAATATGTCTTCAAAGGTTTTAATCTTAATATTTGTCATAACTTAAGACTTAAAGCTTATCACTTAAGGCTTATTGCCTACTGCTTACAAGCTTGCTACTTGTCGTTTGAAACAAGTTCTTTGATCTGTTTGAAATTGACAATTTCTAGATAGTGATTCAAAAGCCCATATATAATCACAATGATTCCGATAGATACCAAGAAGTAAAGCGATGTTAAGGAGATCATATATCCCAGCATTAGCGTCAGTAGCCCAACCGCTAGAAGTTTTGAAATTCTTGTAAGATTGGCGCCAAATTTTACAATTCTTCTTGCATAGATCAGGTATGAAATAAAAAGAGCAAACTGTGAAGATAGGGTAGTGATTGCTGCCCCAACAAATGAGAACTTGGGAATCAAAATTAAATTCATTGTTACATTCAATGCTAAGATAATTACGGAGATTTTGATCAAAAGTTTTCTTTCATCATTTGCGATTAGGATTTCAGCAAACAAAGTAACCAGATAGATTAGCGGTAGTGCAAAGGCCAAGATAATTAGTGCGACTCCTCCAGAGATAAAGTCAGCATTACTTAAAAACAGAATTATCTCTTTTGAGTAAATAACACATGAGACGGTAATGGGAATAGCTGCAAAGATCATAATAAAGATGGACTTTTCAACTATTTTTGCCACTTTGTCTTTATTAGAAGAGATATTTTCAGAGATGGAGGGCTTTAGAGCTGAGGAGAAGTATGATCCTATGAAAGCGGTTACTTCTAAGACTTTATATGAGACCGAGTAGATTCCGACAGCTGTTGCACCTTTGATTGCGAACAGTAGCAATGTATCAATTTTTATAAACAGATTGTTCACTATAAAGACGATTCCAAGTGGCCAGGCCAAGTTAAAGATCCACGATGCCAATTTTCGATCAAGTTTTGGAGTAAACTTAACGTATTTTCTTGCAAACAGGTATTTGAAGAAGAATATTGATATGCCGGTGATGGCAATTGTAGTGACAACCCACAAAAAGTTTCCATTCATCCGGATGATAATTATCAATGCTCCAAGAGAGATGAGTTTACTTAAGAATTCTGCAGTAGCGCTAAATTGCATCTTAAGTCGATACTGCAGGATCATATCATAAACTGAAGCTAGAAGGTTAAAGAATAAAAACCCTGTCGCAATTATTACTCCATATTTGATGTTGATGTCGTATCCGGTTAGAAATACAAGGCCTATTGCTATTGCTGTAGCAGCTAGAGCGGAGATCAGGCGGATGCAAAAGACATTTGAGATTATGTTTTGTTCGTTTTTGGGATTTTTTGAGATCTCTCTTACAGTTACTGAAAACAGTCCCAAATCTGCGATAACGATAAAGAAGTTGATGTAGGTCGTTATGGTGTTGAACTGTCCAACCCCATAAGTTCCAAGATAGTTTGTTAGAAGTTTTATGGAAATTAAAGTAAAAGCCAGGGTGATAAACCTGACCACTACTTGTGATGCGGTATTTATGAAGACTGCTTTTTTATCCACTAAAAACCCTGTCTCTTTCTTTTAATTATTTTTACACTCTCAGCTATAGCTAAGATGATAATAGCAAGTACAAGAGAAAAAACCAAATAATACATAACTGGATATTCTACACGTAGAAAAGATCCTCTTATGAGTGAAGATGCAGCTGGCTGATCTGCATCATCATCGGTCAAGATATTTATTTTGCCACCATTTTTTTGACTAATCTCAAATCTGATCGTATCTGATAGAGGAGTTAAAACTTTTTCTTGCTGACCTTGGACAGTCAATGTATAAAAACCGGCATAAATCGGAAAATCAATCTCAAAACTAAACTCCCCATCAGAATTTGCTTTTGTGGTTAGCACTTTTCCTTCAGGTAGCGTAAGAGCAGGAGTTAGCACAAAATTTACATCAAAATTTGACTCTGTTTTCCCATTTATTACAAGTGAGGTAACTTGACCAAGAATTACATCGTTAATAAAACTAAGTCCTTTTTTAATCTCAATATCCGATGGCGGGCTAAGCATTTCGTCAATCTTTGCGTCAGGTTCTTTAATATTTATTTTAAAGTGAGTAGTAGCACCCCAGCCATCAGCTTTATGGGCACGGATGTGAAAAAAGTATGTCCCGATTACTTGATCGGCATATGAAATTGACACCTCTGTCGATGTGGTTTTGGCCGGAGGAGTGGTCGATTCTGCTTGATCAAAGATGTATGAAAACCCGTTGACACCACTCTCTTTGTTCCAGCTTAAGTTTACTGTGGTCGCTTCGTATGCTTCTTCTGGGTTGGGATGAGTGTCTGAAGTGACGGTTATAGCCCCTGGCAAATCTGGTGCTTTTTGAATTGTAAATGAGGTAGAACCACCAGAGTTGCTAACTGTAGTTGCTCCGTTTAGAAGTGAGACACCGGAAACTGAAACCGATCCAGAACCAAGTGAAGTCCCTTTTATCGAAAGAGTGGCGATAGTAAGTGATGTAGCGGTTCTTCCCAAGAGTGCTCCGGAAAATGTCCCACCATTAGAAGGTTTGTTGATCCATGTGTCTGCACTACCAGCAGCAACAGAAGTTACTGATACTGGGCCGCTTACAGAAATTGTTCCCTGAAAAGCGTTAAATGTACCTCCGCTGGCAACGACATTGACTTTGAAGGTTTGTCCAACCGTTTTTGCTCCTCCGCCAGATGGAAAGATCCCAGCTGCGGCTTTTGTGTTGGTCGGCAGCAAAGATACTGCTAGAACCAGACCCATTAACACTACAAATATCTTTTTCATTTCCGCTCCTTATTGTGTCATCCTGAATTTGTTTCAGGATCCCGTAACAGTTTTTGAGATGCTGAAATAAATTCAGCATGACGACTTATTAATTGTTGATAACTAAAATTACCATCCCCATTTCTCAGCCAAAATCGCTAAGTCTGTTATATTAACTATGTTGTCACTATTAAAATCTGCATGTCTATTTGGCGGGTTTGACTTATTCCAATTTTCAGCCAAAATCGCCAAATCAATTATGTCAATTCTACCATCAACATTGATGTCTCCCATTTTATGTCGAATGATATACATTTTTTTCCTTGCTACAGTTGTCCCATTGGTATTTTTGTAATCTATATAATAATTATACCCACCATGTTGAGGTTCAAAAGTTAAACTCCAGCTTGTCGAGCCAATATTCGAGAGCAGGGTTGCTCCGTAATATGCACGAATGTTTGATACTTTTCCTCCAGAAATTGACAAAGAATTGTCATAAGAATCTCGTGAGTAATCTGAAGTATCATTCGATCCAGTCACTTCTCCGTTGTATACATCGAAATTATAAGTATTGTAATAAAGATTCCAAAGATTGTAGTTGCCAAAGAAAACGTATGGAGTATAGCGATAGGCGGCTGCAGTAGCCTGATTTGCCAAAGTAACTTGATAACTACTTGGAGGAGTTCGGGAAGTGCCCATGGTTACAGTATTACCAACCCTATAATCATTCCAGCCTTGAACCGCAATCTCGTAATTAAGCCTAAGTTGCCAGGCTCCCCAACCAACCTGCATTGCAAATCCAGCGTATTTTGGATCACAACCACCACCCGGACATCCATAACCCATTGCTTTATTTAATGCGACATCATTTCGACTAGTCTTGCTAATTAGACTTTGTTCTTTTTGGAGAGTTACTAAGATTACTTGAGGATTTATAGTTCCGGTTGTTGAATCAATTGTTACTCCATATGCTGGACCAACTGCAGCGTCGTACAAACCGTGTGAGGCGTCATAGATTATCAGAGCAGCTGATCTCCCTCCTCCCACCGCAGAGTTGTCTATATAGTCTTTTAAATACGAGCCTTGCGATACAAGAAAGCTCTGAATGTCTGCTGTACTCATTGAATTGATGTCTATGAAATCGGCATTTGAGATAATATTATGTTGTTGTCCTGCTGCGATGTAGTTGTCGTATTGATCAGCTTTTGCAACATCAGGAACCAATATCGTTGCCGATAATAGTGTGATCAGTGTTATTGTTGCAGTTACCCTCCGAAACATCATAATTTCAAATTGCTCTAATTATTCTAATTAATCTAATCAAATCCTCGTCCAAAGGACGATCAGCCTCTGGCTGACAACACCTAATTCCAAATAAATATGAATTCAATTTGGTGTTTACCGTGTGAATCCGTGTAGTTTCTTCCAGACAAACTAGTCCTTCTGGTCGAAGTTTGCGTTTCCAGAATCTTCGTAGTCTCTTGAGGTGTTTTTGTTCTCTTCTAGCGATGCATCTCTGTCAGGAAATGAGCTATTAGTGCTTCCACCTTCAACAACGATCTCTTCTTGATCTGCTTCACCGACATTGTCATCTGCTGTTGCTTCGGGTTCCTCTTCAATCTCTTCCAGTTTTGGCACATACTCTTCTCTGACTTCTATCTCATCAGATGCTGCCTCATCGGTGGTCAACTCCTCGTCGGATTCGTTACCGAAGACTGAAAGAGCGTACACTACCAAAACCACAACTACAAACATACCCAAAAAAGCTAGCCAATTGTAATTTTTGCCTTGCCTCATTATTAGGGGTTAATGATAACTTGCCCCTCAAAAATATTCTATCATAATTATTAGTCTTAAGTAATAAGTAGTAAGCAAGTAAGCTGGTAAGTTAACTATTTGAAAAGATATTTCTGGAACATAGTCAGTCTGCTCTGGATTTGATAAAATGGACTTATAGCTTACTAACTTATTAGCTTAATTCTTGCTCCTTATGAACTTTCTACTTTCAATCTTTTATTTTCTCTTACCGTTCGAGCGAATACCTACTTTTGAAGTTGCTGGTTTTACAGTCAAGTTCAGCCACATAGTAGGTGTAATTCTGATCGCATATTTTCTAGCTAAAAAGCCGTTAAAGATTTTTAAAGATAAACCACTTTTACTTTCTGACAAATTCCTGATCTTGTTTTGGGCAGTAGGATCGCTCACTATAATTAGAGCAGAGAACTTCAAAAGAAGCGCAATTCTAGCACTACTTTGGGCGTTTGTAATCATTATCTATCTAATACTTACAAGGATTATTGAAAATCAAAAAACTAGAGAGAAGATTGAAAATATAATAATCTGGTCTGCGATCATAACTTCATTATTTGGACTTTACCAATTCATCGGCGACTCGTTTGATCTTCCCACAAAATTTACTGGTCTTCGGTACTGGTATACTAAAGAGATTGCAGATTTGGGCTTTCCAAGAATCCAATCGGTAGCCTTAGAGCCTCTGTACTTTTCTAATTTTCTATTGGTCCCGCTGTATCTAGCAATTAAAAGGTACTTTAAATCTGGAAAAATATTTGGTGATCATTATCTGATTATTGTTTTAATTCTAATCAATATCGTTCTTGGGATTTCTAGAGGTGCGTATTTGGGGTTAGTGGTTACCCTAGTGTTGCTTTTATTATTTATCATCGCAAAGTGGAAAGTCTATAAAACATTGAAGCCGACTTTATTTGGACTAGGGTTGGCAATAATTATCTCAGTCTTTCTGTCTTATGTTGCTGTCAATTCGTTGAATGGTAAAGACGCAGCAGCAAATTTTAGAAGCCACGCCATAGCCGCTGATTCAGAGGAAGGTAACTCTGTTTCTGGGCGTATGGAGAGCTACAGGGAAGCCTGGAAATTATTTAAGACAAATCCGGTAATGGGGATAGGATTGGGCAATTTCGGAGCGTCTCATACTTATAATGGCGATGCAAGCGAGACCAACTATAGTGCAGTCAACAACGAATACTTAGAGATTCTGACAGAGATAGGGATAGTTGGGTTGGTATTATTTTTGCTTTTTCTGATATTTTTTGTAAAAGAGTTGTATAATGGATACAAGAAGACCGATGACAAAGGAAAGCTTTGGACAGTTTTGCTCTTTTTGGGACTGGTGGCAGTATTTATTCAGTACAACTTTTTTTCATCATTATACATAATCTATATCTGGGCGTTTCTCGCGTTGCTTCGTAGCGAAATAATAGAGGATAAATGAGAAATCTAGTGTTTTAATTGAGGTAAAGGCAAGGAAGCCGGGGTGGGTAAGGGTGAAGAGGGCAGTGTTTGACCTGACCCAATAACTCTAAACCAAACTGGCGTCATAACCCTAACCCAATCACACAGATCTCTCGTTACCACTCGAGATGACAACTATTCTGTCTAATATATTATTTGATTGTGAGGGGAATGGGCGAGAAGAAACAGGTTGAACAATTCGAATTCCTAATCACTAGGATATTTGCATATATCGCAATTTTGTTGATTCCGTTTTATTTCATTAGATTCGACATCGGTAGTATTCCTACAAATATATTTGAAATAGCGGTTTTGGTTGCAATCTTTCCGATGGCGCTTGAGCTCATAATCCATCAAAAAAAGCCTCACGCCGGAAGTATCTTTCCCTATCTGATCTTGTTTATTGCCGGCTTTAGCATTTTTTTCGCGGATGATACCAGAACGGCTCTAGGCATCTTTAAAGGCTACTTTGTAATGCCGGCTGTTTTGTATTTGGTCGTAATAAATTCATTTAAAAAAGATGAAATTAAAAAGCTTGCTTATCCGATCTATCTTTCGTTGATGATTGTCTCTGTTTGGGCAATTTTACAAAAACTTGGGATCATAACCACACTTTTCTATCAATCAGGTGATGCAAGTTTCTCTCAATACTTATTGGAAAGTAACAGAGTCTTTGGGCCTTTTGAATCACCAAATTATCTTGCGATGTATCTGGTTCCTGCAATCTTTCTTTCTCTTCCAGTTCTTAGCAGATTTAAACTTCAAGCCTCAAAAGTATTTTATGCAATAGGTTTTATTCTACCACTACTAGCACTTTGGTTTGCTGGATCTCGTGCTGGAGTGATCGCATTTTTAGTTAGTATAATTATTTTTTCAGTTGTTCAGATCAATAAGAAATTTAACGTTTCAAACTTTTTGCTTGCGACCCTGACTGTTCTCTCAACTGCTGCGCTTGTTTATTTCTTTATAGTCATTCAGTTCAATCCGAATAGTGATAATGTTAGGATTGAGATTTATAAGTATTCTATCGAAATAGTTCAAAATAATTGGCTATGGGGAATTGGACTGGGATCATTTAAAGAAACAATTATGGCAATCTCAACCAATACTGAATCGTTCAAAACTCATGCCCTTCCATATGCTCTTCATCCGCATAACATCTTTTTGGCCTTTTGGATCAATCTTGGTTTTTTCGGTCTTTTAGTATTTCTTCTGAATTTGTTCAAGTTTTTCTGGGAGATTTATAAAGATAAAAAAAGATCTATTCTTTTTGCCTCAGCTCTAATGGCGATGATCGCTATCATGATCCACGGTTTGTTTGACACGACGTATTTCAAAAATGACTTAGCAGCGATATTTTGGTTGATTCTGGCATTAAGGTATCTAATGACCGATGAAAAAGTTAATTGATCTAATAACTAAAGCTTTTCTATTTGTTCTGATTATTTACATCCCATTTTCAGCGCTTATTTCAGAGTTGCTACTAAATAAAACTGCATTATCTGAAAAAGTAGTCTTTTTAAGTACACATTGGTATGAGCCGGTGGCAATTATCTTATTACTCTTAGCAATTCTGGTCAATCTAATCTACAAAAAGTTGAATTGTTCGTGGTCAGTTGTTCTAGCGGCAGTTCTTTCAGTACTTGGAGCAGTTTCAATATTTGTATTTTCAGAGTCAATTTCAAGGGGAGTTGAGGGCTTTAGATTCGCCCTTTTTGGTCTTATCATATTTATCTTGGTCTCTCAGGTTGATTGGGAGGAGCTTCAATCGAAACGACTGATAAATACTTACCTGATCGTTTCGATCCTGATTGCCCTTTTTGCGATCGTTGAGAGGATCCTGCCGCTAAATTATTGGCAAAAAATACTAGGCGAAGATTCTACTTTTGGATGGGGAAACTTTTCCATCGTGGTTGCAAACCAAAGCTCATCTATAATGCAAGGACCTAACCAACTTGCGAGCTTTTTACTGCCGGCTGTTTTTATCGTTCTTATTTCACTTGGCTTTTCAAAAGAAAGGGATCTAGATAGCAAGTTCTTAAGGCTCTCCTTATTTTTCGTATTTGTTGTAGCAATTATTCTTACTTTTTCTCGCTCGAGCCTGATAGCTCTTTTGTTTGGCTTGGTGGTTTATACGATCATATCTTTTATCAAGTCCCAAAAAAGCAGTATAGTTTTGCGAGTTATCATTCCGATTGTGCTTTTGCTTTTGGCGCTGTTATCAATTTATGTTTACCAACACAATGCTACAGTCCATGACTACTTTACGCATGGTCAATCCCAATCAGAGCATGTTGAAGCGCTGAAAGATTCAGTTTTGGAGGTAAGAGGTAGAGTATCTAGCCCTATTAAACTAATGTTCGGTTCAGGTCTTGGAAGTGCAGGTCCAGCGGTCTTAAAGTACGGAAACGGCTTTGTCTCTGAAAGCTGGTATTTGCAATTAGCGATTGAACTTGGTATCGTTGGTCTACTTTTGTGGATTTCATTTGTAGTTATTCTGTTGATCGATTTATGGAAGAATTCACAATTTGGGTTATTTGTAGGTTTGATAGCAGTTTCAGTTGCAGCCTTATTCTTGCACACTTTTGCAGATAATCCGGCGATTGCGATTACATTGCTAATACTGCTTGGGACGGTATCGCAAAATGACAAAATGACAAATGACAAATAAAATGTTAAAATCTAAATCCTAAAACATATGACATAAGTCATTTATTTTTTTAATTATGAAACGTATTTTGATTGACGGAAGATTTATCGGAGTGGGGGAATCGATCTCGAGATACACTCTGGAGATCTTGCAAGGCATCTTGAAGTTGGACAAAAAGAACAAATATACTTTGCTGATGCGCCCTCAAGGCAAAAAAGAATTCAATAAGTTTTTTTCTGAAAAGCAAAAGGCAAATTTCAATAATCTAAAAACTGTATATCTTGATATTCCTCACTATTCTCTCCCAGAGCAGACAAGGCTACTTAAGTATTTGAATAAGAACAAGTTTGATCTTATTCACTTTACACAGTTCAATCACCCGATCAGATACAAAGGGGTATTTGTAGTATCTGTTCATGATTTAACTTTGCTTGGGCACCTACACAGGATGAATCCATTGAAACGCTTAGGTTTTAAGGGGGTTATGAGTTCAGCCATAAAGGATTCAAGTCAAATAATCACCATCTCTAACTACAGTAAAAAAGATATAGTAGAGACCTATAAGATTGATCCGAAAAAAATCTCGGTGACTTACTTGGGAGTAGATAAAAAGTTTAATGAAAAATTAAAAAATCAAAATGAAAAATTAAAAAGCTTTAAGGATAAATATAAAATCGCTGGAGATTATATTTTATACACCGGGATGTGGAAGAAACATAAAAATCTTCTTCGAATGCTTAAGGCATTCGAAAAGGTTAAGTTACAAGAAACAAGTTACAAGAAACAAACAAATTCAAAATATCAAAATTCGAAATCAGAAAGCTTACAGCTTGTTTTGGTTGGTAAAATTGACCACGAAGAGCCAGAAATTCTCGCCGAAATCAGTAGAATTAATAAGGAGTACAACCGTCACCAATCTCTTCCACAAATAATCACAAATAATAGGAACTTAAAACTTAACTTACAACCTATTATAACTACCGGCTTTGTAGATGAAGAGGAGCTTTCTTATGCCTATGTTGGGGCGCTTGCATATATTATTCCTTCGCTTTCTGAGGGGTTTGGTCTGCCACCGCTTGAAGCGATGGCATCAGGCACGCCAGTTTTATCTTCAAATATTTCTGCAATGCCGGAGATTTTGAGAGACGCGCCTTTGTATTTCGATCCATATAAAGTCGATGATATCGCAAATAAAATTGAGATGATGGTATCTGATGAAAAGTTGCGATCGAAGTATGCAAGCCGAGGTTTAGAGCATGTGAAAAAATACGACTGGAGCGATACTGCAAGAAAAACACTAGATGTTTATCTTAAGATATTGAAAGCTTAACAAATATTTGATAAAGTTATAAATAACACAAGCGTAAGCTTGTTTTTGTTATCAACTATGAAAGGAGAGTATGGATTATATGGTTTGGATGGTGTTTGCCGCAGCCTTACTTGCAATTATATATGCGGTGATTTTGATCTCGGTTAACAATAAAAAGCCTTCTGGTAGTAAAAAGATGGTAGATATCGCTAAATTGATCCAAGATGGGGCTAAAACATATTTGAAGCGCCAATACTTTTCTATAGCCGTAATCGCTCTTACTTTGTTCGTAATTTTACTCTACGCTTTAGGAGTTAGAGTTGCACTTGGGTTTCTGATCGGTGCACTTTTTTCTGCTCTTGCAGGATTTGTAGGTATGAATGTGGCAACTTCTGCCAATGTAAAAACCACTGAGGCTGCAAAACAGGGTTTGAAGCCTGCTCTTAAAATAGCATTTCGCTCAGGCACAATAATGGGACTTTTGGTTACAGGACTGGGGCTATTGGCTGCAGCAGGCTATTATGCAATTTTTAAAGATCTGGATGCACTAATTGGTCTTGGGTTTGGAGGCTCTTTTGTAGCCTTGTTTGCTCGTGTTGGAGGTGGCATTTTTACAAAAGCAGCCGATGTGGGTGCGGATATAGTTGGAAAAGTGGAAAATGATATTCCAGAAGATGATCCTCGCAATCCTGCTGTAATCGCCGACAATGTGGGGGACAATGTAGGCGACGTAGCTGGAATGGGAGCTGATCTATATGAAAGTTACGTAGATTCACTTATAGTTGCGATGATTTTGGGAGTCGGGCTTTTCACGGCCGATAAAGGAATTTATCTGCCGTTAGTTCTTGCAGGTGCGGGAATAGTGGCAGCTATACTTGGAACATTTGCAGTCAGAGTTGGGAAAAGGGGAGTGCATGCGGCATTAAACAGAGGAATCTATATTAGCGCCATATTTATGGCTGTGTTTGCTTATCTGGTTTCGAAATACTATGTCAATGATATAAACATCTTCTACACCATGATCACAGGAATCTTGACGGGACTTTTAATCGGAAAGGTTACGGGTTATTACACTTCAAAGAAGAGCAGACCGGTTCAACAAGTCGCTAAAGCCTCAGAGTCAGGACCAGCAACAAACATAATCTCGGGTCTTTCTTTGGGTATGACATCGACTATTGCTCCGGTGATCATAATTTCTGCTGCAATCTTGCTCTCATTTTACCTGATGGGACTATTTGGAATTGCTCTTGCTGCTGTTGGAATGCTTGCAACCCTTGCAATTACTCTTGCGACTGACACTTATGGTCCAGTCGCCGATAACGCCGCTGGGATCGCCAAGATGGCAAATTTGCCAAGTGAAGTTAGGAATCGGATGGAGGAGCTTGATGCGGTTGGAAATATGACTGCGGCCATCGGTAAAGGTTTTGCGATTGGCTCAGCAGTACTCACTTCTATAGCACTTTTCGCTGGTTATTCGCTCGCGGTCAATCTTACTTCAATCAATATTATTTCGCCTCCAGTCATGGTGGGATTGATGCTTGGCGCAATGCTGCCTTTCATTTTTTCAGCCTTAACATTGAAAGCTGTCTCAGACGCTGCAGATGCGATGGTAAATGAAGTTAGACATCAATTCAAAAATATAAAAGGGCTTCTTCAAGGCAAAGCAGAAGCGGATTATAACAAATGTATCTCAATTGCGACAGATGCAGCATTAAAAGAGATGATCGCTCCTGCCTTGATCGCGATTATTGCTCCTTTAGTTATCGGTATTGTTCTTGGTCCAGAAGCACTGGGTGGACTTTTAGCAGGAACGATTGCATCAGGATTTCTACTGGCGATAATGATGGCAAATTCTGGAGGAGCTTGGGATAATGCGAAAAAATACATTGAGGCGGGTAACTTAGGTGGTCAAGGTTCGGATGTTCATAAAGCTTCAGTTGTCGGAGATACAGTAGGGGATCCCTTTAAAGATACATCAGGACCATCGATCAACATACTGATTAAGCTTGTAAGTATAGTTTCACTTCTAATCGCTCCACTAATTTTGATCGATTTTAGTTTTACAGTTAAAGTGGTGGTTGCTTCAGTGTCAGTCGTTGTGATGTTCATGATTCTGTTACTCAATTATCGAATCAAAAGGAGCTATCATGTCTGAACAAGAAGAAAAAAGATTTGAATTCATAGTTGATCGATTCGAAGGTACGGATGCTGTTTTGGTTGGAGAACACAACGAGATTGTTGTTCCTAAAAAGATGATTCCGAAAAATATTGAAGAAGGTGGTGTGATTCACTTTACATTATCTTCAGATGAGGCAGAAACTTCGAGAAGAGATAAAAATGCAAAGAAATTGTTAAATGAGATCTTAAACGGAAAAAAATAATGTTCTAAAATTCGAAAGCGCCTCGATGAGTTTATCTCTGTCGGGGCGCTTCGGTTTGGTTTCATGACCAGAAAGCAATCACGTAGGGCAGTATGAGCCCCACGACGATAAAGATGAACGCAGGCAGAAGGGCTACTGCGGATGGTTCTTCCTGTTGTGCTATCGGCCATAAAGCACCGACTGTCCCGACAAAGAGTCCTGGTCCGAAGAGAGTCGTGTTAGCCGAGTTCATGAAGCATAGTGCTCCGCCGACAATGGCAAGAGCCGTGCTAATGATGACAAACTTCAAATCTGGGTTGCCCGCAAATGGGCTATCTCGGTTCCTGAACCTCTGCCACCAGCTCTTTTGGGGCTCATCTGGGCTTGCCTGGTCTTTTTCCAGACTCGCCATCTCATCAGCCATCGGTCTGCCTCCTCGATATCATCCAGGATATACTACCTCTACAACTTTTTTACACCAATTCCATAAAAAATGCAAACTTATCTATTATACAAATGATACTATCTTAGGTATTATGTTAATAACGGTAGGAGGGAGACCACTAGTTTTTGTATATTTGACTATTGCATTGACAATCGTCAAACAACGGTCTCAACTATTGTCAAACTATTGAAAGCAATAGCGTAAACAATGGAAAAAGTGGAAAAGAAGTACCCAAATTACGAAAAGTTAATCAAAAAAAGCAAGAAAAAGCTTTTTAAGAGAATTGCTCTAATGGCGGGGTCGTTATTGGTGTTACTTTTGATTATTTTTGAAGTATACGTTTTTGCAAGCTTCTTCGAATCTCCTTCCAATAGAAACCAGGACAATTCAACTGGGAACAATGAAACCCAAAATACCCTCTTGGATATTGGTGATAATTTTTCAACTTCAGTTTATTCGGCTCCACCTGTGGGATACAATAATCTCTTCACAAATCCTGGGATTGAAGATGGAAAAGCTGGCTGGGATTATCTTACTTTCGGACGAGAATCACATAGTGGAAACTGGAGTCTGATTGCCAGTTCTCCGTATTCTCGGTCAGCTACTAATCAAATTTCTGGATTTAGTCTTGCTGATAAACAGATGATATTAATTTTCTGGGCGAAAAGTATATCTGGAACAAATAATTTAGAAGTTAAGGTTAACGGCGCCACAATTTTTACCCAGTCGGTTTCTGACAGCTGGCAGGAATATGAGATAGATTATACCTTTCCAGGTGATGCTCCAGACACATTCAAATTCAATTTTGATAGTGCTAATCAAAGCGTTAGATGTGACGATTTCTTCTTGTATTTTCCAGGATATACAGAACTCACAATTCCTGCAATTCCCCCCAAGGTGGAAGACTATGACAGTCACTGGCTTTATCCTGATGCATATACAGATCCAAATTATCTGGATAGTTTATACTTTAGGATAACTACTGCAAATGACAATGCAGCAGATGTGTATTTCTCCATGCATGTTCGTCCTGGTGGCAGACTTCATAATCTCAAGGAGAATCATGGCATTGTGACATATTACAATGACTGGATTGATGCTGGAACTGCAATAAACAATCAGACGGGACGCAACGGAATTTTTTCTGATTTGCACATCAAGCCGGGTGAATCAACAGAATGGATAGAACTCACTTATCCTCTCGTTTTTTTGAATATGCAACCCAATAGCACCGTAGCATATAACTATAATAAAATAGTACTTACTGCCTATGATGGTGCAAGTACAGAATACTGGGGAGAAATTTTTAAGACTTTGAATGCTACAATTGAAATAACTGATGATCCAGTTACCCCCACTTTTACCAAAACACTGACAAGAACCGGGGATGGTTCTTCTTTCATGTTTAGATTCCCTCGATATATTCCAGATAATTCAGACGGATCTGAAATAATTTCTGTTGAAGAAGATATTGATCAAATGTATCAAAATTTTCAAAATCTTCCAGACGTTGGAACAAAAACTCCTGAAAAGACAATTATGGTGTCAAGCATTGGCCTAGAAAAACTTCAAGATACATTGTCTGTTGACGCATATAACAAACAAAAAGAAATTTTTTCAGAGGAGCTTGGATTCAATGGTATATTTTCGACAGTTACTGGAATAGATACGGTAAGGAAAGAAGTTTTCGATGACTGGGGTCTTACAAAAAATCTTATTAATTTAGGTTATAATTCCAACGTAAATAATTCGTCACTTGTGCCAGATACTTCATCGATAGAAACTACTTACAGTAATGCAAAAAACACTTTGTCTTCTATGGGAATTTACTCACATATCGGAGGAATTTACATATTCGAAGAGCCAGGAGTAAGTACAATTTCCGTACTTAGGGCTATTAGCGGATATAATGATTTGTTTAAAACATATCTTCAGGATGAAGGTATCACTTTGGATGAACTTGGTGTTTTAGGCTGGGATGATGTTGAAATGAAAACTCCTGAAGAGTCGGTTGCCTTTCCAGCACTTTTTTATCATTCAGCGCTTTTCAGATCAAGCAGGTTAGCAAATGCAGAAAAACAAGTATATCCAATTTCAGATCAATATTTTCCTGGAATTGGAAGATATACAGGATTTAGTCATACCTTTCATTATGGCGGAAATATGGTTGAGAAACGAGGGATAACTGAATATGATTATATAAGAGAATCAGGAAGCAACGGAATATCTATTTCGAGCTGGCTTCCTGATGCTGCAACACTTCAACAAGAGTCATACGGGGCTGAGATTATGAGAAGTGCAACAAAATACACCAGTGCTGACATTATGGGTATTATGATTTTGTTTAAAACGCCTGAAGAGATCAGAAAGATTTTTTATTCTGCTCTTTCGCAGGGTGTCAGGAGGTTTTTGTTTTTTGCATACGGGCCTCATTATGTTTCAGGCAATGAGTTTTATTCTGATAATGAAGATACAAATGCTGTGATAAGAGAACTCTCCCATGAGATTGGTGAGTTTGATGACTATCTTGCGGAAAGTGAAAGAGAGAGTAGTGATGTTGCAATACTATATTCAGAAACAAGCGATGCATGGATGTGGAGTCACAAAGTAATAAACAGAGCGGACACTGGACAGAATCCGTATGCCGGAGAAAAGCTTGGCATATATCTTGCTTTAAGGCATAATCAGATTCAAAGTGATCTAATAACTGAATACGATATAGAGAATGATTATCTTGACAATTACAAAGTGTTATATCTTCCTGGAATGAATCTTCCAACTAGCGTTGCAGAGAAAATCAAAACTTGGGTATATAATGGAGGCATTTTATTTGCGGATTCTGGAGCAGGCTCAAAAGATCAGTATAATGTAAATACAGATATACTTGATCCGGTTTTTGGGATAAGTCAGGGAGATAATATTCAAAAAGAAAATACACACTCACTTGATCATTATGCATATCATCTGTTTTCTGGCTGGTATACACCACCGGAAAACATTGAGTACAATGGTGACACAAGTTACATGTTTGCATTCTATCCTGAAGACTTCACAATAAATAGTCCAAATGTTGAAGTACTGGGAACCAATACTGACAGGAGTAGTCCAGCAATTATTTCAAATGAATATGGAAGTGGCAAAGTTCTTTTTGCAAATTATATGCCTGGTGTATCATATATTGCAAAAGCACTGCTACCTCAAGGTTGGCCTATAACTGGTGCTCCTGTTTGGCCAGCGATCGAAAGAGATCTGATATATCTTCCAATCGAATGGGCGGGAATTGATCCGAAAATTAGGCTTAACTATCCGGTAATTCAGACATCTATTCTTGAAGGAACGGGTTATACATTAATTCCAATTGTCAATTTTCTAGATGTTCAAGTCAATGATCTTGAAATGGAGTATGTTACAGATACATCAAGAAATTATAGTGTAACAAGCATAGAGTTAGGAAATCTTCCATATAGTGATATAAATGATGGTATTAAAATAAATTTTGCATTATCTGATACCGATATGATTCTAATAAAAGATATTGGTGCAAAAGCAAATATAGTCCCTGGAACAGATACTGCTGGAGTTACTGGATCGGATGATCAAAAAGCTGCAGTTGTTAAAGGTACAGCTGTGGATCTATTGGAAGATATATCTTGGCCATCGATCAACATATGGGGCAAGCTGTCAAATATTGTTTCACTTCTAATCGCTGCACTAATTAGTTTTTCATTTAGAGTGATAGTCTGTACTTCGGTAGTTCTAGCAATGATTATGATTCTGTTTCTGATTTATCTAGTCAAAAGAAAAAATAGATATGATAGTGGAAATGCAATAATCTTTAATATAGTCCTTCTATATCTTAAGATGAAGCTGAAACTTCTAGGAAAGAGAAAAAAACCAAGTGATTACTAACGAAATTTTAAACGGTAAGAAATAATTAGTATTTTGCAAAGATTCTATTATTGGGTACTATATAGATAGCGGTAGGAGGGAGACCACTGGTTTTTGTGTATAAAACAATTACATAAAGCGATAGTAATCCAATGGCTAAGGCTATTGCACAGACAATCGTCAAACAACAGTCTCAACTATTGAAAGTACAATAGTATAAACAATGGAAGTCCGTGGAAAAGAAATTACAAAAGAAAGAAAAGTTAATCGAAAAAAGCAAGAAAAAGCTTTTTAAGAGGATTGCCTTGATGGCGGGATCACTGTTGATATTGCTTTTGATTATTTTCGCAGTTTACTCTGTTACCTATGCAAAAAAATCATACCTCAACATTCGCGTAGGTAGCGTCGATGTCGGAGGGCTTAGCAAATCGAGCATTGAAGAGATCTTAAAAAGAGAGGGCGAAAACTTTACTTCAACTCCCATAATTCTAGAATACAAAGATAGTGATTCGAGTAAAAATATGACTTACGAGATTAACTCAACCGAGATTGGTTTGGTTTTCGAGGCTGACAAATCAACTGACATGGCTATGGCAGTTGGAAGACAAGATGGTGCGATAACAAGCTTTTGGCAACAGCTAAAGTCGATCTTCGTAACAAGAAATATAGACGCTATATATAGTATAAATAAAGATGCAGTTAAAAAATTTGTCTCTGACATAGCTCTTGTATTAGATCATCCTGAAAAGGATTATGCCATAGAGTATGGTGGAAATGGAAAGTTCAATCTAATTTCAGAAAGAGTTGAAGGAAAAAGGATAAATCAAGAGCAGATCGTGACTCAAGTATTGAAAAATATCTCACAGATCAGAAACATTGCCATTGAGTTTAGAGTTGAAGAATTTGTGCCAAGAATCTCACTTGAAAATGCCCAAAAAACTATATCATCTGCCAACAAGATAATGGCAAAGGGGTCGCTCACTTTAGTTCATATTGATCAAAGTTTTGAGATAGATGAAGATGCTATAGCTGGATTAATCTTGGCTGAACCTGAAGGGGAGAATCTTAAACTAGTATTTGATTCCGAGAGATTGGATACACAAGTAAATGTGATTGCAGATGCCCTAAACACAGAACCGCAAAATGCTGAGCTTACTGTAAGTGCTGGCAAAGTTGAGGTCTTTCTGCAGTCAAGAGAAGGGAAAAAACTTGATCAAGCTCAAACCAAGATCGATATCGAAAATGCTCTAATATCTAGAATCAGTGAAGAGAGCAAAGAAAAACTTCAAAAAACTGTGACTTTGACGGTTGCAACGACAAAGCCAGAAGTTCATTCGGAAAAGATAGAGAGTTTTGGTCTCAAGGATTTGGTATCGACTGGAACCACAAGCTTCTTCGGGTCGCCCTCAAATAGAATCCATAACATTTCAACTGGGGCTGATGCGATTCACGGTACTCTTTTGGCTCCTGGTGAAGTTTTTTCAACTATAGGAACTCTAGGGAAAATTGATGGTGATTCCGGTTATCTCGAAGAGTTGGTCATAAAGCAAAATAGAACGGTGCCGGAGTTTGGCGGTGGACTCTGTCAGGTCTCAACGACTTTGTTTCGAGCTGCGCTAAATGCTGGGATGGAGATAATAGAGCGGAAGAATCACAAATACAGAGTCTCATACTATGAGCCACCTGTGGGAATGGATGCGACCATTTACGATCCTTCTCCTGACTTTAGATTTACAAACAACTATGCATCGCACATTCTTATTCAAGCAATTGTAAAAGGAAACAATATTTCTTTCAACTTTTTTGGAACCAAAGATGGCAGAGTGGTTGAGATTGGGGTTCCAGAAGTTTATGACTTTGTTGATCCACCGTCACCTATGGATATTGAGAGCGATACTTTGCAACCTGGAGAGCGAAAACGAATAGAGCGAGGGCATCAGGGAGCTTCCGCAAAGTTTCACTATAAAGTTGCTCGAGGCGAAGAGATCTTGCAAGAAAAAGACTTTTTATCCAAATACATTCCATGGCAAGAGCGATGGCTTGTTGGCCCTCCAGCTGATCAGCCAGAGCCGGCTCCAGCGACTCCAGTAGCGCCCCCAGCAGAAGTTCCTGCGGGGTAATAATATTGTTCTAATATAAAAAGAAACTGGCTAGCCTAATACGGCCAGCTAGCCAGTTCTTGAACCCCGCCACGAGCACCCTGCTCGAGTTGAGCTTCGACGTAATTATAGTATATCGAATCAACTATATTGTCAAGAAAAAGGAAAACCATGACCTGATGATCGTGGTGTGGTTTCCCCTAGCTCGATTAGGAGTTTGGGAATGTGGGCCGGTTGGCCCAGTTTCCGAGCAATGATGCTCGAAAGTGATGGCTGGGTTTACCCCCAGTACAGCAAGGGGGTGCACCCGTAAGAGCGAAACCTAATGACCAATTAAGGTCGAAAAGGTTATTGCCAGGAGCTAGATAGCTCCAAGAGGGTGTGTGAACACCCTTGGGTACATCACATGTAATACACATCGGTTGTTTCGTCAAACGACTCCAACGGGGTGACATACCTCCTGAAGTGCTGACTGGAGCGTGTGCAACAATTTATTTATATCAAAATAATATATGCTTGTCAAGAGTTTTCGAAAATTAAATAATTATCTTAAGATAGTTGAGACGATGGGATTAATCCTATAGAATATAGATGTGAAGAAATACATGTATCACCAATGGACATTGAAAGATGTCCAGAAACATTTTTCAGTGGATTTTAGGGAGGGGTTAAGTTCCAAAAAGGCTATTAGTAAACTTGAAGATGAGGGCAGAAACTCCTTATCTGAGATAAAAGCTATTTCACCTTTAAAAGTACTCCTTAGACAATTCGCCAATTTTTTTATTGTCCTTTTAATAGTGGCAACAATTTTGTCATTTTTTGCAGATGGGGCGATCACAGGTTTCATACTTATCATCATTGTTCTTTTGAACATCATCATCGGTTTCTACCAAGAGTACAAAGCTGAAAAATCGCTTGAAGCTTTGAAGAAAAATCTTTCAATTCATGCAAAAGTAATACGTAACAAAAAGGTTATAAGAATCAATGCCGAAGAAATAGTAACAGGCGATGTAGTTATCCTTTCAGAAGGAGACAAAGTTCCCGCAGACATAAGACTTTTTGAAGAAAGTTCTTTGCGTGTTGACGAAGCTTCACTTACAGGAGAGTCGAATCCGGTTTCCAAATCGATTAAAGTTATGAAAATTGAAACTCCAGTTGCTGATAGGGTCAATATGGTTTTTATGGGTACCAATGTTGTAGCAGGTCGCGGAGTCGGTATCGTGGTCGCCAAAGGGACGAACACTGAATTTGGAAATATAGCTAAACTTGTCTCCAAGGAAGAAGAAAAAACTCCGATTGAGAAGATGACCCTTCGAATTGGGCGAACCTTGACCTACATTGCTGTTACTATCGCTCTTTCAATCTTTGTGGGAGGACTTTTTTTCGGTGAAAATGTAAATGAGCTTATCATATTTGTAATATCTATACTGGTTGCAGCTGTACCTGAATCGCTTCCAACGGTTGTGACTTTAGCTCTTGCTGTTGGGGTGATCGGTATGGTCAAGAAGAAGGCGATCGTGCGTCGTCTTGCTGTTTTAGAGGCGATAGGGCGTGTCAATGTTATATGCACCGACAAAACTGGGACTTTGACCAAAAACAAGCTCGAAGTTTCTTCAGTTGCCTATTTTTACAAAAACGAGATTAAAAACGTAATGGGCAAATATTCGAAAGAGGACAAAGCTGCTACCAACATTTTATACAATGCCGCCATCGTATCTGACGCATCTGGTGACAAAGCCGGTGAGTTTGTAGGCGACCCTTTGGAAGTAGCCATATTTGAAACTCTTTTTAAATGCTCAAAAGAAAAATTAAAAAGTAGAAAAAGATTTAAAAAAGAGTCAGAGTTGCCATTTTCTTCAGACGACAAGTTTATGATGGTTATCGGAAAAAACGGCGGCAAGAAAGTTATGATCGCAAAAGGTATCCCAGAAAAGATCATCTCGTTTTGTTCTCTTACAAATAGCGAGAAGAAAAAAATACGAGAAAAAGTAAAAGAGTTCTCTTCTATGGGTCAAAAGACGATAGCAGTCTGCAAAAAAAGCATCGGCAATACTAATTCAAGTGCATTTAAAGGGATGGAGTTTTTAGGGGTGATGGGCTTTTCTGATGAACTTGCGGACGGTGTCAAAGAGGCGATAGCGATGACGATAAAAGCAGGGATAAGACCGATTATGATAACGGGTGATCATCCTGAAGTAGCTAGATACATCTACAGAAAACTAGGGTTAAAAGTCAAAGATGATGAGATCATCTCTTGCGTTGAGATGGATAAATTTTCCGATAAAGAACTTAAAAACAGACTTAAAACTGCGAAGATCTTTGCTAGAGTTACTCCAGAGAACAAGATCCAAATTGTGGAGGCTTTGGAAGAGATGGGGCTTTCTGTAGCAGTTACTGGTGATGGAGTTAACGATGCACCAGCGCTAAAAGCTGCCACTGTGGGCATAGCTATGGGGATCAGGGGCAACGATGTCTCAAAAGAGGCATCTGACATCATCTTAGCCGATGATAACTACCGTTCGATCATCTCTGCCATAATGTATGGCCGAACTATCTATGATAACATTAAAAATGCCTTAGTTTTTCTTTTGGCTGGAAACTTCGACGAGATCTTTCTTATCGCCCTTGCATTCTTCTTGCGACTACCTGCGCCTTTGATCGCCATCCAGATTTTATGGATAAATATAGTTACCGACTCCTTGCCTTCGATCGCCCTTGCTTTTGAAGATGCTAATCCAAAAGTTTTATCTGAAGAGCCTCGGTCAAATGACAACAAAGCGCTAGCTCGTTCACTTTGGTACGCCGGTACGATCGCATTTCTATCATTTTTAGTAGGACTTGCGCTCTATTTGTGGGGGCTCAATCACTCTATTGCAAAGGCAAGAACACTGGTCTTTTTCTCGGTGATTTTGGCAGAACTTGCCCTGGTCTTTTCGATACGATCTAAAAAAAGGATCTGGCAAGCACCCTTAAGTTTTTTTGAGAACAAGTTTCTAAATTTTGCTGTCTTGATCGCTTTGGTAATCCAAGTGGTGACTATACTTCCTTCGACACAAAAGTTCTTTGGAACGACATATCTAGACAATAGAGAAGTGGCAGTATTGTTCACTACAGTAATTATAATCTTTTTCGGTGCAGAGATAATCCGTTGGTTGTTTGATAGAAAGACAAGCTATAAGCATTAAGCTAATAAGGATTAAGTTATTTTGAGAATTGATATTATTTACTTGCTACTTTAATGAATTCAAAAAACAACGGATGAGGAGAAAGAGGGCGTGATTTGAACTCTGGGTGGAATTGGGTTCCGACAAAGAAAGGGTGATTTTTTATCTCTATTATCTCGACCAGATTTTGCTTTGGGTTGGTTCCGGCTATAACAAGCCCACATTTTACAAGCTTTTCTCTATAGTCGTTGTTGAACTCGAAGCGGTGGCGGTGACGCTCAGAAATTATCGTCTTACCATATGCACGTTGAGATATTGTCCCGTCTTTAAGTTCACAGTCATAAGCACCAAGGCGCATAGTACCGCCGTAGTCTTTGTCTTTCATCTTTTTAACCTGATCCTTCATTATATGAATCACCGGGTATTTGGTTTTAGGATCGATCTCTTCGGTGTGTGCACCTTTCATATTGCAGACATTTCGAGCGAACTCAATGGTCGCGATCTGCATTCCATAACATAATCCAAGATACGGTATCTTGTTTTCCCGACAGTACTTTGCGGTTAGTATTTTTCCCTCTACTCCGCGATTGCCAAATCCTCCAGGCACTATCACCCCGTCTAATTTCTTAAGTTCTGACAATTTACTTGGATTTTTTTCATATTCTTCAGAATTTAGCCAGACGATTTTGGGTTTTAGATTTTGATTTATTGATGCGTGTTTTATTGATTCGATTATCGAGATGTATGAATCAGAAAGGATGTATCCTCCAGTTGCAAAATACTTTCCAACTATACCTATTTTCACTTCTTTATTCTTTTTGTTGTGTGATTTTTTGACAAATTCTTTCCATTTTTTGAGATTGGACTTTCTAGATCGAATATTTAGTGATTTTAGTATCTTGTTGCCAATATCTTCTTTTTCAAAATTGAGTGGAATATCGTAGATAGAATCAACATCTGGAGCCGATATGGCATTTTTTGGATCAATATTGCAAAATACGGAGAGTTTTTCTCTTCGCTTGTCATCGATCGGTTCACTACCTCTACAGAGAATGAAGTCAGCCTGAATTCCGTATGAACTTAACTCTCTAGCTGCGGTTTGTGTTGGTTTGGTTTTCATCTCTCCGACATGTTTGGGAATAGGAAGGTATGAAACCATAATGGTTATGACATCTTTTGGATTTTCTTGTTTCATCATCCTGATTGCTTCAAAAAAAAGCATGTTCTGATACTCGCCGATAGTTCCACCGATCTCTGTGATAGTCACATCATTTTTTGTGGCTGCTTTTTTGATTCTTCGGATTATCTCTTCTGGAATGTGTGGTACAGCCTCAACGCAACGACCATCGTATTTTAGATTTCTTTCATTGTTTATAACAGCACCATAAATTCTTCCCGAGGTCATATAGTTATCGCGAGTTATATCAATTTCTATAAATCGCTCATAGTTGCCGATGTCTTGGTCGGTTTCGTCACCGTCGTTAGTAACAAAAACTTCTCCATGCTCGGTCGGGTTCATCGTACCGGCGTCAACATTCAGATAAGGGTCTGCCTTTATGGCTGTAACTTTCAGTCCTTTTGACTTTAATATAGTTCCGATCGATGCAGCCGCTACTCCTTTTCCAAGTGATGACATGACACCGCCGACTACAAATATGAATTTCTTACGCATAATTTTATCCTTCCAGGAAAAATTAACTGATAAACTAAAGAACTGATAGACAAAAAACTATATCGAATTTGTTTCTTGGTTTATGAGTATCTGGGTATATAAGTTAAAAAAACAAAATTTTTTTGTTTTTTTTATCTTTGCTATAGTATTTTTATGTTACCATTGTAACAAAAAAAATGACAATTATGTTTTAACTTTTCCACAATATGAAAAACCATAATCTGACAGAAGATAAACTATTTAAATTAAGAATTAGACATCTTAAAGCGGTCGCAACACTTTTGCAACTTACTCCATTTTTGCGTTGCATAATGCTAAATGGATCACTTGCACAAGGAAAAATCAAGTTGTCATCTGACATTGATCTGCTTATGGTTGCAAGAGAAGGAAGAATATTTACAGCACGATTTTTCGCATCGATTTTAACCTGGCTTACAAGTCTAAAGCGATCGAGCAATCCAAAAAAAGATCACAGCGGAAAGTTTTGCTTAAACTATTTTCTGACTGAAAACTTCTTGGTTGTTCCGACTGGAAGAGGAGAAAAAGTTGATCGGTATTGCGCTCACAATTACTCAAATAGTCTGATGGTTTGGGGAAAGCGAGATATATATTTTAACTTTATCAATGCAAATCGAGAAAATTGGAAAAAGTTTTTGATAAGAAACAAGATACAAGATACAAACATCAAACAAATTCAAAATAGAAACAAAATCAAAAGTTCAATACCTATTCGCACTTTCCATATGGGGGTAAGGTTTCGAAATATTGTTGAAAAGATGATAGGAGACAGGATTGAACAATATTTAAAAAGCATTCAGCTTAAAAAAATCAAGGTTGATAATAAGTATGTTGTTGCAAATGACAAAGAATTGAGATTCCATTCCATAGATTAATAATTTGACGGTATTGTATGCTTAAAATTGCTATAAAAATACCTTGAATCTCGCTATATTGACTTTTTAGGTTACTAATATAGAATGTAGTTGATGGAAGTTTTAGATGACGTTACCCCCTTGCGTCACGTACTTCCATCCTAGAGCATCGGAGTGGATCCGATTTTTTAGTTGAAAATTTATTTTGGGGTTGACAAAATGTAAAGCATGCTTTACAGTTATTGATACAAACATTAATTTACTAGGAGTGAGTAATGCTTAAACCACTTGGAGACAGGGTCTTAATAAAATCCTTAAAAGCAGACGAAAAGACAAAAGGCGGAATCTATATTCCAGATAGTGCTAAGGAAGCTCCAGCAGAAGGTGTTGTTGAAGCTGTTGGGACTGGTAAAATGCCTGCAGGAAAAGTTCATAGTTTTTCAGTTAAAAAGGGTGATAAAGTTTTGTATGGTAAATATTCTGGCGATGAGGTAAAGATAGGCAACGAAGAGATGAAGATAATGAAAGAAGATGAATTGCTTGCAATTTTGTAAAAAGATACAAGGGCACAAGAAACAATAATCAAACAAATTAAAATATCCAATAATCAATTCCACATACGTTTGTATCTTGTAGCTTGGTGGTTGGTTATTGTGACGAAAGGAGCCGATGGCGAAAGATATTAAATTTAGTGATGATGCCAGAAATGGACTTTTGAATGGCATCAATCTACTTGCTGACACAGTAAAAGTTACGCTTGGTCCAAAAGGGCGAAACGTAGTTCTTGACAAAGGCTATGGAGCACCGACTACAACCAACGACGGAGTAACAATCGCGAAAGAGATTGATCTTGAAGATAAGTTTGAAGATATGGGTGCGCAACTTATAAAAGAAGTGGCATCTAAAACTGATGATGTGGCTGGAGATGGCACAACTACTGCGATACTCTTGGCTCAAGCGATTGTAAATGAAGGACTAAAAAATGTTGCAGCGGGGGCGAATCCGGTTGAACTTCGATCAGGAATTGAGAAAGCTGCAAAGAAAGTTGTCGAAACAATAAAGAAAAATTCTAGTAAAATCGCTGGGCGAGCAGAGGTGGCACAGGTCGCTTCTATATCTGCAGGAAATATTGAAATTGGTGAGATGATTGCAGATACTATGGATTTGGTTGGAAAAGATGGTGTGATCACCGTTGAAGAATCAAATACGATGGGAATGGAGAAAGAAGTGGTTGAAGGAATGCAGTTTGATAACGGTTTTATCTCTCCATATATGATTACAGATACTGCTAGTCAACGAGCAACTATGGAAAACCCGCACATCCTGTTAACTGACAAAAAAATAGGATCAATTCAAGAGATATTACCTTTGCTTGAAGCATTGGCTGCAGCGGGTAAAAAAGAACTTGTGATTATCGCTGAAGATGTTGAGGGTGAAGCCTTAGCTACACTAGTAGTTAACAAACTTAGAGGGGCGATGAATGTACTTGCCATAAAAGCCCCAGGTTTTGGAGAAAGAAGAAAAGAGATGCTAGAGGATATAGCAGTTCTAACCGGTGGACAGGTAGTTTCGGAAGATACTGGAGCAAAACTTGAAGATGTTAAGATTGAAAACCTAGGTCAGGCTCGAAAAGTCGAATCTGATAAAGATAGCACAATCATAGTTGAAGGAAAAGGCGAAAAAACTGATATCGATGCTAGAATTAAAACTCTAAAAGCACAAGCAGAAAAAGCTTCTTCTGACTACGATAGAGAAAAGACAGAGGAACGTTTAGCGAAGCTTGGCGGTGGAGTTGGCATCATAAAAGTTGGTGCTGCTACTGAAGTCGAGATGAAAGCGATTAAATTTAAGGTTGAAGATGCTGTAAAAGCGACAAAATCTGCAGTTGAAGAGGGAATAGTTGCCGGAGGCGGTGTGGCATTTATCGATGCAATATCAGAACTTAAACAAATATCGGTTGATGGTGATGAGGAGTTGGGCATAAATATCGTCAGAAAAGCGTTAGAGATGCCGATGCGACAGATCGCAGAAAATGCTGGAGTTGAGGGAGCGGTTGTCATAAATACAGTTAGAAAGATGAAGCCGGGCGAAGGATATGACGCCAAAGCAGATAAATATGGCAATATGATTGAGTTTGGGATCGTTGATCCGGCTAAAGTTTCTCGCAGTGCGATTCAAAATGCTGCATCTATAGCTGCCTTGATTCTTACTACTGAAGCTGCAGTTGCGGACAAGCCTTCTGATGATACTCCAGCCACTCCTGCAATGCCAGGTATGGGTGGTGGAATGCCAGGGATGATGTAAGCCAAAGGCTTATCTCGCCTTACTAGGCGGATAATTCAAAAGTAAAAAATATTGTGTATGCAAAAATGGGCCAAAAGCCCATTTTTGCATATGCATATATATAGTATTGAACTATGCTGTCATTGTCTCCGCTACCTTTGCTACTTCGTAATCGTCGTCGATTATAATCTTCCCTTTTTCGAATTTCTGAATCGATCCAGAAGGGATTATCCGATCAGAAACCAACGACTTTACATATAGGTTTATCACTTTCAAAATTTGACTGTCGAAAGTATAATCATGAACTCTACCAACAACTTTGCCTGATTTAGTGATAACTTTCTGATTAACACCATATGCTTTTGCCTCTATTGATTGAACCACCCTTGTTGCTTCTTTGAGAGGGGAAACAGAGTCTTCATCATTAACGAGTACGGCATTGTTTACAATCTCCAGAATGTCGGCGTCAGTTACGACCAATTTCTCAAAACTAAAAATGGAAGGCTTCACTAGCAAAGCTTTGATTGAAAAGTCACTTTTCTGTAGAACGATGTCTAAAACTTTACCCAAAAGGCTTTGAGTTTTTATCTCAATTATTGGTGAATGAATCACTTGAGAGTAACGAATGATCATTATATAATGTTAATCGTTAATCGGTTACCTGCCCGAAGTAGCTACAACATAGCAGGCGGGCGAAGCCAGTATCGTATGACGTCAAACGTTCGACGTAACGGGCATCGCTACCTAAAGACGACTAACCCCTCTCTACATAAGTTCCTGTTCTCGTATCTACCACTATTGTATCATTTTCTGATATAAAAATCGGTGTATCGATAACTTTGCCACTATCTAGCGTTACTTTTTTTGTAATAGAGCCTGCAGAGTTACCTTTAACTGCCGGAGGAGCGGACTTTACTTTGAGTTTCATTTTGATAGGGAGCTCAATATTGATCGGAGTTCCAGCGAAATACAAAATATCGACAACCAACTCTTCAGTTAGATAGTTTTTTTGGTCTCCAATCTGCGAGATCGGAAGTGAGAACTGCTCAAAACTTTCAAAATCCATAAAGTGAGCGTCAGATTGGTCGAGATAGAGGAATGTGGCTTTTTTCTTGCTAAGGTCTGTCGGGGCAATCTTTTCGGCGCCTTGAAAAGTTTTATCAAGAATAGTGCCTGTTATTAGATTTTTAATTTTTACCTTTACAACACTTCCTCCACGACCCATCTTACTTTGAGAATAACTCAAAACAACAAAAGGATCGTTCCCCAAAATTATTTTGGTTCCAGTTTTTAGATCGGTGATTCCTAACATAGCTTTTTAGCTTTTTAGCTAATAGCTTGTTAGGAAGATCATCCTAAGAAGCTAAATAGCTACCAAGCTACTACCTATTTAACTGTATAAGGCATAAGAGCCAAGAATCGAGCACGCTTAATAGCTACTGTTAGCCATCTTTGATGTTTGGCACAAACGCCACTTCGTGATCCTGGTTGAATCTTATTCCAGCGGTTAAGATACTTCGAAATAGTCGCAACATCTTTATAATCGATTGCTACAACTTTTTCCTTACAGAAATTGCATTTCTTGTTCCTAACTTGAAAACCTGATTGTCTTTTTTGCTGTCTCATTGTTTCCTTAATTTGATATTTGTACGCGGATCTTTTACACGGATAGAGTCAGGATATCGAGTAAATCTAAATTCAAACTGTCCAATATTTATCCGCGTTGAGAATCTGTGTACTAATCTCATAATAATCTTAGAAGGGTATGTCTTCGATGTCTATCTCTTCCACGTCGTCCGTAGCCTTGGCGGAGGAGGGCACTTCTTCTTTCTCTTTAGGAGCAGAAGGAGTATCTGTTGTATCATTTCTTGGAGTTGATGCAATGTCTTGAACGGGATTGCTCCTGTCTGCTGAAGGTGCTCCTTGTCCGCGTCCACCAAGCACTATGACTTGATCTGCGACAATCTCGGTCTTGTATCTTTTAACTCCATCCTGACCTTCCCAACTTCTTGTTTGAAGTCGTCCTTCAACAAATGCTGGTCCTCCTTTAGAAAGCATGGGATTTAAGCTTTCAGCGTGCTTTCCCCAAACCACTATATCGTGGTACTCGGTTGCTTCGCCAGGTTGCCCGTCGTTGCCTGTCCATCGTCTATTTGTCGCTACTGTAAAATTCAATACTGCTTGACCGTTTGGTGTGAATCGCATCTCAGGGTCACGGGTTAGATTCCCCAACACTTGGGCTTTGTTCAAATTCAACATAATTCTCCTTTGGCTAATACGTTAATTTCGTTTTTGTTTCCTCTAACTATATAGCATTTGTTTCTAACAAGCTACCACCTAACAAGCTAAAAAGCTATCTTAAAGATCATCACCCAACAAATCATCCAACTCTTTATCGAGCTTACTAAGTCTGTCGGCTTCGTCAGTTGCTTTTGAGTCAGCTTTTTTTACCTTAACTGTTTTCTTTGGCTCAGATTTTTTGATAGTCTTTTCTGTTTTCGGTTGATCATCTGAAGGCTTACTTTTCTTTGCAATAGCCTTCTCCACTGGAGCTTTCTTTTTTGCTTTCTTTTCAACTTTATCAATACTTTTTTCTTTATCTTCAATCTTTGGCTCTTCTTTTTTAATATCTTCTTTTTCTGTTGGTTTTTCAGTTTTTTCGTCCATAAGTTCTTTAGTCGTCTCCTCGCCACGCTTAGCCATCAGATCGTAGCTTTCTTCAGTCTGACCTTCTATGGCTTCAAATGATTTTTCTCCGCCTACAACATTTTCAATCTCTTTGGTTACTGCAACATCGTCGGCTGTAAGAGTTATCTTTGCTTTCTTTTCATCAACTACTACGGCGATCAAGCGAACTACTTCTTTCATCATTCGAATCTCTTTCGTAACTGAATTTATGGTCAAAGGGTCGATCGTAAATTCAATAGTTACATAAGTTGCGAATTCTTTTTTGTTGATCGGGTAGGCTAGTTTTCGTCTTCCCCAACCTTCTTCTTTTAGAACTTTTCCCTCTGCATCTGAAACAATACCGGAAACTCTGCCGGTTGTTTTTGTGATCTCTGAATCAGTAACATCATCAGAAATCAAATAAGTGATCTCATACTTTTTCATCTAATACTCCTAGATAACCGTGGCACTGCATATTGTCTCAACTTAGATCGAGACGCAGGATCCCCAAGGGGATAGTTATCATTATTACTTAATTGCTAGTCAATACTATCACAGATTGACCAATATATCAACTAATAATACTCAATATTTTCATCCGTGCTTATCCGTGTGAAGATCCGTGTGGTTGAAGTGTGGTTAGGGGCAGACGTTGTCGATTTTAAGCACCCTTCACATTTGACCCTACGTGCTCATGCTCAAAATCGACAACGCATTACCATCTCCGATAAGCATTCGTACCTTAGCACGAAAAACTAGTCATGTCAACCCTTAGACATTGAACTTGAATAATATTACGTCGCCGTCTTTGACAACGTATTCTTTACCTTCCATCTTAACTCGTCCTTTTGCTCTCGCATTGGGCCAACCTTCTGCTTGATAGAGATCTTGCCAAGGGATAACATCGGCTGCGATAAAGCCTCGCTCAAAGTCGGTGTGGATCACTCCAGCAGCTTCTGGTGCTTTTGCGCCCTCTCGTACTGTCCAAGCTCTGGTTTCCTGTTCTTCAGATGTTAAAAAGGTTATCAGCCCCAAAGTTTTATATGCTTCTTTGATAAGCCTGTTTAGTCCTGTATCTTCTGCGCCGATCTCTTTCAAATACTCTTTTTTATCTTCATCGCTAAGTTCATTTAGATCCTCTTCAATTTTCGCAGAGATAGGTATTAGCTTGTACCCGCCTGCCGGCGAGGCAGGACTTTTTAGCTTATTAGGGTCGAAATTTTGCAACTGTTCTTCTGAACAGTTAGCGATATATAGGATTGGTTTTGATGTTAACAACGACAACCCCTTGATTGCATCTTTTTCGTCTTTTGTAAGTTCAACTACTCGAGCATTTTTCCCAGCGTGAAGTACATCTTTAAGTTTTTGAAGAGCACTTTTTACAACAATTGCATCTTTTGAGTTACCACGGATCTCTTTTTCAACACTATAAAGTCGTTTTTCTACGGTAGCGATGTCGGCCAGTTGAAGTTCGGTCTCAAGTACCTCGATGTCGCTTTCAGGATTTATCTTTCCCTCAACGTGGGTGACGTTGTCGTCTTCAAAGAAACGAACAACCATCAAAATCGCATCTACTTCTCGTATATGGGCTAAAAATTGATTTCCAAGTCCTTCTCCTTTGCTCGCACCTTTGACTAAGCCTGCGATGTCAACGAACTCTATAGCTGCCGGAACAGTTTTTTTAGAATTGGATATTTTTGAGAGAGGGGCCAAACGCTCGTCTGGAACTTCCACAATTCCAACATTCGGTTCGATCGTGCAGAAAGGGTAGTTTTGAGCGTCTGCTTTTGCACCCCTAATCAACGCATTAAAAAGCGTACTTTTTCCAACATTGGGTAAACCAACTATGCCGATCTGTAAACTCATTTCGTACCACCTTGCATGTGTCTCAGCACAATCTCGTGTGCAAGTAGATATGAATAAATAATTATTTTTTCTGCAGTGTCTTTTTTGATTTTTTTCTTATCGCCCTTTGCACAAACCCGGTTAACAGAATCAAGAAGCTCAAATACAAATTCGGCTGTATCTCTGGCTGTTGCGTCTTCAGGGTCTTGCCCCACAATGAAGGTTTTTAGCCTCAATCGATATTTTTCTTTGGTGAGCTTAACTTTCTTTCCATCTTTAGTTTCAATTTCCTCGTTTGTTGCAGGACTAACAATGTCCGCTAGTTGCATGAAAAATCTCCTACAACTACTAGCCAAATTTGACCAGTCAGTGGATTTTGCTGAATTAACTAAGTTGTGGGCAGTAGAAAGTTCTTCCAGGGCTGCAGGGGCAATTTTTTTTAGATTTGTGTCTACGTTTTTTCTAATTTCTGAGAATATATTGCTTGAAGCTTCCGAAAAATTAAGGGAGTGATTAGTATCATTTACATACTTAAACAGTCTTCCTCTTATTGAACTAATAATTCGAGACCTCTTTGTGATATCTTGCATAATTGAGTTTCTTTCACAGGCATTCCCTAGTGGAGCATGGACATATTGGTTGGGATTAGAGCTTTGGATGCTTACATTTCTGTCTTGTGCTGCAGAGAGCCTGGTCTTCAGTGTTTTAATTTCTTCTTCTAGTGTATCAACTGGATCAGTAATGTTGTTGCCTTTAATGTAGACTCTTTTGTGCGCTAAGGCAGTAGAGTAGTCATCAAGACTTCTAAAATCAAAATCACCAACGATTTCCTTGTCTATCCATCTCTTACCATCAGCATCGCCGGTAAAGCTTGCAAGTTGAGAGGCTTTTTGTAGTAGTAGACTGAGTTTTTTATCATCAGCAAAACCATCTAAAATTTCTTTAGATAAAACACATGCTCGTTCATGGTTGGATAATTTCTTTCCCATAGTTAGTAAATCATACCTAATCCGAGCCTAAAAGTAAAGTAATAGTGGCAATGTGGACACATTGCCACTGAGTGTTGACAATTCTTGATAATAATGATAATATCTTGGCAGTTGTTAAGTCTGCATAACAAAACGGTCCGTGTGACCGAAAAGGGAGGCGATTCTCTTGGGTGGATTCAGCCTAGCAACACGAGTGCGAGACAAGGAAGACAGTCGCGAAGGAACGGTTTGTCCCGATATAATGGGAAGTTGTGACAGCAGCCAAACACCCGTGGTCTGGGATGGAGAGTCTTCTTCCGAAGGCACATTGACCACGACACTTATTTCTCTAGGCCCAGAGGGGGCTGAAGTTGATGGAGGTTGTGGCAGTGGCAAGGGGGAAGACTGCTGCGTCTTCATTGTTGGTACAGGGGAGGGGGTATACTGTGGTCGGTTCAAAGGTGATCGCTGGAGTATCATCATGAGAGTGAATAAGATGACTGCTCAGCGTCAACCTAACGAGCCATATCCCAAGTGCAAGCTCGAGGAGTGAAGAACTGGGGCGGACATAGATGTTCGTCCCCCCTCAACACATAAAGTGTTCTGATGAGTCGTTGAAAATTACGACGAAAGGGTAAAACAAGTACTAACATCCTTCACTATCGGGAAGGATGAAGAAATTTCAAAGAATAGCCTCTTTTGCCTTGATCTGGTCGAGGCATTTTTGTTTTGAGTTCAAAGTATAGGTTTGCGTCTTCAAGATACCGATTTGCAATGACATACAAAGTTTATAATATTTCTCACAAATTCTACCCTCTTTGAGCCTAAAAGTAAAGCTATTGACATTCAATTTTCATTACTGTATTGTATTCACGAAAGAAAGGGGTGGACACTATGGCGAAGGAAGTCCGCGTTAGACTGATTGGCAAGGGTGTCAAAAGGTGTGGTGCTGAGAAATGCAGCTGCAGAGCTTCACACGTGATAACCTGCGGGTCTACGACAGTTTACGCCTGCCGTGACCATGTTGGGAATGCGAAAAGGTCAATGCGGAAGCTGTATCCGTGAGGGAAAGCCGCTTAGGGTTCGTATGTTTCGGGCCCTTTTTGTTTTGTCTATTGCAAATTTTACAAAGATCTGCTATGCTCTAGTCGCAGATAAAACAAAAACAAAACCGCCAGGGGCGGATTTTTTGTGAAAACTATATATTATAATGAAAGGATCAAATGAAAAGTATGAAAACAGCTTGGCTAGCGGTTATCGTCATCATCGCAGTTGTACTAGTACTAAGCTCTGTTCGAATTGTCGGTGCTGGACAAAAGGGAGTAGTAACCCGTTTTGGTCAGATCCAAGAAACTGCGCTAGATGAAGGCTTCCATCTGGTTATGCCGTTTGGGATTGATAGAGTTTGGACTCCAGAAGTTCGAATTCAGAAGTATGAAAGTGATGCGGACGCAGCATCGAAAGATTTGCAAGAAGTCGGTGCAACACTTGCGGTCAATTATCGACTGGTGGATGATCAGGTAGTGGATATTTACAGAAACTTGGGACCTTTGTACAGACAACGAATTATCGAGCCATCTATCCAAGAGTCGTTTAAGGCAGTTTCTGCTCAATTCAATGCAGAAGAGCTACTTGTAAAAAGACCAGAGGTAAAGGCTCAAGTACTTGAGATTATCAAAAGCAGACTTGAGAAGCACAACATTGAGGTGGTTGACATCAACATTGTAAACTTCAACTTCTCAAAGGAGTTTGACAAAGCGATTGAGGACAAGCAGGTTGCACAGCAAGAAGTAGAACGAGCAAATTTCAGACTTGAGACTGCAAAGAAAGAAGCAGAAGCGATCAAGGTTCAGGCAGAAGCTCTTGCTCAAAATGCCAATTTGGTTGAATGGGAAGCGGTGAAAAAGTGGAATGGAGTCTTGCCTAAGGTTACTGGCGGAGCAACTCCGTTTATAGATGTAGATTCTCTAGACTAAACGATATTATAGAATATTGATAATAAAAAATCCTCGTTTATCATTCAGGGTAAAACAAAGCGAGGATTTTTTGTTTCATGTTATAAGCTATCCTGTAGCAGAATAGCTTTGAACGTTTTGTAGTCGCATTAACGACACTATCTGTATCGTGTTATAATATAGTTATGAAAAAAAGAGGTGGAGTTCTATCGTTGGGTGCGATACTAAGCGCAGTTTTGGTATTTTTTGGCGTTTACTTCTATGTTGTAGAAGTTGCACCGGTTAAGATACGCTCTATTAATAGTGAAAATATTATTGAAAATAATTATACGGCTGATTCTCTAACGGTCAAGTGTCTTGAACATACGCCAACTGTTACATTTGCAATCGCAGGCGATGTAATGCTTGATCGATCGGTTTGGCATTCTTTTAAGGATAAGGGGTTAACCAAAATATTTGAAGACTTCGATCAAACAATTTTTACTGATAAGGATTTTGCACTGTTGAATCTGGAAGGACCTATTTCGAGTGAGCCGATTAACGATGATTGGAAAAGCGGTAGTATGGTTTTCAATTTCCCGCCAGAATCTACAGACGTACTAAATCATTTGGGAATTGATGTCATCTCTTTGGCTAACAACCATTCGCAAAATGCTGGCATAAAAGGGCTTTCATATACCAGAGAGATTCTGGACGATGAAAAGATCAAATACTTCGGGTCACAAGACAGTTTCAACTGGGATAATGTAGTTAGATTGAATACTGAAATCCCGATAACATTGATCGGAATAAATACTTTACCAGAATTTGAAAATGGCGATATTATAAATGTAATAAAATCTGAGAAAGAGGACGGACAATTTGTGATTGTTATGCCTCATTGGGGCAATGAGTATCAAAGCGTTCATAACTCTCATCAAGAAAATTGGGCGAAAAGTTGGATTTTTGCTGGAGCGGATGCGATAATCGGCTCTCACCCTCATGTAGTTCAGGATGTTGAGATTATTGACAACGTACCGGTGGTTTACTCTCTTGGAAACTTCGTATTCGATCAGATGTTTTCCAAAGAAACTCAAGAAGGTTTAATCATCACTGGAGAATTGACCGATGAAAAATTGGTGTTAAACTTTGTGCCAACTATACAGAAAAAGATCTATGTTGATGAGATGACGGAAACGAACTCATCAAAACTAATATCAAATATTTTGAAGATAGAATCAAATTCGATAGAACTCACAAGATAAACATGCTACGATGTAGGCATGAAAAAGCTAGTCTTGATTGACTCAAATGCAATAATCCATAGAGCCTATCACTCTATGCCAAAAAACATGTCCACCTCCAAAGGTGAGCTTACTGGTGTGGTTTATGGTTTTGCAACGACCATAATCAAGGTTTTGGAAGATTTAAAACCTGACTATATGGCTGCTTCGTTTGATTTAAGCGGACCGACATTTAGACACAAAGAGTATAAAGAATACAAAGCCACCAGAGTTAAGGCTGATCAGGAACTTTATGATCAGATCCCAAGAGTTAGAGAGTTGGTTGCAACTATGGGAATTCCGATTTATGAAAAACAAGGTTTTGAAGCAGATGATGTGATTGGGACGATCGTAAAGAATATATCGAAATTCCATCACAAAAACTTTACACAGAACAGCACAGAAGAGAAAAAATTTACAACTTATATAGTATCGGGTGATAAAGACATTTTTCAGCTAATAAATGGTAATGTTTTTGTATATAACTTGAAAAAAGGTTTAAGTCAGACCCAGATAGTCGATAGGGATGTGATAAAAAAAGATTATGATTTGGAACCTGAAGATTTCATAGATTTAAAAGCTCTTGCAGGAGATGCATCTGACAACATACCCGGAGTTCCTGGGATTGGTGCAAAAACTGCAACCTCTCTAATTATTAACTTTGATACATTGGATGGGATATATCAAAAGATACAAGAGACAAAAAACAAGATACAAACAAATCAAAAATTAGAAATTAAAAATCAAAATGATATATCAAATATCAAAGATGAAGAACTGGAAGAGGTTGCAAAAGAAATGAACCTCAGACCGAGGATTATTCGACTTTTGATCGAATATAAAGAGCAAGCTTATCTGTCACAAAAACTTGCGACTATTCATAAAGATGTCCCTATTGACTTTTCTCTTGAAGAAAGCGAGTTTGGTAAGTATGATAAGGAGAAACTAAGGCAGTTTTTTGAACAGTTGGGCTTTAGGTCACTTTTGAAAAGATTTGGAGCATCGAGCAACATTGATACATTAGACAATAAAAATCAACCCACGGCTGATCGACCGAAGACCGAAAAAGATAAACAACTAAAACTTTTATAATATGTGGTCACATTTGAAAGAAAAAGGGATAAACATTCCCGACATATCGAGCAAAGAGATCGAGGAAAAACTCGAGTCTGTTTTGCGTCAGATTGAATTGAACGGAATCAAGATAGACGTTGAAGTTTTTAAGAATTTATCTAGAAAATTGGAAAAGAGAGTACTGCAACTTCAAACGCAGATTTATAAGATCTCAAAAGAAGAGTTCAACATTGCATCTCCTTCTCAATTAGCAGAAGTTTTATTTGAAAAGTTGAAACTTCCAACCGAGAGGTTAAAAAAGACCAAAACCGGTTTTTCTACGGCAGCTATGGAACTTAAAAAGATAGAGGATAAACACGAGATTATTAAATTAGTTTTAGAATACAGAGAGCTTACGAAACTTCTTTCAACTTACTTAAGACCGCTTCCAAAAATGGTAGATAAAGATCACCGGCTTCACACTCACTATACTCAAGAAACTTCAACAGGAAGACTTAGTTCGGAGAACCCAAACTTGCAGAATATCCCGATTAGGGGAAAGTATGGAGAGGAGATTAGAAGTGCATTTATATCTGATAAAGGAAAAATTTTTGTAGTTGCTGATTATTCTCAAATTGAGCTTCGAGTTGTTGCATGTTTGTCTGGTGATCAGGCGATGCAAGAAGCATTTAGTACCGGTCAAGATGTACATGCAAGAACTGCAGCTGAACTTTATGAAATTGACATAACTGATGTTACAAAAGATCAAAGAAGGGTGGCAAAAACTGTCAACTTTGGTGTTTTGTATGGAATGAGTCCATACGGGTTGTCACAAGCTTTGAGTATTGATCAAGACATTGCTGCCAAATACATAGAACGTTACTTTTCGGTCCACAGTGGGATTAAAGACTACTGCAACAAGATGATTGAAAAAGCAAAATCGGATGGTCATGTCGAAACATTATTTGGGTTTAGAAAAGAACTAACTAATATTAACTCACCACATTATCTGACTGCGGATGCAGAGGAGCGGGTAGCGATCAATGCTCCCGTTCAGGGGACAGCGGCCGAGATTTTAAAACTTGCAATGATAGAACTCTACGAAAAACTTGATCAAAATGATGCTAAAATATTGCTCACTGTGCATGATGAGTTGGTGATCGAGGTATCTGACAGATGTGTTGATAAAATTGCGAAAATTGTCAAAGAAATAATGGAAGGGGTAGTAAAGTTGTGCGTTCCGATAAATGTTGACATAGGGGTTGGAAAGAATTGGGCAGATGCGAAGTGAAGATATATTGAAATTCCAACACACCTGCCTGCTCCTCGAGTCTGAGCCTCAGAGTCGATGACCGGTAGGCAGGGATCCTTCACACAGATTAACACAGATAAAATACAGATGTTTTGGTATTTTTTGTTTAATGAAATATAATATTTAGGCAATGAAATCCCAAAACAATCAAAATCATTTGAATGGTGTCATAAGATGTACTCGTTATGCTTTTATGCCAAATAGGCTTAACTTTTGTGGTCCAGAAAATCAGGACGACGTTTTAGAATTTTACGCCAACGCAAACAAAAATCTAGTTAAAGGTTCGATCGAACCGCTGTTGATGGATTTTGAAACAATGTTTCCATATCTAAAATTCATAGCTCGTGAAAACGGGGTAAAAGATCCTTTTAATGAGAGGGTAGTAGATGCTTATTGGCTTGGAAACAGTTTGACAAGCAGAATCACTGCAAAAGCATATCACAAATACTTAGTTACAGATTTTGATATGAAAAAAAAGGTAGGCGACAAAATCGTAAGGGATCTGGGTGACAACTTTTCGAAACTTTCAATTCCTCATCATAATTTTCACGCACTTAACATTTTTAGATATACTGGAAAGAATAAAGGAATACTGGTTGTCAATGTATTTGACAAATGTCGGATCAGCTCTGCAAAGATTGTAAAAGTGGAGGGTGAAAAGTTGAAAGTGATGAGAAAAATGATTTTGGTTGATGAGAAAGATAATCTGTATGAAACAGAACCAAAAGAAGAAGAGATAAAAAACAGCTTTGAGGGAGTAAGCTTAGTTTCAGGGCTTAAAAAGGGTGATATAATCTCCGTACATTGGGGCAGTGTTTGTGAGAAAATTTCAAAATCTCATCAAGCCAATCTACAGAAAATTACAAACCTCTGTATAGAAATATTTAATAGTATAAATTGATTACATTTTTTCATGGGAAAAACCAATATGAGATTGAAAAAGAGACTAAAAGGTTGGTATCTGATTTTGAGTCTAAAAAATTTGATATCGAAAACATAGATGGCGAAGAGCTATATAATGCCGGACAAGTAACAAACTCTATCCAAAGCCAAGGGCTCTTTTCTTCCAAAAAATTGATAGTTGTAAAAAACTTACAGATAAAAAACAAGGATTCTGAGGTAAAAGCAGAAATCGCAGAGAATGTAGTGAAACTTCCTGAAGGAGTAGAGGTATTGTTTATCGAAGAAGGGGATGTTGACAGGCGAGGTAAACTTTATAAAACGTTGCACAAACTTGCAAAGATAAGTCATTTTCCTGAATTGAATCCTGCCCAGCTTGAGGGATTTATTGCAAGCGAGGTTCTGAATAAAAAGTTTTCAATATCTAATCTTGCTGTTCGCGATCTTTCGATGGCGATAGGTTCGAATTTGTATCTTTTAGAAAATGAGATAGAAAAACTAATCTTATATGCAAAAAGTCAAAAAGCAGATCGGATTGAAGAGAGTCATGTAAAAGAGATGATTGAGTCGATTGCAGACCCACAGATTTTTCCATTCATTGAGGCTGTTGCCAGTAAAAATGTTGGTAGATCGATGGTGGAACTTCAAAAATTTGCAGGATCAAATGAAAATGAGCACTATTTGCTTTCTATGATTATCTATCAATTTCGAACTCTTTTAATCATCAAAGATTTGTCAGAAAAGGGGAAAAGAGCAGATGAAATCACCAAAATTGCAAAGCTTCATCCGTTTGTAGTTCAAAAATCAATCCAAATTGTGAATAAGTATAGTAAAATTGATCTTATCAGAAAGTACTTCTTACTCCATAGTACAGATGTCCAATTAAAAACTGGCGAGTTGGACCCTAAAATTGCAATTGATCTGCTTGTAGCAAAGATAGCATCGTAAATATAATCCTAATCTACAAATAGAGAACAAGCTCGAGATTGAAATAATTTACAAAAATTAGTTTCTATCTTTATAGTGGACTAATTTCCTGATATAATTTAAGTGTATAATTTGAACTTCTGGAGGGACGCATGGCCAAGACGAGCCAACTAAAGTCTGACAAGAAGGGTTTTTTTGGAATTTATTTTAGAAAACTCTCGTTTTTTGCTGTTCTGGCATTAATATTTGTGATCGCTTGGGCATATATATCATCTAACCAGTTTGGAGCTGACGCACTTTCATCTTCCGAGTTGATTGCTTTGGGAGAAAAACCTAAAATTGAAATTGAGATAAATGAAAGAGGCGATATTTTTGTGGGGGGAGAAGCTGCAAGTGACAAGCTTACTATCGTAGAAAATAGCGATGAACTTCGGATGGTGATAATCGATAAACCAAAGATCAATTATGAACTCATCTCTATTGAGCTTACGGTGCCAGGGAATTCTGCTAGAAGAGTTGAGCACGAGATCTTGGCAATTCATGGTGTAGGCGAAGCAAATTCTCATGTCAGAAACTCATCAGTCATAGCATACGAAGCCTTAGGAGTTTCTCCTCAAGCGACAATAACTATAGTCGCAAAATTACCTTCTGGAGTGATAACTCATCCATTTTATGAAAAACCGCTAAACGATATTGCCAGTTTGAAGTTTAGTTACTGGTTGGCATTGGCCATATTTTTGCCAGTTGTAACGATTGTCTATATGTTCGTATTTTTGGCGTTTCAACGACGGCTTCATAAAGTTGATGTTCCAAAAAAGGAATCTTCTTCACCACCGATGGCAATTCCACCAGCAATTGTTGGGGTATTGTACAGACAGAAGGTTGGAGCCAGAGAGATTGCAGCAACGTTGATTGATCTAGCTAGAAGAAAAGATATTGTAATTCTCGATCGGGAGAGAGGGTTCGCTTTTGGAAAAGGCAAGTTCGACAAGCGCCTTCTTGGTTATGAAAAAACACTTTTAAGCAAAGTTTTTCGAGAGAAAATGACAGCAGAGAGATTGGAAGTTGAAAAAAGAATTGCAAATCATCTTTATAGCAAAAAAATATCGATAGTTTCTGCCGGAATTCATGCGATAGCTACGAGATTGGGCTATTTTCGAGTTAGCCCTTTCAAGCTTCACATACGGTATCGATTAATCGGCTCAGCCGCATTTATAATCGGACTTTTAGGATTTTTAGCCAGTCTAATGATAACTTCACTTCCTCAAGTAAGTGCCCTCTTTTGGCTTGGTATGATGGCTTCAGCGCTTATAATCGCATTTACAGCGGGCAACATCCCACTTCGCTCGGAGATCGGCAAAGAAGCACTTTCCAACTGGTTGGCTTTTAGAAAATACTTATCAAACCCAGAGCTGATTCCGTATTCAAATGAGATTCACAAAACTTTTGAAGAGTACCTGCCATACGCTATAGTGCTTGACTGTGAGTCGGCTTGGGTTAACAGGTTCAAAGAGCATAACTTTATAGTCCCTGATTGGTATGTAACAGATAAATCAGGTCTTGGGATCGATGACTTTTGTCTTTCTCTTTTCCCAATTATCTCTTATGTGGGCAGAAGCTTTGCAGCTTTAAGAGAACCGGGATTTGAGTAGACGAACACAGTTATCGTTATAGGTAACGCAGCCCGTATCGGCTATCGTAGTTCGTTTTACGGGAATTGAATATATAATAATGCATGGAAAAAAAGCCAATAAAATCGTTTAAAGATCTTAGGGTTTATCAAGAATCGTATAATTGCGCAATTAGAGTCGCAAAAGAATTGTTACCCAAATTACCCAGTAAAGAAAAGTTTGATTTAATAGATCAGTTATCCAGATCTTCAAAAGCGATCCCAAGACTAATTGCCGAAGGTTATGCAAAAAAGCATCAAAAACTAGGATTTGTGAAGTACTTAGATGATGCAATGGCCGAAAGTAATGAGACAGTAGTTGGTGTTGAGATGTGTAAGGATATATATGATGTTGATACTGAACTTTGCGAACAATTAATTGATAAATATGACAAAATTGGAAGACAGCTTTATAGGTTGAGCGAATCTTGGAGAAATTTTTCAAGACGATCTACGTAACCGATCAACGATACGGGTATCGTAAACTAATAACGAATTATTATGAATGAACGAGGTTTAATTACTAAAATTCTATACGGTGGAGGGATTTTTTTTGATATTTCAAAATGGCTGATTTTGGTTGTGGTTGTATTGATCGTAATCAATACATACTGGGTGTCGATTTTTGTTGTCGATGGGATTTCAATGGAACCGAACTTGCATGACAATGAAATAGCTCTGATGAATAAAACTCATTTTCGCGGCGAAGAAGCACCGAAAAGAGGTGAAGTTGTTGTTGTAAAATACCCCGGCGATCCCAACAAAAAGCGATATGTAAAACGGGTGATTGGGCTTCCAGGAGAAACCCTTAGTATTAAAAAAAATAAAATTTATATAAACAACAACTTGCTTAAAGAAACTTATCTGCCTGTAGATCTGATGCTTGGAGACGATGAAAGTTGGCTGCTTGGAGCAAGCCAGTACTTTTTAATGGGAGACAATAGAGAGTTTTCAAATGATTCGAGAGTATTTGGAGTGGTGGAGCAACGTTTTTTTATAGGAAAGGTGACAAATGTCTTGGTGCCTAGATTCATTGCGGTTGAGATCCCAAAATATGCAAGCAAGATAGTAGGATATTAGTACACGGATCCTTCACGCAGATAAAGAATGGATAATATGGAGAAAGATTTACCGGAATATAAACTTACCCGCATTATTATCGGATTAATGTTTGAACTATATAATAAACTTGGCTATGGATTACCTGAAAAAGTTTATCAAAAAGCACTAGAAAAATCTCTTTCAAAAAATGGTCTCCAATTTTCTAGAGAAAAATATGGCAGGATTGAATTTGATGGGGAGGTAGTGGGAAAATACTACTTAGATTTTCTTGTTGAAGATAAAGTGGCGGTAGAACTCAAAGTTAGAAATGAGATTTATCCAACACACGTAAACCAGTTGCTAAACTACATAAAATCAGAGAACCTAAAAATCGGTCTGTTACTTGCAGTTTCAAAAAATGGAGTACTTATAAAAAGATTAATAAATTCTTAAATATTCGCGCTTATCCGTGTGGGAGATCCACGTTCTAATAACATTATTTCTTTACAGTTTTTGTCTTTGGAGCTTTCTTCGCTTTCACTTCAAGCGTTTTTTCGGGAGTTGCTTTTGCAAGTTTTTTGACCAGTCTTGACTTCAATCTTGCTGCCTTATTTTTGTGAATTACATTTTTCTTTGAAGCCATGTCTAGCTCTCTGTAGGCTTCTGAGATCTTTTTATTTACATCTTTTTCATTTGCATCTATAGCAAGTCTTGCGCCCTTTAGAGCACCTTTAACTTTAGCGCGAGTAATATCATTCTCGGCTTTTTGTCTTTTATTAACTTTTAGGGCTTTTTTAGCCGCGCTTGTAATTGGCATAGTATTGACTTAATATCTAATAACATAATGTACTATAGCAGATCAAATATGATTTGACAAGAGTATTGAAGATGTTATAACGTTTTTCGGTTGCCTGCCTGAAGTTGCTACATCATTGCAGGCGGGCGATGCCCGTAACGATTCTCGGTTTTCGTTAAACGTATAACGATTACCGATACGGGTTTCATTACCGAATGATGACTGACGCTCTTTGGGATTGACTTTATATATAATTTTGCTATACTAGAAAGTCGCTCAATAGATAATAACTATAAACTAATAATTATCAGCATATGGAACTAAGTCCAAAACAACAAGTTGTTGAGAGGATAAAGCAAGCAAAAAATATCTTGCTACTTACTCACAAGAATCCTGATGGAGATGCACTGGGGAGCCTATTGGCTCTTTATTTGTATTTGAAAAAAGAAGGCAAGAGCGTAACTGCAGTTTGTAACGATCAATCACCAGAGGTTTTGAGTTTCCTTCCAAAAGTTCAAGAGATAGCTACAAACTTTTCAGGAGCAAGGGATTTTGTTATCTCTTTAGATGTCTCAAAAGCAAAAGCTGACAAGATTATGTATAAAGTTTCCGACAATAAGCTAAATATTGTAATAAGTCCTAAAAATGGAATGTTCGATGATAAAGATGTAAGTTTTCCAGGTGGTAACTACAACTTCGATCTAATAATTGTTCTTGATGCTCATGACCTTGAGCGGATCGGTTCTCCTTTTGAGAAAAACCCAGACGTTTTTTATGAGACCCCGATTATTAACATTGATCACCACGCGGGAAATGATTATTTTGGCCAAGTGAATTTGGTAGAGCTTACTGCAACTTCTACATCCGAGATATTGGTTTCCGTTTTAGAGGCACTTTCACCAGAAAAGTCTCCCTTTGATGAAGATGTCGCAACTGCACTTTTAACTGGGATCATAACAGATACCGGATCGTTCCAGAATCAAAATACAACTCCAAAGTCCCTTACCATAGCAGCTCAGATGGTTGCAGCAGGAGCTGATAGAGAAAAAATTATCAAACGAATATTTAAAACCAGACCACTTTCAACTCTACGGTTGTGGGGAAGAGCTCTTACAAGTCTTCATGACGAGAAGGGCCACAGCTTTGTGTGGACTACTCTATATAAGAAAGACTACATGGAAGTGGGAGCGAGCGATACAGAAGCCTCAGGAGTGATAGATGAGCTTTTAAAGACCGTTTCTGGCGCTGACTTTGTTTTGCTTCTTTCTGAAAGGGGAAATTCGGTTCATGGCTCACTTCGAGCAGTTTCAAATAGTTATGATGTTTCAAAAATTGCCAAGATGCTTGGCGGTGGCGGACATCCCTTAGCTGCGGCATTTGAGATGACAGAAACTACTTTGGAAGAGAGCTCAGGCAATATAATTCAACGAATTAGAGATTATAAAAGAATTCAAAACGGAAAGATAGACAAAGTTGATGTGTAAACCTTGCAAAATACATCGAATTGTTGTAAGCTAATATCGTTATCAATTAATAAAGGAGACTGACGAAGGTAAAAACTTTTGTCAGCCGTATCATGGTAAATAAGAAAAGTCAGCCTACGGCTGATCGGCCGAAGGCAGGAAAATCAGCCGGCGAAAAGAGCGAGGATAAAGTAAAAAAAGCTACACTTACCCCGAAAAAGGCCGTAAAGGCAAAGACAGGTAAAAAAGTTGATCTGATCTCAAAGTATCAATCTCACAAGGAAGATACTGGATCGATCGAAGTGCAAGTGGCTGTAATCACAAAAAAGATCGCAGACTTAACAAAGCACCTAAAAGGTCACAAGAAAGATTATGACTCACGAAGAGGACTTCTAAGTATGGTTGGAAAAAGAAGAAGGCTTTTGAATTATCTTAAAAAATCAGATGAGGCTAAATACGAAAAGTTGATTAAGGATTTGGGCCTTCGGAAGTAAGCGAGAGTCGGGGGGGGGGGGCGAAGGTTTATCGGTAACGAGACCCGTATCGGTTAAGTCTAACGTCAACGCCTGCCTGCCGGCAGGCAGGTAAACGAATAACGAAATACGTATTAACATATTAATAAATTAGAGAAGTGAGATCGATGAGAGGTGAGACAAGCCTTTAATTGTGTACAACCACCACAAATTGCTTCCACAAATTAACACAAATATTTGTGAATTAGTGCAGATTAGTGGATAAGATTAGTGTCGGTGGTATTCAATAATTGAATTGTCTTACGTCTTTAGAGCTCATCTCGTCTTCTCACTCCAAAAAAGGAGTATTTTATGAATGCGAAAAGAGTAGAAATCTCGACCAAGAAATACGAAATCGATTATGCGGGTAAAAAATTAATTTTAGAAACTGGAAAGCTTGCACGGCTTGCTGAAGGTTCAATTACTGCAACAGTTGGAGAAACTGTTGTGCTTGCGGCTGCCGTTGCATCTGACGATGTTAGAGAAGGTGTGGACTTTTTCCCATTGATGGTGGATTTTGAAGAAAGATTCTATGCGGCTGGGAAGATGTCAGGATCGCGATTTATGAAAAGAGAAGGTCGTCCCTCGGATGAAGCGGTTCAAGCAGCTAGAAAGATCGACAGACCAATCAGACCACTTTTTCCGAAGAACTACAGAAACGATGTCCAAGTTATAGTTACTGTTTTAAGTTACGATGGTGAAAATGATCCAGATCCGATCGCAATCATCGCCGCCTCTGCAGCTCTGATGCAGACAAAAGCGCCGTACAAGGGTCCAATCGCTGCTATGGATGTGGCACTTGTTGATGGCAAAATCAAACTCAATCCAACTATGGATGAGATTGAAAAAAGCGATCTAAATCTTTCAGTCGCAGGAACTTCAGAGAGAATTCTAATGCTTGAGACTGAATCAAATGAAGTTAAAGAAGAAGTTATCATCGAAGGTGTAGAAAAAGCTATGGTGGCTATGGCTCCCATAGTAGAGATTCAGAAAAAAATTAAGGAAGATAAATTCGCTGGTGTTGAAATTAAACCTCAGGAAGAAGAAGATCAGACATCTATCGCAATTCGAGCAGAAATCTATAATGCAATTGCAGATAAACTAAAGGCTGCATCGCATGAAGCTGATAAAATTACTAGAGATCAGATGATACATGATCTCGAAAAAGAAGTCTTAACTACTTTTGAAGGAACATACAAACAGATCGAGCTTAAGGCAGCATTTAACAAACTTTTTAATGAAGAAATACGAACCGCCATTTTGGAGAGGGATCAACGCCCAGATGGTCGAGGCTTAGACGAGATTCGACCCCTAAATGTTGAGGTCGGAATTCTTCCTCGAGTTCACGGTTCAGGTCTATTTTCACGAGGAGATTCTCAGTCACTTTCTGTTATCACTCTAGCGCCTCCTGGAATGGAGCAGTTGATCGACACAATGAGTGCAGATACTACAAAACGATTCATGCTTCACTACAACTTTCCTCCATATTCTGTTGGTGAAGTTAGACCAATGCGAGGGACTTCCAGACGAGAAATTGGTCACGGTTATCTTGCTGAAAAAGCACTTAAGCCGATGATTCCTGATACGGAAGATTACCCGTATACTATAAGAGTAGTTTCAGAGATTTTGACCTCAAACGGTTCAACTTCTATGGCTGCAACATGTGGTGCGACCTTAGCTTTGCTTGATGCCGGTGTGCCTTTAAAAAAACCTGTTTCTGGAATTGCTATGGGAATGGTTTCAAATGAAGATCAGTCCAAATACAAGATTTTAACTGACCTTCAAGGACTAGAAGATTTCTCAGGCGATATGGACTTTAAGGTAACTGGAACTGCTGACGGCATTACCGCAGTTCAGATGGACACCAAAGTCAAAGGTCTAACTATGGAAATAATTAAGGAAACTTTCAAAAAGGCTCTTGATGGACGACTTGCAATTCTAAAAGTTATGACAGAAGTGATCGCTGGTCCAAAAGAGATGTCAAAGTATGCTCCAAGGATCGAATGTATCAAGATTGACCCTGAAAAGATTGGTGACATAATTGGCCCACAAGGAAAGACTATCAAAAAGATTATTGAAGACGCTGGTGGAGATGATCTTGTTGGAATCGACATCGAGGATGACGGATCAGTAATGATATCTTCAACAAATCCTGAAGCGGGCAAAAAAGCAGTTGAGATCGTCAAATCCATCACTAGAGTGATAAAGCCAGGTGAGATTATAACAGGGCCGATCGTTGATATTAAAAAAGATAGAATGAGTGGAAAAGAGATCGGCGCCATCGTTCAGATTACTCCAAAGGCAGACGGAATGCTTCACATCTCTCAAATCTCAGACAGAAGGATCGAAAAAGTCTCAGATGTTTTGAAGGTTGGACAAAATGTAACAGTCAAAGTTACAGAAGTTGATCCTTTCAAAAACCGAATCTCACTCACGATGAAAGGTTTTAAGTCGGAAAAAAAATCAAGCGTAGCGAAGATCTCGCCCAAAGGGCGGACCAGCATTAGAAGTTAGTATATAGTATTTAGAATATTGAATAAGAAATATTTGAATTGTTTTTTGTCACAATAGATAAATGCTTTAACGCCTCACCGCAATTTGCAGTGAGGCGTTAAGCGTATGGTAGTATGAAAGTAGACGCTGGTATATTCCTCGTCATAAGGTTGGTGCTATGTCATTGTTCAACGTAGTACCAGGGGTTAGGGTTTCTGATGTTGTGCTGTACATGCTGGTGAATTCGGACGTTTTTGACAAAATCGTTTCAGATGCTCGCTTGATTTCAGCAATTCAGCAATTGTGCGAGGGATCGGATGAATTGCTAAGCCATTACTGGCGAGAACGACTTGTCGATGGTGTTGCAATCAAGGATTTCCTCATTGCCCGCTGGTCGTCAGAGGGCGCGATGTTAGCCCATGTTCAGGAGACAGAGGCAGGTCTAGTCGTTAATGCTTCTGCCAGGAAATACATCGACAATCTGTTACCGGGTCATGTTCGGGTCGATCTTTACCCTCATCATGTGAGTTTCAAAGAACGTATTCATGATCCGAAACTCCCGAAGAGCAATTTCGTTACTCCGATGAGAATCGAGGAAGCAGTTGCAGGTTGAGAACTAGGGGGGTACATGGATGGTTGTTTCCGTGAGGGGCAGCCATCCGCCCAATATTAGAATTTTGAAGTTAGTATATAGTATGTAGAATATTGAATATTGTATTAGATTAGATAAATGCTTTAACGCCTCATCGCAATTTGCGGTGAGGCGTTATCGGTTCAGGGCGTTGTCGGGTGGTTGTAGCCTGGACGTACCCAAGCGATGTTGTTCCCAACATAGGGATAAGGAACGGTTATTTCCTCGTCGCTGGTGGAGACGTAAGTTGTCGCATATGATGAATCAACAAAAATCACCAGCCCAATTTTTGGCACTCTAGTTGAATGTAAAGCTTGGGTTAAGGTGCAAGTCAAACCCGGTGACAACTTCGATTATCAATGTGGAAAGAATTGTGTTTTTGAAGATGATGGTACGGTTTGTGAAGAGATAATAGATAAGAAAGATATCTAGCATCGCTTAAAAGATTGAAGTTTGAATATATATTTTTATTATGTTAGTGTTTTTTTGCGTCGCTGCTAACAATCAACACGATGTGGTTTATCGTGTAAAGGCAAGGGAGTGAGACAAAATGTTATTGGAAACGCCCGGTCTTATTCAGTGCACTGGAGTGATTGGAGTTGACGATTGGCAAGATTTCATACCGGCTCGACAAACTGATGGGGCCGTCGGATTCGATGTGAGGGCGTGTTTGCATTTGGATCCCAACACACGAGAGGTCTGTGGAGATTTCCCTGTCACTATAGAGCCAGGAGGTTTTGCGCTCTTCGGCATTGGGGTTATCATGGCGGTCCCGCCTGGTGTTGACTGTCAAGTAAGGCCACGAAGTGGCCTAGCGACCAGGGATCACGTCATGTTAGCGAATGGACCAGGGACTGTCGATCCGGATTACCGTGGCGAAGTTGCCTGTTCAATGCTCAATCTTGGCGATGAGCCGTTTGTCGTTGAGCGAGGTGATAGAGTCGCTCAGTTGATCTTCGCCCCGATTTTCCTTCCGATATTACACCCCGTGAAATCTGTGAATGATCTTCCCGTGACAATACGCGCAGATGGAGGGTTCGGTTCGACTGGTATAAGCGGTAGTGGATCTGGAACTACCGGCTACGACGCCGAACTACGAAACTTGGATGTCTACATGATGGAGCTTGTCTTCGCCGCGGCACGAAGATCGAATTGTGTCCGCGGCTGTCCGCTGAACGGAGATGGTCAAGCACAAAGAGATGAGTATGAAAGATTGATCGGGCAGAACAGAATGTTTGGCTGCGTGATCGCTTCTGGTGATAGGTCGATCGCATCGGGTTACAACCATCAGCGTCCTGGCGCTCCGCTATGTGCCGATGTTGGCTGTCTGCGAGACGCCGAAGGAATTCCGTCCGGAGAACGTCTAGAGGTCTGTAGGGCGATACATGCTGAAACGTCGGCGCTAACTAGCGCTCTTCGGACTGGAGTATCGGTCCAAGGTTGCACGATGTACTGCAACGCTGAACCATGTTTGGCGTGTGCCACGACCATAACCAGTATCGGACTAGGGGCTCTGGTGATCCTTGAGGGCGGGTATTCCTCAGGAGCTGGACTTGACATTGTCAGGTCTGCCGGAATCCCAGTTCGAATCGTCAAGAAGGAGTGGCTCCATTTCCTGCAGAAATAGGGACTGGACTCACGAGCATCGGATCAGGGCTGTGACTGAAAAGTCGTGGTCCTGTTTTCTTTGCAATATCAATCTTGTCAAGTAGCACTTCGCCACTTTAAAGTGGCGAAGTGCCATAGGCGTGAAAATGAATAAAGCGACATAATTAATGTAAAAAATCGGCTGGGTTTTGAAGTAGTCGAAAAAATCTGATTGTGAGTTAACAGAGCACAAAATAAAAAAGAGGCCTCCCTGGAAGGGGAGGACCTCGGTAACGGTAACCGCCAAAGGCGGGGGATATGCTGATCTCGGGGGCTGCAGACCCTCCGAGTCCAGGAGTGAGTGCTCCTGCGCCTGAACTGTCGGATTGCCGATTCGAAATTAGTCCATAGAAGACATGTCCGAAATCGGTTTCCAGAACAGTTGCTGTCTTGACTAAGCGCAGTTCCACGTATGTCCACTCATCTTGATAATAATCTATACCAATAGAAAAAATTTGTCAATACTTAAAATTGACCCCGTAATACACACGGGGCAGGCAGAGCACAAAATTCTGATTGTGGTTTGAAAAAATTGTTCTAAAAAACAGCTGCCCCTCATGCGCGTTGCGCAGAGGGGCATACGGGTTTGACCTTGTCGATATCTACCATCCGATCACCAAATCTTGTGATGATATAATCATCGTCATCCGGCAGGAGAATCCCACCTCTGTAGGTCATCACTGCCAGAAGCTTGGTCTTTGTTGTGGAGAAACTGGGTTCTGACGGCAGATCAGCAACATATTCCTTGCCCTTAAAGCTTTGGAAAAGTGGAGGGTTTGGATCGGGTCGATCCAGAGTCGATACCACCCAGTTGGAGTACAGCAGTCCTTCGTTATTGACTCGGAAGGTGTCAGGTCCGCGACCACCGCAGAATTTGCCAGTCTTTACTGCAGCAGCGATCGCCGCCCTAACCAACTCGGTGTGCTCGCTTGGTAGCCAGCCTTCGTAGTTCATCTGCCAAAGCGACCTCTCACCCTCGATTTGCTGGATGAAGGTCTTGCCCGTGAAAGTATCTTGTACACCGTTCCACCACATGTCGACGTAGCGAAGTCCTACGCCTGCGTTTTCATGGACGATGAGATGGTACGGGGCAAGAAATAGTTCGGGGATGGGTTCGTCTCCAGTGGATTGGTATGGCACAGTTTGTGTAACGAGGAATATGTTGCTTCCTTCGCTTTCAACCTGCCAACCGGCAGTGCGAACTGCCTTGAGCCAGAACTGCTCCAATTGCTCAACAGTGAAACCACCGATTTTTTCTATCATGGTGCCTAAGTACCTCCTTGATGTGTTTGGAACTGCAGTGCCACACTAGCATTTACAAGAAGCAATGTCAATGCTAAATACGAAAAATTGACAAAGTAATAAATTGAGAATAAACTATATACAAATGGAGCGGAGAGAGCTCTTTTTTTTGTAAATATTAATAAATTCACTATGGACAAAATCTATTTCTTCGTTGATGGAACATATTTAATCCATTGTGTGGACAGAATGCGAAAAGCCAATCCTACTCTTTTAAAAAAGAAATTACACATTGGGAAACTAGCAGATGGGCTCCTTAATCATTCTCGAACCTACGCTGGTTCCTATGGACGAGCAATGATATACTTCAGAAAAAATGATCCCAGGCTTGCATCACATTTTTTCACTCCGAAATCCAATAAACCTTCAGCAATAAATCACTGGAAGGTTGTGCAATGTGCAGAGAAAAATATTACAATTCCTAAAAAGGAACTCGAGAAATTAGAGCCTAAATACCAGAGAATATTTCCCAGGGCAGAAAAAGGTCTAGACATTAAGCTCTCATGTGATTCGCTTTTTTTAATTTCTACACAAAAAGCAGATATTGCAGGCTTTATTATTAACGATCTTGATTATTTTCCGTTGCTAGAAACCATCCAGAATTTAGGTGGAAATGTTTATCTATACTCATTAAGTTCTAATGAAAAAATCCAAGATAAATTAACCGATTTATGTGACATATATCATGAATTTAATGGAGAGTCGTATTTTGTGTAAGCGCTATCATGAAAACAATATTTTTAATAACAATTTATTTATTGTGGTCCTCGGTTATTATATTTTACGATCATTATCTAAGTGCTTTTAGGGTTGGACCTGAAGTTGTAAGCTTGCTATTGACTGCAGCCCTAGTAGTTATTACTGCATATTATGCATTTGAGTCCAGCTTGATAAGAAAGAGTTCTGAGAAACAAAATAAACTATTATTTTTACCAATACTAAAACTCCAATTTTGTGATCCAGGTAAGTCGAAGTCAGAAGACAATAGAGTCCTTTTGGTCATTAATGATGGACTTGGACCCGCAATTAATGTAACGCTAAATGATTATATTTATGTATTCAAGACTATCAAGTATAGGCTTTCTTTCCCACAAATTGCATCTATTAAATCAGGAGATCATGTGAAAATACTAGCTCATGAAATCGACGTGACTCCAACAGTATCAGATGCGAAGTTTCCTCGATTTACTCTTGACACAAGACGAAACGAACAACAATTCAAATTAAATGCAATTTTTGAGGACATATTTGGCTCTAAGAGAAAAGCAGTTTTTATTTCTAACAAAAAATCTAAAGATGGTTTCTCGATAGAACTCCCTCAGCAAATACTGTCTTAACAGTCTATGAAGTAACTAATCGATTCAGAATAGTTGTGAGCCGATAGGACTTTCTGGTTCTGATATAATGAGTATAGAATATTTAATAGTTTAGGATATCATGATTTATTTGGGATTAGTTCTTGGTACAATTGGCGCGTTGATTGCTCCAATAATGTCGCAGATGAGTAAAGTTCGATTATATGTTGGAGGAATTGGTGGTTTCATCTGGCTTGCAGGAGTCGTATATACATTCGTTTATATGGATTGGAAGTGGGGATTGGCTTCAATGGTAATTGGTTTTTTTGCGTATGCTATTGCTGATAAGTTGTATGGTGCACGGAGATAGATTGAAAAACTTTGATTATCAAATTAACTATACTATAATGATTATGTAGCTATAATACATATGGACAATATTTAATTATTGTGATAGTGTTCAGATCTAAGGTAATTGTGTTTATTTTTTGTTGGAGGGAGGGAGTGTGATATGTTGACTCGACTTTTTAAGGGTAAAAAATTAGACCCCGAAGCTTTTTATGCTTATTACAATAGGCTTCCTGATACTATTGAAGTTAAGTGGAAAAAATCAAAAGGTATAATAGTTGGCATTGTAAAAGCAGACAATTTTACTTTTGGTGTTCAAGAAAAAACCCCTGATAAATTTGTCGATGTTGTCAATGAGGGAGTATTAGTTGCGTATGATACTCCAAATGACTACCTTGGGTTGTTGCTAAAACATCGTAAATTTAATCCGCCACCTAAAGATTGGGATGATCTCAGAAATGTAGTCAAAAAAAGATCTACTATGTCTCTAGATTTAGATAAGAAAGCAGACGAACTCGTAACTGTAACTACGTAGGCATGGGGAGCAAGGAATATCAAAATATTAGTAAAAAGAGATTCCTTAATGCAATAAAACGTCTTGTAAAAGACATTCCTGATTTAACTTTACATAAAAGAACAAACCATTATTACGTTTTGAAATACCCTGACGTTAATTATGGTAGGAGTACCTACCCGTTAAACATAAATCATTCCAAAGTTGAAGGTAGTACGATATATGAAACTATGAAGTGGCTTACTAAAAACAAGATTTGTACTAGAGGTAGATTTGACGGGCATTTATAACGCCAGTCGTTTTTTTCTTGATAAACCTAAAAATGCCCACAAACCATGTACCACACGGGTATATAGCAGGGGTTCAGGGTAAATGATAGAGCTTGATAGGAACTGGATCCCCGGGTCAAGCCCGAGGATGACAGAGGGGAGAGATTCCTCGACTACGCTCGGAATGACTGATTATCGGACTAGAAAATAATTAAGTCCTTGACAAGACCTAATATGTATGATAGAGTGGTATTAATCTAATCAATAGAGATCTCAAAGTACAAAGCTAATTACGAATTTATTCGAATTGCTAATTACGAATTTTTCCATTTTTGTACTTGCTGGGGAGAAGTATAATTTTTCAAGTTTTACCGTTCTATTTATGTCTCATGAAAATAAACAAGATGAGCTAAACAGCATTGCAGATACTATATCTGCCTGTACTAAATGTGAACTACACAAGACTAGAACAAATACTGTTCCTGGCCATGGAAACTCAAACGCTAAAGTACTTTTTATAGGGGAAGCACCAGGCGGAGAAGAGGATAAACAAGGCATCCCGTTTTGCGGGAGAGCCGGAAAATTCTTAGACGAGATGATCGAGTCGATTGGATTTACGCGAGAAGATGTATTTATTTGCAATACTTTAAAATGCCGTCCACCGGGAAATAGGGATCCGGAGGATAAGGAAAAAGAGGTTTGCAAACCATATCTTCAAAAACAAGTTGAAGTGATTCGACCTAAGCTGATTGTAACCTTGGGTCGACACTCAACCGCAACATATCTGCCGGGCGCCGGCGGAATATCAAAATTACATGGAAAGCCAGTTCGAAGGCCAAATGGGCAAGTTTACTTGCCACTATATCATCCGGCTGCAGCTTTGCACAACGGTGGACTTCGACAAACATTGCTCAGCGATTTTGGAAAAATTCCAGTGATTTTAAGCAAAATCGCAAAGGATACAAGTAACAAGATACAAGAAACAAACGAAGAGGAAACTAAGGCGAAACAAGGGAAGTTGATTTAACAATAATAGGAGCAAAACCGACACCCGCCTGCAACGATGTAGCAACTTCGGGCACGGCAAATCTTTTCCACAAATTAACACAAATGCACGAATATTTGTGAATTAGTACGGATTAGTGGGAGCAATTAGTGACGGTTGTGCTCAAAATAAAATAACATTAATAAAAAGGGACCCCAGTTAAGTAGCACGGCTACGCCGTACACATAACGGGGTAAACTAAATGGAAATCAAAAAACAAGTAAACACAAAACCCGCTAACTCTGCCGGATCTTTGGCAGGTGGTGGAAGAAAGAGAGATTCAAAGATAAAAGACTTTGCAGGACCGGTAAAAACTATCGGTGGCAATGAAGCTTTTATGGGCGCGCGTTCAAAGAACAGCTCAAAGTTTAAAGCGAATAGTTCAAAACAATCGAACTCTCAGAATCGGAACGAGAATCGATCCAGATATCATAACTCGAGCCGCGACAAGCAATCCGGGGTGCAAAATTCGAGTCGAAACAGGGTCAACCCAGGGAGCCGAGATCAATCCGTCTCACAAAATGGGAGCCGCGATAAAATGAACATTAAAACTGAAAAACAGTTAGTCAATGAACCTCGATTCACTGCACAAAAAGTTGATGGACAAAAAACATCTATCCACGCAGACGACACTTTGAAGATCATAGGACTTGGAGGAATGGAAGAGACAGGTGGAAAAAACTGCACTCTTTTTGAGTATAAAGACGACATCGTCATAATCGATATGGGACTAATGTTCCCAAGTGAAGATATGCCCGGGATCGACTACGTTATACCAGATGTTACATATTTGGAGAAAAATAAAAACAAGATAAGAGGAATGGTAGTAACTCACGGTCACTTGGACCATATAGGGGCGATTCCTTATGTTTATGAGAAGATCGGATCTCCTGCGATCTATAGCGCACCTTTGTCAATCGGAATTCTAAAGTCAAAACTTGAAGAGTTCGGGTTGGATAGGGGAGCAAAGTTAAACAACATTAAGATTGGTGATACGATTCAGCTTGGAGTATTTAAAATACGAACTTTTAAACTTACTCACTCAATCCCGCAGACAATGGGGCTTGCGATCGATACACCAGAAGGCCTTTTTGTATATGTTACAGACTGGAAGTTCGACCACACTCCTGCAGACGGGCAACCGGCTGACTTTTCTGCGCTTGCGATGCTTGGTGGCGAAAAACCGGTAGCGCTTTTGTCAGAATCGACAAATGTCGAACGACCTGGAGTTTCGGTCTCTGAAAAAGAGATTGAAGATAGTATGGTAAAAATCTATGACAAAGTAAAAGGGCGACTGATAATCGCCACATTTTCAACATTGATTTCCCGTATCCAACAGATTTTGAAAGTTGCTCACAAATTTAACCGAAAAGTGGCATTTGTAGGACGAAGTATGGTAAATACTGTCGAGATAGCGACATCTTTGGAAGCTATGAATATCCCGCCAAATACGGTTATAGACCCGAAAGATCTAAAAAAATACCCAGACAACAAAATTGTTTTAGTATGTACTGGCTCACAAGGTGAAGACAACGCTGCACTTTCGCGAATAGCAACTGGTCAGCACAGAACAATAAAAATTAAACAAGGCGATACAGTAGTTTTGTCATCTTCACCAATTCCTGGAAATGAAAGAGCAGTTTCTGGACTTATGGACAACCTTTATAGGGAAGGTGCTCGGGTGATTTATCAGAAACTTATGGGAGTTCACACTTCAGGTCACGCCAAACAGGAAGACTTGAAACTGATGATAGCACTTATTAAACCCAAATACTTGATCCCGATTCACGGGGAGAGACATAGACTGATGCTTCACGGACAGATCGCAGCTGATATGGGACTTATTCCAGAAGATAGAAGCTTGGTTGCAGATGACGGACAAGTTATCGAGTTTTCAAAAGGCGTTGGTAAGGTTACCAACAAACGAGTTCCTGCATCATATGTGATGGTAGATGGACTTGGCGTTGGCGACATCGGAAACATCGTCCTTCGCGATCGAAAAGCGATGGCACAAGACGGAATCTTCGTTATCATCGTTACTGTCGATCATAAAACTGGTGAGATCGCCACATCTCCTGACATAATCTCGCGTGGATTTATCTATATGAGAGAGAACGAGCAGTTGGTGCATAAGGCACGAGCAGAAATTAAAAAGAGTTTTTCTCGTTACTCAAAACAAAAGAACGGTCCTCATGCGGATTGGAATATGATTAGGGGAAAGATACGAGATGAGATAAGTGAGTTTTTGTTCAATGAAACAGAGCGAAGACCAATGGTAATCCCCGTAGTTATAGAAGTGTAAGGTAATGGCAAAGAAGCCGGGGTGGGTAAGGGATAGGTTGTTGGTATAAGATCTTAACCCTAAGACTCTAAACTAAACTGGCGTCATAGCCCTAACCCAAATAAAATGGGGTGGTGATTGAAGTATAAAGTATTGAATATACAGTATACGGTATACAGCGCCGCATTCGTCTTTGACGAAGCAGGCGTCCCTGCCTCCACATAGTGGAATGCGGGACAAGAAAAAGACCCTTTAGGGTCTTTTTCTTATATATAATATTAATATTGATAAGTGTGAACTGTTTAAGTAAGTTATGCTTGTGGCATAAAATTGAATGGAGTATAATATAAGGTGTAAATCGATATGGCTCATATCCAGTGTTTTTAATTGTGGATAAGCGCATAGTTTTTTCGAGTTTGGAATTTCAGATTTGATGTTTATTTGTTACTTGTAACTTGGTGCTTGGTTATTCAAGCCCGGAGGGCGAAGCAGTGGGTCGCAAAAGAAAATATCCAAAAAAGAAACAGAAATCCCCAAAGTGGTATCAGAGAGAGAACGACTGGGGTGATTATGTTTTTGACTTTGGCCTAGGGCTTAAGGGTGATACATGGAGGGAGATATTTGCTCTCATTATTATCATATTAGCCACGGTTATCTTTTTGGGTTACTTTGAGTTTGCAGGAAAATTCGGATCGTTCTTGGCAGATCTAATGCATTCGCTTTTTGGTGGGCTTCCAGCTTATGCATTTCCAATTATACTTTTCTGGTTTGGTATACTTTTGCTTTTCCCAGATAAAAGGAAACAGCGCATCTCCAGGTTCATTGGCTTTGTTCTCTTGATGTTGGCCATGACTTCATTTTTCCATTTATTTATCCCAGTAGAAGATGCAAGAGATGCAGCACTCAATGGATTTGGTGGGGGAATAGTTGGATATATGCTCTCAGATCCACTTCGAAATTCTTTAGGGTTGTTCCCAACATTTTTAATCGCAGTTACCTTTATGACTATCTCTCTTATGATGGTTTTTGACTTTTCATTCAAACGTTATCTTGGATTAGACAAAGATGATGGAGAAGGAGACTCTGCGGACGGCAAAGTTAAAGTCAATCAGGCTAACCTTCCACTTCAATCTGAAAAAACATCATTTTTCTCTAGAATGAAAAATAAACTTGGGGCAATGAGAAAGAAGAAAGATGACGACAGAAATAAAGTTCAAGTTATAGAGGCAGAGCCAAGACCACTTGCTACCGATACTGCCAATTGGAGATACCCATCAATTGAGATCTTGAAGGATTCTGATGATGTGGCTAACCCAGGCGATATTCAAAAGAACGCAGAGATTATAAAAAATACATTGGCAAACTTTGAGATTCCAGTCAAGATTGGTGAAGTAAATGTTGGGCCAACCGTTACTCAATACACTTTCAAGCCCGATGATAGAGTTAAGTTGAATCAGATCACAGCTCGAACAAATGACTTAGCTTTAGCCTTAGCTTCAAAGTCACTTCGTATGGAAGCACCGATCCCAGGAAAGAGTTTGGTTGGAGTAGAAAATCCAAATGTAAAACCAGCAGTAGTAACACTTCGCGAAGTTTTGATTTCAAAAGAGTTTAAGGACATAAAAAGTAAGCTTGCTTTTACACTTGGGCGGGATGTTTCAGGAACACCGATGGTGATGGATCTTGAAAGACTACCCCATGTTTTAATTGCAGGAGCGACAGGATCAGGAAAGTCGGTTTGTATAAACACAATCATCAACTCATTTTTGTACAATAACAATCCCGATGAGTTGAAGCTGATCTTGATTGATCCGAAAAGAGTTGAGCTTACCTGCTACAACGGTATTCCTCATCTTTTGACTCCTGTTATAATCGAGCCGAAAAAGATTATATCTACCCTAAAATGGGCGATCCATGAAATGGAGAGACGATACAAGATGTTCTCTGATCTTGGCAGGAGAAATGTCGAAGCATACAATAAAGATCCAGGTCCAGATGGAAAGATCCCTTACATTGTTATAGTGATCGATGAGTTGGCGGATTTAATGGCGACATCTGCAAACGATGTTGAAGGTTCGATTGTTCGATTGGCTCAGATGGCTAGAGCAACTGGCATTCACTTGGTGATTGCAACGCAGCGTCCATCTGTTGATGTTTTAACAGGACTAATCAAGGCCAACATTACTGCTCGAATTGCATTTGCGACAGCTTCTCAAGTCGATTCACGAACCATACTGGATCTTTCTGGAGCAGAGAAGCTACTTGGAAATGGAGATATGCTTTTTATCGGAAATGGGATTGGAAAACCTAAACGTGTTCAAGGATGTTTTGTATCCGACAAAGAGATCAATGAATTGGTAAAATACCTTAAAGATCAGAGAGAAGTACAATACGATGAAGCCATCATCAACTTCAGACCACCTAGTACAGGTCGCGGCAAAGCTGGAGTTGATGGTGACATAGATGACGATATGTATGAAGAAGCGGTTCAGGTAGTGACAGAAGCTGGCAAGGCTTCAGCAACACTATTGCAACGAAGACTTAGAGTCGGTTATGCTAGGGCTGCTAGACTCTTGGATATACTTGAGGACAACGGAGTTGTCGGGCAAGCCGAAGGATCACGTCCAAGAGATGTTTTGATGTCGCCGATGGAGATTGATTCGGGCTCGATAGCAAGCTTAAGCGAACAAGGCAATGATCCGGAGGATCAGGATTAGAGTATCTCGTCTTACGGTTACCTGCCCGAAGTTGCTACATCATTGCAGGCGGGCGATGCCCGTATCGGGGATCGGTTACGTCAAACGTATGACTTTAACGAAACGGGCTGCGCCTGCCTGCTCCTCGAGTCTGAGCCTCGGAGTCGATGACCGGCAGGCAGGTTACCGAAAAATGCAAACCAATAATTAATCATTAATTCAGAAAAGCTGAAAGCTATAAGCTAACAGCTAAAAACTAGGACTTATGTCAGCAGGATTTTCACTTAGAAAAATAAAGACACCATTAACTCTAGGAGTTAGGTTTAAGCGTGCCAGAAAGAAAATGAAAGTTGAGATTGCAGATGCAGAGCTTTCAACCAAGATCCGTTCAAAATACTTGGAAGCCTTAGAGAACGATGCTTGGCTCAATCTCCCAGCAAGTGCTTACACGAAAGGATTCGTTGTAAGGTACGCAAATTTTCTTGGTCTTGATGCTGATCAAGCCACAAAACAATACCTTCGCGAGCGTCAAGCTTATACAAAAAATTATTCAGAATTTTTGTCTCCTAAAAAAAGCGTAAAGGAGACAAAGTGGATAATCACTCCGAAGTTGATGATTCCAACTGCAGCAGGATTGTTTGTGGTTGCAATATTTACATATATTATCTTGCAGGTCTATGGTTTTGCTGCCGCTCCAGAGCTTCAAATCGCATATCCAGGGCAAAGCGTAGTTGTTGAAGACGAGGTGATAGAAGTTCGAGGAGTTACAGATACTGAGGCCAGCCTTTATATAAATGATCAAAAAATTCAGGTAGCTTCGGATGGAAAATTTGTTACTGATTATAAACTACAGAAAGGGATAAATATTATTGAAGTCAAAGCTGAAAACAAAGCTGACAAGGTAAAGATTTCAACATCGGTTGTTGAATACAAACCACAGACCGCCCAGAAATAAAGAGTAAAACAGTCAGCGTAGTATATGCAAAATAATATTAAAGTTGGGTTCTGGTACAAGGAGGGGATTTTTGTACGAGCCCCTGACCAAATTTATAGGAGAATTATGCCCAAGAAGAAGGCTGACATGGGGGAAGAAAAACCGAAAGTTGTTGATGGGAAAACCCAAGCGCTCGATATGGCTCTAAGCACAATTGAAAAACAGTTTGGCAAAGGCGCCATTATGCAGATGGGAGAAGGGGCGAAGTTGAATATTGACTCCATTCCAACAGGATCACTGTCACTGGATTTGGCACTGGGAATCGGAGGCGTACCTCGAGGAAGAGTAACAGAGATTTTTGGGCCAGAATCATCTGGAAAGACGACTTTGGCGCTTTCAATCATTGCCCAAGCTCAGAAAAAAGGTGGAAATGCTGCCTTTATAGATGCGGAGCACGCCTTAGATCCGGAGTATGCAAGAAAGATCGGCGTTGATCTGGACAACTTGCTTATCTCTCAACCTGACACTGGAGAACAAGCCTTAGAGATCACAGAGACTTTGATTCGCTCAAATGCCTTAGATGTGATAGTGATTGACTCTGTGGCCGCTTTAGTTCCTAGAGCAGAGATCGAGGGTGAGATGGGCGACTCGATGATGGGAGTTCAAGCCAGGCTTATGAGCCAAGCTCTTCGTAAGCTCACTGGAGTTATATCAAAATCAAAGACTTGTCTGATATTCATCAACCAAATCAGGATGAAGATAGGAGTGATGTTTGGAAATCCGGAGACTACAACTGGTGGAAACGCCTTGAAATTTTACTCCTCTATTCGACTAGACATTCGAAGAAAAGCAGTTTTGAAGAGGGGTGATGATCAAGTCGGAAATCAGGTCAAGGTAAAGGTTGTGAAAAATAAGGTTGCACCACCGTTTAAGATCGCAGAGTTTGACATAATGTTTAGCAAAGGAATTGATCCAGAGGGAGAGCTTGTAGATCTTGGGATTGCACACGGGATTATCGATAAAGCAGGGTCTTGGATCTCTTATGGAGAAGAAAAACTTGGTCAAGGCAAAGAGGGAGCAAGAGTTTACTTAAAGGAGAATCCTAAAATTGCCAAAGAGATAAAGAAAAAGGTAATTGATGCGGAAGCAGCCAAGGTCATATAAGCGTTTATAGGTAACCTGCCCGAAATGCTACGCATAACGTGGCGGGCGGGCGATGCCAGTATCGTATTTCGGTAACCTGCCTACCGGTCATCGATTCCGAGGCTCAGACTCGAGGAGCTGGCAGGCGTCGACGAAAAACCAAAACCGATACGGGTCTCGTAAACGAGTAATGAAAACCAGTGAAATCAATGTCAAATAAAAATTTAAAGTCCAAATTCCAAAGAAAATCAATTGATTATGCATTTTTTCTTCTTAATTTGAGAGATCAATCTGTTGGGGAGATGCGAAATAAGTTGAAAAAAAAGGGTTATGAGAGAGCTGAGATAGATGAAACAATTAAGACATTGAAAGAGAAAAAGTTTCTAGACGATGAAAGATTTGTAGAAAATCTGATTAGGACAAAACTTGAAATAATGAACTTTGGCAAACAGCGCATCTGGCAGGATCTGAAGAAAAAGTTCATTGCAAATGATTTAATCGATGAAGCACTTTCAAATATTGAAAAAGATGACGAAAAAGAGTCGGCCAAAGAAGCGATGAGACGTTACGTAAAAAAGCGTGGTCAGCCCAAAGAGTACAAAGATAAACAAAAATTGATAGCTTACTTGCAACGTCGAGGGTTTTCGTGGGAAGTTATTGAAAAAATTATTGGATAATAATCGCACCCGTCAAAAAATAATCATTTAGGCGGGCAGGGAGGGAAAGCGATGGTGAAAAAAAATAGAGACAAGAAGACGACAAGAATTTTGTGGTTTGAGGAAGTCGAAAAAGAAGACATTCCTTTGGTTGGTGGCAAAGGGGCCAATCTTGGTGAACTAATTTTTGCGGGTATCCCTGTTCCAAATGGGTTCAATGTTACAGCTTATGCTTACTTCGAATTTCTAAAGGAGACAAAGATATTTGATTTCATTAAAAAGCAACTCAAAGGTCTTGACCCGGAAGATTCAAAAAAACTAAATGTGATATCTAAAGAGATTAAAAAGAAGATCTTATCTTCGAAATTCTCTCCTGAATTGATCTCTGAGATAAAAGAAGCCTATCACAAGCTGGGTGGTTTTCCCGTTGCAGTACGTTCATCCGCCACAGCAGAGGATCTACCTAATGCTTCTTTTGCAGGTCAGCAAGCTACTTTTTTAAATATTGAGGGAGCAGATGATGTAGTCAAGGCAGTAAAAGATGCCTATGCATCGTTGTTCGAGGCAAGGGCGATATACTATAGACAAATCAATAAGTTTGATCATATGAAAGTTGGGATAGCAGTTCCAGTTCAAGCGATGATCCAAAGTGAAATTAGCGGGGTAATGTTTACAGTCGATCCGATTTCAGAGGATGAAAATAAGCTTAACATTGAGGCCGGTTACGGTTTAGGCGAAGCAATCGTTTCAGGTTCGGTTACACCTGATCGCTATATTGTAAATAAGGAAAAGTTTGAGATTGAAGACAAAGAGATAAATTCTCAAAGTTGGAAGATTGTAAATGATACTGAAAAAAGTGGTGATAAACATGTCGATGTACCTTTAAAGATGAGAAAAGAGCAAAAACTTCCAGATGATCTGATTATGAAACTTGCCAAGATTGGTATGAAAGTCGAGAAGCATTATGGTAAACCACAAGATACTGAATGGGCGTATGAAAAGGGGAAATTGTACTTAGTTCAATCAAGACCGATAACCACGTTGGGAAAATCGCAAGAAACAAGTGACAATAATCAAACAAATCCAAAAGTAGAAGGGGATATTGATCAAAATAAAGCAGAAGTTATCTTAAAGGGTGCTGCCGCATCGATTGGACAAGCATTTGGGACGGTTAAAGTAATCCATTCTCCAAAAGAGATAGACAAGATTCAAAAAGGCGATATATTGGTGACTGAAATGACGACTCCTGACTATGTTCCTGCGATGAGAAGGGCAGCTGGAATAGCTACCGATACAGGTGGACGAACCTGTCATGCGGCAATCGTATCTCGGGAGCTTGGGATTCCTTGCGTGGTTGGGACAGGAACTGCTACTCATACATTGAAGAATTCTCAAATAGTCACTGTCGATGGCGCAAAAGGATTGGTTTATAAAGGTAAAGTCAAATCTTCTGCTTCTGCCCTGGAGATAAAAAATGCAGGGGAAAGCGCTCATGGTAAATTTTGTCGTGAAGAGATTCCGGTTACCGGAACAAAAGTTTATGTCAATTTAGCCGAACCGCATCTAGCAGAAAAAGTAGCTATGGAACCGGTTGATGGCGTAGGGCTACTTCGAGCGGAATTTATGATTGCCGAGATCGGTGAACATCCAAAAAGTATGATTGCCAATAAAAAAGAGAAAGAATACGTTAAAAAATTGACCGAAGGGATAACAACCATTGCACAAGCATTTAACCCAAGACCTGTTGTGTATAGAGCAACAGATTTTAAGACTAACGAATATTCAGGACTTAAGGGAGGAGACAAATTCGAGCCAAAAGAAAATAACCCGATGATAGGTTATCGTGGAGCTGGTCGCTATATAAAGGAGCCGGAAGTTTTTAAGCTTGAACTGGATGCGATCAAGCAAGTTAGAGAAAGTTTTGACTTAAAAAATCTTTGGATGATGATCCCATTTGTAAGAACGGTAGATGAACTTCGCAAAGTTAAGAAGATTTTAAAAGAAAATGGGCTTGAGCGATCAAACGATTTTAAGCTTTGGATGATGTGTGAAGTACCGTCGAATGTGATTCTTCTTGAAAAATTTATTGCAGAGGGAATAGATGGAATCTCGATCGGTTCAAACGACCTAACCCAATTAACGCTTGGAGTTGATAGAGATAACCAGGCTTTAGCGGAGACTTTTGATGAAAGAGACGATGCAGTTATGCTCTCACTCGAATACGTTATAAAAACTTGTAGAAAACATCATATAACTTGCTCAATCTGTGGACAAGCTCCTTCGGTTTACCCAGAGATTACGGAGATGATGGTAAAAGCCGGTACGACTTCTGTTTCGGTTACGCCAGATATGATAATACCCACCAAAAAAATCATAGCTTCAGTCGAAAAGAGGTTGATGCTTTCTAGGATTGTTGATAGATAATAGATAGCAGATAGAATATAGAATATAGAATATTGTATGTAGAATGTAGGATATTGAATGAGAATAGCTCACCCATTTGCGGTGAGTTATTGTTTATCGACAATTAGTCATAATTCTGATAAAATCTAGTCGTGGAGAGATGCTGGAGTGGCTTAACAGGCACGCTTGGAAAGCGTGTAAACTCGCAAGGGTTTCGAGGGTTCGAATCCCTCTCTCTCCGCCATGTACTAGGCCTCAATCCGATTGAGACTCAGTGCATGGCGACGCCAATTACTTTATTCTTATCCCCATTTGAAATATAATAAGGAAGCAGTCAAAAACTTCTGCTATACGTGAACGTCATGTGCAACATTAACCAAAGCTAACTTTTACTCAAAAAAATAATTTAATATTAAACATATGAATTTTAAGCATGAGGCTCTTGATTTAAACAATGATAAGTATTTAGTTTATACAGCTATGTCTAAACATTATTTTTATTATCGGATGTTTATATCAAAATACGTATTAGAGCAACACAAAGTACCATTAAATCCGTTTATGATATTTGATTATTTTTTGTTAGACACGGTCGACAGAGACTTGGTTCGTGAGGGTAATAATAATCTTGTGAAACGAGCTGATGAACTTTGGGTATTTGGGCCCATTTCTAATGGTGTGCTAGCTGAAATAAAAATCGTGTCAGGTTTGAATAAGCCGATTAAATATTTTAAAATCGAGAAACCCCATAAAATTGTCCCTGTCTTAGTACGGGATGTCGAGATGGAAGATGAAGTCAAGAATTATCGCCATGAACTACCGAAGGGCTAGTTTGAAAGAAAACAAGACATGTCTTATTTTGCTGAGCTACAGTCAAACGTTTAGCATTTTGGTAATCGCCATATTTTCAAAGATATAATATGGTATAATGTATATAATTAATATTGAGGGGCCCTAAACCACCAAGAAGGGTTCAGGGTAAATGATATGTCATCTACTATATGGATTGCAACCGCGATATTAATGTTGCTATTGATCGCTGTTGTTTGGATGTTGTTTTCAAGAAAGAAGAAGCATGAAATTGACTACTATGCTTTATTTATTTTGGGTATAATGTGGATTCCTTTGAGCCTTACGCAGGACAATTATGCTTTTTCATCGATCGGTTTAGTTATGGCGATAGTAGGGCTTGTAAATAAAGATAAATGGAAGACAAATAGAAGATCGATCTCAAAGATGGGCAAGAACGAGAGACTAATTATAACGACAGTGACGGGGTTATTGGTTTTAGCAGTTTTGGCAGGGATTACCTACTTTATTGCTACTCGGTACTACTAAAATCAAATAGCGAATTTTCACGAATTTCGAATTACAAATATCTATTTCAAAAACAGGCTAAGAGCCTGTTTTTGTTTTGTGATATCTCGAAGTGAATCCATCTATAAAATAATAATAATTTTTTCAAATCTAGATGGTATAATATAGGCAATGATTATTCGAACTAAAAATAAAGTTCACAATATATCAAATGTTTTGATAGTTTCGTTTGCTGTAGTGCTACTGATGTCTTTAGGAGTGACAGTCTATCAAGCTAGTGAGTATCAGAATAGATACTATAGTGATATTGAAACCGATGAAATTCGTTCTGCAGCGATCGCAGATGAAGAAGAAGTTCTAGATGAAAATGGCAATTTAGTAAAAAAAGGTAGCAACAAGAAATCTTCAAGCTCAAGTACCGATAGCGCTTCGGATGGATCAGTACCATCTGACGTTAGCGGTGATGCCCAGATAGAAGTACTGCTGGCGTTGGGAGATAGTCTTACCAATACCAACACACCGAATGCAGAGATGATGGGTGACAATAAAAGTTATAGTTTTTCAACAGGGACGAACATTTCAAGTTTTTACTTATATCTTAATTCGATCGGGAAAAGTATAAATCCGATCAACATCGCAATCTCAGGAACGACAACAACAACTTTTCTTTCTAATCAACTTCCGAGTGTTTCATCTTACAATCCAAGCTATATTACTATATTGATTGGTGGCAATGACCTTTTACAATATTATGAAAATCCGATTTCTGCCGAGCAACTCGGTGCAAATTTGGAGACTATCGCAAATGGAATCGAAAAAAGTGGAAGAAGAGTTTTTATGGCGACAATCCCAGATTACAATACAATGCGATCAGCGGCGTTCTGTACGGGGCTTCGAGAGCCTGGCGAAGAGATATTTTTACCGATAATTCTTACGGCTTACAATCAAAAAATCGCACAAGTGGCATCAAACCACAGCTTCACCCTGGTTGATCTGTATCCTTATCTTGATCAAGACGACATTTCAAGCGTTGATTGTATCCACCCCAACTTAGCTGGTCAGCAGATAATCGCTAATCGATTTAAGGCAGCATATTAGGTAAAATATTCGACAATGTCGTATAACTACTCCAAAATGTTGACACAATACCGTATATTGTCGTAAAATTGTATTAGAAGCATTAAAAAAGGAGACAAGATGACCAAGTCAGTTCTTATGATTCTAGGACTTTTGGTGGTTGTTGTGGGTATCCTTGGACTCACTAGTATCGAGTGGGCAGCACTCGATACTTGGTATGCGATCGTTATGATCGTTGTGGGTGCGATTGGTGTAATAGTTGCGATGTCAGAGAAACCAGCAGCTTAGAGTCGAACAGAAACATCAGTTAGACTCGCATCAGAAACAAGACAAAAAGACTTCATCTTTTATGAGAAAGAAGTCTTTTTGTTTATAAAAAATTGATTTTTTAAAATGTTATAGTTCTGATATGATTTTCTTGCTACCCTCCCCCTGCCCGAAACGCCTGAGCGTATGCGATGGCGGGCGGGTAGCCAACCTCTCGAAGACTCGCCGGGTACGAAAATCTCATCAGAACTACAAAATATTGTTGATTAAGGTACTATATAGATAGTTTTTCCATAATTTTTATTTTTGCATTTTGAATTATTATTTTGAACGACATCAGGAGTGAACTGTGGACGAAGTTGAGCAAATTAAAGAACGGCTAAATATTGAGGAAGTAATCTCCTCTTATTTAACATTGAAGAAAACAGGCAGTAACTTAAAAGCGCCTTGCCCTTTTCACAATGAAAAAACTCCATCATTTATGGTTTCGCCGGAACGCCAGAGTTTCAAGTGTTTTGGTTGTGGTGAGGGTGGTGATGTTTTTACATTTATTGAAAAGATGGAGGGAGTTGATTTTTTCAATGCTTTAAACATCTTGGCTGATAGGGCTGGTGTGAAATTGAAACCGAGGGGAGTAAAGTATGGAGATAAAGAGTTCAAGCCAGATCAAAAGACAAAACTTTTTGAGATAAATAACTGGGCTTCGAGGGTTTATCATCAGATACTAACCCGTCATCCGAAGGCGAGCAAGGCCAGAGCATATATAAAAAAAAGGGGACTAACTGATAAGACAATAAAAAAATTCCAGATCGGTTATGCGCCAGATAGTTGGGATTATATAATAAAATTTCTTGAAAAAAAGGGCTATAGTCAGAGTGAAATCTTCAAGGCAGGACTTTTAGTTTCTGGTCAAAAAGGGGGCTACTACGATCGATTTAGAGGTCGGATAATGTTTCCAATCTCAAATGTTATGGGAAATGTGATTGCTTTTACTTCCAGAGTTTTAGTTGATGACGATAAAAGTGCCAAATACCTAAATTCAGCGGACTCTTCGATTTATCATAAAGGAAAAGTGTTGTACGGGCTCAACTTTGCGAAGATGAGTATAAAATCAAACAACTTGGCGGTTTTGGTTGAGGGAAATATGGATGTGATAGCTTGCCATCAGGCTGGTTTTGAAAATGTTGTTGCCGCTTCTGGAACTGCAGCGACTGCAGACCAGTTCAAGATTTTATCTCGTTACAGTAGTGAAATAGCACTAAGTTTCGATTCTGATGAAGCCGGTGAAACTGCTATGAAACGTTCAATTATCTTGGCATTGGAAAATGACATCAACATAAAGATTGTCGCTCTTCCAGCCGCCTTCAAAGATCCAGATGAGGCCATAAAAGCAGATCCAAAAAATTGGGAAAGGGCAGTTTTGGGTGCAAAGCCTGCCTTGGAGCATTGGGTCGATCTTTTAATAAGGAAAAGCCCAGATCTGTCAGTTACAGAAAAAAAGAAAATTGCAAAAGAGGTGCTTCCGATCATTAAAACCACATTTTCCGAGATTGAAAAAGAACACTACATTCACTATCTTGCTGGGAAACTCTCGATCTCTGAAAACTCCATAAAAGATACTATAAAAAAGACGAAAACCCCGCATAGACAACAGCCTGGCAAAGCTAATTCAAATGACAAAGAAAAGAAATCAGATACAAAACTTACCAATATCGAAAGGGTAGTTGGGATGATTTGGAATGATCAAGAGCTTATTAAATTGGTTAAGTCTGATCTAATAGCAGATAGTGAAAAAGAATATATAAAAAAGATTCTTAAGCAGATAAATTTAGGCAGTATCATAAAAAGTGAATTTTCACCTGAAGAGAAAAGCGATCTCGATCAGATT
>SDBT01000091.1_pt1 | contig 109589 bp, 89 predicted proteins | sample 2277101 | NCBI WGS metagenome assembly SDBT01 (sample SAMN10404973, study PRJNA504765) | marine sediment metagenome | isolation source: marine sediment core GS10_PC15, 103 cmbsf | place: Arctic Ocean: Southern Knipovich Ridge | collected 2010
TGAAGCCGGGCGATCCTGAGGAGCGTCCTTCCGCTACGCTTCAGGACGCTCCTCAGGATAAATGAAAAAGTGTTACCTATGTCCCCGGTACAAACTGTTACCTATGTTCCCGGTTGCACATGAACGCCGCCGGCTGACGGGCGACGCCTCCAGGCCTCGTGCCGCCCTCCAACGCTGTCGGTAGCGCGGGTGCAAGGTTTCGCTATGGTTCAAATCGGCGCTGAGCATGGCTGGACAAGCCAGCCATGCCACTCCAACTTGTGTGGTCCCCAGGGGACTGGCTTGTCCAGCAGTGCTTGCTTCCTGAACCATGCCAAAGAATCTGTGGATACGTTCCATGCCCCACTGGACTCTGCGTATTTGAGAAAAGGTCTCGAATATTCCGCGCGACCAAAAGGCCGCCGATAGCGGCCCCGCGGCTGAACCGCCTCCCCACGGCGGATCGGGCGGAGAACTCACAAGGCTTCATTCTCCAATGACTTACCGCAATGCCCCGGCCTTTGGCCCTCCCAGCTCGCATTGCCGCTGCAAGAAATGGCCAAGAGACCCAACTTCTTCTCTCGAAAGACTTTGCCATCCGCATCCCCCAGGCCCCATGGGCCCCGAGGGGGGGAAGTCCCGCTTCAGCCTTCGAGGCAAGCGCATGAAAAAGGCGGCCGCTTTCAGACCGCCTCGCTTCCCTCACGCATATTATACGCACTCGATCCGGGCTGTCAACCGGGTTGGCCGGTAGCCAGTAGCCTGTGGCCGGTAGCCGCTTGCGGCTTAGCACCTGCCTGCCCTCCTGACTCCCGCCTGCCGGAATCAACGCACCTTTCACGGCACACGTTAACCAGTAGAGCAGGCCCAGAGTGGGATCTAATGTTGCCGTAGAAATACCGCGTCAGGAACATCCGCAAACTGCTTAAGCTTTGTTGACGTGATAACTCCTTGCTTGTCGTATATAGACTCCTTTTCCCAAGGAAGACTCTTTACTTCCTCAGCCGTAAACCTGCCGACATAGGCTGTCAGCGCACGCAGAAGATCAGAGAAGCGAATGTGGTCCTCCACCTGCTCTGAGAACTCGCAGGTAAAGGCCACGTCCGCTTTCCACTTTTTCGAGCGGCAGACAACAATGTCCCTCGCGGTGCGCTCTGCCATCACTGGATAGATCATGACGATAGGCCATCCCTCCCATGAGCCAATAAGACCCATGGAGAATCCACGCTCAAAAGCTTGAACTTCTTCTGAACTGAACCGGCGAAGCTCGGGCGTAGGTGCTTCTTCCGCAAGTCTACGCGCATGTTTAATCCTGCGATGCATCTCCTCCATCCATTCCTCGAACGCCGCTTTCGTATTGTCCGACTGGGGAAACAAGTAGGCGCGTATCAAAACACTGTTGCCGTCGATGATACAGTTCCATGACAGCGGCCCAGCGTCGGTTATGACTATCTGCTTCTTCGACGTCTTCGGCTTCTTTGCGACGATCGTCTTTCCGTCGCACCCAGGTCCCAGCAGCGCGAGGCTTGCAAGGAGAAAGCTCGTCGTAACCCTCATTGTTTATGTCCTCTGTGCTTCATGTTCCTGGGCTAGACGCGTCTGGCCCTTAGGTTCCTTGTGGGTATTCGGTTATCGGCAGCTTCTATCGCTTCTCTTTTCTGCCACCGGAATTCGGGGGACACCATATGGAATTCTGGGAATTCTGGGGACACCATACTTAATTATTGGCCTTTCGTTTGCCTGCCCCCCTGGGGGACCTGCAGCCTGTGGGCGGCCGGGGGCGTTTTCCCCGGCTGCGAGAGGCGAACTGTCCCCGTGAGGTTCATCACATGTATTGTACGCCCTGCGGGCGGGAACGGCCAACCCAGCCACTCGAGTGGCTGGGCTTGCCCCCCTAGGGGCCCCAGGCCCTAGGCCCCGTGGGGGGGCCCGGCTACGGGCTACGGGCTACCGGGTACCAACTTGCTGGATTTTCCCGCCAGGGCGGATCGGAGTTTACCCGCCGTGGCGGGACTTTCGCCCCGCCGGGGCTGGGTCTGCTTGCGGGGCGGCGGGGGTTGCATTAGAATATGTGAGCTGCAATGAAGGGGAAACGAGCTATTATCCTGGGTGTTGTTGCGGCGGCGCTGGCTGCGATCGCCGTGGCCGTATACTGGCCCGCGAACCGGGGCGATGCGGATTCGAGCGATCCGGACGAACGCTTTGCCGCTGCGCTGAACCTGGCTGGCCAGACGGACGAAGATTCCATACGGACGCTGCGCCGCCTGAGCAGTGACGCGGAACCGCGCGTTGCCGTGGCGGCCGTCCGGGCGATTGCAGTTGACAAACGTGAGCAAAGCCGGCAGTTCCTGTCGGAGATTGTAGCCAAGGCCAAGCGAGGGGTAGTCCGCGGCGCTGCGGCGGCTGAGCTCGGCGGATTCCCCCAGACGGATGCCCGCACACTTATTGGCGTGCTGGCCGGAGATTCCAGCGGCTCGGCCCGCGCGGGAGCGGCCAAGGGGTTGGCGCGGCTCCGCAAGGCCGAGGCCATGGACGAGCTCGTTGAGGCGCTGGATGACCCCGATCGGCGCGTGCGGCTTTGGGCCGTAACCGCACTGAGCAGGATTACGGCGCTGCGATTCATCTACCATGCGGACAAGGACCCGCCAAGCCAGCAGCAGAACATCGATCGGATCAAGGAGCAGCTGCGGCAGCGCTGCGGGTATAAGGGCTGACACGCCCGATGGTGGCCCGAGGGGGGCGGGCACGCTATAATAAACTTGACGCCGGCGCCGGAGTCGTCCAGACGGGCGAGCGGCTGGGGTGACGCGATGAACGAACCAAAGCGACGATCGGGATTCACGCTTATCGAACTGCTTGTGGTCATTGCGATAATCGTGCTGCTGGTGGCCATACTGGTCCCCGCCTTCGGGGATATCGTCGCACGTTTTCAGTCCTTCCAGTGCAAATCAAACCTGCGCTCGTTGGCGCAGATATTGCAGTCGAAGGAGGGCACCTCCCTGCCCACGGCGGGCCAGTGGGTGTGGTTCGCCAAGAACCACGGGGGCGACGCTATCCTTACCTGCCCAAACAGCACCGCCGAGGACGTGGAAGAATCCAGCGGAAGCTTGACGGAAGTCTTCATCGTGCAGAACTTCACGCTGTTCACCAACGTCCAGGATGCGCTGGACACGGGCAGCTCACCGGTGGACGGACAGATCAGGGTGAACCCGCCGGGCGTCGTCGGCGACCACGGGTGGGACCCCCCGAATCCCGGACCGAACCAGGATCTGATCACGATCGACGACGATGGGGCCGTAATGATAACACGCGGCAACCCGGCACTGTTCGAGTCGATCAATCCGCCCGGCGACGGGCCCCTCTGTGGCAGCGAGCACTGGGTGGTGCAGGGCGACGGCAGCCCCGAGTGGATCGCCGAGACTGAAGCGCATCTGCGGGCGCATGAGGGTGACAATCAATACGACGATCGCGTCCTGATGCGCCTGACCGGCCAGAACTATCAGGATATCATCGACCCTCCCGCCTATGTAACGGGGGTTGCCTGCAGCTACGGAATGAACAACCTGATCAGGTACGTTTCGCCGCGACTCAACCAGTTGATGCTTGTGGACTACGACAAGTCCGTCGCCGACATGGGAGGCACGGGCAACAACGCCGACGATCTGGCGGCATGGCTGGGTGCGCGGCATCTCGGCAAGGCGAACTTTGTCAGGGTGGACGGAAGCGCCGGCGAGATGACGTTGCAGGAGCTGCAGGCCCAGTTCGACATTTACGATATCAGCGGGGGCGAAGGCCTCTGGCGGCGGTGATCGGCGCCGTTCGGCCGGCGTCAGCGCGCCCACTTCTTGGGCTGCAGGACCGGGCTGATTTCCAGTGGTGTCGCGGACTCTACCGAGCCGTCAGCCTTCAGGTAATTGATCTTGCCCAGGTGTCGCGCGCTGTCCACCAGCAGGTTCTGTGAATCCAGAGGCGTGTCGAGGTTGACGATGGTCTCCTCGTAATCCACCAGCACGATGACGGTGCTGCCAAAGGAGTGCTTGTAGGCGAGGGAGCTGATGCCGTAGTTGGTGCCGTCGCCCCAGTTGGGCATCTGCCACTGCTCGCCCTTGTGGTTTTGCATTTTGGGGTCGCCGTCGAATGCAGCCAGGCCATTCCAGAGGAGGTTATTCATGTTGGGGCACGTGTTGATACCGGTAGGCCAGCCCCCGCCGCGATCGGTCCCTTCGGGGGCCAGCCAATCGGGAACGGAGTCGGCAGTCTCCACTTCCAGGTTCTGGAAAATATGGACTTTCCCCGAGTCGTAGATTCGCATTCCGCCGTCGGTGTCAATCCAACCGTTGAAGTCCATCAGGGCGTACTGGCCTCCGGTGCCCTCGTCGTCCTGCATGAGAAACTCAGTGTAGGCTCCCTGCGGGTCGCTGCCGCGCCGGCTCTTGTAGCAGTTTCCCTCCCCGACGACGTCCAGGGGGTAGTTCCCGTGCGGGCTCTGGTACTCCAGGTTCGCCAACGACTGCGAAAGGGACACTACGACACCATCCTCCTCGGGACACTGGTAGATCTCCGTCTTGGGCGAGGCGTCCATGGGGATGCCCGGCCATAACATGGCCGGGGGATACACATCGCTCACATTGCCGCCGATGACCTGCCCGGAAGTCTTCTGGCCCCTGGAGGTGATGGAAAGGCCGAAGGCCTCGCCCAGGTGGCGGAGGTGGTTTTGGCAGATGCCCGCACGGCCCCGCGCAATCATGGTAGACATGGCGGGCGCTATGATTGCCACCAGCAGGACAATGATTGCAATCACTACCAGCAGTTCGATAAGCGTAAATGCTTTGCGCTGCATGGCCGACCCCTTGCGACGAACAGCCACTTTGCCGTTACCGACCATTACGGCCTACCTTCTTATTGTATCACACTATGCGCTGCCGGACCAGCGGTGGGCAAGCAGGAAGTAGTCTTGCGGACTGCTCGTCAATCTTTGTGTCCCTGGGGCTCTCGCCGCTCGGGATGGTAGTGCTTCCCGATAATGTCCTGCGGGCGATCAACAAGCTGCACCTCCGGGACGGCGGCATACGCGTCCCTCACGGCCTTGGGCCGCTTCCACAGCTGGATCAGGTCCCGCCAGTTCGCTTCGTCGCTCGGGTCGCGGTCCTTTGAGAGCCTGCACCTGAACTTTCGCAGCAGGCCCTTCATCGCCACAAGCTTGACATCTCTGCTGCTGCCTTTTTCGGCTGTTTCCAACAGCCAGACAATCGCTCTGGGGTCATCGCATCTGGCCAGGCCGCGCAGCGCCCCCTTGACGACCTCCTCGTCCTGGTCGGTCTCGATCAGCTTGACCAGCACTCCGGCGGCAGGTTTGTCGCCGAACACGCCCAGCACGTCGGCAGCGATGGCCCGGATGCGCGCGTCTGAGTCTGCGGTGCCCTTCTCAACAACGGCGCGATGCTCGGGCGCCAGGACTTGGCTCAGGCCGGCTATCGCCTCCGCGCGGACCTCCGGCGATGGGTCGTTTTCGGCGGCCTCGGCGAGCACCTTGGCCGTCCCCCAGGGGCGTTCTGCCGCGATCTCGTGAATTTCGGCGATGCGTTCCGGGGGCTTCTCACCGGATATCTCCGCCCGGCCGAAGACACTGTACGCCGCAACAGCCACCGCGCCCACAAGGGCGGCCGAGGCCAAGGTCAAGCCGACGGCTCGAACCGGCTGTCCACGCCTGGATGCTTTCGCGCCCGACATCTCAATTATTATACACCATTCGGAGGGGGAAAGCTGCTGATCGAACAATTCTGTGAGGTAGGTGACTTGCCTGCGGACTTGCCGGAGCTATTCATGCACGTTAGAATAAACATGGGAAGTATCGGCCGGGGCCTGATTTGCAGGCCTGATCGGTGTGGCCTTTGTGCGCGGTCGATCCTGCCGCCGGATGAGGTAAAGGATGACAAAGGTGCCGTTGCGACTTCAGACGCTGATCGGGATCGCGTTGCTCGTGGCGGCGGCGGTGGTCTGGCGATACGCTGTGGCCAAAGGCGGCGGCAACGCGGCCGTGGAAGTAGACCCGGAAGAAGACCCGATTGCGGCGCGGATTGAGGGGCACCGGCGAAGCCGTGACACGGCGGCGCTGGCGAAAGAAGCCTCCGGTGACGATGTAGAAGCTGCGCGGCTGGCGCTATACGCACTGGCCGGCAGCGGCTCGGCGGGCGTGCCTCACATCGAGCGGGCTATGCGGGATCAGCGCCCGCAGGTGCGGGAGGCGGCTGCGGCGGCGCTTGGACGGGCGGCCGGGCGGGAGCGGTCGGCCCTGCTGGCGGAAGTGGTTCGCGACGATACGGTTGCGAGCGTTCGGGCCACGGCAGCCTCGGCGCTGGGGGGGATGCGGGCGTACAACGAGATGGAAACGCTTATGGAGGCGCTTGAGGATGAGGACACGGCTGTGCGCCGCCGTGCGAACGCAGCGATCAGTCGGATCACCGGCATCCAGTTTAAGTTTCGCGCGGATGGCCCCCAGAAGGACCGTGACAAGGCGATCGCGACGATGTGGGAGCTTTGGCCCACGATAAAGCTGAACCTGGAGCGACATTACGCCAGACAGCCGGACAAGGGTCGAGAGCCCTGAATCGTGCAGGAATCCGCTATGTCGGATCGGATGATGAGAAGAGAGTTTGACCATCGGGCGTTTACGCTTATCGAGCTGCTGGTGGTCATTGCGATCATCGTGCTGCTGATAGCGTTCATCGTGCCGAACCTGACCGGGGTGCTGCGGTGGGCGCGCACCCACCAGTGCGCCAGGAACCTGAGGCACATCGGCGAGGCGGTGATGAACTGCAGAACGGTTGTCGGCGACGACCACCTGCTTGCAAGCGCCTGGCCCGAATCGATTGCACGGTACGTGAACTGGGAGAAGGCCATTTACATCTGCCCGGAGGATGTGGAACCCTCTGGCGGGGGGATGACGGAGAACTTCCCGTTTCAGATGGCCGTAAGCCCCCCCGGCACGTGGGGAGGCATCAGCCACTATCTGGACCTGACTCCCGGGCCGCTGGTCAGGAAGATTTCCGTCGAGCAGCACGCCGCATATTGGCTAACCGCAAGCGGGGGTGGCGCTCCTCCGCCGATACCTTATGACGGGCCTGAAGGCATCCCCGTTACCTATTTCCTGATGTTCGAGGATGCCAGCGACGGGGACACAAACGACTGCCAGGTGAAGGTCGACATCGACGCCGGGGGGGTGGCGACATTTTATCCCGCCGACACCCCCTGGTCCGGCTACAAATTCTTCTTTGTCTGGAAGGCCAATCACACCAACGCACTGGACTCGGACGAGCCGTTGGCCATCTATCCCGCCGAGCCTCGCTCTGCAACGGTCTTCGGAGCTCCCACCAGCTACGGCATGAACGACGATGTGCCCAAGCTGGGCAGCGGCACCACGAAGATACTGGCGGCGGACTACGAGCAGGTCATCGCTAACAGCCAGGACCAATGGACCGACTGGCATGAAAACGGCGTACCTACGTTCGCCCGCCATGGCGGCAAGATGAACGTCCTGCACATGAACGGCTCGGTCAAGCTGCGCAGTCCGGATGAGATCGACCCGGTTGAGGCCTCGGTTGCCAAGAGGTGTTGGCAGCGGTGAGCAAACGCAGGCACAGAAAGGGCACTGAGATGAAGAAAGAAACTGACCGTCGGGCATTTACACTTATCGAACTACTGGTGGTGATCGCGATCATCGTGTTGTTGGTTGCGTTCCTGGTGCCGAACCTGAGCGGGGTGTTGCAGTGGGCGCGCACCCACCAGTGTGCCAGGAACCTGCGACACATCAGCGAGGCCATCGCCGATCACTGGGCTGACGGGCACGGCACGTTCTCGAGCGGCGGCTGGCCGGCGATTGTGCTGCCTAATGTTGATAACCAGGCAGAAATCCTGATCTGCCCCGAATCTGTCCATTTGGCCGGAGGAGAGGAAGGAGACATCCAGGAGGCCTACACCGCTCTGTCGGAGATGGGGCAAATGGAATTCAGCAACAGCGCCATTAGCCCGCTGGCTGAGGAGGTCTTCGTGGCCAAGCTCTCACAGACCCAGCACGATGCGGCCCGGGCGGCAGGCCTTCTCTCGGGGGCCGAATCGGCCAACGGCTGGGTCCCGTGGGCCTACGTGCCGGACGAGAACCCCCACATCTACTGGCTCTGCTACGAGGACCTGCGCGGGGGCGACAGAGACTTCAAGGACATCATGCTGAAGATCACCGAGACGGGTGGAACATCCACCATAAGTTTCTGGCGGGGCGGCACTACCGGTCTCAGTGGCAATATGGTGAGCTTTGAGCTGGGCGTGGTGCGGAGTTTCGGATCATGGGGCAACAACAACGACCTGGTTTTGGACACCAGCATCGAGTCGTACCCCTTTCTCACCGGCGGCGCGACCACCTACGGGATGAACACGAATGCGGCGAGGGTGATGGGCGTTACGGGCAAGATACTCGCCGTCGATTTTGATATGGTCGTCGTCGATACCGATGCGGGCGCATGGGCCGCGAATCCAATCTTCGCCAGACATGGCGAAAAGATGAACGCAGTCTACATGGACGGATCGGTCAGGCTCAAGCAGCCGGACGACATAGACCCCGCTGCGGACACCGTTGCGGACAGGTATTGGAGGCGGTAGCCGCATGGGGCGAGTATCCGGAAGACTTGCCATATTGATTGCCTTCGCAGGCCTCCTGCTGGTCGGGGTTGTCTGGACCATTACCAGGCGCGATAGTTCGCTTCCTGATGATCCGGGCGCCAGGCGGATCGAGCAGCTTCGGCGCGAGGGGAACGTTGATGGTCTGGCGAAGGAACTGGACAATGCGGACACCGAGATGGCCCGCAGGGCGGTTCAGGCTCTCGGGCACCTCGGCAAGAAGGCGGTGAAGCACGTTGAGCAGAGGGTCGGGGACCCGCGCTCACAGGTGCGTGAAGCGGCAGTCACTTCGCTGGGCCGCCTGAGCGACCAAAGCAGCTCCGCACTGCTGGCAAAGGCAGCGCGGGAGGACGAGTCGGCCAGCGTGAGGGCCTCAGCGGTGTCGGCGCTGGGCAAGATGTACGCCTACGAGCAGATGGAAGTGCTGTTCGATGTGATGGAAGAGGATGATGACACAACGGTTCGCCGCCGAGCCTACGCCGCCTACTACCGGATAGCCGGCGTGGGGATGAAGTTCCGTGCCGATGCCTCCCTGCCGGCGCGCCAAGAGATCGTCGAGGAGCTTCGCAGCCTCTGGCCCGTAATCAAATCTCGCGTCATCCAGTACAAACAGCGCAGAAGGAAAGATATCTGAATCTCCGACCCCAGGCGGTTAAGGAAAGCCAAAGCAGCAGCAAGCACTTCGCTGAAGACTACCAGATCACTTGTCCGTCGATGTGATGAACTCCGCCACCTTGTCTATATACAGATTCCCCGAAGTCATGAAACCCATGTTGTGGTCACCCTGGATCTCCAGGAACGTCTTGGGCTTACCGGCGGCCTCGTAAACTCTTTGGCCGAGCTTGAACGGTACAATTTCGTCGCCGCGGCTGTGAATCACCAGAATCGGGCAGCGCACCTCCACCACATATTCGACCGCGCTGTAGTCAAAGCGCGACAGCAGCCGTATCGGCAAATAGGGAAAGTGGTGGGCACCAATGTCGCCGACCGAGGTGAACGTCGATTCCAGGATCAGCGCCCGCGGTTTGTTGTCCTTGGCCAGGTGTGCGGCCACGGCCCCGCCCAGCGACCGGCCGAAAACAATGATCTTCCCCGGGGAGACCTTGCGGGTTTCCACCAGGTAATCCCAGGCGGCCTGGGCGTCGCGGTACGTGCCGGCCTCGCTTGGGCTTCCTTCACTCTCGCCGTAGCCGCGGTAGTCGAAGATCAAGACGCTCAGCCGCAGGTCGTGAAACAACTTGATGGACAGGAGCCTGTCGGACATGTTGCCGCCGTTGCCGTGGCAGAACAGCAGAACGCCCTTCTGGTCTTTGGCGGGAACGAACCAGGCCGACAGCTTCACCCCGTCAGCCGTTTTCAGGGATACAGGTTCGTAGTCAAGCCCCATCTGGTCCGGCTTGGATGACAGGTCGCGGGTGGGTTGGAAGACCATTTTCGACTGGGTGAAGTACATCCACACGGCGAGCACCACGTAGATGCCGACTACTATTATCACAATCTCCAAAATCACTCGTCGAAGGATCCTTTTCTTATTCATCGAGGTAGTAACCGTCAGCCGTCGGAGGCTGTGGCATTACGATAGGCAAACGTGGAAAGGGCTGCCAGAACAATCCGCCGTGCGCCGGCTTTAGAGCGAGTCGTAGGGTTGGCTCCTGTCGCGGCGCCTGGCCAGCTCGCGGGCATAGCGGCACCCGAGGGTCTGGGCATGCTCCCTGGCCCAGTCCGTCAGCCTGGTTTGGCCCGTCGGCGGAGAATGGGTGCAGAGCAGGTCGGCCATCAGGGCGCGAATCTCGTCGCGAGTGAGTATGACGTCGCCGACGAGCTTGCCCAGGATGCGGGCCGCAAACCAGCCGACCGCCGGATGGACCGAAACGATAGGCCGACGCTTGCCGATGATCGAGCCGATCTCCTCCACCAACCCGCGGTACGTAAACGTCTGGGGGCCGACGGCGTCAATAACGTGATTCTCCCGCGAGCCGCCCTCACGCACCGCCAGATCGGCCAGATCATCAACGTGAATCGGCTGCAGGCGATATTGCCCGTCGCCGAACACGCCGAACACAGGCAGCTTGCGCAGAAGCCATGCGATGTTGTTGACCAGTATGTCCGCCCCGCCGAACAGAACCGCTGGCCGCAGGATCGCGTAAGAAAGACCCGACTCGATCAGCAGCCGCTCCACCCTGGCCTTGCCGCTGAAATACTCGAGCGGGGAATCCTGGGAGGGGTTGGTTATGCTGATGTGCACAACTCGCCCGACGCCCGCTTTGGCGGCCGCGTCGAAAAGCCTGGCGCTGTTCTCCACCGCGCGGGCGAACGTGAAGTCCCTGTGGTTGAACCTCACCCAGTACGTGTTGTACAGCACGGCGGCCCCGTGCAGCGTTTCGCAAAGCTTCTGAGGCTCATCGAATTGAAAAGGGCGGGCCGCGACCCGTCCGCCGAAGGGATTGGCCCTTTGGGGCGAGTTGGTCAGCGTGCGGACTTCGCGGCCGGCTTCGAGCAGGCGGTGGGCTATGTACCTTCCGGAGTACCCGAACGCGCCGGTAACGATATGAAGCTCCCGACGTGCCATTTGTCAGCCTGCCTCCTGTGGCTGCGGTCGTCCGGCCGAATCCAAAGCCGCGCGGGACTATCCGCGCCACTTCGTTCTGTCGACCGTGGATCTTAGAGCTCGCAGTGCTTAGGGCGTTTCTTCGGAGGCGACGGCAGCGGGGACTGGCTCCGCGGGCTGCCCCTGTAGGCCAGGCACTTAACGGGGCACTTCTGGAGGGCGACTTCCAGGTCCGCCGTCTGGTCCGGGTCGTACTTATCGTAGTCGATCCGGGAAAGGTTGTTGTCCATGCTGAACAGGTCGCAGGCGCGCGTGCAAAGCTTGCAGCCGTTGCATCCGACGCTGCATACGGCCTTTACCTGCTTGCCGAAGTCGTCGTTGCAGCACACGACGGCGGGCATTTCTTCGGCCCTGAAGGGCACCATTGAGATGATGTTCCTCGGGCATGCGCGTACGCACGCGCCGCAGCCGACGCACTGCTGGTAGTCCACGGTTGCCAGGCCGTCGACCATGTGAATCGCGTCGAAGTCGCAGACGGCTTCGCAGTCGCTGAGTCCCAGGCAGCCGTACGTGCAGCCCTGGACGCCGGAGATGATGTTGGCCGCGCCGCAGGTGGGCTCCCCGGTGTATTCGTATCTGCCGTGGCGGTCCTCGTAATGGGCGCCGCAATGCACCACCGGGCGATTGGGGAAACTCTCCTTGTGCTCGATGCCGAGGATGTTGGCGAGTTCGGCTGCGCAGCTCGTGCCGCCGACGGTGCACTTGTCGGCTTCGACCTTGCCGGCGACGACGGCCTCCGCGTACTCGTTGCAGCCGATATAGTCGCAGCCGCCGCAGTTGGCACCGGGCAGGGCTTCGATAACTGCTTCAACGCGGGGGTCCACCTCTACGTGGAAGGTCTTGCTGGCCCATCCGAGCACGAAGGTCATAAACGTGGCAAGGGCCAGCATTATTGCCGCCGCCAGAAGGATCATCGTGAAGATCAGCATGTTTGCAGCCTGTAATGCGTAACCGGCAATCCGGACCGGCTACTGACTCCTGTGCACTATTTCAGCAGGCCCGCGAGTCCGCGGTCCACACCCATAAAGCCCATAAACGCCAGGGCCAGTATTCCGGCCACTATCAGTGTGATACCTGCGCCGCGCAGCGGCTTGGGCACGTCGCAGTTGTCGAGCTCTTCGCGGATGCCGGCCATTATCACAATCGCTATCGTGAAACCGATCCCGCCGAAAAACGCCTCCGTCAGCGCCTTGCCGATTCCCCAGACGTTTGCGGCGTCGGCTACGCCTGCGACGTTCTTCATGATCATGAGGCACGCGAAGAGGATCGCGCAGTTGGTGGTTATCAGCGGCAGGTAGACGCCGAAGCTCTTGTACATGTGCGGGAAGAACTTCCGCAGGTACATCTCCACAAACTGGACGGATGAGGCGATGACGAAGATGTAGACGATGTAGTTCAGTATCTCCAGCGAGACGGGCGTGGCCGGATCGCCGCCGAACGCCTGCCATATCCACGCCGTCACCGGCGCGCCCTGGCGAAGGATAAAGTACGTGAAGATCCAGCTCAGCGCCGCCGCGATCGAAATCACGAACGTCACGGCGCAGCCCATGCCGAAGGCCATGTCCACCCGTCGCGAAACGCCTATGAACGGGCAGATGCCCACAAAGTAGTGCAGCACGTAATTGTTGATTACGCCCGCGACTACGGCAATCAGCATGAGTTCGCCTAAGTACTCCATGTCCTAACCTAACCTGGCGGCGGCTTTCTTCTTTGTTAAAGCGCCTATCCAGTTCGCCCCGCCCAACAGCAAACCCAGCACCAGAAAAGCTCCGGGCGGCAGACCCATGATGCCCCAGTCCCGCCATCCGCCTGTCTGGATGCCATCCGCGTTCAGCACGACCTCCGGCATGACGCGCAGGCCGAACCAGTAGCCCGTGCCGAGTATCTCGCGGACGCTCGCGATGCTGGCCAGGGCCACCGTGAAGCCCAGCGACTGACCTATCGCATCAGCGGCGGCCGTGGCTATCGACTGCTTCGACGCACATACCTCGCAGCGGCAGATGATGACGCAGTTGACGATGATCAGTGGGACGTAAGGCCCGAGCTCCTTGCTCATCTGGTAGAGGTAGGCTTGGAGGAAGCGGTCGGCGATAGTCACGAACACCGCGATGGTCAGGGTGAAAACGAGGATCCGCAAGTGCGGCTTGAGCAGATGGCGGATTGCGCTTGTGATGATGTTGGCGCAGACGAGCACGAAGAAAACCGCCGCGGACATGGTCATGGCCGCCTTCATACTTCCGGTCACCGCCAGCGTCGGGCACATGCCCAGAAGTTGACGATACACAGGGTTCTCAGGGATGATGCCCTGAATGAACCGCTCCAGTGATGTCGGCCCGTCAGTGGCCATTGGTCGTCTATTCCTTCTCCGTGTGCAGGCGGAGCTTCTCGCCCCATGCGGCTATCGTTTCGTTCACTATCGTGCAGACGCTTTCGGAAGAGATGGTCGCGCCGGTGATGGCCCGAATCTCGCTGGCCTCGGGCTGTGCCTTGGTGACCGCCAGCGGCTTGGCCGTCGGCTGGCCGGCAAACTGTTTCTGCCACTTGCCTTCCGTGATCTTGTTGCCCAGGCCGGGCGTCTCCTTCTGGGCGAGAACGTACAGCCCAGTGATGGTCCTTGCCTCGGTGTCCAGGCCTATCAGCAGCTCAATCCTTTCCGCGAACCCCTGCCCTCGTCCCGGCACGACCCAGCCGACGAACTTGCCGGCCCCGTCAACGGCGCGAAAGACTGTCTTTCCGTCGATGGTTATCTCCTGGCCGGTATCGGCCCCGGGGACGAGAGTGGGTATCTGCGAGAGCGTTTCGTTGAGTTTGTTTTCCGCGATCTTGTCGCTGAGCGCGGCCTCGACGCCGGCCAGGGCCCCGCCGAAGCCCACCGCCAGCACCAACACGAGCCAGCTCTGTTCGATAAAACCGTTCTTCATGAGGATGTCGCTCTATTCCTTTTCCGGCACGGGCCCGCCGACGGGCTTTGGTATGGTCCAGCGGTTTATCAGGGGAACCATTGCGTTCATGATCAGCACGGCGAACATGACGCCTTCGGGATATCCGCTGAAGGCGCGGATGAGCATCACCAGCGCGCCGATTCCCGCCCCGAAGATCAGCTTCCCCTTCGGCGTCAGCGGGCTGGTCACCGGGTCCGTTGCTATGTAGAACGCCCCGAACAACAGCGCGCCGCCCGCAAGGTGATGAAACACCGTGAGGTTGGTCTGGGGATTGGCGATGTTCATCAGGCCGGCAATTACCACCACCGCGCCGATCGTGCCGGCCGGTGTCTCCCACGAGGCCGTCCGACGAATGCACAGGTACAGGCCACCGAGAATGCACGCCAGGGCGCTGGTCTCGCCGAGCGAACCGTTGGTAACGCCGATGAACATCGGCCAAAGCGCCGGTGCCGCCTCCTTGGCCGCGGTCAGCGGCGTGGCGCTGGATACCACGTCCAGGCCACTCACGGCCGCGACCGATTTGTACGCCGACGCGCCCATCAGGCTGGCGAAACAGATCATCACGAACGCACGCCCGACCATCGCCGGATTGAAAATGTTCTGCCCGACCCCGCCGAATATGATCTTGGCGATGCCGATGGCCGTCACCGAGCCGATCACCGCGACGTACCACGGCGCGGACCACGGAAGCGACAGGCCCAGTATGATGCCGGTGACAACGGCCGACAGGTCGTCCAGCGTGAGCGGGCGGCGCCTGATAGCCGTGAAGACACCCTCGGCCGCCACACAGGTCAACACGCAAACGCATAGCTGAAGCGCGGCATAGCGGCCGAAGACATACAGGGCCATCGCCGTCACCGGCGCCAGGGCGATCAGCACATCGAGCATCATCCGCCGCGTCGTCAGCGCCATGCCGGCTACGTGCGGAGCCGGCGCGACCACCACCGTCGCAGTTGGCGGCTCTGCTGCAGCCTCGGTCGTTTTCGGATCCTCGGTCATATTCCGCAGCCGCCGCAAGGGCGGCTGAGCTTCCTGTTGCCTAGTTCTTGGGCATCTGTGCCTTGCCCGTGCGAATGAGCTGAACCAGCGGGATGCCGGCCGGGCACGTGTAGCCGCAGCACCCACATTCCATGCACGCGCTAATATAGTAACGTTTCGCCTGTTCCCAGTCCTGCTGGCGGCAGGCCAGGGCAATCCGCGTCGGCACGAGCCTGAGCGGGCAGAGGTCCGCGCACCGCCCGCAGCGGACGCAGGTCGTCTCGACCGGCTGGCGAACGTCGCTTTCGGTGAGCACCGTCACGCCGCTGGTGCCCTTGGTCACCGGTGAGTTCAGGTCGCCCAGTGCGAAACCCATCATGGGCCCGCCTGCTACAACCCGCCTGGCGCCGGCCTTAAGTCCGCCGCAGTAGTCAATAAGCGCCGCGTAGCTGATGCCGATCGGCACCAGCAGGTTTCGCGGGTGTGCGATTCCGTCGCCGGAAACGGTCACCACGCGGTGCGTCAGCGGCCTGCGCCTGAGCACCGCCCTGGCAACGGCGGCCACCGTGCCGACGTTCAACACCACCACGCCCACGTCCAGCGGCAGCCCGCCGGTAGGCACGATGCGGTCCAGCACCGCCCGGACGGTCTGCTTCTCGCCGCCCATCGGATACTTCGTCGGCAGCGCGACCACTTCCACGTCCGTGCCCCTGGCAGAGCGACGCACGGTCTCAACCGCCATCGGCTTGTTGTCCTCGATCGCCACGATAACCCGCTCGGCGCCGACCGCTTGGGCCGCCAGCAACGCACCGCAGATGATCGGCGACGGCGCCTGGATCATCAGCCGGTAGTCCGCCGTCAGGTACGGCTCGCACTCGCAGCCGTTAATCAGGACCACGTCGGTCGGCCGGTCCTTGTTCCGCGTGAGCTTGACGTGGGTCGGAAAGGCAGCCCCGCCCTGCCCGACGATGCCGGCATCGTGAACCGCCTCCACTATCTGCTCGGGATCGTGAGGCTTGAGGTTCTTCGTGGGCCACTCGCCCCCGAACACGTCGTCCCAGATGGACTGACCCGTTATGGGCTGGTCTCCGGCCTTTATCGGGATGACCGGCACGTGTCGTCCGTTGGGCAGCGTGGCTACCGACGTTGCCGCCGTCTTGCCCGCGATCGAAGCATGCACCGGCGCCGAGACAAACCCGCCCGACTTGCCCAGCATCTGGCCGATCGACACCTCCGTCCCCCGCTCAACCACCGCCTCGCAAGGGGCGCCGATGTGCTGTATGAGCGGAATTGCCACCTCCGGCGGCGTGGGCATAATGTCAATCGGCGAATCGGCCGTCAGTTGCTTGCACCCGGCAGGATGCACACCGCCGCGAAAGCTGCCCTTTTGGCGCCAGCGTGCCAGCAGCATACTCATCCGGCCCTCCTCTTGGACCGCAGTATGCCCGCCACTATCACCGAGGCCGCCAGCCCAGCCGTCATCCCGCCCACGCACCCAAGAAACCGCCGCAATTGGCTCCCGCCGCAAACCGCCGCCCCCAGAATTGCGAGGATAATCGGGAAGAGGAACATCCCAGCGGCGGCCGCCGAAAGCCGCCAGCCGGCCGTCTCGCCGCTTGGCTCGCCCGCGCGAGGAGGGCAAACACCGCAGCCGCCGGCCTTACCCGCGCCAGCATCTGTGCCCTCCCCACAAGTTCGTTGTTCTGTCGCTTCGTCTGTCACAGTTCCGCTCAACAAGCCGAAAGAGAGCGAGAATAATAACCAACTGCTCAAGCAAGTGCAAACATAAGCGCCGCCGGTCTGTCTTCGATCCTGAGTTCATCGAAGGGCGATCCGGGATTTCCCGCCCAGAAACGGCCTTGCAACCAGCCGCTTGTCTCGGCGACTTGTCTCGGCGAAGTCCGAAGGACGAAGCCGGAAGTCTAAGACGAAGACGGGATATTTCCGGTGCACCATCGCAACGATTCGCAACACTTCCTCGGTCGGCCTGCTCGCAAGAAATCCTCGCCCATATCGCGCTAAGTGCTTTCGCAGCAAGGCGTTACGTTCAATCCTTCTCGCCCTGGCCGGACCAAAACCAGCAAACCGCAGCCGCAGGGTTGCGGCCGAGTGCACCCCCTCAGGCCGCCAAAAGAGCAGGCCGGAGCCGCCAACTTTGCCGCGATGCAGCGAACGAAGCCTAGAGGAAGTGTAACCGCGGTCGAACTGTCTACCTACATCGGCTGATCTCATAACCCGACGGTCGCAGGAACGCTGACTTCGGCTGGACTGATCGGTACCAGTACGCGAACGGGCTGTTCGATGCCCACGCCTGCGGCCCAGCGGCGGAAGTGTTCGAGGATCGGCAGGGTCACTTCTTGGCCCCGGGTGACCAGCAGCCTGCCGTCACAGGTGCGGACGTCCTGATCGAGGATCATCTGTGCGTCCAGTTCCGCCACGGTTACGAGCCGTCGTTGATTCTCTGCGGACGCGGGCTTCAGGCCGGCGACGGCATCGACAATGTCCGAGTCATAAATGTCGGGCTGTTGCCGGAGAGTTTCGGTGGCCTGTTCCGGGCTGGCCCCGTGGGACAGGAGTTGGTCCAGATCAAGGGCGACCTTCAGCACGTGCCCGCCGACGGCGACCTCGTCTCGCTCCCTCGGGCCCTGACTGCTCCGATCCCACGAGAACGGCTCCTGCTGGCGGGCGATCATGTGGGCGGCATTCTCCAGACGCGGGATGTTGACGATCAGGCGGCCCCCCACGTCGGGATGCGAAGCGTAGAGCTTCCGTTCTTCCGGCGTGAGCTCCTGGCCGGCGCACGCTTTGGCCAGGGTTTCTTCCGGCAGGGAGACACAACCGATTTGGGAGAGCATTGCCGCAACCTCGATTTGCCAGATATCGGCAAGGTTCAGTCGTTCGGCGATCTGGCAAACGAGTCTCCGCACGCGGCTGGCTCGTCCGAACGCACGTGGGTTGACCAGGGAGAGGATGTCGGCCATGACCTTGACGCTGCCTTTGAGGGTCTGTTCGAGCAGTTGCTTCTCGGCAACGATGAGTTCGTAGTACCGGACGGCGGCGCCCACGGATTGGGCCAGCACCCCTCGCGCGCAGGGCTTGGTGAGGAACCGGAAGATGTGCCCTTCATTGACGGCGCTGATGGCCGTACCCAGGTCAGCGTTGCCCGTCAGCATCATGCACACCGAATCGACGTTCATGTCCTTCACTTTCGAGAGGAACTGGACGCCGTCCATCTCGGGCATTCGCATGTCCGCGACGATCACAGCGAACGGGTCGCTTTTCGCTATGAGTTCGAGGGCCGACGCTCCGCCGAGGGCGGTCTCGACCTCAAACTTGCTTCGCAAGGACCGCTTGCACGCGGACAGAAAGTTCGGGTCGTCGTCCACGAATAGAATTATGTTAGACATTGGCTGTCTCCTTGCATGCCGTATTCCGACAGATATTTGTCCACTCGGGCAATCGATGGCGCAGCCCAAGGGCGATCAGGTACTCCTGGTCCACTGCGGTTGTCTCAAGGGCGCTGGGCGCCCGGATGAGCGTGTCGGCCACGTGCACTGCCGTTAGCGCGGTGAACTGGTCAGGTGTTTGGCTTCGGGATGGGGTATGGTGCCACGCGACGGCCTCGACGACGGCATTGGGCAGGCCCCAGATGCCCAGCAAGTAGGCTCCCACTTCGGCGTGGGTTGCCTGGAACGTTTCGCGTTCAGCCTGCAGCGGGTCGACGCCCTCGGCGGCAATTCGCCCCAGCATCGAATGGTAGTCTTCGGCCAGTTGATCGGCAAGGACCACCTTGCCCACGTCGTGGAGCAGTCCGGCCAGGAAGGCCGAGTCCACTGTCTCCGTGTCGGCACCCTCGGCAGCGGCAATTCGTTTCGAAGCCGTTGCCACCGCTGGACTGTGCCGGTACGAGTTGTCGGTAGAGATGTCCGCCGCCGATATCGGGTTGAACTGGGAGAACACATGCAGGGAAAGGACCAGAAGCTTGACGATGTCTATACCCAGGGCGGTGACGGCCTGGACGGGGTCCGAGACGTGCCGTGGCGGGCCGAAGAAACCGGAGCCGACCAGTTGAACCATCTTACCGCTCATGCTCACGTCCTTCGCGATGATCTGCGCGACGGATGCTATCGTCGCCTCGGGCGAATTCAGTTCCTCGGTTAGTTCCATGAGCAGCGGCGGCAGGGCAGGCAGCGACTCCATGGCCGAGATCATGCTCCGAAGCTTCTCGACGGCGAGCAGCCTTCGGAGCATGTCGAGCCGCCCGATGGCAGCCTTGAGGGCCTCGGCGTCGAAGGGCTTGCTGAGGTACTGGTGGGTCGGGCCGATCGAATCGAGAACGGTATTTCGAGAGGCCTGGCCCGATAGCGCGATGCGGATCATGTGCGGGTGGCGCCGGCGGACCTCTTGCAGTAACCCCACGCCGCTCATGCCGGGCATGCGGATGTCCGAGATAATTACGTCCCAGCGCCCATCGGCCAACAACTCCAACGCCTCGGCGCCACCGTTGGCAAAGGCCATGCCCCACTGGCCGCGCATCGACCGCAACGTGCGTCGCAGGCCATCCAGGATCCTCGGCTCGTCGTCCACAAACAGGATATGAATCTTATCAAGCATGAGTCACCTCCGTCGCCGCGGTGTCCACGGATTCAGTCGGTGTGCCTGTGGGCAGGCGGACGATGAAGGTGGTCCCCTGTCCGATTTTGGTTTCGAAGTCTATGGACCCTCCGTGCCGTTCGACAATGACGGCCTGCGTACGGGCGAGCCCCTGGCCGATCCCCTTTCCCGGATCCCGGGTCGTGAAGAACGGATCGAAGATCTTCTCGTGGATCTCCGTGGGAATGCCCGTTCCCGTGTCGGAGATCCGGATTTCCACGTGATCGCCGCTCTGGCGGGTCGAGGCCGTGATCGTTCCCTTGTGCTCGGCGTCGGCTTCGCCGGCATCGTTGATGGCCTGGGCAGCGTTGATGATCAAATCCAGGAAGACCTGGTTGACCTCACCGGGCAGGCACAGCACCCGAGGAACCGATGGATCGAAGTCCCTCTGGAATTCGGCGACATACTTCCACTCATTTCGCGAGACCGTGATGGCGCTTTCGAGGGCTTTGTTGATGTCCAGGGCGACCATGGTGTCGACGCCTGGTTGCGAGAATTCCTTCATGGCCCCGACGATGGCGCTAACCCGGCCGATCCCTTCGAGGGACTGTTGAATGGCCAGCGGGATCTCCGCCAGGAGGTACTCCGCGTCGGCCTGTTCGGCCGCTTCGGCAACTTCGTTGGTCAGCGCATCAGGGATCGGGCCCGCTCGGGCGGCCTCGAGCAGCCGACTGTACTGCCGCAGCAGGCCCGACAGGGCCCCGAAGCCCTCCTCGAAGAAGCGGACGTTGTCGCCCACGTACTGGATGGGGGTGTTGATTTCGTGGGCGATTCCGGAGGCCAACTGGCCCATGGCCTTGAGCCTTCGCGCCCGGACGAGTTCGGCCTGGAGCTTCACCTCGCAGGTGACATTTCTTTTGACCGCGACGTAGCAGAAAGGCCTGCCCTCGTCGTCCTTGACGGGTGAAATGGTCTCCTCTTCTTCGTAGAGCGTGCCGTCCTTCATGCGGTTGACAAAGTGTCCGCGCCAGACCTCGCCACGGCGGATCGTATCCCACAGGTCCCCGTAGAATGTCTCGTCGTGCTGGCCGCTGTTGAGAATCCGCGGATTCTGCCCGATGGCCTCGGCGGTGCTGTAGCCGGTCATTTCTTCGAACGCCGGATTGACATACTCGATCGTTCCTTCCAGATCGGTCACGACCATCGCTTCGGCCGCCTGGTCCAGGGCCGTCGTCAGCCGCATGCGGTCGGCCTCCCGCGCTTTCCGTTCGATGACTCGTTCGAGCGCGTTGGCCAAGGCATCAATGAGGTGCCGCTCCTCGGTCAGGAACGGGCCCTCATCCGATGGCGGGCAGGGCTCAAGGTAGTAGACTTCCACTACCCCGCGAGACTGCCCGTCGACAACAATGTCGCTGGATTGCTTCCATTCGGTCGGCTCGAACGGCGCCGAAAGGTACTCCTGCCCGTCGAAGACCACCCGGCCGCGCGTGATGTCCGGGTACTGCCAACTGGACGGAATCACTTCGACCAAGTCACGAAAGACGTCGGCCAGCGTCTGGCGCTCGCCGATCGAGCGGAAAACCTCATAGAGGCACCGGAGTTCCTTGACGCGCTCGGTCAGGTCGCGGGTGCGTTCGGTGACCTTCTCATCCAACGTGCGGTTCAACTGAGAAAGGTCCACCGCCTGCTGAGTGAGATGGAGGTTGCTCTTTTTGAGGGTAGCCTGCCACTTCTGCGTGATGCGGAACCCCACCAGCCATCCGGCAATCGTCAGCCCTATCAGCAGAATGGCAGCGCCCGTGTGAAGAAGGACCATACGCTCGGTGCGTACCTGTTGTCGGTCGTGGGTCTCAGAGAGCCTGCGTTCAAGGTTGTGCATCCCTTCGGCATAGATCTGTTTTTGTGTCTCGTACAGATCGCTCGACAGCAGTGCTCTTGCCTGATCGGCTTTGCCTTCACGAATCAGATCAAAAGCGCGATACTCCATCGCGACAAGTTTGCGATTCGCCTCGTCGGTCCTGGCGGCCGCTTCGCTGCTGCCGGCATCCGGGACAATCTCCATCGCCTCTTTGATTGTGCCGTCCAACTCCGGCTCGAACTTATGGTATCGCCGCTCCCATCTCGGGTCCCCGCTGGCCGCCGCCATGCGGGCCGACATCGTCAGCACCTCGTCCAACTGAAGGATCCTGCCCCGCAGTGCTACGATCTTCTCGCCCTCACGATGCTCTATGTTGTATTTGCGATAGGAATCGTACGTACCCCAGCCCAACCATGACAGTACGGCCACGTTCAGGATCAAGCCAACCGTCAGGAACCTTATCGGCCTCTGCATCTTCGGCTGCGGCGTTTCACTTATTGTCATGGGCCTGTTCCCTATTCCGCACTGACGGTCTCCGTCGTCGGTTCCAGGAGTTTCGTTGGTGACGGCTGGATCGGCAGGCGGATGATGAACGTGGTGCCTTTGCCCACTTCCGTCTCAAAGTCGATCGTCCCGCCGTGCTTCTCGACAACGACGGCGCGGGCGATGGCCAGGCCTTGCCCGGTTCCTTGTCCGATGTCCTTCGTCGTGAAGAACAGGTCGAACACCTTCTGCCGGATGTTGTCGGGAATGCCGCAGCCGGTGTCGCCGATGCGGATTTCCACGTGATCCCCATCCTGCCGGCTGCGGATCGTGATGACGCCCTTGTGCCCCGTTTCTTCGCCGGCGACCTCTTTGATGGCGTGCGCCGCATTGATTACCAGGTTCAAGATCACCTGGTTGATGTCTCCAGGCAGGCACGAGATCAGCGGCAGGTCCGCCTGGAGGTTCAGTTCCATCTCGGCGAGGTATTTCCACTCGTTACGGCAGAGCGTAACGGTGCTCTCGATCGCCTTGTTCAGGTCGAAGGCCGTCTTGTCATCGGCGCCCGGGTGTGAGAACTCCTTCATCGATCGGACGATTCGCGTCACGCGCTCGATGCCCTCCAGAGACTGCTGAATCGCGGTGGGGATTTCCGTCATGAGGTAGGGCAGGTCGGCCTTCTCGAACGCGGCCCGCAGGGCATCGACTTGTTCGGCCGCCACCGGGCCTCGTTCGGCTGCGGCCAGCACCGGCCCGCACTGCTCCAGAACGGCCTGCAGGTCGGCGAAGCTCTCTGCCAGGAACCGCGCATTGTCGCCAACGTACTGTGTCGGCGTGTTGATCTCGTGGGCGATCCCGGCGGCCAGTTGGCCCATTGCCTCGAGCTTCTGGGCCTGGTTCAACTGGGTTTCCAGCAGCCGATTCTCGGTCTGGTCGTCGCCCAGCAATAGCACCCCAGCCGGCTCCCCAGACGGCGTGATGATCGGGTTGGCCGTCAGGACGAGAATGCCTTCGCTTCCGTCGGCGCGGGTGCAATGGACGTCGGGGAATTGGATTTCGGTGCGGGATGTACGACACAGGTCGATCTGCCGAGTGACCTCCGCCCAGTTCCACTGAATGCCACATTCGGCGAACAGGCCTCCGAGGACGTCGTTGCCCGACAGACCGAACGTCCTCTCCGCGGCGGCGTTCCACTGAATAATCCGGCTCTCGGCGTCGAGGCAGATCATGATCGACAAAATGGACGCCAGCAGCAGTTCGGTCTCGGCGTGGGCCTTGACCAGTTCGACCGTCCGCTCTTGGACGCGCCTTTCCAACTTGTGGTGTGCGGCGCGGAGGGCGTGTTCGGCCTGTTCGCGCCGGGCTACTTCCCGTTGGGCCTCGTCCCGCATGACCCGGTACTCGCGGATGCGGCGGTTCATATCCGTCACGTCCTGCACTACAAAGAGGGCGTGGAAGCCATCGCCTTCCTCGTCCGCCACGGCCGTGACGGTTGCGTGTTGGGCGCGCATCTGCCCGTCGGGCAGAGACGCGGGAATGATGTACTTGTGGAGCTGCGAAGAGAACACAGCGGGTGGGCCGCCGATGAACAGTGTCTCCAGACGACCGGAGAACATCGGCTTGGCCAGATGTGGGAACAGCTCGCGGATGTCCCGACCGCAGATGTCCTCCTTGGCGATGCCCGTCCACGCCGCCAGGCAGCGGTTCCAGAACAACACGGTGAAATCGTTGCGAAGGACTAAGATCCCCATCGGGATCTGATCCAGCAGGTGGTATCCCTGTCGTGCTTCCTGGGCTACATTCATAATCCCGGCTCGGCTAACGCGTGCATCGCGTCGATGGCTTCCAAGAGGCGATCGAAAGCGCCCGTCTCGAACAAGACAATGATGTCGCCGTCGATGTCCTGCTGATCCACGGCAAAACGGGCCCTGGCCACCAATACCTTCAGGGACGGATCCCGGCCTCGCAGATGCAGGAGGTCCTTGATCGTGCGTTCCTCGTAGGAGGTCAGGCCGAACTCCAGTCGCTGCTTCAGGACGTTGACGATCGAACCCATCACCCCGTTGAGAATGATGTTGCCTACTTCGCTGAGGGTGCCGGCCCGAACGGAGTCCAAGTCCGGCGAGCCGACTTCTTCTCCGGTCAGGCGGGCCACCAGGTTCGAAGCGCTCTCCAGGGGGAACAGCAGTTCGGCCACTCCGGAGAAGGCGCCCTGGAAGTCAAGACTGACCACCGCCAGACCTTCCTCACCGAACTCCGCCAACTCCTCTGCCAGTTGGGCGGCCCTGAGCACCTTGACTGCCGGGACCTGAAGGATGATATGCGACCGGACCATCTGGTTCAGCACGCCGGCGGCCCGGCCGACACCAATGTTGATAAGCTCCTTCAGAGCATCCACATGGTTGTCGGTCAGGTTCATTTGTCCGCTCCTACATTGGCTGCCAGGACGTTGCTGACTGCCTCGTTCAATTCTTTGGGGCTGGATGGCTTATTCATGACGGCCCTGGCGCCCAGGTCCAGACATTGTTGGGAGGTGGTCTCCTGAACGTCGGCAGTCACCACAATCACCGGGATCGTGCACCCGTGGGCGCGGAGATCCTCCAGAACTTCCAGCCCGTCGAGCCGAGGCATCGCCAAGTCCAGGAGGATGCAGTCCGGCGAGTGCGAAGCGATCATCACCAATCCGTCGGCGCCGTTCTCGGCCTCCGTTACTTGGTGACCGCCTTCCAGGAGCCAATTACAGACCAGATGCCGAAGGAACCGCGAGTCGTCAATAACCAGAATCTGTGCCACGTCTCCATCTCCTTACCGCCTCCCATTGAAGGTGACCCCGTACCTTGCGTTTCTGTCCTTGTTGTCAGGCCCGAGCTCGCAATGACCGAGGCCCAACAGACATTTGTGCTGAGAGGAACCGACCTGTTTACACCACCGAATGCCCCACGCTCTCAGAGTGTCCATCGACCGGTCTTACTGTCCAGTTGAATAACTTCTTGTCGAATTCGTGGACGGTGGAGTAAAAAGGGGACGAGTAAAAAGGGGACGGAGCACTAATCAAGGTTGGCGGGGAGTTGGGGTAGCAGGGGGGCTGTTGAAAAAGTCGATAGCCGCGGCGTGATATGGGGCGATTTCACCTTGCCGATTGATAATCCCCGGAACCGGTGCACAATTCGGGCGTCTGGATATAATAGGTGGGAATGATGCCGCTCCCTGCGGCTGATAACAATGCGAAGGAGACTCACATGAAACGTATCACCACAATCCTGCTCGTCTTGGCTGCGGCGACGCCCGCGTGGGCGAAGGCACCCAAAGCCGCCGTGCCGGATGCCGGGGTCGTCAAGGGGAACAACCAGTTCTGCCTTGAGCTCTACCGCCGGATCGCAAGCGAGAAGGGCAACCTGTTCTTCTCGCCGAGCAGCATCCACACGGCCCTGGCGATGACGTACGCGGGTGCCCGCGGCAACACGGCCGCCGAAATGGCCAAGACGCTGCACTACGGCAAGGGCGAGAAGTTTTTCGGGGCTTACGGCCGGGTAGTCGAACAGACCAAGGCTGCCAAGGATGCAGACTACCAGCTCAACATCGCCAACGCCCTGTGGCTGCAGCATGATAAGCCCTTCCTGGCGCCGTTCCTGAAGCTGAACACGGACCACTTCAAGGCGGGTCTTTTCGACGTGGACTTCAAGAGGGCCTTCGCCCCTGCGCGCCGGAAGATCAACAAGTGGGTCGAGGACAAGACGCAGGAGAAGATCAAGGACCTGCTGCCGCCGGGCTCGCTGAATGCCGCCACGCGAATGGTGCTGACCAACGCCATCTACTTCAAGGGCGACTGGGCCACCCAGTTCAAGAAGGCCGCCACGCGGGATATGGACTTCCACGTCTCCGCAAACAAGAAGATCAAGACGCCCATGATGTACCAGACCGGCAAGTTCGGCTACACCGAAACACCCGACATGCAGGCCCTGAAGATGCCGTATCAGGGCAAGGACCTTTCGATGGTGGTCCTGCTGCCGAAGAAAGATGCCGGCATGGCTAGGTTCGAGAAGTCGCTGACGGCCGGCAATATCGACCTCTGGGTCAAGCGCCTCCGCTACCCGCGGAAGGTCAGGGTGTACTTCCCGCGATTCAAGATGGAATACAAGATGAAGATGAACGAAGTCCTGAAGAAGATGGGCATGCTGTTGGCGTTCGGCGGGCGGGCGGACTTCTCAGGGATGACCGGCAGCCAGGACCTTTTCATCTCGGGCGTGTTCCACAAAGCCTTCGTTAAGGTGGACGAGAAGGGCACCGAGGCCGCCGCCGCGACGGCTGTGGTGATGGAGCGTAAGAGCATGAGCAAGGGTCCGTCCAGGCCGCCGGTCTTCAAGGCGGACCGTCCGTTCCTGTTCCTGATCCGCCACGAGAAGACGGGCATGATCCTGTTCCTCGGCCGCGTCACCGAGCCGAAGGAATAACCCCGGGAGTGTAGAAAGGGGACGGAGCACTAATTAGATGCATTGACCGCAAGCGGCTTGGGGGGGACAATTCCGTACAAACCTGCCGGGTGGATATGCACGGGAGACACTGTCTAATAATTGTTGGGTGACGAATGAGAAGAAGAATCTACATTGCCGTGCTCACGTTTCTCGTTGGCGCCTACCTCACCATTCCAACCTTCCTGTTCAACGGCGGTGAACGAGTAGTCGTCCTGGGAAGGCCTGACATCGACAAGCTGGGGAGCCTCAACAGGGAATTCAACAAGGTATTAGACACGTACATCAACATCGAATCACGGGAGCCCCCAGATAAGGAAGTACGACAAAAGCTGCTTGCTATAGAAGTCGAGTGTTACGAGATAGAAGCCGGAGGCAAGAAAGGCTACAGGCTGCGATGCCAGGAAGTGTTCTACAGGAGACCCTACGGGAGATACCAGGAACCCCATGTTGTCAGAAGTATCTTCCCTTGGGTTGCGCACTTCGGCGACATCTTCGATATCGATACAGATGAGTACCTGGGATGGTTGTGGTTCACAATCATCTGCATCAACATTGCGTATTACATTCACTCGAAGGTACGTGCGCGATGGAAAGACAGCCCGCAAGTTGTCGCTTCGTCTCGCTGGGTGTTCTTCTGCCTGTGTGCCATGGGGGCAAGCATGATCCTGATTGCTTTCCTGGATTATCGCGTGGAATTGTCCTTCATCAGCGTCGCATCGCGAGTCCTTTCCGGGCCTGCCTATGTGTTTGTTGAATACGTCTACCGCATCTCAGGGTGTATCTGGGAGACGCTGATCCTCTATTCCGCGATACAATGGGTGCTGATTGGGGGCCTTGGATGCCTTGTCTTAAGGCGGCTGAAGGGCAGGTATCTTGCATGGGGCATCCTCTCTGCGCTTGCCATCTGTGCGGTCCTGGGATTGGCCGTAGCTGATGCAATACAGCATTAAAAAGTAAAACGAGTAAAACGGGCACGCGGCACCAATTAGGTTTTTCAATAGGTTGACCGCAAGCGGCGTGCGGGCGAGAATTTCCTACAAACCGCTGGGTGGACATACAAGGAGTTTGATGCCATGAGAAGGATTGTCACGGGCGACATTGAGGTGGCCGTGGGTCCGTACAGCCCGGCTGTTGAAGCCGACGGGTGGCTCTTTGTATCCGGCCAGATCGGCACCGAGAATGGCCGGATGCGCGAGGGTGTGTACGAGCAAGCCAAGCAGGCCATTGCCAACATCTTCAAGATCCTGGCCGCTGCCGGCGCGTCGGGCGACCAACTGGTCAAGCTCACGGTCTTTTTGAGAAACATCGACGACTTCGAGGAGCTGAACCGCGCTTACCGAGAGTGCTTTTCCGGCGAATTCCCGGCTAGATCGACGCTTGGGGTGGCAGGGCTGCCGGGCGGCGCCCTGGTCGAAATCGAGGCGGTCGCCTTTATGGGCTAGCGAGCAATACCATGCTGAGAGGAGACCGGCTGCGGCCAAAACAGGCCGGCGGGTTCGGCGCGCGGCGGGCGAACCCTTGTCGTAACTCGCGGATCAGCGGATAATCACCCCCGGCGGCCAGGCACATCCGGCCGCACGGAAAGGACGGACCAAGCTATGAGCAGCGCGAGACGATTCACGAGACGTGGCCTGCTGCGGCGGGCGACCGCGGCGATCGGCGCGGCCGCGGTTGCGCCAACCATCATTCCAGCCGCCGCGTTGGGCAAGGATGGCGCCGTCGCGCCGAGCAACAGGATTGTGCTTGGCGCGATCGGCATCGGGCCGCGCGGCCGGTACGTCCTGGGCTGCATGCTCAACGAGCCGGACGTTCAGTTCGTGTCCATCGCCGACGTCCAGGCCAGCCGGCGCAAGCAGGTCAAGGCCATGGCCGACGCCAAGTACCGCAACAAAGACTGCATCATGTATCGCGACATGTTCGAGCTGCTCGCCCGCAAGGACATCGACGCCGTGCTGATCGCCACGGGCGACCACTGGCATGCGCTGGCCTCCAACCTGGCGGCAAAGGCCGGCAAGGACGTCTACAGCGAGAAGCCGTGCGGCATCACCATCGGCGACTGCCAGGAGCTGTCCGACGTGATGAACCGCTACGGGCAGGTGTTCCAGGCCGGCACGCAAAGGCGAAGCGTCGGCAACTTCCAGTTCGCCGTGCATCTTGCCCGCAGCGGCAAGCTCGGCAAAATCCACACGGTGCATGCGTCCATCTACAAGCTGCGGGTCTCGTACAACTGGCTGCCGGGCCAGCCCGAGCCGGCGAAGGACGTGGTGGACTGGGACCGCTGGCTGGGCCCGGCGCCGTGGCGGCCATACAACTCGCAATACGTCCGCGGCGGCTGGCGGGGATATTTCGACTTCGACTCCGGCGCCACGCTGCTGGACTGGGGCGCGCACACGGTGGACCTCTGCCAGTGGGCCAACGACGCCGACGACACCATGCCGCTGACCTACGAGCCCGACGGCGGGACGATCATCTGCACGTACGCCAACGGCGTGAAGCTGGTGATGCGGGCGGGGGGCTTTCGCGGCGAGGGCAAGTGGCTGGGGTTGGGCACGTGCCCCGTGCGGTTCGAGGGCGATGAAGGCTGGGTCGAAACAGGAGATAGCGGCCGAATCGAATTTCATCCCAAGTCGCTGATCGGCGAGCGGAAGCGTTACGCCGTAAGGGGAACGCACCCAGCCCAGCACACGCGGAACTTCTTCGACTGCGTAAAATCCCGGGCCCTGACGGCAGCCAATGCCGGCGTGATGCGGCATTCGCACATTGCATGCCACGCCGCCGCCATCGCCTGGCAGCTCGGCCGAAAGCTCACGTTCGATCCCGCCACCGAAGCCTTCATCCGCGACGATGAAGCCAACCGCATGCGCACCCGCGCCAAGCGAGCCCCGTGGCACGCATGATGAAAGGCAACCTCATGAAAATACAACGATACATCGCGATAGCCGCCCTTGCCCTTCTGGGCATTACGGCCGGTGGGGCGCTAGCGGCTGCGCAGGACGCCTCGGACAAGACCGCCAAGGCCGCCAAAGAACAGAAGCTCCTGGCCGTGCTGGGGTCCAACGCGCCGCTGTTCGACAAGGCCAGGGCGTGCCAGCAGTTGGCCGTTGTCGGCGGCAAGAAAGCCGTGCCCGCGCTGGCTAAGCTTCTGGGCGATAAGACCCTCGGCGATTACGCGCGCTTTGCGCTGGAACCGATCGACGACCCGAGTGTCGACGCTGCGCTTCGCGAAGCAATGGGCAAGCTCAAGGGCAGGGGGCTGGCCGGGGTGGTCAACTCGATCGGCGTCCGGCGCGACGCCAAGGCCGTCGGCGGGCTCAAGAAGCTCGTGGGTGATCCGGCCAAGGGGGCGTCGCCGCAGGCCCTGGCTGCGCTTGGCCGCATCGCCACCGACGAGGCCGTCGAGACCATCCGGCAGACCCTCGCCAAGGGCCCGGCGTCCCTGCGGGTACCCGCGGCTGATGCGTGCCTGGCCGCCGCCGAACGCCTGTCGGCGCAGAAGAAGCTGCAGGAAGCCGCAAAGCTGTACGATATCGTTCGCAAGGCGGACGTGCCCCCGCACCTGCGCACGGCGGCTACCTACCATGCGATTCTGGCCCGCGGCACGGGCGGCGCGGGGCTGCTCGTCGAGCAACTAAAAGCCAAGGACCCCGCCATGGTCGCCGTGGCCCTTCGCGCTGCCCGGAAACTGCCCGGCCCTGACGTGTCCAAAGCGTTGGCGGCTGAGCTGCCAAAGATGAAGCCGCACCTGCAGGTGTTGGTCATCAAGGTGCTGGTGGACCGGGGAGCCCCAATCGCGCGCGGCGAGATAGCAGCGCTGGCTGCCAGTGACACATTGGAGGTCCGCCTGGAATCGCTCAAAGCGCTGGGGCGGATCGGCGACGCATCCGCGGTGGCGGTTCTTGTCAAAGCCGCGGGTGCCGGCGGGAAGGAAGCGGCCGTTGCCCGCGGGAGCCTGCGGATCCTCAAGGCCCCCGGCGCCGACGCCGCCATCCTGGCCGGCATGAAAAACGCCGCGAGCGAACTGCGCATCGAGCTGATCAACGTGCTGGCCGACCGCCGTTACGCCGCCGCCACACCCGTACTGCTGAACCAAGCAACCGCCGCCGACGCGGAACTCACCAAGGCCGTCTTCAAGGCCCTGGGCGTGCTGGGAGGGGCGAAGGACATTCCGGCGATGCTCAAGCTGCTGGCGGACGTCAAGGGCGACTCCGCCGACCAGGCCGAGACCGCGATCGTCCGGATCGCCGCGCGGATTCCCGACCCGGCCAAACGCGCCGACGCCGTTGCTGCCGCGCTGGGGTCGACGAAGAAGGCGGCCGAGCGGGCTTCGCTGGTCCGCGTGCTGGGCAGGATCGGCGGGCAAAAGGCATACGACGCCGTCGCCGCTGCTGCGCGCGATGCGGACCCTGGTGTCACGGACGCCGGCATCCGGGCGCTGGCGGCCTGGCCGGACGGTCGGGCTGAGGCGGCGCTGCTGGACCTTGCCAAGAACACCCCGGACCGGACGCATCGCGTACTGGCCCTGCGGGGCTACGTGCGCCTGCTGCCCCTGGCCACGGACCGCCAGCCGCGAGAGGCCGCGCGGAAATACGCCGAGGTGCTCGCCATTGCAGGCGACGCGGATTCCAGGAAGCTCGTTCTCAGCGGCCTGGCGAAAGTCGCCCACGGCGACGCGCTGAAGCTGGCGATGGAGCAGCTGGGCAAGCCGGGCGTGCGGGCCGAGGCGGGCCTGGCCGCGGTGAGCATAGCCCGGTTGACGATGGGCACCAACCGCAAGGCCGCCCGGGCGGCCATGGTTAAGATCCTTGCCGTCTCGAAGAACAAGGCCATCGTCGCCGAGGCGCAAAAGATCATCCAGCAGATCGACAAGTTCGCCGACGCGATTACCGCGTGGCGCGTGACGGGGCCTTACATGAAGACCGGGCTCAAGTACAACCAACTGTTCGACGTCGCCTTCGAGCCGGAAAAGCCCAAGGGCAAGGGCGTTAAGTGGCGGGCCCTGCCTGCCGGGACGGATCCCAAGCGCCCGTGGATTCTGGACCTGCTCAAGGCCATCGGCGGCGATCAGCGCGTGGCGTACATGTTGACGTGGGTCCACAGCGACAAGGCCCAGCCCGCGCGGCTGGAACTCGGCACCGACGACAGCGTCAAGGCATGGCTCAACGGGCGGCTCGTCCACGCCAACAACATTGGACGGGCGGCCATACCCTACACCGACAAGGCCAACATAACGCTGAAGGCCGGGTGGAACCCGCTGCTGCTGAAGATCACGCAGAACCTGGGGCCGTGGGAGTTCTGCGCCCGCATCTGCGCCCGCGACGGGCGGCGGCTCGATAGCATCCGCATCGATGCCGCACACGAGGGCGAGTGGATGCTTCCGGCGCAGGCTGCGAAGTCTGTCGAGCCCTCGAAGCCGGTCCCTGCCGGCAAGGGCGAGCCGATCTTCGACGGCAAGTCGCTGGCGGGGTGGCGGGCCACGATGCAGCCCAAGACCGAAGCTCAGAAGGCGGCGATCCGGAAGATGTTTCGAGTGGAGCAGGGCGCCCTGGTCGTTGATACGCTGAGCGTGCCGGTGGCAAATCGGATGAGTGGATACCTGGCAACGGAGAAGAAATACGGTGATTTCGTCTTGCGTCTTCGCATGCAGATCGAACGCAAGTGGGACGGCCAGGGCAACAGCGGCATCGAGGTTCGAAACGGGTTGCAGTTTGACTTGCATCCTCCCAATCCTCGGATGCTTGGCTGGATCTGGGATCACGGACCGCGGACGCAATGGGGCTACCTGAGCCCGATTAAGCAGACACAGAAGGAGAGTTTTGCCGGCGGGGGTGCATGGAAATACGGCAAAGCAAAGAATGTGCCAAAGGGATTCAAATTCCACTACGCTGATGACCCGCCGGGATGGAACGATGTTGAGATCACCTGCCGGGGATTGCACTTCAAGTTTGCGCTCAATGGTGTGGTCATGTCGGATTACGACGGGACCGGCCATCTGGATACCAAAGGTCGCAAGGGCTACCAGACGACGGCGCCCATCATGTTCCAGGCGCATGGCAAGGACGGTGTCATCATTCGCTTCAAGGATATCTACATCAAAGAACTGAAGTAGGGAGGCGACTGGCACCTGCCCGCATCGCGCCCCGGCGAGAATTCCTCGAGGACCATGAAATCAACTGATCCAATCCCAAGACGGACGTTTCTGAAGGCAGCAGCCACCGGCCTGGCCGGCATCGCGGTGCCAACCATCATTCCAGCCGCCGTCCTGGGCAAGAACGGCGCCGTCGCGCCGAGTGACAGGATTGTGCTGGGCGCGATCGGCATCGGCCGGCGAGGCCAATACGTGCTGGGCTGTATGCTCAACGAGCCGGACGTTCAGTTCGTGGCGATCTGCGACGTGCGGGCCAGCCGGCGCAAGTATGTCAAGGCGGTGGCCGACGCCAAGTACCGCAACAAAGACTGCGCGATGTATCGCGACATGTTCGAGCTGCTGGCCCGCAAGGACATCGACGCCGTGCTGCTGGCGACAGGCGACAACTGGCACGCGCTGGGGTCGATTTTGGCGGCCAAAGCAGGCAAGGACGTCTACTGCGAGAAGCCCTGCGGGATGACGCTCGGCGGCTGCCAGGAACTCGCCGACACGATGAACCGTTACGGACGCGTCTTCCAGGCCGGGACGCAGAGGCGGAGCATCGGCAACTTCCAGTTCGCCGTTCATCTTGCCCGCAGCGGCAAGCTGGGCAGGATCCACACCGTCCACGCGTCGATCAATAAGCTCCGTGTCAACTATAGCTGGCTGCCGGGTGAGCCCGTGCCGCCCAAGGATGTTGTGGATTGGGACCGGTGGCTGGGCCCGGCGCCGTGGCGGCCGTACAACAAGCTGTACGTCCAGGGCCATTGGCACGGGTACTTCGACTTTAACGCCGGCGCGACGCTGCTGGACTGGGGCTCCCACACCGTGGACCTCTGCCAGTGGGCCGTCGACGCCGACACGACCACACCGGTGACGTACGCGCCGGCCGGGGGGACGGTAACTGCCCGTTACGCCAACGGCGTCAAGCTGGTGATGCGGCCCGGCGGCTGGCTCGGCCTGGGGACCTGTCCCGTGCGGTTCGAGGGCGATGAAGGCTGGGTTGAAACGGGTGACAGCGGGAGAATCGAACTTCATCCGAAGTCGCTGATCGGCGAGCGGAAGCGTTACTCCGTAAGGGGGACCCACCCAGCCCAGCACACGCGGAACTTCTTCGACTGCGTGAAATCGCGGGCCCTGACGGCAGCCAACGCCGGCGTCATGCGGCATTCGCACATTGCATGCCACGCCGCCGCGATCGCCTGGATGCTCGGGCGGAAGGTGACGCTGGACCCCGTCAAGGAGGCCTTCGTCGGCGACGAGGAGGCCAACCGCATGCGCACCCGCGCCAAGCGCGCCCCGTGGCACGCGTGAGTCCGGAGAACGCCAACGCCCTTCTTGCCCCAAAGGCAATCTCATGAGAACACATCGATATGCGGCCGCTATCATCCTTTCGCTGCTTGGCGTCGCGGCGGCACCTGCCCGCATCGCGCCCCGGCGAGAATCCCTCGAGGACCAGTGAGACAGACGCTATGAACAAGGTGGTGGTTACCCTGGACGAAGCAGATTTGATTGAGCTTCAGGCCGTGATCATGGATGCGAACGAGGCAGCAGCCTTGGCGTTCCTGAAGATGCGGATCGCTCCGAAAATCCCCACGAAGGGAAACGCGCCGTGCGACTCCTCTCGACTCAATCCCTATCTGCCGAAGTCGGACACCGGCGGCGGCTGAGGTAAAACGGGGGGGGTTGAAAAAGTCGATAGCCGCGAACTGCGCGAACTACGCCAACGACAGAATTGGGGAAAAAGGCCCCAAAGCGGGAGAAGACAGAGAGCTTGTTCGCGTTGTTGGCGGGGTTCGCGGCCAAGAACGGGACGGAGCACTAATTAAGGTTGGCGGGCAGTTGGGAACATGGGGCGCAGCCGCGGCTGCACTCAGGCGTTTATGCACGCCCGCAGCTTGTCGAGGTATTGGGGGACTTGCTTGTAGGGGTCTTCCTTGGCCTCGTACTCGAGGGTGATGTAGCCGCTGTAGTTGGCGTTTCGCAGGATGGCGATGATTCGCTTGAAGTCGGCCGGCTCGGAGCCCTTGCCGGCGGGGCGCATGTGCACCTTGATCTGGGCATTTACCGCGTATGGCGCGATCTTGGCCAGGTCCGCGTAGGGGTCGGCACTGTGGAAGTTGCCCGAGTCGAACGTCACGCCGAACCAGGGGCTGGTCACGCCGCGGATGATCTTCATCATTCGTCCGATTTCACCGGCGAAGTCATGGTTCTCGACCCCGAGGATCACCCCTCGCTTGCCAGCGTACTCGCAGGCGGTCTGGAGGTTGGCTATGCAGTGTTTCAGCGCGGTGGCCTCGTCCGTGCCGCGCTGCGGCCCGCCGGCAAACACGCGAATGACGGGCGCCCCGAGATCGGCGTAGTGGTCAATCCACTTGCGGACGTGAGCGTGCTGGGCGTCGAGCGCCTTGCCGGGCGGGAGTGTGAATTTGTTGGCGATGGCCCCGCCGGAGATGTCCACGCCGGCCAGGTGCGCGCGACGCTTCAGGCCTGCCAGGTACTCGCGCGTTACCGTCTTGGGGAACCAGTACGAGGTAAGCTCCGTCCCGTCCAGGCGAAGCTTGGCGCAGTAGTCGATAAAGCCGCCCATGTCCATCGCGCCTGGACTGCCCGCCTTGGCGGCGAGGTAGCGTTTCATCGAGTAGGCGGCCAGGCTGAGCTTCATCAACCCCTTGCCCGGCCTCTTGAGCGGTTCAATGCCCCGTAGGGGGCGCGTGACCGAAGCGACGGCAACGCCGGCCGACGCGGTCAGGAACGATCGGCGGGTGAGTTTGTGCATGAGACGTCTCCTGTCAGCGGCCGGCCGCCGACGGCGCGGCCATAGTATGCGATTCCTGTGTCGCTGCGACGGACATCATGCTACATGCTTACCGCAAAGCTTCGCAAGCAGTTCAGCGCCGGCTGCCGGCAAAAAGGGGACGGAGGGGCTGTTGAAAAAGTCGATAGCCGCGAACCACGCGAACTGCGCGAACAGGAAAACTATGGAAGAAGCCAATAAGAGAGTGAAAAACGTGGCAAAAAGGGGACGGGGCACTAATTGGGTTTTCCAGCACCTTGACCGGAAGGGGCTTGCGGGTGAGAATCCTCTGAAACCCGCGGCGCTACGTGCGGCGCCTTTGCCGGCCATCAATTGTTGGCTCTCACCAGATGGACAGAAACAGAGAACTCGCGATTGACCGTGCAGTCTCGGATCTGCGATCGAGAACGCCTTTGTCCCAGATAAGGCGGGGCTTGGCCGAGGACATGTTCGCGCCTGACCAGATCAGAGAGATCATGGGCGAGGCTATTGAACGAGCGAAGGTGGCCAGACAGGAAGACGAACGCGCTCAGCGGCGCCAGAACCTTCTTATCGGGTTGCCGATCGTGGCGTTCGGTGTGGGCTTCAGCATCTGGGCGTGGGGACAGGGAGGTATCTTGCTCATTCCTGTGGGTCTGATCGGATACGGAATTGCCGAGTGCGTCGGTGCAAGGAACGGGCTGTTGAAGTTTTTTTTGGGAGCGCCCACAGACAGTACAAGCGATTTCAGCCGCCGCCGGCGCCGCTGAACGTCAATGTTCGCGGAATCAATGACAAAGGACTGTAGGATGGTAGACAGGAAGTATTGTTGTGCGGCGAGCTTGGCTCTGATACTGGCGGTGTTCGCCGGCACCGCCGCGTGCGAGGAGGCCCAGCCGAAAGCGGGCCGCTACGTCCAGGGCGTCCGCCTTTTCGCAAACACCGTTCTTTCACGCGGGCGCGATAGCTTCGGCAAGACAAAGACACCGCTGTTCGTTGACGGCCTGCATTGCGAGACGCTCCAGCCGGCCATATGGAAGGGGCCAGGCAGCGAGGATTGGATCCTCTCGAACTTCGCCAGCCAGCAGCCGCTTCTGAGGCTCCTTGACGGCCTGACCGCGATGACGGAAGACAAGCGATACCGCAATGCCGCCCAGGAGGCCGCGCGATATGCGCTTCAGCACCTCCGCTGCGAGAACGGGCTGCTGTACTGGGGAGGGCACACCGCCTGGGACCTGAAGGAGGACCGGCCGGTCGGCCAGTACCGCCCCCTCGTTCACGAGGTGAAGGCCCATCAGCCGTATTACAGACTCATGTGGAAGGTGGACGCCAAGGCCACCCGCAAGCTCATGGAGACGGTGTGGGCGGGGCACATCCTGGACTGGTCGCGGCTTGATTACAACCGCCACGCGGGCATGGGCAAGCCCATCAAGCCGCAGTGGGATCACGAGTTCCTCGAGGACATCGAGGTGCCCTTCCCGGCCAAGGGCGGGAACCTGTCCTTCGTCAACGTCACGCCGCCGCTGCTGCACGCGGGCACGATTTTGGCCGTGCTCGGCAAGGACGACAAGGCCCTGACCTGGACTCGCCGCCTGATCTACAGGTGGCAGCAGGGGCGCCACCCCAAGACGGGTCTCTGCGGTGGGCAGGTGAGCTATCGCAAGGACGACCGGGCCAAGAGGGCACTGGGCCACGTCCATCCCAACATCAACGAGGCGAAGATTGTGGCCTCGTATCATCAGTTTTCGCGCTACCATCATCTGCCGCTTGCGCAGATGCAGGCCGGGGTGAGCATGATTACCGCGGGCGGCAGGCCTGCCAAGGTCGGACAGGAATTCATCAAGTGGGCGTCGGAGGACCTGAAGACGTACGCCCGCCAGTGTTACGATTCCAAGAGCGGTTTGTTTGTCGCCAGGATGACCGACGGCACGGCCATCGACTGGCGGAAGTCCACAAAGGGCTACTACGTGCCGGAGTCCTTCAAGCCCCGCAAGCCGGACGGTTGGCTGTTCTGGGGCTACGCCATGGCGTACCGAATGACCGGCGACGCCGCGCACTGGCGGACATTGCGCGAGCTTGGTGTGCGGCTGGGCCTGGGCGATCTTGGCCAGGCCGGCGGGGCGAAGCGCGATCTGAACTTCAAGACGGCCGTGACGGACTGGAAGCTGATCTACGGCCTCCTGGAGATACACGGGTCGATCAAAGATGATAGAGCCATGCTGCGCCTCGCGCGCCGGATAGCCGACAACATCCTGGCGACGCAGAGCAAGACGGGACTTTTTCCGCGCAGCGGGCGCAAATACGCACGCACGGGCGACGAAGCGCCGCTGGCCATACTGCACCTTGCAGCCGCCATTGAAGGCAAGACGTCATCTCTTCCCCAGCCAATTCTGGACTCGCGTTTCTTTCACTGCGTGTATCACGGCAAGCTCGAGGAGCATCAGAAAAAGCGTGCGGACTCGCGGACGTACGATTCCAATGTGTTCTACGGGTGGGATTGACAGGCCGGGAGCCGAACAAGGGCATCGAGCGGAGCGACACGCCCGCTGATGGGTGATAGTCGGGGTTGATAAAGAAATGACAACGGACCACGTATCGAGCGTCGGCGGGGCAAGGATCGGGTGGATGAATGGTACGTGGCCGTGTGCCACACTGACAGCGCGACAGGACCAACTTATTCTCAACGCATCCCTGCTTGGCAAGTATAGCTTCAGTCCGGAGCAGGTTGTGGCAATTGAAAAGTACACGGTCATACCCATCCTTGGGTGGGGCATTAGAATTCAGCACAACGTTGCTACCTATCCTAGGAAGATTGTGTTCTGGTGTTTTGGCAGACCGGAATCGCTCATTAGGAGGATTCAGGAAACCGGGTTTGTTGCCAGGGCAGACCCCGATTCCGTGCCCACCGGTCGTGGGATGCCGGTTCGCTGGCAAGCGCTCGTAGCCATAATTGCCCTCTGGAACGCCCTACTCCTGTTGGACATGCGCCAATCGGGCGGTTCGCCCGGGAAACCGGGAACGTTCACTCTTGTGGCTCTCCTATTGCTGTTCCTCGGGTCGGTCGGGATATGGCGGTCGGCCCTTTTGCAGCGCGCTATCCTGAAGCCGGGGCGCAGCTGCGGGGAGATCAAGGCCTGGCTCTATCTGCTTGCTCTGTTGTCGGCGATGTGCGTGGTGCTGCTCTCGCTGCAACTGGCGGGCCGCGGTTGACGTATGATATTGGGGAGAAACCCAACGGGACGCGGCAGTCGCGCGGGGATTGCCGCCCGCTGGGATTTCCGGGCGCCGTTATGAACAGAAAGGATCAGCCATGAAGCGAAGGAAGAAGGTTCTGCTTGGTCTGCTGGGCGTTCTGGTGGCGCTGCTGGTTGTCTGGGTGGCCCTCAACCCGCCGGGGACGTTCGGCTTCTGCAGCTTCGCTTTCACCACGTACAACTGCATTCCATATCCCGCAGTGGACATCCAGGTCCGTGTGGATGGCGCATCGCGGCGTGTGGCCAAGACGCACGGTCTGGAGCTGCCGGCCGTGCAATGGCTGCTGGATTCTAAGCCGGATGTGCTCATCATTTCGATCGGCTGGCAGGGGGCGGTCAACGTGCCGCAGGCGATAAGGGAGATCAAGGGATGCACGGTAGAGGTCCTGACGACGGATGCGGCTATCGACCGTTTTGGCCAACTCAAGAAAGAGGGCAAGAAGGTTGCGATTCACGTTCACTCGACGTGTTGAGTGTGCCAAGAACGGGACGGGGCACTAATTAGGGTTGGCGGGGAGTTGGGATAGCAGGCCCGTTTACGGGCCTTTGCCCCGATGTATATCGGGGTTTGTTCACGCGGCCAAACGACGTTCTATTGTACATGAATTGGAGTTTTATCCGGGATAAGCGGTCGCTGCTTCCTCGATGTACTTCCCAGACCAGCCGAGGCGAACACGGCACCACCAGCGCGTGGGGATCGAGTGGATCGCTGCCCCCAAGGCCGCGATGATCACCCATCTCACGATCACGCCAACCGCCGCACTGCCCACTGCGATCAGGGCCATGGCGGAGAGCAGCGCGATCAGCGCCCCGTAGCCCCCTGTCGCCAACCACCAGGTGCGCCTCCTCGCTGTGCGCCACGTGATGCCTGCATAGATCACGGTGGGGAAAAGGAAGAGACAGACGACGACCGGAGCCACGGGATGCCCCCCCAGCTCGTCCACCGCGAAGGGGAAGAAAGTTGCCACGGCCACACCGACCCCCCAGAGCAACACCAGGATGTACCAGGCTGCCGTCCTCCCAAACCAGAGACCGGCCCCAAGGCTCATCGATATCACAAAGTTGATCGACGTGACCGTTATCCCGGCCGCGATCTCGGCTCGCTCGATCCCTTCACCCCACCACCACAGGTTGCCCAGGGCAAGCACGAGCAGGCCCGTGGCCTGGAGCGCCATGGCAGGAGGAAGCAACCACAGGAAAAGCGGCCCCGTGAGCGCACGACACCCAGGGCACCGTCGGCGCTGGGGCAAGAGGTCCTCGCCGCATCTGTTGCATCGCCGAAACGGCCTCGACGGTATCGCCGCCGGCACAGGCTCCGATGCAGCCGCTGCGTCTTCCCTGCTGTGCCCGTCGTTGGTCGCCGGCTGCACCGTCCCGTCTTGCGTTCGACCTGCTTCCTCACTCATCTTCGTGTCCTTTTCCCCGGGATTTTCCGGATGACCTCGGGTCCCCGACCGTCATGGGCCTGTTCGACGAGTATACTGCGTGTTTCGGACATGGAAAAGGTCTTTCCGCACGCTGACTAAAACGGGCGCGGTGCACTAATTAGGTTACGCAGTAAAAAGGGGACGAGTAAAAAGGGGAGAGTAAAAAGGGGACGGAGCACTAATTAGGTTACGAGGGAGTTGGGGAAAGGGGGCGTGCTTGGTCCCCTTAATTGCAGGACCTTGATGCCCGCCGTCAGGTTTGGCGTTCGGCCTATTTGCGGCCTTTGCGTTTCTTGCGCCCCTTTTTGGGCGGCTTGGCTTTGCCGTCGGGCATCGGGCCGGTGTACTTCCATTTGGTCCAGGGCGTGTCGCGGTGTGACTCGGTCATGATCGCGGCGATCTTCTTGACCACGTCGCCGTGCTTGGCGGCTACGTCGGTCTTCTCGCCGAGGTCTTCGCTCAGGTTGTACAGCTGCATCTTGCCCTTGGCCCGGACGGCCTTCCATTGGCCCATCCGCACGGCGCGGGCATTGCCGAACTCCCAGTAGAGGAACTCGTGCGGCTTCTGGTCGCGTCGGCCCAGCAGCGTCGCGGCCATGGAGATGCCGTCGGTGGGTTTGGGCACCTTCGCGCGGGCCAGCTCCGCGAACGTAGGCAGCATGTCCTGGAAGCCGGAGATGTGCTTGCTGGTCGTGCCCGGCTTGATCTTGCCGGGCCAGCGCGCCACGAACGGCGCCCGCAGGCCGCCCTCGTACACCGTGCCCTTCCTGCCCCGCAACGGGCCCGAGCCCTTGAAGTACTCCAGCAGCCCGCCGCCGGCCGAGCCGTTGTCGCTGGTGAAAATCACCAGCGTGTTGTCTTCCACGCCCAGGGTCTTCAGCAGCGCGATGATCTTGCCCACGTCGCCGTCCATCCGCGTGATCATCGCGGCGATGGCCTTCTTGACCGCCGGCCACGACTTGTCCCCGTACGGGCCAAGGTCCGGCACCTCGAACTTCGCGTGCGGGATGGTGTAGGCCAGATACAGGAAGAACGGTTTCTTGGCCTTGTTCTGGTCGCGGATGAACTTCAGCGCCTCGGCCGTCAGCAGGTCGTGCGAGTACTGCTTCTCCTGCCCGCCGGCGTTGCCCGGGAGCATCACCTTCTTGTCGTTGCGCCAGAGGTGGGGCGGGTAGTAGGTGTGGGCCTGGCGCTGGCAGTTGTAGCCGAAGAACAGGTCGAAGCCCTGCTTGATCGGATCGCCGTCGGAGCCCGGGTAGCCCAAACCCCACTTGCCGATGCAGGCCGTGGCGTAGCCGGCCCGCTGAAGCACCTTGCCGATGGTCTGAGACTCCGCCGGAATCGGCACGTTGCCCTCAACCGGCAGCGACCGGTTGCCCCGGACGTAGCAGTGACCCGTGTGCAGGCCGGTGACCAGCACGCACCGCGACGGCGCGCACACGGCCGAGCCGGCGTAGTGATCGGTCAGCAGTATGCCCTCGGCCGCCATCTTGTCGATGTTCGGCGTGAGGATCTCCTTCTGCCCGAAGCATCCGAGATGCCCGTATCCGAGGTCGTCGGCGAGGATGTAGATGATGTTGGGCGTGGGCGGTTTGTCGCGGTCGGCGCGGGCGTGTTTTGCCTCAGCCGCCAGGAACGGCGCCCCTGCCGCCACGAGGGCTGTGCTCTTGAGGAAGTCGCGTCGTCTCATCGTCTGTCCTTCCCGGGCTGGTCCAAAAAAGGGGTCAGGAACCTTTTTCGGCGCAAAACTGCCGGCAAGCGCAGAAAACCCTGGAAAAAGCCCAGAAAAATGACAGTCACCCCTTCCGCGGCGCAAAAAAGGTTCCTGACCCCTTTTTTCCTTTTTTCCTTTTTTGCGCCATGGCCGGCAAAGGGGTGCTGCGCGGCCTTCATGCCCGATTGCTGCTCAATCGGCCGGGGGGTTTACTTTTCGGCCGGCTTTTCAGCCGGGCGGGCTGCTGGTCGGGGGCGCCGTTCCAGCTTGAACTCCTTGCCCTTCATCTCCTCGAAGGTCTTCTTCTGGTCGGCGGTGAGCACTTCGAGGGCCTTCTTTTCCGCGTCGGTGCGGAGCGTGCGATACTTCCCGTACGCCTCGGACCGCTTCTCACGGGTGGCGTCGCGCATCGAGCTGAACAGTTTGGTCCGCTCGGCCGCGTGTTCCGCGTTGATCTCGGTGAGCTTCTTCTTCTGCTCGTCGGTAAGTTTCAGCTTACCCGCGACGTACTTTTCGCTCAGGCTCTCCAACGCGGACCGCACCTGCATGCGAATCTGGTACAGGCGGATCATCTTCTCCCTGGAAACCGCGGCGCTGATCTGCTCGCGGGCCTTGCCGTCGAACTTCTTCCTCAGCTCGGTATACTTCGCGGTGCGCTTGGCCCGGTCCTCGATCTCCCGCAGGGGGGCATACTCCTTTCTCATCTCAGCCGTGAGCGTCTCGACAACCTTCTTGACCTTGCCGATCTGCTCCTCGTTGAGCTTCATCTCCTTCTGCACCTGCTCCAGGGACACCAGGCCGAGGAGACTGCTGCGGCTGCCCCTGCCCCTTCGGGACCTCTGGCCGGACGGCCGCTCCTGGGCCGAGGCCACAACGGCCACTGCCAACACCAGCGCGACGGAGGGGACGAACATTCTTCGGATTCGATTCATCTTAGGCTCCTTTCAGATAATACTTCTCCCGTAACCCTCGCCCGCGTCGATCGCGGGCTTCGGCGGTGATTCTACACTTACCTCCGGGCCTCGTGCAAGGCTGCTTTCCGTCCTCAATGCGCAGGCCGACGGGAACTTCGGCGAACTTCAGGTGGCGTTTCGGGCGGGCTATTATCCTTGGCCGCTGGCGCCTTGCGGGCGATAATCTCCGTTCGGCTGCCCGGCTCCGCGTTAGGGGTGAAACAATGAGAACGATCATCATGACCTGTCTTGCACTTGCCCTTTTCCCCTGCCGCGAAGTGCATGCGCAGAAGCGGCCTCGGGCGGACTCTGCAACGACGAAATCGGGTGAAGGCGGCAAGGCAAAGCCCGCCTGGGGCGAGGCGGTCGACGGCGTTCGGGTGGGGCTGTCGGCCGAGAAGAGGAAGTTTGACGCCGGCGACAGCGATCCGGTCAAGCTGGTTGTTCATCTCCGCAACGACGGCAAGAAGGAGGTGACTCTGTTCTCTGCCGGCCTTCCCCACGGATGGACCTGGGAATTCATCCTGGTGGGTGGAGGCAAGCCGTTCATACCCCGATGGGATGACGATGCAAACGGCGTGCGCGCCACTCGGCCGCACGTCACTTTGGCCCCTGGAACCACAAAGAGTATAAAGGCCGTATTTCGTCAGCGTTCGTTCATGAAGGGGAAGGGGCCTTACGGCTTCTGCTCCCTCGTGCCGGGCAAGTATCGCATAACGGCCTGGTACCAGAGCCCCAGGGGCCTCGGGGGTCTCGTCCAGGCCGCTAACGGCGACCGGCGCGGCGAGCGCACTACCGGCGCCGTGGAGATTGATATCGCCGGACGCGGAGACGCCTGGGACACGGTAGGGACGGCCGGCCCGGCGGCGCTGATCGACCTGCTGGCGGACAAGGACAAGCACCTCCGCGCGACCGCCACTGTGTTCCTGACCGAGAAGGGCAAGGGCGCGGTTCCGGCGTTGATCGAGGGATTGAAGGATTCGCACGCCGGCGTCCGCGCCGGGTGTGCGGTCGCCCTGAGCAGGCTGCGGGAGGACGCCAGGCCCGCGGTTGCGGCGCTGGCAAAGGCCCTGACCGATAGCGACCCGAACGTGCGAGGGGCAGCTGCGGTGGCCCTGGGCAGGATCGGGAAAGGCGCCAAAGCCGCGGTGCCCGCGCTTGTGCAGGCGGTGAAGGAAAGTAAAGCCGGCGCTTTATGGAACGTTCGCGTGGCCGCGGCGATAGCCTTGGGGCGGATCGGCGATGCCAGAGGCGACGTCGTCGCTGCCCTGGGCGCGCTGCTGAAAGACAAGGTGCTCCAGACGGACGCCGGCGGCTTTGCCAGCGTTGCCGAGGCGCTGGGCGGTCTGGGCCGCGAGGCCAAAGGCGTCGTTCCGATTCTGGGGGAACTGCTGGAAGACAAGAGCAATCGTCAGCGTTTCTACGTTCTTCGTGAGATTGGGATCCTCGGCCCGAGGGCCGGGGCCGCTGTCGGCGCAATGGCCCGTCTGGTGGAGGATGAGAAGGAGGACATAAACCTGCGAATTGAAGCCGCAGGCAAGCTTTCGCATATCGGCGCGGCGGCCAAAGACGCCATCCCCGCGCTCGAAAGAGTGCGCGACAAGTACCGCAGCGCGCCCAAGGATCAAGCGAGGGCCCGGGAGTTGGCTAATGTGGCCGGGGTGATGGCCGAACGAATCCGCAAGGCCGCGGCCAAGGCCAAATTGCCGGCCAAGTCCACGTAGCGCGCCGACGGGGCCTGCAATCCCCCGAGCGGGCTATTATCCTTGGCCGCTGGCGCCTTGCGGGCGACAACTACCCCTTAATCGTGCTATCCGCCGCCGTGTGATTTGACTTCTGCTCAACGGTCCCTATCATGTTCTGACAAGACTCTGATTTGGGCCTCGCAAGGCCGTGGGGGCGTCAAAGCTTCGGAGCGATTGGATATGAACCTTCCTTGCCGCGCTGATGGCGATCGATTGTTGCCTGCGGGTGAGCTGACCGCGATTCGTGATCGGCTGCGGGCCGTTGCGCCGAAGCACGATCTGGCCACCGTCATCGCATGCGCGTTCGACCATCGCACGCGGATGCTGCCGTTCATCGTGGCCGACATGCGAATGGTGCCCGCCGGCGTAAGATCCATCGGATCGGCTATGGTCGACTGTGGCTTCACCAAGACCCGCATCGTCCTCCAGCAGTGGAACAGGAACTTCCGCCCGTCGAAGATGCGCCTGGACGGGCGCGTGCCCGATCTGTTCATGATCTCCAGCATGCAGATTCACCACGACCAATGCATCGCCATGATCCGCGACGCGTGCAAGATCGACCCGCAAGAGCGCCCGCTCATAATCGTGGGCGGGCCGAAGACCATCTACGAGCCGTGGGACGTCTTCAGCGTGGACCCGGCCGACCCGTGGGCGGCGGATGTAGCCGTCACCGGCGAAGAATACGTCATGCTCAACCTGCTGGAGGTCGTTCTGGATGCGCGTGGCGAGGGCGAATCGATGCGATCCGCCTTTATCCGCGCGCGCGACAGCGGGGCACTGGACGAGATCCCCGGCCTGGTCTATGCAAAGGGCCGCGCGGAAGGCGTGGCCGAAGTCCTGATCGATACGGGCATCCAGCGCCTCAACGGGGACCTGGACGAACTGCCGCATCCCGCCCTCGGCTACGGGCTGCTCGAGCCGCCCAGCCGAAAAGCCACCCTCGCCAGCCGCCCCATCCCGCCCAACCGCGTCAACAAGCACAGCACCGTCGGCTCGCTCGTTCTGACGTTGGGCTGCCAGTTCAAATGCGACTACTGTCCGATCCCCGCCTACAACCAGCGTCAGTTCCGCTCCAAGAGCGGCCAGCGGATCAGCGAGGAGATAGAGCGCCTCTACCGCGAATATCACATCCGCTATTATTTCGGCGCGGACGACAACTTCTTCAACAACCGGGATGGCGCGCTGGATATCATCGAGACGCTCGCCCGCAAGGTCCAGGCCGGGTCGCGCCCGCACCGCAAGATCCGCTGGGGCACGGAGGCCACCGTTCACGACACCCTGCGGCTGAAGGAATATCTGCCGGTGGCCCGCAAGGCCGGCCTCTGGGCTCTGTGGCTCGGTATTGAGGACATGAGCGGCAGTTTGGTAAAGAAGGGGCAAGGCGGCGACAAGACGGCAGAAGCCTTCCGGCTCCTGCGGGAAAGCAGCATCTTCCCCGTGCCCATGATGATGCACCACGACGATCAGCCGCTGCTGACCGCCCGCAGCAGCCGCGGGCTGCTCAACCAGGTGCACCTGCTGCGAAAGGCCGGGGCCCTCAACCTCCAGGTCCTGATGCTCACGCCGTCGCCCGGCTCGAAACTCTACGTCGAGACGTACACTTCGGGCCTGGCCTACCAGAGCGTCGGCAGTGTGCGCGTCGAGCCGTACATTGTCGACGGGAACTATGTTGTCGCCTCCCGCGATCGCAAGCCGTGGCGCAAGCAGTTCAATCTCCTGGTGGCGTACCTGTACTTCTACAATGCGGTTCGGTTCCTCATAGCCCTGATCCTGCCCAAGAGCAAGCTTCTGCTGGCCACTGAAGATACGTCCAGCGGAGGGCCGGACACGGGCAAGGTCCGCCACAGCAGCCTGTCTCGGCGCATCCTGCGAAGGTTCCGCACGCATATGGGGGATGCGATTATACAGATCTACGGGATGTGGGGCGGCATGCACACGTTTCGGCGGACGTTCATCTGGATGTTGCGTCTGATGTTCTGCAAGATCACACGCCACACCCAGGTGCCGGCCAGCAAAATCCCGATGCGAAGCGCCACCGGCGGACCCGCGAGCCATGCCCTGCCCGGCACGCCAACTGCTGCGCGCGAGCAATCGACATGAACAAGACCCTGCTTGCCATAGGAGACATGAAGGACTGGGACTCGTACCTGAAGTTCCACAGGCGGAGGCGCCTGATGAAGAAGTACGGGTGCGGCTTTGTGGCCGCGGACTACGATGCCGTTCTGAACGGGGATCTTCCCGAAATCCCGTCAGAGACGGTCATCATCTTCCTGTTCTTCCCGTTCGTTTACTGGGACAAGCACATAGAGCCGAAGAAATATGCCGGCGTGTACGGAAACCGGCGCTTCCATGCGGAGTTCAAGAGGTTCTGGAAGATCGTTGCCGCCAAGCTCCGGCGGCGCTACGCGGACAAGCAAATCCACTTCGTGAATTGCCCCCAGAACATCCCCGCCGAACGGGACAAGAAGCTGACCAAGGAAATGCTGGCGGCGGCCCGCGTGCCGGCGCCGCGCTCGTACAGAGCAACCAGCGCTCGCACCATCCTGCGGCTCCTGAGCGAAGGCACCCGTCTGTTCATCAAGGTCAGATACGGCTCCATGGGCAAGGGCATCACGTACCTGGAAGAACGCCAGTGGTACACCAACTTCACTTTCAGGAGCGGCAAAATCCTCAACAGGCATTCCGACTACGGCTGGAAGTTCCGGAATGTCACGGGCAACAAAAAGTTCCTGACGCAGCTGTTGAAGCAGGACGTGATAATCGAAGAGGCCGTCCCGCGCTGGCTCATACGCGGGAAGCAGTTCGATCTGAGAGTGCTGATCTTCTTCGGCAAGATCCTGTACATGTTCCCGCGATCGAACGCGGCCGACAAGGTGACGACGAACGTCTCCCAGGGCGCAGAGTCCCAGACCATGTCCTTTCTCAGCGGAATAAGTAAGGATTTGATAAGGAAGGCGGAAAGGACGGCCGTGAGGGCCGCGCGGGCGCTGGGTCTGAATTTCACGGGGGTGGACATAATGCTCGATCCGCGCAGGCAGTTGCCGGTCGTTATCGAGCTGAACGGTTTTCCCGGGTTCCCCAAGGTCAGGAGATTCGACATGGCCGGATCTCTGATCGCGGAAATAGGCAGCAGAACATGGAAATAAGAAAAGCCACCCCAGACGACTACGAGCAGCTCAAGGAACTGAAGCTCAAGGCGAAGGCCAGTGAAAGAAGGTTCAACAAATCACTGAAGCCCATGCGGCAGAGCAGAAGAACGTATCTTGCTTACCTGGAAAGCGATCTGAAATCCAAGGACAGGGCGATCTTCATAGCGATTGAGCGGGGCAGGCCCGTGGGCATGATCGCGGGCAGGATTTACGAGACGCTGCCGGTCAAGGCCTATCGCAGGTACGGGCACGCGTCGAACCTGTTCGTCCAGCCGCGGCACAGAAAGAAAGGCATAGGGACGGCACTGTTCAGCGAATTACTGAAGTGGTTCGGGAGCAACAACATAAAGGATGTGCACCTGGGGGTCTATGCAAAGAACACGGCCGCTCGCGAGATATTCCGCAAGCTCAAGTTTCGTGAGTGTGTGATAGAAATGAGGAGACATCTGTAGGCGTGTACCGTCCTGAATAAACGAACCGCCCATCCCTGGTCATCAGTCCCGTGCTTAGTTCCTCGCCGTTGGCCACCTTCATCACGTGCGGCAGGATCATGCTGCTCAAATGAGTGGAGCTGTCGCCCGGTATCGCAGATGGCAGGTTGCCCACACAGAAGTGGGTGATGCCGTCGACCTCGTAAACCGGATTGTCCCACGTCGTGGGAGTGCACGTCTCGACGGCGCCGTTCTTGTCGCAGGAAATGTCGAGAATCAGGGCCGTCGGCTTCATCAGGGCCAGGGCGCTTCGCGTGACAATGTGCGGCTCGTCCGGATACCAGTCAACGGCATTGACCAGGATATCGACGTCGCGGAGGTAGTCTTCTATGTTTGGCGTCTCGGCCCGCCACAGGACATTCGGGCGAATGTCCGTCTGTTTCAATAGATCCTGCACGCCGCCGGAGACGCGCCCGCGCCCCATGATGACCACGTTGACATGATTGACCGGCCCGAGCCTGCCCACCTCGGAATAGATCTTTGCCCTGGAGCCGTACTCCGCTGCGGAGACCAGGCTCCTGAAGACGTTGCGCCCCGTCGCCTCGCCGATCATTCCGCCCACGATCCGAAGCCCCTCGACAATTCCCACGATCCCCGCCTCGAAGCCGAGGTTGATGAGCCTCTCACCGCTGTCATCTCGGATTTCCTCATAGGCGTAGCTCAGAATGTTTCTGGCCAGGAGTTTGCTGAGCAAGCCCGCATTCTGCCCCTTTTCGACGTGGAGATACGCCATTACGGTGATGTCTTCCCTGAGCAGTTCCGACGCCGGCCCCTTCACCGCAACGATAAGATCACAATTATGAAGCGTATCGGATATCTTCGCGCCGGCCTGCTCGTACGCGCCGGCGGGGAAACCGGCGGCCGTGCCCGCGTGTGCCTGGACGTGGACCCCGTGGCCGGCCTTGACCAGCGCCGCAACGTCCCGCGGAACGATGCTTACCCGCGATTCGTGACGCCGTATCTCTTTCGGTATCCCTATTTCCATGATAAGTCGACGATCTTTGCGGCGACGCGGCGGTCTCGGCATACACGGGGCCGAATATGCAGCCGCCTATATTCATCGCCCCCCCCGGTTGAAACAACTCCCCCAGAAACTGGGTGGCTAAATTCTACCCAATGCCTTCGCCGAGGGCAATTGCTTTCTTTTTTTTTTGGCCTGAGGCGGCGCGGGAGTAAGATGAGGCGAACAGGGCGCTTAGGGACCGAGCCGCCGGGCAGATTTCCTAATGCCTTGACCGGGACCGGCCTGTGGGGGATGATTTCCAAAAGCCGCGGGGTTATGTGCGGCGCGTTTGACGGCTAATACTTGTTACGCGTTGGGACACGTATCCATGGTTTCCAAGAGCAGGCGACGCTTTGTTATCATCTATCTCATTCTAGGGGTGCTCCCATTGTGCTGCCTCGTAGCTGCCCCGGGTCTGTACAGCGGATCGTTCAAGGGCAGTATCACACTGGGTGGCGACGACGGCTACCTATACCTGCACCTGAGCACCAACGAGACATCCCCACAATGGTACTGGGCGCGCCCGCGCAATCACCGATACGAACATCTCACTTTGAAAATCATCGCAGGCACCCATAGCCGGGCGACCGTCAACTTGCAGGCGGGTACCTGGCAGGCAGGCTCGGAGAAGGGGACCGTGGACATCGACGGTCTCGCGCGCCTTTTGGCACCCCGCGATGCGGCCATGGTTTCAGACCAGTACCGCGGTCAGGTCGAGGCCGTCCTGGCGATCCTCCATGCGCTGCGGGATGGCACCGCCCCAGCGGTAATGCATCACGGCCACGAAGTAGAATCCCCTTTTCGTGCGTTCTACCAGCATGGCACTCCCGGGGTCAGCTACGGTTTTTTCGGGATCTATCTTTGGCTGGGTCTTTGGCCTCTTTTCCTTCTCGTCGCGAGATTTCAGGTTCGGATGGGGCGGGTCGGCCCCCTAGGGGCGTATCTGCTTACTCTTGCCATCATGGCAGCACTCGACGGCGCTTTACTTGGCGTCGCCGCGATCTTCTCGCCTGGACCTGTTTCGGAACTCGTGGAGTTCTTGCTTGGGCTGATAAACGCCCCTGCGATGATTGTTCTTGAACCGATGATGGGGGGCTGGATTCTCTTCGTGCTCGGGGCACTGGGCTGGGCCACCTTTGTCTCCATGGCTATAGTAATGAAGAAGGACGCGTGACAACGGCATCAAGACGGGGGGGCAACACTGATCGCAATGACGAGACGTCGAAAGCTCGTTCTGCTGTTCTGGCTGCTTGGTCTGGTGAGTGTGCTTGCGGCAACAGTTTACTTCGGCGTGCTGGTGGCGCTGCCGTCGGCAATTGTGTGTGCACCGAATCAGGACAAGACGCTGCAGGATCTGGGCGACCCGGACGCGGCCGAGCTGCGCGCCAATGGCGTTAGCGAGCATTTTCGCGTTGCGGTCGGCCCGCCGGCTGCGAGCCTGTCGTGCTATCTCCTTGAGCCCGAGGCCGAAGCACGCGGCACGATACTGGTCTTTCATGGAATCCGTGACAGCAAGGAATTGCAGTTGGGCGTCGGGAAGCATCTCCGCTCGCTGGGCTATCGTGCGGTCCTGGCCGATGGGAGGGGACACGGGCGCTCGAGCGGGAAGTACCTGACCTACGGCGTGGTCGAGTCGTGCGACGCCGTGCAGATCCTGGACTGGCTCAAGGATCGCGGGAAGCTGACCGAGCCGATCGGCGCGGTCGGGTTCTCCTACGGAGGCGCCGTAGCGATTCAGACCGCGGCACGCGACGCTCGCATCAAGGCGGTCGTCAGTGTCTCAACCTTTTCTTCTCTCGAGGCTGCCGTCGACAGCTATGTGACGCACTACGTCCCGGTCATTGGTTCGCTCTATACGGCCGGACAGCTAAAGGATGCTGTGGCCGAGGCTGGCCAGATGGCGTCCTTCGACCCGTCGGATGCCGACACCGCCGCCGCTGCGCGCCGGACCGGCGCGGCTATCCTCCTGCTGCACGGTGACCGGGACAGGAAGGTGCCACCCCATCACGCCGAGGCCATCCGGCGGGCCGGCGGTGACCGGGTGAAGCTCATCCTGGTTCCAGGCGAGGGCCATGATTCGATGATGGCCGATCGCACCGGCATCATGCGTGCCCAGATGGCCGAATGGCTTGCCCGCTGGCTGCAGGCACCCAGCCCTGTGCCCAACCGCGGCATGTAGGGGCCACCGGCCTCTTGACTGCAGGCGAGTTGGGGGCGATGATTCACGGGAGCCGGGATGTGGCGTCCGGGGCTTCGGCCGCCCAACGCGTGGTCTACATTTGAAGGAGGATGATGAAAGCAGAACACAGAGAGCAGATCGACAAGATCATGGCGAAAATGATCTGCCGGAAGCACTTCAGGTGCGTCGAGTCAGGATTTGAGCATCTGTGCAAAGCCAGAGACTTTGGAGGGAACAATTTTCTCGATTGCCTCGACCCCGATCCTTCACAATGCCCCTTTGCCTTGCGATTTGACGACCAGCACCTGTGTGAGTGTCCCTTGCGGGTGTATCTGGCCAAGAAGTTGGGCAAGTGAACGAGCGCTTGCCGCCTGCACACGGTAGCCATATGACCAGGCAGCAACAGTATGACCGGTTGTTTGAGAGACTGGACCGCCTCTTTGAGGCCGAGCTTGATCAAGTGGCGATGATGGCCACGATTGCAGCCGAGCTGTACCAGACGTTCGAGCGGTTCAGTTGGGTGGGCTTCTACAGGAATACGGGCGGGCGGGTTCTGAAGATCGGCCCCTATCAGGGCGGGCACGGCTGCCTGACCATACCGTTCTCAAAAGGTGTTTGCGGCAAGTGTGCCCGTGAAATGGCGGTGCAGAATGTCCCTGATGTCTCGAAGGCGCCGCACCACATAGCCTGTTCGGCGAGTACGAAGTCCGAGCTCGTGGTGCCGATACCGGCGGGCAAGGATCAGCTGCTGGCCGTGCTCGACATCGACTCGGACGCACCGGCGGCGTTTGACGAAATCGATGAGACCAATCTGCAGCGGCTCGAGAAGTACTTCCAGACCGGCGGCCCGGGCGATACCATTGGCCCCACGCGACAGCAGTCAGAGGCCTGAAAATGCCCAAGGTATCCGTGATAATCCCCGCTGCGGGGGCCGGCAAACGCTTCGGCGGAAAGGTGAGCAAGATCTTCCTTCCCCTCGCCGGGCGGGCTATGTTCATCCGCACACTGGAACTGTTCGCCGCCCGCGACGACGTGTGCCAGATCCTGATGGCAGCCGCCGCGGGGGATGTCGACGAGATCAACCGCGGGTTCGCGGCCGATCTCGAGGCGATGGCCGTGGAAATAGTCCGCGGCGGGGCCGTGCGCAGCCAGTCCGTGCGAAACGCCCTGGCCCGCCTCAGCGATGATGCCGATCTGGTCTGCGTTCACGACGCGGTCCGCCCGTGCGTCGCCCAGGCGTGGATAGACGCGGTCTTTGCGGAGGCTGCCGCGTCGGGGGCGGCCATCCTCGCCTGCCCCGTCCACGGCACGCTGAAGGAAGTCGCCGACGACAACCTCATCGAGCAAACCGTCGACCGCGGCGGACTCTGGGAGGCCCAGACCCCGCAGGTCTTCCGCAGAGATATCATCCAGGCCGCCTACGTCGCGCAGGACGCCGCAACCGACGACGCCCACCTCGTCCAGGCTGCCGGATACCCCGTTAAGGTCGTCCCCGGCGACCCGCGGAACATCAAGGTAACCACCCCGCAGGACCTCGCGGCGGCCGAGGCGGCCTTGGGCTCCATCGACCGGTGAGGTTTTCTGACCGGTGATTTGCCTGGGGGGCGTTTGTGTCGTAAGGTCACCATGGAAGGCTTGCCCCCAGACGCAAGGAATGTTGTCCTTGTTCCTCTGGATGGCTGGACGTTCCATCGGCCTTGGCCGGATCGGATTGCTTCGCAATACGTTTCACGGCCAGGGCCGAGGTTTTATGGGGGTTGTCCTTGTGCGCACGAGCGCCTGCCCGTGCGAATTACCCTTGAAAAGCGCCGCCGGATTGGTATTGTCTGGTCGCCGGGGAGGTATGGCGGAGACAGGGAATGATTGTCGGCCTGGTTTCGGACAGCCACGGAAAGAGCAAACGCCTTAAGGCGGCGATAGAAATTTTCGCCAGGCATAACGTTGATGCGGTGGTGCACTGCGGCGACATTGCCTCAGCCGGCGACGTGGAGATCCTTGCCTCGATCGGCTGCGCCACCTATCTGGTGCTGGGCAACATGGACCGGCGCATCGAGGGCCTGATCGAAGCGGCCGAACGCTGGTCGGTGCACTTCCACCCCGAGGCCGTCGAGGTCCCGCTGGGAGAGGGCGAATTCCTTGTCGCCACCCACGGCTCGGATTCGCCGATGATGCAAGACCTGATAGGCGACCCGCAATTCCCGTACGTCTGCCACGGCCACAGCCACGCGACGCGCGACGAGAGAATCGGCATCACGCGCGTGATCAATCCCGGCGCCCTGCACCACATCCATCCCCGGACGGTTGCCATCCTCGATACCGAAAGCGATAAGGTCGAGTTCATCGAGGTCGAAGACTGAGCGGCTTAGAGGTGACCGGTTAGAGGGCGTCGTTTAACCGTCGCCGGCACGGCGACGGGCAAGCGCGCCAGGCCTATTCGAGCGTGTACCCCACCAGCGTTTGGTTGATTGTTGGTGCGGTTGCGGGGAAGCGGAGCGTGCGGCCGGCCGCCGTGGCCTCGACGTAGTACTCCACGTCGCTCTTGGCGCCGCGGGGCGGGAAGGCAACCGTGTAAACGCCGCGGGCAACGTGCCGTAAGGGAACCCTGTTGAACTTGCCGGCGCCCATCTCGCGCCAATACAAGGCGGCCTGACGCGGGCGCTCGGCTGAGAGGACGATCACCTTCAGCGTCAGTACCTCCCCGCGGGCGATGCTGGTGCGGACGGTCGGGACGATGATGCGCGGCTGGCCGCTGTAGGTCTTGGACGGCTTGGCGTCGGCGGGCAGCGGCTCGCCCAGGACCTTGCTCAGCGCCGCCGCCGGCTTGGCCACCACGACGGGCCAGTACTGGGCGTGGTTCTCCAGGTTCACGACCGACGCCAATCCGCCGTTCGTGCTCACGGTGGCCAGCAGATACCCGTACGTCTCGCCGTAGCGCGCCAGCACGTTCTTGTAGGCGGGCAGGGCCAGATCGCGGGCCAGGGCCTTGCGCTTGGCGGCGTCGCGCTCGGCGGAAACCTTCTTCATGGTCGCGCCGAACCGCCCCAGCGCGCAGCGGACCCGATGCAGCCCGCGGTGGTAGCGCAACGTGTTCAGCCAGTAGTCGAACCGCTCGAGGTTGCCCGCACCCTTCACGCGCGGGCGCAGGGCGGTGAGCTCATCGACGAAGGCGTACGCCGGCGCGATCTGCTGCCACGCCCTGCCATCGGGCGGCAGGCTGCCTGACGGGCATCCACCGCCGACGCTCTGCGGCACGCGACCGTCTATCTTGACAAAGATCGCCGCGGCGTCTTTGGCCACTTCCGCGCCGAACAGCGTATGTGCCCAGTCGGCGTAGAAGTCGTCGGTCGGCAGGCCGCGCGATTGGCCCCGGCGGGCAGGCGCCGCCGGTGCGTCCGCCTTATAGTCCTTGTACGCCGGGCCGCCGCAGTTGATCTTCTTCGCGAAGCCCTTGCCCTCGACCGCCACGCCCGAGATGCACGGCATCGAGACGCGGGCGACGACGTCGATTCTCAGCCAGCCGTCGGCCACCTTCACGTCGAGGAAGGTAAGGTCCAGCGCCGCGAACTTGCCGACCCGCGCGAAGATGTCCAACTTCGTGGCGACCGTCTTGCCCTGGAGCTTGAAGTCGCCGACCCGCTTGCCGGCTGCGTCGAAGTGCGGCTCGCAGAACTTCAGCGTCACGCGGTACGTGCCGTTGGGCACCTTGAGCCGGTAGCCGCGCATGTCGTAGCGGCAGGACTGGTAGAGCGGGTCGTCGTCGGTCTTTGCGATCGCCTGCCCGGGATAGTTGGCGGTCTTCCCGCCGAGGGGGCCTTCGGCTTTGGGTGCGGCGGGCGGCTTGGGCGCTGCGGCCTTGCCGGCGTCGGGGTTCCAGGGCTTCTGGTCCCATCCCGCCTGTGCCAGCACGGCGATGTTGGGTGCGAGAATTCGGGTCCGCCACTGCAGGCCCATCAGTCCGGTGCAGCCGTATGCGAGGGCGTCGGCGGCGTCTTTTCGCGTGCGGCCTGCCCAGAGCTGCACCCCCGCCAAGCCGTTCCTGCCGTCACCCTCCATCCAGGGAATCGCCCACTTTCCGCGCCCCGTGACCCTCGCGAATGCCGGGTCTACCGGCGTGTGCCCGATGGTCCGGCTTATCGCGCTGACGGAGATCTCCTTGGGCAGGAGCTTGTCGAACCCGGCCCGATCGTCCTTCGGCCCGAGCACCCATCCGCTGGTGGCCAGCTTGAACGGCGCGCCAACCTTCTTCAGCGCCGCCAGGGCGATCTTGATGTCGCCCATCGTGGCGGTCATCTGCTTGCCCGTGTTGCCCCGCCACGTCCAGCCCTCCGGCGTCCAGATCCAGTAGTAGTCCAGCGGGTGCGTCTTCATGATCCGCCGGAAGATGCCCTCGTACACTTCCTGCACCACCGCGGGATCGGCGGGATTCCTGCCCTTTGCCGCCAGGCGGTCCCGCAGCGCCTTGGGCATGATCATCGGCGCCTCGGTGCCGACGCACGTCTTGACGCCGACCAGCCGCGCGAACGTGAACGCCTTGCGGAACTGCTCCCCCGTGCGGTTGAACAGCTCGTTGCACCCCTTGGGGGTCGACGGCGTGGGGCACAGGTCCGCCATTACGTCCGGGCCCCAGTCGTCCCGGGCGAACAGCACCGACCCGCCGAAGCTGTACGCCGACGTCTTCTTCGGCAGGATCGGCCCCCAGCGCCCCCGCCAGAGCGTGTTGAAGTACCGCGACGGGTAGCTTACCTTCACGCGGCCGCGATCGTCGAACTCGTCGGCCAGACCCAGCCAGACCGTGGGCTCGGCGTATGGGTGGCCCTCCGGGTAGCAGTGCATGCCGATGAAGTTCATCCGCATCTTCGCGAGCTGGCCGATGTGGACCTTGTAGTCGTCGGCGCTCCACTGGTCGAAGCCGAACGGGTGCGACCCCCATGGATTGACGCCGCGCAGCTCGAACAGCGGGCGGCCCGCCTCGTCCAGATCGGGCAGTTTCCAGGCGGCCTGCTTGTCGGGGATTACGTCGCCGTGCATGAAGAACCGCACGCCGAGGCGCTCGGCCAGGCGGTATGCGCCATACAGCGCGCCGACGTCGTCCCCGCCGACCACCAGGAGGATGCGCCGGCCGCCTGCGGAAATCGTCTTCAGCACGTACTGCTGCGGGCCGAGAGTCTCGATGGCCTTCTTCAGCGCGGCCTCGGTTGCCAGCTTCGCGACGATGGGGCGGTCCTTGCGCGCAACCACGATGATGTCGCCGCCGCCGGCAAGCTCTCGGGCGACCGGCAGCAGCTTGCCCGTGCGCAGGTAGACGTAGCGTCGGATTTCGCGCCCGGCCAGCACCTCCCCCGCGCCCGCATCGGGCGAACAGACCACAGCCGCCGGTGCGGCGGCATGAGACGGCGACCCGCGCCCCAGCGTCAGGCACAGCATCACAGCTACGGGCACAGCGACTGAGATTCGGTTCATGACTTGGGCTTCCTTGTCTTGCGGACGTGCGTCTGCACGCTCGGAGCCGAAGTGTACCGGCCCCCGCGCCGCCCCACAAGCCCGCGCGCGGTGCGGCTATCGCCCCTGGTCGCCGGAGTCCAGATGTGAGTCGGGCCGCATCAGCTTGGCATCATAAAGCTGATTGTAGGCCCCGACGTTCAAGAGGCAGTACTTGAACAGCAGGATTCCGCTCAACTGAAGCAGTGCCGCCACGGCCACTATCGCTGCCGGGCCCGAGCCGAACAATGCCACCAGCATCAGCAGCAGCGGCAGGACCAGCCCGCACGTGACCAGGCCCAGAAGGAACGTCGTGCGGTACTTCCCGTGAAGCAGCAGGTCAACGGATACCTTGCCCGACGGGCCGGCCTTGTTCCCGGCGTAGAGGTGTGCAGTTATCAAGGCCGCCGCAATCAATATGAGGAAGGGATCCCAGGAAAGCAGCACTTCGACGCCCGGCGCCGAGACGCCCGGTACGCGGGCCAGGATCAGCGCGAGCGCTATTCCACCGCCCAGCGCCTGGGTTACGAACAGAGGTGTCAGGATTATCGAATGCCAAAAGGGGATGGCCCGAATGACAGAGAACAGAAAGCCCGGATACAGAGCCAGCAGCAGCGCCGCAACGGACGCCGCCACCATAATGGCGTTCTGCGTGGGCGAGCCGGCGCGGAGGGGACCGACGGGCGATCCCCAGACCTCCGGGAGTATCGAAAGGAACGCCAGCGCCAGGAACAGTCCGGCGAAGATCGAGCCCCTGCTGATCCAGGAATGCCACGGCCTGAGGATCGAGCGCCATGACCGTTCCATCCGGCCGAGGAACAGCGCGTGAGGCACGGCATAGCCTGCCAGCACGATCAGGAAAGCCGCCAGCATACCGAGGCTGAACCCGCATAGGCTGGAGACGATGTACAGGCCCGGCCCGACGGCCCCGGCGAAGAAGGCGATCTCGAGAAGCAGGTACTGCTTGGGCTGCTCGCCTTTGCCGGTCCATTCCCTCTGGAACGTGACGGCGTCCTGCGGCAGATAGAGCAGTGAATCTATTTTCACCTGCTTCATCTAGTTACCTTCGCGGCAAGTAGTACACGGACGGGTCGGTTTCCATCTCGGGCAGGAGCTGGATGCCGTCGCGGTCCCGGATCAACCGCGAGACCTCGCTGTCGGGGTCGTCCAGATCGCCGAAAGTCAATGCCGAGGAGATACACGAGGACACGCAGAACGGCGTGGCGTCCAGGTCCTGGCCGGGGGTCAGGTTGTTCTTCAGCCCCTCGTCGATCCGCGATGCGCAGAAATCGCACTTGTCGACCACGCCGACCGTGTGCTCCTTGTATCGCTGCTGCTCCCACTTCGACGGCTGCGGGTGGTACGACCGTTCGACGCCGTGGAAGGCCCGCGCGTTGTAGGGGCACGCCATCAGGCAGTACCTGCACCCGATGCACTTGTCCTGGTCGGCGGTGACAATCCCGTCCGCCCGCTGCTTGGTCGCTCCCGAGGGGCAGACCTCGACGCACGCGGGTTCCTTGCAGTTCATGCACCGTCTGGGGATGTATATGCGTTTCACGTCGGGGTATCTGCCGGTCTCCTTCTCGACGATGGTAACTCTCTGCATCATCGGCCCCAGCGCGTTCTCGACCTTGCACGCAACCATGCACGTCTGGCAGCCGGTGCACTTTTCCAAATCTATCACCATCGCCCAGCGGGTCAACTCAGGACTCCCTCGCGATCTTGACCTTCACCACGTCGGCCGCGCTGCCGCCGGAGTCCAGGAGGGACATTCCCGGCCTGGCCAGGGAGTTCAGGTTGGGTATGCCCAGATCTCGGGCGAACGGGGTTTTCCAATGACCGAACTGGCCCGTGAAGACCACCGTGTCCGGGCGAACGCCCTCCCGCAGGATCGCCCTGGCCCGGACCTTGGCGTCCACCGATTCGATCGTGATGATGTCGTTTTCCCTTATGCCCATCCGTTCTGCGGCGGTCCTGTTCATCAGGGCGCCCTTGAAGCCCGGCACGTTCTTCGCCGCTTCGGCCATCAGCGGAATGGCCGCGTTGCTGCCCCACGCGTATTGCATGCTCCGCGTATTGACCAGCCAGAATTTGTAATCGTTCGGGTCGCCGCCGGCTTCCCTGCAGGCGTCCTCCCAGACAACGGAGAAATCCTGGCACTTCGGCAGCGCCTCGTACTCGGTAAGCTGGTGGTCCCACCAGTGTATGTCGTTCTCGTGGAGCCTGTTGGCCAGCTCCTCGCCCACGCGCTGGATGTTCTCCTGGTACGGCAGCTCGTATCTGAGCCCCCAGTGGACCATCGCCGGATGCAGGAAATGCCTGATCAGCGGATAGTCGACGGCGTAGTATCCGTTCTGCTTGAACCACTCCAGTCCGTGCTCGTCCTTGCCTTGCGAAAGGGCCATCGTAGCCGCTTTGCACAAGCGGTCCCAGATGTCCTCCTTGGTGTACCGCTTGGACGGGTCCAGCGTGTAGTCCCAGCCCCTGCCCTTGAGCCTGAGCCCGAGAATCAGCCCCGCGTTGATCGCGTCGTAGTAGCCCTCGAGAAGGCCCGCCCTGGCCGCCAGCTCCGTCGAGAAGTCGGTCAGGTCTATCGAGTTGACGACGGGCTCAACCGCCGGCTGCCTGAGCGCGAACCCGTAGGCGGACCAGAACGCCTCGGAATGCCCGGCCGGCCCGATCCGAAACAGCTGCAGCCCCTCCAGGTCGGTGTGGTCGGGCAGTATCATGTCGGCGAAGTGGTTGGACTCGTCGAGTGTGTACCCGATGCACACGAAGAAGGGCATCTGGGCCATCTTCTCGTGCACGAGCTGCGAGAAGTACATCGATATCGCCGGGTTCGCGCGATACAGCAGAAGGAAGTCCGGGAACGTCGTGCGTGGTACGTCGCCCCAATCCTCGCCCATGGTCTGCCACGCCAACGACGCTGCCGACAGGAAAGGCGACCAGCCCGTGTTCAGCACGAGGGGCAGCAGCTCGGTGTACCGCGTCCTGGTCTTGGGGCCGGCGGGCCAGTTCTTCTTGTCGGTCGGGTTCAGCGCGCTGCGCATGAAGCCGTCCTTGCCCGGCCAGATGCTCGACCACCTGTCGTGATGCGGCTTGTTCAGCCGTTGGGACGCCCCTATCGTGCCTCCGGGCACCTCCAGGGCGCCTATCAGCATCGCGATGACGGTTCTGGCCCAGCACGTCTGGTAGCCGCCCGGGCCGTTGTTCACCGTCTTGCCCAGCACGATCGCCACGGGCCGGTAGGGCAGCTTCTCGCCACAGATCTCGATCGTCTCGCCGATGTGCGCGTTGTCGATGATCTCGTGAGCGATCCTTCTTATGGTCTCGGCCGGTACGTCGCATATCTCCCCCGCCCAGTCCGGGCTGTAGTCCTTCATGAACTCCACGAGCAGCTGGAAGCTGGGTTTGCACGTGACGTTCTCGTGCTCCCATTCGGCGCCGTCCGGGCCGATCTCGACACCGGAGGCCGTGTACTCGCCGTCCAGGGCGAAATCGCCGATGTTCAAGGCGTCGTGCGGCTTGGCCTTCCCGTCGGATGCGTCCCAGACCAACGGTGCTTTCGTATGCTTGTCCCTGATGAATCGGCCCTTCGGGCCCACCAGGTACGGGCTGCTGGTTCGCTTCTTCAGGAACTCCACGTCACATGACTTGCGCCAATCCACCTCCGTGAGCATGACGTGTATCAGTGCGTACATGAAGGCTGCGTCCGTCTTGACCTTGATAGGAACCCACTCGTTTGAGGTCGTTGCGCTGGCGGACAGGTGAGGCTCGATCTGTATTCGTCTGTAGCCCTGCTCCCTGGCCCGCGCGTGTCTCAGGACGCCCGCGGCGCCCGCGCTGGCGTTGGTGTTGTGGCCGAACGAAATCACCAGCTTCGCCCTGGGCGTGTCCGCAGCCCCGATGAAACACCGGTGCCAGTACTCGCAGAACAGGTGCTCGGAATGATAGCACTTGATTCCCTCTCCGCCGCCGATGGTGAAGTCGATGGGCCCCCATGCGGAAAGGAATGCAGGCAGCGTGCCGGCATAGGCAGCCGGCGAGGCCGCCTGGCCCATTATCATCGCAAATCGCGGGAATCCCTCTTCGTCCACCAGGCCCTTTCCTCTGACCTCGCTGATCTTCTCGGCGAGCAGGTCGAAGGCCTCATCCCACGATATCTCTTTCCAGCGGGGGTCCTCGTCCCGGCCCTTCTTGGGGTTCGTGCGGACGAGGGGGGCCTTGATCCTGTCGGGGTTGTAAAGCTTCTGCACCAGCCCGTAGGCCTTGACGCAGATCCTCCCCTCCGCGGGACTGATGTCGGCGCAATCAGGATTCGGCTCCACGGTTCGGACGATGCCGTCCTCGACGACGATGTTGAACAGGTCCGGCCCGTTGTAGCACTGATCGCAGTAGGTGGGAACCTTCCTTTTCACAGCTGCTCTAACTCGCCTCCTCCTTCGCCGAACGGGCGGATATCTCTCGCATATTTCAGTATATCCGCCATGTATCCCATGAGTCCGGTCTTGAGCATGATTCTCAGCCACACGTCGGCCAGAAAGTCCCCAATGGCGGACTTGTCGAGCTTTGCCTCCTCGATAACGCGGGCCCTCAGGCCCTCGACGACCTGGGGGAATTCCAGCCCCTCGGCCAGCATCGCCTCGATCGTTTTGCGCGTTTCAGCGACGGCGTTGATGTTGTCGGCGAGGAAGGCGGCCGGGGCCGTGTCAGGCTCGCCGAAATGCGGCGTCAACACCCGCTTGACGTCGAGCTCGGTGAATCTTCGCAGCTCGGCGAGGACGTAGTCCGTGTGGTAGATGGGCGGGCTTCCAGCGGGGATCAGCACGTGGCCCAACTGAGGATAGTGCAGGCACGCCGTGTCGCCGGGGAAAAGCGTCCCCGTCGCCTCCTCGAACAGCGAGATGTGGTCGCCGGAATGGCCCGGCGTGCGGAGGACCGTCAGCTTCTTGTCTCCCAGGTCGATCGAGTCGCCGTCGGCGACGACACGGATTCTGTGGGCGGGAATGTCACTCGCTTGCCCGAGCTGCTCGCCCAGCTCCGGCCCGAACACCATCTGCCCGCCGCCGCTGATCTTCACGGAGTTCTTCAGATAGAACACGCCCCTCTGATGGGTGGCGACGTCGGCGTTCTTGGCGATCTCGGCCAGGCCGCCCGCCGCTCCCGCGTGGTCTATGTGAGTATGTGTCAGAACTATGCAGCGGAGCTGCTCGACGTCGACGCCGATCTCGCCGATTTCCTCCACGACGGTGCCCCCCGACGAGGGAAAGCCCGGGTCTATCAGGGCTGTCCCATCCGAGCCCGTGACTAGATACGACGCGACGAGTTGGCTGTGTCCCAGTGGCTTTGTGTCGATCTTGAATATACCAGGCGCAACTTCCAGAGCCATCCTTGTGCCTTCCTCATCCCGGCTGATTGTCGCGAGATTGTCGCGAGATTGTCGCGAGATTGTCGTGCTAGTTGAAGCAGATGGCAAGTGTGGATTTTCACGCGGCTTGGCCGGGCGTTCCTCGCTTCGTGGTCAGTTCTTCTTGCGGCTTGGTGCGAACACCGCGATCTCGCTGAGCCCGATGAAGGGGTGATCGTTCTTCGTGGCGGTGACCCTTACCTCTAACCAAGTGACCGTTCGCGCCGGGAAGCGTACCTCCAGGCCGCGCCGAGCGTCGTCCGGCAGCGTGCCCGCGGGGATCTTCGTGCCGTCGCTGAAACGCAGCTCGGCGCCGGTGATCTGCACCTGGGGACTCGGGCGGTCGAAGAGCCACACCCGGTCGATCCGCTGGCCGTCGCGCCACGTCAGACGCAGCCACGCCCCAACGTGCTCGTCCTGAGCGGACCACTCGTCGGCGAAGTCGCCGGGCAGCCCGCCCACACAGCCGTTGATCGCGCCGGCGGGCGGACACTTCGGAAAGTTGGAGCTCGCCGTCGCCTTGGCCTTTCGGGCGACGTTGGCGGGATCGGCCAGCGGGTTGGGCGGCTCCTTCTTGGTGGGGGGTTTTTTCGCGGTCGCGTCCTCGGGCCCCAGCAGCCTGAACTCCTGCAAGTTCATGGCGTAGGTGCTGCCGGGTGGGTCCGGTTTCTTGTGCTGCCAACCGTGGGCGTAACACAACCAGGCTGTCCGGCCGTCGCCACTGATAAACTTCGTCGGAATGTTCACGAAATAGGCTTGCTCGCCAAACTTTGCCATATAGGTCACCAACCGCCAGGGGCCGGTGACAGCATCAGATTCAACGATCCACGTGTCGTACGGACCATTGCCCGTCGTGCCGCCGCTGGTCACGCACATTAAGTACTTTTTCAGTGCGGCGTTGTACGTCATCGTGACGCAGCCGGCACGGTCGTTCCACTGGACCAGTGGCTTTATTCTCGAGAAATCCTTAACCCAGATCCCCTTGCCCGCCGAATCGTGCCCGGCGAAGAACTCGTACTTGCTCACGTCGTTGACGCTCTCCACACTCGGCTTCACGCGGGCCAAGTAGACCTGGTCGCCGGAGACCCAGCTGCACACGGCTTGGCGGCGCGTGGCCCCGTGGCCGGTGAGGTACATCTTCCCATCCGGCGAGTGTTGCATGTTCTTTCCGAAGTCCACCACGTGGGGCGAGCCCATCTTGACCTTCCGGCCGTCCTTGCCCGACTCGCCGAACAGCGGCTTGGCTGGCGTGCAGGGCGTGTCCGTCCACGTCTTGCCGTGGTCCTTGGAGATGCGGAAGCCCACGAACGGGCCCATGATGTCCCAGGGGTATTTCTTCTTGTCCAGGCAGTAGGTTCCGTAGTACCACACGCCGTCGTGCACGAGGCTGCCGCACGGGTACCGCCCGCCGTACGGGGTGGCGGCTGCCTTGTGCAGCCCCAGCGGGATGACCTGCAGCTTCATCGGGTCCTCGCCGATGATCTTGGCGTGGCCGGTGGTCCACCTGCGCGGGCCCGAGCTGGAACCCATCTTCCCTACCCGCCCGTCCGTCCACGGCGAGTAGAGTTGCCCGTCCTTCGCCCACGAGGGGTACCACGTGTCGGCCCGCGTGTATTCCCTATGGCGACCGGTGAGAGCAATGCCGGTGAGCGTCTTCGACAGCGGGAAGGGACAGTCCTTCGGCGGCGTCGACGGCAAAACGCCCGCCGTGTACCGCAGCTTCTTGCCCGGTGGCTGGGGCGCGTCGATCAGGCGCCGGCTTATCTTCTGCTCCTCCGCATCGGCCGCGCCCAGGCAGGCTGCGCAAATGACCGCGCCGGCCAATGCGCGATAAGAAGCTTCTCGGGTGAGTCCCATGAGCTTTCTCCTCGGGTTGGTCAGATGCGCGCGGCCTCCTCCTGCGCGATTTGGCACCAGCGGATGACGTTCTGCGGGTTGTTGCCGATTGTGTGGTTGTCCTTCATGATGACTTCGACGCGGCAGGAGCGGGTGGACTCCAGGATGCCGCGGAGTTCCGCGCGGATGCGGTCTTCATCGATGGTCGGCCGGGACAGGTCCGCGGGCGAGGGCTTGTACGAGTAGATGTAGTCGGCGCCGAGAAACTCAGCCATCTTCGCCACGTCGGCCCAGGGCGAGACGGAGATCCGCCGCAGTCGGGGGAAGCGCTTCACCACGTGCCAACGGCTGTGCAGCGGCTCGCAGCAGCCGTAGCAGTTCAGGCCGAACCGCTCGAGGATCGGCACCTGGTACGGAAAGACGAACTCCTCGAACATCTCGGGTGAGACCTGCACGGTCTCCTGGCTCTCGCAGAAACCCCACATGTCCATGGTGCGCACGTGGTCGGTGAAGTCCGGCTGCGGCAGCTCGCTCGTGAAGCCGAAACCGCCCGAGCCGACGTACGTGTTATCGTTGTTGAGGCTCAGGAGGCCGCCTTGCTCGAGGAAATCGAGCCGCGCCAGGTGACCGTCGCGAAGGATCTCCATCAACTGGTGCAGCTCGTCCGGATGGTCGTACATGTCCAGCATGATCTGGGTCAGGCCGCGGAGGTTGATCAGCGTCCAGGTCATCCCCAGCGTCCACCACCACTGCGTCTTCAGATTCACGGCCAGCAGATCGGCAAACGTCTCGCGGGCCAGGGCCAGCAACTGCTCGGTTGCTTCGTGGTCCACTGAGATGGTCGGGAAGTGAAGCCGCTCCAGGCCGTCGTAGCTTTTCAGCGGCGGATCCCACCGGTACGAGCCGAGCGGGGCCACCTTGAAAACCTTCTCGTGCATGCCCCAGTCGCTTTCGCTGTAGACATGCCGCACGCAGAACGCGGCCTCGACTACCCTGTCGTCGCCCATCGTCTCGCCCCAGAAGATCTCCTTTCGGAGCGTCATCTCCCACGACCGGGCGAGCTCGCCGCCGCACTGCATCTGGTCGGGGGTGATGATCTCGTTCCACCCGTTCTCGGGGTCGCAGAAGATCACCGGGCGGGTAGGCTCGAGCGCGTTGTGGCGGTACCACAGGTCGCGTTTCTGCTGCTCGAGTTCGCGCCCGGCCAGCTCGGCCAGCTTGCCGGCCAGGCCGCGGAGCACCTGCCGGTCCTTCGCGGAGATCTCAATCTGCTCGCGGTCGATGGATTGTGTGAACAGCGATGCGACGGTCTGGTCTGCCATGTTGCACCTCGGTGGGTCGTTACTGCGCCTTTGCGGCGGGTCGGTTGTGCTTTTGGATCGCCCGCTCGATCGCCTTGCCGGTATCGAGCGGATCGCGCTGGGCCGCGCCGTACTTTCCCTCGCTCAGCGTGATCGCAGGGGCGATGTAGGCCGTTACAATGAGCCCGCCCGTGCCCATCTTCTCGAACAGCGCCTGGTAGTACTCGTCGATTCGGTCGTCGGCCACGTTGAAGTCGGCGGTCATGTAGACGATTTTCCTCTCGGCCAGGGCGTGGCGCATCCGGGCGGCGCCGTCGAGGTCGTCCAGGTTCAGGTTCTGGATGCTGGTCAGGCCGTCGGTGGCCAGGTAGTTCTGGATGTGCTGGTTCGCGTTGCCGCAGTAGTGAATGCTGCCGCCGCCGAACGCCTTCAGCAGTTGGCTGTTGTACGGCACGACGAAATCGCGGTACAGCTGGGGGCCGAAAATCACCGAATCGTCGTCGGACATCCACACCCCGCCGTAGCCGCCGGGAATCTTGATGCCCAATACGTACGCGTCGTCGGCCATGCTCTGCCCGGCCAGCTCCTTCTGCACGCGAACCCACTCGATCAGCGACTCGGTGACCAGCTGCATCAGCTCGTGGATCGCATCAGGGTGATCGTGCATCCAGTAGATGAACTTGTCGTAGCCGACGATCTGAAGCGCCGTGGTCAGCGGGCCCTGGCAGTCGGTGACGGCCACCGGAAGGTCCGAGCGATCACGCATCGCGCGGATGGTGTTCAGCACGCGGGGCATCAGCCCGGCCTTGTGAGGGTCCGGCTTGCGCAGCTCCTTGATCTGGGCGATGTCCGTGATCTGAGAGATCGCCACCGCCGGGTCCATGTGGTCCTGGAACTTGATCCCCACGCCGAAGCCGCTTGCCAGCACGCCCGTGCCGTACCAGGGCATCAGGAAGGGAATGTAGATGTCGTCGTACTCGGCCATGTGCCGCTCGATCTTCCGCAGCTGGAAGTCGATCATGCCGGCCGGGTCCTCGTCGCAGTAGTCAGGCGGGATGTTGTCCGGCAGGTCGCCGAAGAGCCAGTAGTTGCAGTCGTTGATCATGTACGGCGCGATATCGTTGTCGAACTCAAAGGCCGAGCGGATCGACTCTTCCCCAGCCAGGCTCTGCTCGCGGTATCGTGCAGAGGTCAGCATCCACGTGCCCTTTCAGTGTGGACGATTACGGTTGCTCCATCTTCGCGTGGCCGTGTTGCCGCAATTCCATTTCAGGATTTGTTTTCGATCGTATGAATAACCAGCGTGTTGGTGTTGCCCGGCTCGCCGAGCGGGCGGCCGGAAATCACAATGATCTTGTCGCCGGGTTTTGCGATGCCGCGCTTCTGCGCGAAGTCGCCCGCGACGGCCAGCACCTCCCGCGTGTGCTGCGCCATCTCGGCCTGCATCGGCACGACGCCGTAATACAGGCACATCCGGCGAACGGTGCTTATGTGCGGCGACAGGCCCAGTATCGGACAGCCCACGCGATGCTTGGAGAACATGCGCGCCGTGGCGCCGGTTATGGTGAAGACGGCGATGGCGGCGATCTTCTCGGCGGCGATGATTTCGCGCACGGCCGCCGCCAGGGCCGCGGTTGTGGGCGCGGTGGCGTAGGTAACGTGAACGGGCACGGCCGTCTGGTCGTGGTACGCCTGCACGCTGGCCACAATCTCGTTCATGATGGTGACAGTCTCGACGGGGAACTTGCCGACGGCGGTCTCACCGGACAGCATCACCGCGTCGGTGTGGTCCAGCACCGCGTTGGCAACGTCCGAAACCTCCGCGCGGCTCGGCACGGCGTGCGTCGTCATCGATTCCAGCATCTGGGTTGCGATGATGCACGGCTTGCCGGCTTCCTGGCAGATGCGGGCGATGCGTTTCTGGGCGACGGGCACGGCCGGCAGGTCCATCTCCACGCCGAGATCGCCCCGGGCCACCATTATCGCGTCGGCCTCGGCTGCAATTTCCTGGATGTTCTCGACGGCCTGCGGCTTTTCTATCTTCGCGACGATATGCGCGTTGTCCCCGGCCTGCTGAAGCAGATCGCGCAGGGCGGCTATATCCTTGGCGGTGCGGACGAAGGACATTGCCACGTAGTCGAACTCGCGCCCCGCCAGCCACTCTACGTCGCGCCGGTCCTTCTCCGTGAGGACGGGCAGGTCCAGCGGCGTATCGGGCAGGTTGACGCCCTTGCCGGTGGCGAGGATCCCGCCGCGGACGACCTTGCAGACGAACTCGTCATCGGCTGGGGCCTCAACTACCTCCAGGCGAATCTTGCCGTCGTCCAGCAGCACCGCGTCGCCGGCACGCACCTGCTGGACAATCTCACCAAGCGTGGTCGAGATCCGATCCGGGCGCCCTTCGACAGGCTCGCGCTGGATGGTTATGCGCTGATTCTCGCCCACCAGCATTGAGCTGCCGTCGATCGGCCCGACGCGGATTTTCGGCCCGCAGAGGTCGGCCATGACCGCGATCGGGCGGCCGCGGTCGGCCTCAACCTCGCGGATGCCGGCAAGGAACTGCTCATGCTGCTCATCGGTGCCGTGGGAAAAGTTGATGCGAAAGACATCGACGCCCGCCTGCACCAAGCGCCGGATCATCTCGATGTCACCGCTGGCCGGGCCCACCGTCGCAACGATCTTCGTGCGGATGCTCATGCGGGGGATTCTACACCCGCGGCGGATGAATATGAACCGTCAATGTGGCGGCGCTGAACCCGACGGCCGTCAGTCTATCCAGCCTCCGCCCAGCAGCACGTCGCCGTCGTAGACAACCGCCGCCTGCCCCGGCGTTATCGCCCACGCCTTCTCGGCGAAATCCACCGCGAAGCTCTCCGGTCCGGTGATCCGCACCCGGCCCGGGCAGCCGCGGTGGTTGTAGCGAATCTGAACCGTCGCGTCGAAGGCCTCCTGAACCTCGCAATGCCAGTTCGCCCCCGAGGCGGAGAGCGACTCACCCGGGACCTCATCACGCAGGCCTATCGTCACCGTCGCCGTCGGCGCGTCGATCCGCGTCACGTACATCGGCTCGCCCGCCGCGACCTTCAGGCCGCGACGTTGGCCTATCGTGAACTGTCCGAAGCCGTCGTGCTCGCCGAGCACCTCGCCGGCTGAGCTTACTATCGTGCCCGGCCTCATCGCCTCGGGTGCTCGGGTTCGCAGCAGGGCCGCGTAGTCGTCATCCGGCACGAAGCAGACCTCCTGGCTGTCGGCCTTGTCGTGAACATTCAGCCCCAGGTCGCGCGCTATCTGCCGCACGCGGTCTTTGCCGGCGATCTGCCCGATCGGCAGCAGTATCCGCCCCAGCAGATCCCCGCCCACGGCGAATAGCGCATACGACTGGTCCTTTTCGGCGGCCAGGCCGCGGGCGATTGCCGGCCGCCCGTTGTGGGTAACGATCCGCGCGTGATGCCCCGTCGCCACGTAGGCCGCCCCCAGCTCGCTGGCACGCTGCATGAGGCGCCCGAACTTGATCTGCGAGTTGCAGTGGACGCACGGGTTTGGCGTGCGCCCTCGCGAGTACTCCGCAAGGAAGTTGTCGATGATCGGGCCGAAGGCATCGGCGAGGTCCAGCACGTACATATCGATGCCGAGCGCGCCGGCCACCCGCCGGGCGTCGGCCGCGTCCTGGGGCGAGCAGCAGCGGCTCTGGTCGTCGCCGGGGCCTGCGGCGCCGAGGCACATGAATACACCGGTGACGTCGTAGCCGGCCTTGAGCAGGCCAGCGGCGGCCACGGATGAATCCACCCCGCCGCTCATCGCGACGATGACTTTTTCGTTCTTCGGTGACACCTCGGAGACTATTCTACCTCAGATTGCCTGCAAACGACATAATGGGGCTCAGCCCATATTCCGATACATATATTTATATTGCTATCCCCGCTTGGTAGTCGTACTATTTGATGAGGAAAGAAGATATATGAGCAGGAAAACCAAATACAGCGACGGCCCGGCGAGTAACCTTCGCCTGATCGATGACTTCCTGCCGGACCCGGCGGACCTGGCCTTCAAAGAGGACAACGTCAAGGTCACGATCGGACTGAGCCGCAGAAGCGTGGAATTCTTCAAGGCCCAGGCCGGAAAGCATCACACGCAGTACCAGAAAATGATCAGGCGGCTTCTCGACGTCTACGCGATGCGCCACCGCGGCACTGCGCCATCCGACCGGCGCAAGTAGGCCAACACCACATCAACTATTCTATCCGACATCGCCGACAAACTGAATGAACCGCCCGGCGTGACGGCGGCCTTGGGAGCCGAGGAAATCAAAGAGACACCTGCGAAAGACCGGATTCTGTGCCCGCGCTGTAACCTGGCCGTCGGCGCGGACGCGGAGTTTTGCAGCCACTGCGGCGCGAAAATCGGTGAGCATAAGCCCGTGCCGTGGTGGCACTTGCATCGCCGGATGTACGACTGGACGCTGGCCTGGGCGTATCGCCCGTCGTCGTCGGTGGCCTTGGCCGGGATCAGCTTTCTGGAGAGCATCATCTTCCCCATTCCTCCCGACGTCCTGCTCATACCGCTTGTGCTGGGGAACCGGCGGAAGTGGCTTCGCTACGCCCTGGTTTGCAGCGTGGCCAGCATCGCGGGCGCGATAGCGGCATTCCTCATCGGCTGGCTTCTATGGTGGGCCGTGGCGGACTTCGCCTACGACTACCTCGGCTGGACCGGCCTCAGCCGGGATAATTTCGACGCCGTTTCGCTGTGGTTCGAGGAATGGAACTTCTGGATTATCTTCGCGGCTGGTTTTACCCCGCTGCCGTTCAAGGTGTTCAACATCTTTGCTGGAATCTTCGGTACCGGGCCGAAGGTGGCCAGCCCGGTGATATTCTTCGTGCTGTTCCTGACAGCGGCTACCATCAGCCGGTCGGCCAGGTTCTTTCTGGTTGCCGGGCTCATGCGGATTTTCGGGCCGAAGATCACGCCCTTCATCGAGAAGTACTTCAACTGGCTGGCCCTGCTGTTTGCGGCGATGCTGATCGGCGGGTTCGCAGTCATCAAGATTCTTGCCGACTGATGCGCCGCGCGATGCTAGAATGCCCACGATCGCCGTTGAGGCAGGGAGAAAGACCATGACCATTTCCGCTGAAGACCGCGCAAAGCTCATTGAACTCGCCCGCTGGTCGGTCAAGGCCGCCGTTACGGGAGATGCGCCGCCCCAGCCGCGCGAAACCGCCGGCATCTTCGGCGAGCGGCGAGGGTGTTTCGTGACGCTGAAGAATTCCGGCCGCCTGCGCGGCTGCATCGGCACTTTCACGCCGCAAAAGCCCCTGGGGCAGATGATTGTGGAGATGGGCGCCGCAGCCTCTACGCAGGACCCGCGATTCTTCGCCGATCCGATCACGCCGGCGGAGCTGCCTGAGCTGACGGTGGAGGTATCGGTTCTCTCGCCGCTGGAGGAGACGGACGATCCGGCGGCACTGGAGATCGGCAAGCAGGGCATATATATCGTAAGCCGCGGGCGGTCCGGATGCTTCCTGCCGGAGGTTGCCACTGACCAGGGCTGGAACGCCGAGCAGTTCCTGGACCACTGCTGCACGGGCAAGGCCGGCATGCCGGCCGGCGCGTGGCGGGAGAGCGACACAAAGGTCTATCTCTTCACGTCGGAGAAGTTCGAGCAGTAGCGGCCGCCGCCTCAGACTCGCACCGTCGCCAACACCCGCAGCGCCCAGACCACCTGGTCGCCGGGCATCTCCAGGGGCGAGATTTGTTCGCTTATCGGCACGAGGTGCACCGTCTCGCCGCTGCGGCGGAAGAGCTTGCAGGTCACGCCGATCTGCCCGCTGAGCTGGACCACGGCGGCCCTGCCGTCCGCCGCCGGCACCGAGGGGCTGAGGATCACCAGGTCGCCGTGGGCGATGTCCGGCGACATCGACTCACCGTCAACCCGGACGGCGAATGCGTCATCATGCCGGGCCTTGATACGGGGGCAGGATATGAACTCAACCACGTCGTCGGCATCCGGAGCGGTCAGGGTGATGACCTGCACGGGCTCGGCGGCGGTCTGATCCTCCCCGGCTGAGATCGTTGCCGAGACGGTCCGCCCGCGGCGCCGGGCGTATCTTGAAACCAGGTCCGCCAGCGTTGTCAGTCCCCGGGCATGGGCCGGGTCGGCCCAGAAGTGAGGCACGCCCGCGGCGGTGCGCCCGAGGATGGGGATCCAGGCCTGGTGGGGGTCCGGCTGGTAGGGCAGTGGTTCGGCGTCGACGGGCGCAGCCAATGTGTTCTCATCTGCCGGCTGGCCGGTGGGCTGGGCCTGGCGGGCGGCTGGTGCTTTGCCGGCCTTGGGCGCCCGTGGAAACTTCATGCTCTCAGCGAGTATTTCAACAAATGCGGCCAGCGGCGCCGCGCCGTCGGGGCAGTCCGCGAGGAGCTTGGCGGCCCGCTGGAGCGCGGGTTGGGTCGTGTTGAGCTCGCCGCTGCCCGAGTGTCCAGTGAGCAGCCAGTGGAGATCGACGCCGCCGACCTCGGCAATCCGCAGCAGGACCTCGGCGGGGGGCACGCGGGCATTTTCGTAGTAGTCGTAGGTGCTGGGCGAGAGGCCTAACTTCTTCGCAAAGGCCGACTTACCGCGTGGCCCGGCCACCTCCGTCCGAACCTGGGCGATCCGCTGACATATCTCCTTGCGTGGGATTTCTTCCATATATCTTCCCTAATCACGAAGGTTCGGGTGTAATCTCCCGCGAATGCGAATACAATAATGCATACCCAAAGGGCCGTTTAGTTGGTGAGACTTTCGCTTGCGGTTATATAAGGGGTTCAAGTTGCCGGGGCAAGAGAAAAACAGGGGCCGGCCGAGCCGGGCGGACAGATTCCCTACGGACCTCCAGGCGACGCTTAGTAATATTCTTGCCACGCTGAGGTGGCAGGAGCAGTTGGTCCGCCATGCCATCGGGCAGATCGAGCGCCGAAGGCAGCGCCGCCCAAAGAAGGCGCCCGGCGCGGGGCGCACGCCCAAAGGCGCCCGTGGAAGATGAGTTTCCTGTGCGGTCGGCCGCGGCGCTCGAGCGAGGCTGGTCTTCGGCAATGGCGATCATTGGGACTTTCCCGCCGGGTTTCCGCGTTCGTTCTGTTGACGCGGCCGCGGGAGTATGGTAAATTACTGGACTCTGGAAGCCGACGTGACGAAGGTTGATATGGAGCGGAGACGGCTGCGATGAAGAAGGAAGTACATCCTGAGTACAAAGAGATCAGCGTAAAGTGTGCCTGCGGCAACGCTTTCAAGACGCGCAGCGCCGGTGGCGACGTGCAGGCTGACATCTGCGCGAGCTGTCATCCGTTCTACACGGGCAAGCAGAAGTTCGTGGACACAGCCGGTCGGGTGGAGAAGTTCCAGAAGAAGTTCGGCGGCGAGTACTTCAAGAAGGCTTCGGGCAAGAAAGACAAGTAGCTGCGCCTCAACCGACAGCGCCGACGCAATCCCCGCGCGGGACGTCGGCGTTTTTGTATGGCCTCATTGATGCAGACAGGGAAGCAGCGGAAACCATGAGCCAGAACGATTCACTTATCGAGAGGCTGGAAGAGCTGGACCGCCTGTATGGCGAGGTGGAGCGGCAGATGAACGATCCGGCCGTCGCATCCGATACCAATCGGATTATAGCCGTGGCCAAGGAGCGTGCGCGCCTGAGCAAGCTTGTGGTTCCGTATCGCCATTACAAGGAGCTCTGCCGCGAACGGGACGATGCCCAGGTGATCCTGGACGAGGCCGCCGATGCGGAGCTCAAGTCGCTGGCCGAGACTGAGGTCCAGGAGGTGGGCAGCCGGGCGGCCCAGGCCCTGGAAGACCTCACGGCCCTGCTGGTCATGAGCGACAGCGACGATATCGCTTCGGTGATGTTGGAGATACGGGCGGGGACCGGTGGCCAGGAGGCGGCGCTTTTTGCGGGGGATCTTCTGGACATGTACCGGCGTTATGCGGAGTCGCGGCGATGGAAGTTTGAGATTCTGTCGGCGAGCCCCACGGAGATGGGTGGATTTCGCGAGGTCGTGGTCGGCGTGACGGGCCAGGACGTCTGGAGCCGCCTGGGCTACGAGGGCGGCGGACACCGCGTGCAGCGCGTACCCAAGACCGAGTCGCAGGGCAGGATTCACACGTCCGCCGCAACGGTGGCCGTGCTGCCCGAGCCGGCCGAGATCGATGTCGAGATCGACTGGGAAAAGGACGTCAAGGAAATCAAGAGCCATGCCAGCGGACCCGGCGGGCAGAACGTCAACAAGGTGGAGTCGGCCATCAGGCTCGAACACGTGGAGACCGGTATTGTCGTCTCGATGCGCGATGAGCGGAGCCAGCACAAGAACCGCACGAAGGCTCGGCGAGTTCTGTCGGCCCGGATTTACGAGCATTTGCGCAGCCGGCAGGTCGCAGCCGAGGCCGACGCGCGAAAAACCATGATCGGCTCCGGGGACCGATCGCAGCGCATCCGCACGTACAACTTTCCGCAGAACCGCTGCACGGACCACCGCCTGAAGTCGGGCGGCGGAGGGGCGAACTTCAACCTGGATCGGATCATCGCCGGACAAATGGACGAGCTTATCGACGCCCTGACAGCCGACGACAGGGCCCGGCGTCTGGCGAACCTGTAAGCGGCGGTAGCCGGCGGCGGAGGGGTGCTTATTCTTTGCGGCGATCGTCGTAGAGCTTGGTACCGGTGCGAATGGCCTGTCGGTTGCGCAATTCGATCCGCCGGCGCGCGGCGTATTTCTCATCTCGCTTTCGGTCGGCCTGGCACGGCACGAAGCCGGGCATGTCGACGCGGGGGCGTGCTTTAAGCATCTTTGCGCCGGCGCGGATGATCGCCAGGGCCTCGGCGTATTTCGGATCTTTCTTGTCCTTGAACCGCCCGAGGCACGGGCTGAGCTGGGGGCGGTCGAAGCTGATCTTCGCCCCGCGGTTGCCGCCGTGGCTCTTGAAGGCGAAAAAGTTCACGCCCGTCAGCTTGCCCAGGCGCGTCAACTGGTTGTTGTCCAAGGGGCTGCGCCCGGAGCAACTGTCCGGATACGCGCACGTGTAGTCGGGGTAATACACGCCGTTGATGTCCATCCACGTGATGATGCGGTCGAGCTCCTCGGCGCTGAGCTTCAGCTTCTTGTGGCGCTCGTGCGCGTTACGGATAACCTTCGTGAGCCTGCTGGCGTGCGAGCCCCACGAGTAGGCCGGGCGGACCTCCGCCGGCCCGCCTCCGATGCACTTTATAATCCGCTTGCTCCACAGCTCCAGGTACGATGCGTTGAAGAACGGGTTCTTGTCCCCGGCCAGCACCAGCTTCTTGCCGGCCTTCTTGTCGAAGTCGTGGCAGCTCACGCAGTGCTTGTCGAACACCGGCTGCACCTCGGCCGCGTAGTTGAACAACCGCGGCGGGCCGTGCCAACCGGCCAGCTTGCTGGGCGCGCGGCGCAGTGCCAGCGGGACCTTGTCGACGGCTGGCGCGGTGCGGCGTTCGTCGTGGCAGCCGGTGCAACCGGTTCGCTCGCCCGGCTGGAGCACCGTGCCGCTGCGCATCGACTGGACCATCATCCCGTTTTCATCGAGCACCTGGAAATAGATGAACGTCTCGGCCGGCACGGTAAAGTAGGCCGACCCGTCGGCTTCCACCGGCACCGTGCCGAGGATCCGCTTGTTCTCGAAGCTGTGGAAGTTCATGCCGGGGGCTTCGTATCCCTGTCCGCCCCAGCTTCCGCCGGACCAATGCTTCTTTGGGGGCGATTCGACCACGCGGAGATACCTGATCGAGCCGCGCTTCACGCCTTTCATGTGCGTGCCGGTGTAGACATCCTGGACATAGACGTAGCCGTCGCTGCCCGCAAAATCGCGGCGCGAGGCGATTACCGGCGGACGCTTCCGCGGGCCGATTGGGATGGGGTCGTAGCAGCCCGGCGCCTCGGTGTGCAGCAGCACCTCGTTGCCGAAGATGTCCACCACGAAGATCCCCATCTGCTCGCCCCGCCCGATCGACCGCGAGCAGAGGAAGTATTTGCCGGCGCCGGCCCCAGTTGCGGGGTCGCTTAGCGGCCAGGGGTCCTCGTACTTCGGGCGCACGCCGACGATGGTGTCACAGGCGAACGGCCCGCCGGTGCGGAAGGTGCGCACCACGTGTGCGGGCCAGGTGCGGATCACCGGCCTGCGGCCGTCGATGCCGATCCGCCGGTCGAAGATGCCCAGCACCCCCCACAGGCGGTCGTGGTGCGGGCCGAAAATGCACAGGGTGCGCTGCGTGCCGGGGATGACGTGGGCGTTGAAGACCGCCGCGGGCACGGCCGTGTTGTTGCCCCAGTAGACCGCCTGGTTTGTGCCGTCGGGGTTGACGGTCCACAGGCCGTGGGCGTCGCCGAAGTTGCGGTCGACGTATTCCCAGCGGGCGTAGAGGATTCGCCCGTCCGGCATGAGCGACGCGTGGTTGTCGACGAGTGTGTTCCTGGTGATCTGGTAGATGTTGGCGCCGTCGCGGTCCATGCGGAACAGGTTTGCGGCGATGTCGCGGCTGCACATGTTGTACTTCGGCTCGCGCGTGGACGAAAACACGATGCTGTCGTCGGGCAGATAGATCGGGTCGATGTCGGCCACGGACTTGGCGGAAGTCAACTGCTTAAGGCCCGAGCCACCGGCCCCGATTTCATAGATCTTGTAGTCGTCGAGCTTGTCCTTTCGCATGGCGAAGACGATTGTCTTGCCGGTAAAGTGCACGTCCGGGTCGCGGGCCACGCCGCTGGAGAGCTCCACGAGCGTCTTGACCTTGCCGGTCTTCAGGTCGATGCTCTTCAACGCCCCGCCGCCGCTGAACCGCTCGCGGTGCATGCTGCGCCGGTCCCAGTTGTACTCGTCGGACGAGAACATCATGTCCACCGCGTGGTAGTGGCTGCGGTACTGGTGCCGCACGACGAACACAATCGGATGCTCGCTGATCAGTGGATTGGCCGCCAGCGCTTCTCGCCGCAGGGCCGCCAGGGCCTTCGCGTCGCCGGCCTTGATGACCGCGTCGAGCCGCTTGAGGAACTCCGCGCCCCTGGGGTAGCGCCGGGGGAAGGTCTCCATGAGGTCGACGATGGCCTTTCGCAGCGACTCGTGATTGCCCGCGGCGGTCACCGCTGGCTTGGCGGGCTTGCGGGCCGGCGGCGTCGCGGCCCATCTGCTGGCCGGAATCGCCGGAACGACCAACCCCTCCGGATGGATCCACAGCACGTCCCAGACTTCCTTGCCGAGATTGTCGTGGATGAACGTGATCTTCCCCACCGCGTAGTCGAAGCTAAGCTTCTTGTCGCGGATCTTGCCGTCCCCTCGCTTGAGCACCTCCTGGAGCACCTGGTGGTCCTTGCCGGCCTGATCCGTCGCGACCACGGTGAACTTCAGCCCGTTGGTGCTCGACCTGGCTGCTTGGGCCGTCAGGGCGTACTGGAGCCTGAGCGTCCCGCCCTTGGGGATGTTGACCTTCCACTGGGCGCTGAGGACGTTGCCGTCGGGGAAGGCCAGCATCATCATGCCGCCGCGCCGCCGCCCCGCCACTACGCCCTCGCCCAGGGCGATGAAGCTGCGGCTGTCGCCCTCCCACTCCAGCCCGCCGGCCAGTTGGTGATCGGCGTAGTTGTTGCCGCACGTGTCCCGCCACACGAACCGCTGCCCGCGCTTGTCCCACACCTTGGCCGTCCGGGGATTAAACCATCCCTTTCCGCCGGGCTCGTTATCCTTCTTGGCCGCGGCCGACAAGCCGGCCGGAAGCAGCGCCATCGCAATAAGCAGCGCACTGAGCTTCGGAAGTGCCCGGTGAATCATCACGATCCTCATCTCCATCCGCGATGCGATTATACGATGACAAGGCGATTTCCCGAAGCGCCTTCCGCCGAGAACGCTAACATGAACGTGGCCCGTGACTAACATGAACCTCGCCTGCGCCCGCTTAAGTTTGCTCAGCGCTGGGGCCGGGACGTGGACGCCCGCCGGCCGACGGTCAGGTGCAGCCGCCCGGTGGCAGTTTGACCGCGGTCGTTGGTGCGCGAGACGGTCACAATGTAGTGGCCCGCCTTTACGTAGCGATGTTTCGTGATGGCGTATCCGTCCTTTGCGTGCTGGCTGGCATTGCCGTCGGATCGCGTGTGGCCGGGCTTGCCGCCGTCGCCGAAATCCCACGTCTCGCGGCCCTCGTCGGGCTTGACTCCGAACGAGCGGACCTTGAAGGTGACCTCGTCGCCGACCTTGACGCCCGTCGTCGGCCAGCAGGCGGCGTGGATGGCCGGCGGCACGGGCAGGGGCTTTTGCTTGTCGAACACCTGGACCACGGCGAAGTCGTAGTCGACGCGGCCGGCGTCGTCGGTGATCTTCAGCACCTCGGTGTAGTGGCCCGGCGTGGCGTACGTGTGCGTCACCCGCGCGCCGGTGGCGGTCTTGCCGTCCGTGAAGCGCCATTCGTATTGGCGAATGTGCTTGGGCCCGTCGGCGTGCCACGAGCGCGTCGCGTCGAGCGTTACCGGCTGACCGGCCCAAGCCACCAGATGCGGGCGGGCCACGGCTATCAGCTTCGGCCGGTGCTGCCGGCGATACGCATCAAAGATCAGCGCGTATCCATCCGTGATGCCGTACCTGCCCGAAGGCTGCGGCGTGGCGATGTCGAAATGCAGGTGCGACCACCCGCCCGAGCCGCCTTCCTTGCCGAGCACCCCGATCTTCCGGCCCATTTTCACGCGCCCGCCGAGCTCCAGCGAATCTTCGATCCGCATCATGTGGCTGTAGCGGTAGTACCATCCGCGGTCGTCGCGGAGGTAGACCACGTCGTAGCGGGCCTTGACCTGCGGCGGGTGCTTGCCCGGGATCGTCTTGCCGGCCCGCGAGACGACCACGCCGTCAACCGCGGCAAGCACGTCGACCATGCCCTCGGCCCCGCCGAAGTCCAGCCCGTAGTGGTAGTAGATACTCTTCTTCCCCGGAACGTCGCACGCATTGACGTAGCACGGGTCGTTGGCCATCTGCGTGTCCGACGCGAACCACCGCTGGTTGACCGGGTAAGCGAACGTCCCGGGGCGGATCCACGGCGAGCCGGCCGGCCAGAGCCGAAAACGCGCCGCCTTGTCCAGCGCCCATGGGTTGGGCTTTCGGTTGACGCTGGTGGCATATCCGCGGGTCACGGGACAGTCAATCTGAACCCCGCCGACCGTCTTCGGCAGGTTGTACGTCGCGCAGACCAGCTCGGCTCGCTTGCCGTTGACGTCGACGGTAGCCACGGCCCGGCGAACGGCGCTGCGCATCTCGCAGCGGTGCTCCTTCAAGGCCAGCAGTTTTACCGTGACCGTTTTGCCGTTGCTGAGCTTGACGTCGGCGGATTGGCCGACGTCCAGATCGACCGCCCTAAACAAAGGGTCGATCCGCGGCCGGGAGGCTGACGGCTCCCCGCTCCAGGCCGTGGATGCGAACAGCATGATGACAACTAAGAGCGTGTATCGCATGAGCACTGCTCAACTCGTTTTAGAGCGAGGCGGTAGGTACTGAGGGATCTTCATGGTCTCGCCATCCTTCAGGGCCGAATTGTGGGCTACGATTCCCGGCACGGTCATGGCCAGGGCCTCGTAGATGTTCACGAGCGGCTGGCGGTTGGCCAGGATGGACGTGACGAAATCGTTCATCAGCAGGCCGTGCGAGCCGCCGTGCCCACCCCCGGGAACCCCGGGCGGCAAGGGCGGACGGCTCCTGTCGGGAAGCTTCTTGAGCGCTCCGCGATAGGTCGTGCCCTCCATCCAACCGCGCTGGCCGAACACTCGCCCGGTCTCGACGACTCGCCCGCGGGTGCCCTTGCACATCAGCATCCGGGACATACCGCCCTCGCTCGTCTGGAACAGGGCCACTTCATCGGTGAACTCGTTCTTGTACTTGTTGGCGCCCGGCTTGTAGGCGTCGAACCCGCCGCGGAACCCGCCGCAAGATACGGCCGTGAACCTCTTGCCGGTCACGGTCACGTAGTAGGCCGTCGAGTGCGTCGGATACCACAGCGGCGGGCAGCCCACCCGCCAGCCCTTGTATGACGGCAGCGGCTTGGGCCCGTAGTGGTAGTATTCGCCTTCGGAGTAGATCAGCTTCCCGAACCCGCCCGCCTGGTAGACTTGCCGCATCGCGTAGCAGTCCGCGCGGAAGCTGCTCGTCTCGGCCATCATGTATTTCAAGCCGGTCTTCTTCACGGTCTCCAGGAGCTTCTCGCCCTCCTCGATGGAGCCGAACGTGGCGGGCACAGCCGACATCACGTGCTTGCCGTTCTTGAGGGCCTCGATGCCGTGCCTGGCGTGGCTGGGCGCGTCGGTGGCCAGGAAGACCGCCTCGATCTTGGGGTCCTTGACCAGCACTTCCAGCGATTCGTAGGACTTGTCACACCGGCAGGCCTTCATCAGACCCGCGCGCCGCTGGGGGATCAGGTCGCTGACCGCCACGATCTGGACGTTGGGATGGTCCTGGAAGCCGAACGCGGCGCCGAAGCGGCAGTACCCGTAGCCGACGATTCCCACCCGGACCTTGCGGTCTGAGACGGGTTGCCACTTCTTGCCCGGCTTGGCCTGGGCGGCTGCGAGCTCTTGCGCGGGGAAACTGCCGGCAAGTGCGGCTCCGAGCGATCCGATGCCGAGGCCGGCGATGAACCCGCGGCGATCGATGGCTGAATCTTTCATGGACAGGGTCTCCTTCCACTTGCGGCTGATTGTCTGTCTTGAATGTCTGTTTGCCTGTTCGGGCTATTTTGGACCGAAGCAGATAATCTTTCCGGTGACGGTGGAGACGTACAGCCGCCCGCCGGCGGCGGCCAGGCCGTCGTACACGGGAGCGGCGACCAGTTTGTACTCGGCGAGTATCTTGCCGTCGTCCACGCTGATGGCCTTCATCAGGCCGCCTCTTGCGCCGCGATAGGCGGCGTAGGGGTCGGCTTTGTCCAGCACGTCGGGCGTTCCGGCGGCAAAGAGCGTCCCGCCGGCCCGCACCATGGCAACCACGCGGATCGGCAGTCGGATCTGCCAGAGTCGCTTGCTGGGCTTCTCGAAGCGGGAATTGCGGCCGGTTACCGGCGTGCCCCTCCGCGGGACTGTTGTGATCGGCTTCCTCCGGGGCTTCTTGCGCGGTGGCTTCGGGGCCGGGCGGTTGGTGGTGTCCGCACAGTACACTTCGTATCCCTTGTCGGCGAACGTGAAGAAGGCCGTGTTGGCCTCGAGCCTGGGATAGGCCTTGACGCCGAACGATCGCCCGCCTGCGGCGATGACGTACTCGCCGCAATGCTCGTTGCCGAGGAAGAATCCCGTTCGGTTGAACCAGGAATCGTCGAGGAATCCGGCCGTGGTGCGGATGTGGCGGCTCGGCTTGGTGGTCGCCGCACCAGCCTTGGGGAACAGAAGGATCTGCCGCAGATAGACGCCCGCATCGCCGGCGACGAGGATGTCCGATTTGGCGCCCGTGAAGACCGCCTGGTTGCGGCCCCAGTTGACCTTCATGTCGTGCGGCGTGCGGATCTTCTTCTCCTCGAGCAGCTTGCCCGTCTTCACGTCGAGCCTGCAGGCGATCAGCCCGCCGTCGAGGAATGACGAGCGCCCGGCGACGACGTGCGCCACGCCCCCCGCAACCAGCACGCTGCCGTGCACCGGCCGGGCCGACTCAAGCCGCCCGTAGGCAACGATCCTCCGGTCGCCCGGTGCGGGGCGGAACCGCCAGACGGTCCGTCCATCGTCCGCGCGAAGGCAATGGACGGTGCCGTCGGCCGAGCCGAACAGCACCAGCCCGCCGTCGATCGTCGGAGGCGTGTTGACGTTGCCGCCGGCAGTCACGGACCAACGCCGCTTGCCGCTGTCGGCGTCGAGGGCGTATACGCTGTTATCGTCCAGGCAGCTCACGTAAACGCTTCCGCCGGCGACGGTGCACGCGCTGGGCCGCCCGCCTAGGTCCACCTGCCAAAGCACCTTGAGCTTCGCGGAGACCTTGCCGCCCGTCACGCCGCTTCGCTGGGCGTCGTGGCGGTACGTCGGCCAATCCTGTCGATTTTCGATCTTCGATTTTCGATTTCCGATTTTGCCGAACGCCGGCCCGCGCTCGAGGCGATCCTTCGGCTTGGCGGGCCCGGCCGGCGAGGCGCCCTTGGGCCCCAGGGCGACAAAGCCGTTCAGCAGGGACTGGATGTAGCAGTCGCACGGATGCGGCGTCGCGTACAGCAGGCCGTTGCAGGGCATGATGCCCAGGCGGCACGAGCTGCGGACCCAGTGGTTCAGCGAAACCGTTCCCTTGTCCCAGTCGATCAGCTCGGTTCCGCGGTAGCCGGTGAACATGAACCGCTCGGTGGCCTTGTTGCGATAGCAGCGGTGATGATGCCCGTTGTCGAACGCCTTATGGTTGGACGTCTTCCGCTTGATCCTGCCGCTGTCCGGGTCGAGCCCGAGCACGAGCGATTCCTTGTAGTCGTGCACCCACACCAGGCCGCTGTGGCAGAAGATGTCCGTCGGATGGGCCCAACCCCACTGGGCGATGTCGCGCTGCCAGAGGCGCTTTCCCGTGGCGGCGTCGAAGACGTGCATCGTGGCCTTGGTGGAGCGCCAGTCGATGCGGCGGTCCGGCTGGATCTGCGCGAGATACACCTTCCCGCCGTGGGCTACGAGGGTGCACATGTCCGAGATGCGGATCTCGTATCGCATCTTGTGCTCCTCGAAGGCCGGGCGCTTGACGCGCCACAGCTCCTTGCCGTCTTTCAGCGACAGGCAGATCAGCGAGTTGCGATCGATGAAGGCCACCCGCCCGTCCGAGATCGCCGGCGTCAGGTGCGAGATCCTCGCCACCGAGTGCGTCTTGGACCGCAGGCCGACGTACTCGCCCTTCTTCCACACGAGCTTGCCGGTATCCGCCCGCATCACTTGCAGGCGTTTGGTCACGGGCTTGGGTGCTTCGGTCTCTTGATCGCCCGGCGCCTGCGGGGCGTTGTTCACCGAGAGAATCAGCAGCCCGTCGTGATGGTAGATCTCGCTGGTGTAGGCCGTGTTTTCATAGGTTCGCACGACCCGGCCCGTGCGGGCGTCGAGGGCTGTCAGCGGGGCGTTGAAGCCCAGCGTTGCGTACACGCGGTCGCCGGCCGCCACCAGCCGGCGCGTCACTTGCGTGGGGTGGTTGAACCGCCACCTGGGGTGGGCGCTCCAGGCCTTCCAGCCCCATTCGGCGATGGGCTTTCGCCACAGGAGCAGGCCGTTGAACGCATCCCGCGCGACCAGTGCCCATTGGTCGGGCGATTCGCCGGCCCGCCCCACCGGGGCTTCGTCGACGATGGCCAGCAACCGCCCGGCCGACGAGACCATCGCGCTGACGCTCTGGACGGTGTTGTGATGGCGGGACCAGAGCGGCTTGGCCGCCCACTGGAGGCGGTGCGGCTCGCCGGCAACGCGGTCCTTGGCAACGGCGTTGCCGCCGGCGCCGTGCAGGTAGTGCGTCCACTCGTCGATGTCATCCGGCCAGGGCTTGACGGTCTTGGTCCACGGTGGCACAGCCTTTCCTGGCTGTGCCTTCTTGACGTATGCGGCCGCGAGGGGCGCAAGTGCGCGCATGACCTCAGCCATTCGGACATCGCCGAGGTCCTCAGCCACGAGCAGATTCACCAGGTTGTCCGCATACGGAAGGCGGGGCGATGCGAAATGCTCGACGTACACTCGCCCGGTGAGCTTTCGCTTGCGGACAGCGGCTCGAAGCTGCTCGGCGTCCTTCTCGTCGCGGCAGAGGCAGTGCACGATGGAGCCATCTGGCCTGGCCAGCGCGGCGGCGAGATCGGCGTCGGCCCCCAGCAGCACGTGCAGGCCCGGATGCGCCTCGGCCAGCCGCGCGACATCGCTGGGACCGGCCCGCGCGATTGACACGGCCGCCAAAACACACGACAAGGCGGCAAACATGCGGGCCAATCGGTGGTTTTCCATCATGACGGCCTCCCGTTGGTCATGAGAACTTCACGGCTGTATTGTCGCCCTGGACGCGGGGATAGCAAGGATGCGGGGCCGCGTGTCCGGCCGCCCGGTCACAGCTCGACCGTCTGCCAGTCGCCCTCGAGCAGGTCGAACAGTTGCAGGTGCGGTGTGGATGGTGCGGCCTGGCCGAGCAGCACGGGCACGGCCGCGGCCACCATCAGGTTGCCTGCGATAGCGGCCGTGAAGGGCAGGTTGCCCAGGCGACTCTCGATGCCGCGCTTCGGACCGGCATAGACCTTTTCCATGAGATTGCTTCCGGGGGCGAAGACCCCCACTTGCCCGGCCCAGCCGGCGATGGCTCCGTGCACGAGCACCTTGCCCGCCGCGCTGCAGCGGGCAGCGAGTTGCCGGCGCGCCTCGATGCTGTCGAGGCAGTCGAACACGATATCGCAGCCGGCGATCAGATCGTTGTCCAGTTGGTCGAAGGCGGCGGCGCAGGCGACGAACTCGACGGCCGGGTTGACCCGGCCCACGCGCAGGGCCGCCTGCTCGACCTTTGACGAGCCCAGGTTCTCCACGTCGCACAGCAACTGGCGGTTGAGGTTGTTCTCGACGAAGGTGTCGGGGTCGGCCGCCACGATGCTCCCGACGCCCAGGCGGGCGAGGGTTTCGACGACGTAGCCCCCCAGTCCGCCCAGGCCCACCACGATAGCGCAGGACCCCAGCAGCGTTCGCTGCCCGTCCAGGCCGAGCGTGCCGATGTTCCGGTTATAGCGCTCGGGGATGATACCTTCGGCCAGCGCGAACTGCTCCACCGTCCGCAGGCCCGCGCGGGCTCCTTCGGCGATCCGTGCTGCCTGCTCGCACGACAGATGTTTTGCAATGCCCGCTTCCTGAAAGGCCGCCCGCAATCGCTGTGTGTTGTCGTCCGCCATTGGCCCGTTACCCTCTCGCCGCACACCTAACTCTAGCACACCCTCTCGCACGATCTCCGCGGATAATTGCTGCTGAGCTCAATATGGTAGCCAATACTCGGCTTTTACGCCGGGTATCGCGTCTTTGAGCTTCTTAATGCCTTCCTTCGTAACGTTGTCGCTGAGGAGAATGAACTTTAGCTTCTTTAGACCGTGTAGTTTCGCGAGGCCCGCGTCCGTAACGCCGGTGACCGAAATGCTCAGGTCCTCCAAATTCGAAAGCTTAGCTACGTGGGCCATCCCGGCATCGGTTACAGCCGTGTGTGACAGAGTGAGGACTCGAAGGCGTGTCAAGTGGCGCAGATGCGCGAGGCCGCTATCAGTCACAACCCATTTCTTTTGATTTGGTGGATTTCCGAGGTGAAGCTCCTCCAACGATGACAGGCCCCTCAAGTGTACAAGCCCCGCGTCGGACACGAAACACCCATAGAGATTCAGGTACCGCAGTTTTCGGAGTCCTCTCAGATGGGTAAGCCCGGTGTCGGTGATGTCCCTGGGGAGATACAGCTCCTCCAAAGCGCGCAGTCCGCTCAAGTGAATCAACCCCTCGTCGGTGACGTTCGTCCCCCAGAGCCACAACCTGCGCAGGTTAGGAAGATTGCCAATGTGAATCATGCCCTTGTCTTCTATCGCGGTCCCCCCAAGGATTAATGATTCCAGTCTTGTGAGGGCTTTAAGATGTTTCAGGCTTGCGCTAGTAATGTTTGTGCGTGTCAGCTTGAGCTCCTTGAGCCCAGACAGGGTGGCCACATGTTCCATTCCTTTATCGCCCACGCGACAACTGGCGAGATCCAGGATTTCTATTCTCTCAATGCCCCGTAGTTTGGCGAGTCCAATATGAGTGAACTTCTCGGAGTGGCAGATCACCTCGCGAACATTGGAGTCCTGCCGCACTTTATCGGCGTCCGAATCGGTCGCGAAAAAGCTCTGAGTCAACTTCTTGGTACTCGGCTCCCCGGCCTTGCTGGCAGATATTCCGGCACACCCTTCACTGATGGCACACGCGGTCAAGCACGCCAATACGCACAGCCATTTCATGATTCACTCCCCTCAATTTCACGCTATACATGAGGCTACTTCTTCTGCTGCTGTTGCTCCTGCTTCCACTTCTCGTACTCTGCCTTCATGTAAGCCATTTCCGCCCGCAATCGCTGTGTATCGTCGTCGCCCATCGGCCCGCTAGCCTCCCGCGACGGCCGGGAACAAAGACGCCACGTCGTTGTCGGAAAGACGCCGGTCCAGATCGCCGTAGCGCCCGTTGATGAGCGGCAGGGCGACTTCTTCCTCGGGGATCTCCAGTTGCCGGACCAGCTCGCGGAGAGAGGTTCCCTCGGGCAGGTCCATGGTCTGCCTGCCGAGGCGTCCCCTGCGGAAACCGGCGAACAGCCGCACCTCAACTTTCATCGCGGCTCACCACCTCTTTGCGATTTCGCGGCGCGGATCGGCGGGCGGCCGCGCCTTGTGAGTCTATGCCAGGCCGAGCTGGGCGAGTTTGGCTTCAGTGGGCACGCCGTCTTCGCTCCATCCGCGCTGGCTGTAGTATTCCGGCAGCAGCTCGCCCAAGTGGTGCACTTGGCCCTTGGATGGGCCGGCGGGAATAGGCTCGTTCAGAAGCCGCTTGGGCAGCGTGTCCTGATTCGGCTTGATGCCGGCCTTCAGGTTGAACGTGCGCTCCAGGTTCCAGATCCGCTCGCCGGTCGTCATGATCTGGTCGGTGGTCAGGTTTGTGCCGACCACCGCATTGAGAAGGTCTCGGTAGTCGTCGGCCGTGTAGACGAAGGAGGTAAACAGGCACAGGCCCAGGGAGTCGATGACAGCGGTAAGGTCCTGGAAGGCCTTGGCCCAGACGGCCTTACCCTCGGTCTGCGTCGGGTCGAGCTTCTCGGGCACGCCCAGGATCTCCGGGGCGATGAGATATCCGCGGACGTGGCATCCGCCGCGGTTGGTGGTGGCGTACTGCAGGCCGTGGCCCTGGATGCCTCGCGGGTCGTACGCGGGTATCTCCAGTTTCTTGACGCTCATGGACAATTCCGGTGCGCCGCAGCTTTCCGCGAGGCGGTACGAGCCCATGGCGAGCCTGGCCCCCAGGCCCTCGCCGGCGCCCATGCGCCGGGCCCACTCGACGATCGCCTCAGCCGAGCCGAACTGAAGCGCCGGCCCGCCGTCCAAATCGTCATCCGTCAGGAGCCCCTTCTCGTACAGCTCCATCGCGCAGGCGATGGTCGTTCCGGCGCTGATTGTGTCCAGCCCGTATTCGTCGCACCACCTGTTGGCCTTGATCACCGCGCCCAGGTCGTCCACGCCGCAGTCCGCCGAAAAGGCCCACAGCGTCTCATATTCCGGGCCGCCGCCCTCCACGCCGTCTACGCACGTCTTGCGACCGCACGCGATCGGGCAGCGATAGCAGGCCTCGGTGCCCGTCAGGTGCTTTTCGGTCAGGGCTTCGCCGGAGACCTGGTCGGCCGCCGGAAAATACCCTTCCTGGAAGTTCCGGGTCGGGTAGACGCCGCTCTCGTTGATGATGTTGACCAGGACGGCCGTGCCGTAGGTCGGCAGGCCCTGGCCGGTGATGGCGTTGTCCTTGATCCGCTTCTGGAGCGCCTTGGCCAGTTCCTTGGTCTTTTCCGGATCGGCGGACCGGACCTTTCCCGTGCCGCGGACGACGATGGCCTTTAGGTTCTTTGAGCCGAGGACGGCGCCGACGCCGCTTCGCCCGGCCGCACGCCACTTGTCGTTCATCACCGCTGCAATCGGGCTCATCCGCTCGCCCGCCGGGCCTATCGTCAGCACGCGGGCCCGCTCATCGCCGAACGCCTCAATCAGCGCGTCGGTGGTCTCGGCCACCAGCTTGCCCCAGAGGTCGCCGGCGTCATGGATTTGCACGTCGCCGTCGCGTATGGCGATGTAGCACGGTTGGGGCGACTTGCCCTCAACGATAATCATGTCGTAGCCGGCGAACTTCAGTTCCGGCCCCCACCGCCCGCCGGAGTTGCTCGAGGCGATCGTGCCGCTCAGCGGGCTCTTTGTGACGACCATGTATCGGGCCGCTGTGGGTACGGGCGCGCCGGTCAGCGGGCCGGTAACGAACAGGACCTTGTTGTCCGCCGACAGCGGATCGACTGTTGGGTCCACCTCTTGGCTGAGATACCAGGTGCCCAGCCCGCGCCCGCCGATGAACTTGGCGGCCTGGTCGGGATCGAGCACCTCGGTGGAGATCTGTCCGCTGGTCAGGTTGATTCGAAGCAGTTTCCCGGTATATCCGCCCATTGTTATTGCTCCTGAAAGGCAGGCGCCGCGTCTTGGTTCCATGCCGCACGGCCATTAAAGCCCCCCGGCTGGGAGATTGTCAAGGATGCAGTGTCGCTTCGGCTGAAACGGCTGGCGATCTGCGTCGGGGCGGATTTTGTGGAACGTGCAGGTTTGGCGCTGCATCTTCATGGGGGCGCCCGAAAAGTGCTTGTTAGACTGCAGGAAAAGCCCGATGCGGGACGATGATTCATCAGGAAAGAACGTTCCTCAAGGTGTTTGTGTGCGCCGGCAGCCGGCTCAATGAGCGATCTGATACGAGCCATCACGATCTACCTGCACAGGGTCTCCAGCTACAAGCTTCCGGAGGTGGCGGTTGAGCTGCTGCTTATCGGGGTTTTCGTGTGGTGGGTTATGCGTTTTCTTCGGGGCACTCGCGGCGCCAGGCTCGTCAAGGGCATTGCCCTGCTGCTCATCGGCGTGAACGTGGTGATGCTGATGCTGCCCAAGACCCCCGGCTGGGAGCGCATCAGGTTCCTCTACGGCAACTTCCTTATCTTCGCCTTGGTTGCGGGGCTGGTGGCATTCCAGCCGGAACTGCGAAGGGGCCTTATCCAGATCGGGCAGGCAAGGCTGTTCAGCGGGGCAACCAGCAGGGCCGAGGCCATGATTGACGCCCTGGTCGAAAGCGCCGCGTACCTGGCGCGGAACAAGATCGGCGCGGTGGTGGCCGTCGAAAGATCGGTAGGCCTGGGCGCGTTGATTCAGACCGGTACGGTCATAGACGCCGATCTTTCGTCGAGGTTACTCGATACGATTTTCTATCCGGACAACCCGCTTCACGACATGGGGGTGATTATCCGTGAAGGGCGCGTCGCGTCGGCCGGCGTGCAGTTCCCGCTGGCCGAGAGCGAGGAGGTGGACCCGTCCCTCGGAAGCCGGCACCGGGCTGCCCTGGGCCTGTCAAAGGAGTGTGACGCCGTGGTGCTTGTTGTCAGCGAGGAAACGGGGCGGATTTCACTTGCGTGCGAAGGGCAGCTCTATATCGGCTTGGAGCTGAAGAACCTCCGCGAGATGCTCCTGGCGATGCTGGCCCCCCGCCGCGCTCGGCACAGGCGCCAGGCGGCCAGCGACCGGACCGAGGCAGCATGAGCAAGACCAGAGACTACAGGGAGGAGGCCATCCGTTTCAGCCGCCAGTGGTGGCTGGGTGTCGGGCGGAACCTGCTTTGGATCGGCGTGGTGACTGTACTGATCTGGATCTATGCCGACATGCAGCACACCGATACCGAGCAGATCACGGCTACGGTCGTGTTGATTACCGAGGCCGATAAGAACATGAAGATCCTTTCGAAACCGGACGTACAGATCACCTTCAAGGTTGCCGGCAGCCGCAGCCAGCTGGACAGTTTCAAGAGGAAGTATGCCAATTCTGCGCTGCCCTTCGACGTCTCCAGAGACTACAAGCCCGGGAAGAACCTGGCGATACCGACCCTCCGCATAGTCAGGCAGACGACCGAGCCGGAAAAATTCGGGCTGGGGGTCGTCTCGGTCTGGCCGGATACGATCACCGGCGTGCACATGGATCGCCAGGTCCTCAAGGAACTGCCGGTGGCACTGGCCCACACCGGGGCTACGCTTGACGGAGAGCCGAAGATCATCCCCGGGAAGGCGGAGCTTCTCGTTACCGAAACGGCGTGGGCGAAGATCCACAAGGCCGAGCTTAAACCTACGATCAAGACTGAGAATCTGGAGCTGGAACAGGTGCAGCCGGGCGCGATCGTGCAGAAAGATCTGAAACTGGTAGCATCCGTTGCCGGTGAACAGGTGGTGCTGGTCACCGAGACTGTGAACGTCACGGTCAAGGTCGCGCAGCGCACCGATACCAAGAAACTGACCGTGAGTGTCGCCGTTCTGGCCCCGCCGGAGTGGGCCGAAGACGACACCTGGGAGAAATACGTCCTTGTCCGAAAGGACAAGCTCGAGTGGCATCCGACGATCACCGTGACCGGAACCAAGGCGGACCTGGAAAAGCTGGAGGCAGTGAAAAAGGAAGTGCAAGCTTACATTGTCCTGAACGAAGGACACAAGGAGGCCAGTGATACCCCGGACACCGAGGAGGTGCAGATTCGCTTCCCGCAGGGGCTGCAACTCAATTTGGTGGGTGAAAGGCCCAAGGTGTCGTTCAACCTGAAACCACGCAGTGCGGTGCCCGCTCCGCCCTAGGCCCCGCCAACTGACCCTGCACCACAACGCCCACCGATAGCTATCAGTGGGTTTTCTCGTTATACTTCCTATTCTTCCAAGATGTCCCCGAAGATAATCCCCGGAAGGCAGATCGATGGATCCCGAGAAATATGTTCAGGAGCTGGCGACGGCCGCACGGCGCGCCGCGGCTGCCCTGGCCGTTACGCCGGGCACGCAAAGGGACACCGCCCTGCGAGCCTGTGCAACCGCCATCCGGGACAAGCGGTGCGATCTTCAAGCCGCCAATGAAAAGGACCTCGCCAACAGCGAGCAATTCCACCTGACCGATGCAATGGTCGACCGCCTGCGCCTGACGAAGGGGGTCATTGAGGGCATGGCCTCGTCGCTGGAACAGATCTCGGCGCAGCCGGACCCGGTCGGCCGGGCGATCACGACACTTAACCGCCCCGACGGCCTGCAAATCGAGAAACGGCGCGTGCCGATCGGCGTGGTGGGCATCATCTACGAGTCTCGCCCGAACGTGACCGCGGACGCCGCGGGGCTTTGCATCAAGAGCGGCAACGCCTGCATTCTCCGCGGGGGCAAGGAGGCCCTGAATTCGAATCTTGCGATTGCCGCGGCTCTGCATGAGGCCCTGGCGTCGGCCCAACTGGACGAAGCCGCCGTGACCATGATAGACGTGACCGACAGGGCGGTGGTGCCCGCAATGGCCACCGCTGAGGGGCTGATAGACCTGATAATTCCGCGCGGGGGCGAGCAGCTCATCCGCGCCGTCGTCGAAGCAGCCACCATACCCGTTATCAAGCACTACGCCGGCAACTGCCACGTGTACGTCCACGCCCGGGCGGATCTGGACATGGCCGAGAGAATCGTCATGAACGCCAAGTGCCAGAGGCCCGCCGTCTGCAACGCCGCCGAAACGCTGCTTGTGGACGAGGCCGTTGCCGAGACTTTCCTGCCCCGCATTGCCGCCAGGCTCACCGAGGCGGGCGTGGAGCTTCGCGGCTGCGAAAGGTCCCGCGAGCTTGCGAAGATGGCCCCCGCCGGTGAGGATGACTGGCGCAGAGAGTACCTGGATCTTATCCTGGCGGTTAAGGTTGTGGACGGAGTTGAAGAGGCAATCGCGCACATCAACACGTGCGGCAGCAAACACACCGACGCGATCGTAACGCGCGACGCTGGGGCGGCGGAGGCGTTCGTCGCCGGCGTGGATTCCGCCAGCGTGATGGTAAACGCCTCGACTCGCCTCAGCGACGGGGGCGTGTACGGCCTCGGCGCGGAAGTGGGCATCAGCACGGACAAGCTTCACGCGCGCGGCCCGATGGGTGCGGAAGACCTGACCACCTACAAGTGGATCGTCACGGGCGATGGGCATCTGAGGGAATGATGGCCAGACATTGGACGACAGATGAGGTTCTTGAGCTGGTTCGGGGGTTTCAGCCGGCATGTGTGGTTGTGGCTGCGGCGGAGCTGGATATGTTCTCAGCCCTTGCCGGCGAAGCGAAGACCGCCGAGGCGCTTTCGGAGCAGCTCCACACGGACCTGCGGGGCACGAGGATACTGGCCGACGCGCTTGTCGCCATCGGGCTATTCGAGAAGCAGGCCGACCGCTACTCACTTGCCGGCGGCGTAGCAGACGTGCTGGTCCAGGCGGGGGCGGAACAGGCCATTTCGATGGTACGGCTCCTGGGTAACTGCATGCGGCGCTGGGATCAACTGGCCGAAGTGGTGCGAAGCGGCAGGCCCGCTGAAAGAGCCCCGAGCATTCTTGGCGCCCAGGGCGATATGGAGTCGTTCATCGAAGCGATGAACGAGATATGCATCCGCACCGCGCCGGGGTTGGTCGCTGAGCTCGGCCCGCCGCGGTTCGAGCGCCTGCTGGACGTCGGCGGCGGATCGGGCACGTGGACGATCGCGCTGCTTCGGGCGGCGCCACGGGCCACCGCCGTTATCTTCGATCTGCCCGACGTGATCGAACTTGCCCGCCGGCGCATCGGGGAAACCGACCTGGCCGACCGCGTGAGCTTCGTGCCGGGCGACCTCTACATCGACAATCTACCGGCGGGCGCCGACCTGGCCTGGGTCAGCGCCATCGTTCACCAGAACTCGCGGCAGCAGAATCGCGAGCTGTTCGCCAAGGTATTCTCGGCGCTGGACGCCGGCGGTCGGGTGCTCATCCGCGACGTGGTGATGGACGAGTCTCGCACGAGCCCGCCGTCCGGAGCGATCTTCGCGGTCAACATGCTTGCGGCCACGCCCGGAGGCGGAACCTTCACACTCGCTGAGTTGGACCAAGACCTCCGGTCAGCCGGCTTCGAGGACGTGACGCTGGTTCGAGAAGACCCGGGCATGAATTCAGTGGTGGCGGCGACAAAGCCGCGGTAAAGGTTCTCGCGTCGCACACTCGGCGTTGAATTCGCCGGAAAATCCGCTACACTCTTGTGCCAGCCGGCAAGTTGGATGGGCGCTATGGAAATCTACGACGACAAGGTATTGGCAAGAACGCACAATTGTGGGCAGCTTCGCGAACAGGACATAGACGCCGAGGTCCGCCTCTGCGGCTGGCTGCGCAGCTACCGCGATCACGGCGGGGTCCTGTTTGTGGACCTGCGCGACCGCGAGGGATTAACCCAGGTCGTGTTTGACCTGCCGGCCGAGGGGGACGCCGCCGGACAGGAAATGTACAAGCTGGCGGGCACGCTTCGCAACGAGTGGGTCATATCGGTGGCCGGCACGGTGCGCCACCGCGGGCCGGATCGTGAGAACCCCAAGCTGCCCACCGGCAAGATAGAGGTCCTGGTCACCGATCTTACCGTGCTGAATGAGTCCCAGACGGTGCCGTTTTCGCCCGACGGGTACGCCGACGTGTCGGAAGATACCCGCCTGCGCTATCGCTACATCGACATCCGCCGGGCGGAACTGACAGGGGCCCTGCGCCTGAGACACCAGATATGCCGGACGATCCACAACATCCTCGACGCCGAGGGCTTCATCGAGGTAGAGACGCCCTTCCTGACAAAATCCACACCGGAGGGCGCACGGGATTTCCTGGTGCCCTCGCGCCTCAAGCAGGGGTGCTTCTACGCCCTGCCCCAGAGCCCGCAACTGTTCAAGCAGATACTCATGGTCGGCGGGCTCGATAAGTATTACCAGATCGTCCGCTGTTTCCGCGACGAAGACCTGCGAGCGGACCGGCAGGTGGAGTTCACCCAACTCGACCTGGAGATGTCGTTTGTCACCGAAGCCGACGTGATGGCCATAAGCAATCGCGTGCTGGCGGGCATCTGCGAGGTAGCCGGCAAGGTCTTCCCCCAAACGCCGTCCGTGATGACCTACGACGAGGCGATGAGCACCTACGGCACCGACCGGCCTGACATCAGGTTCCAGATGCATCTTTGCGACGCGACCGAGATTGTGGCGGGCACGGAATTCCGGGTGTTCACCGATGCGATCGCAGCCGGCGGGGCGGTCAGGGCCCTGGCCGTTGCCGGCGGAGCAAAGTTCACGCGGAAGGAGATCGACGGCTATACCGCGTTCGTAGCCGACTACGGCGCCAAGGGCCTGGCTTGGTGCAAGCTGGAAGCCGGCGAGGCCGTGGGCGGCGCTGCCAAGTTCGTCGGAGGCGACGTGCAGAAGCGTCTCCGCGAGGCTACGGGCGCATCTGACGGTGACATCATTTTCTTCGCGGCGGGCAAGGAACCGGCCTCCGGCAGGATTCTGGGCGCGCTGCGGTGCAAGATCGGCCAGGACCTGAACTTGTACGACAAGGACGAGCTGGCCTGGTGCTGGGTGACGGATTTCCCACTGGTGGAGTGGAACGAGGACCTTCAGCGGTGGGATAGCCTTCACCATCCCTTCACGTCTCCGGCGCCTGGTGAGCTCGACAAGCTCGAATCCGACCCCGGCGCGGTTAAGGCGCGGGCCTACGACATCGTGTGCAGCGGGACGGAGCTGGGAGGCGGGTCCGTGCGTATCAGTTCCCTGGACTTGCAGAAGCGGGTGTTTGAGCTGCTTGGCATCGGCGAGGATGAGGCCCAGGAGAAGTTCGGCTTCCTGCTGGACGCTCTGAGTTACGGCGCGCCGCCCCATGCGGGCATCGCCTTCGGGCTGGACCGGGTCGTTATGAAACTTGTCGGCGCCGAATCGATAAGAGACGTGATCGCCTTTCCAAAGACGCAGCGCGGCACGTGTCCGCTGACCGGTGCTCCAGCGACCGTCGATGACCAGCAACTGGCCGAGCTTGACCTGAAGGTCATAGCCCCGCCGGATGACAACGGGTGATCACGTCATGAAGGTATCTCTGAACTGGCTGAGCGATTACGTTGACGTCTCGATGCCGGTGGACAAGCTCGGCGAGCGGCTGACCGCCATCGGCCTGAACCTCGAAGGAATAATCGAGGCCGGTGACGACATCGTGCTGGACCTGGAGATCACGTCGAATCGCTCGGACTGCCTGGGGCATCTGGGCGTTGCGCGCGAGCTGGCGGCGGCTACGGGCGCGAAATTCACCCCGCCGGCAATCTCAAAGCCGCCCACTACCGGCAAGGCCGGCAAACTGACCAGTGTAGAGGTGCTCGATCCCGAGATGTGCCCGCGCTACACTGCACGGGTCATCCGCGGGGTGAAGGTAGGCCCCAGTCCCCAATGGATGGTAGAGCGCCTGGAGGCGGTGGGTCTGCGCAGCGTCAACAACGTGGTGGACGCGACCAACTACGTGCTGATGGAATACTCCCAGCCGCTTCACAGTTTCGACCTGGGCAAGCTTGCGGGCCGTCGCATTGTCGTCCGCCTGGCAAAGCCGGGCGAGACGCTCACAAGCATAGACGGAACGAAATGCGAGCTGGACGAGTTGATGCTGGTAATCGCCGACGCCGAGAAGCCCGTGGCGGTAGCGGGCGTCATGGGCGGGCTGGACACCGAGGTCGGCGAGGACACGACGGATCTGCTGATCGAGTCGGCCCAGTTCGACCCGCTGTCGATACGCCGGACTTCGCGGAAGCTTGGATTGATGAGCGAGAGCAACTACAGGTTCGAGCGTGGCGTGGACCCGGTTGCCGTGGAGACGGCCTCGCTGCGGGCCTGCCAGCTCATTCTGGACTCGGCTGGCGGCAAGCTGGCCGATGGCGTGGTGGACGTCTGGGCCAAGCCGTTCGAGGCGGTCACCGTTTCGGTCCGGCCCCAGCGGTGCTGCGACCTGCTGGGCATGGACGTGCCCGTTGAAAGGCAGGTGGAAGTTCTCGACCGGCTCAACCTGCGGCCAAAACGCATGAAGGACAGGATTGTCTGCACGATTCCTCCGTACCGCGCGGACCTGGGGCGCGAGGCGGACCTGATAGAGGAAGTCGCGCGCCACGTCGGCTACGACGCCATCCCCGTGGCCAGGGAGGTGGCCCACCCGGTGAACCCGCAGGACCACACCCATCGCATCCACGGCCGTGTTGCACGTGCGCTGGCGGCCAGCGGCTTCGACGAGGCAGTAACCTTCGCGTTCGTGGACGTTGAGCAGGCCAGGCTGTTCGGCTGCGAAACCCCCCTCTGCGTGGACCGCGCCGCTCGCAAGACGAACAACGCGCTTCGCCCGACGTTGCTGATAAGCCTTCTGACGGCGTGCAAGACCAACCAGGACGCGGGCAACACGGATGTGAGCCTGTATGAGCTGGCGGCGGTCTTTCCGCCCGTCGGGGGCTCGCTGCCGCGCGAGCATGTGGAGTTGGCAATGGCTAGCACGTGCGATCTGCGAGACCTGCGCGGGACCGTCGAGGCCCTGGTTGAGGCGGTGGCCCCCGCCGCGACGCTGACCATGACCGAGACCGACGCTGCGGGCATGGCAAGGGGCCTGGCCGGACGGATAATGCTCGACGGTGAGCCGGCCGGAATCATCGGGCGTGTGGCGGCGGACGTCCTGGAGGCCTTCGATCTGGAGCGGGAGATCGCGGCGGCGACAATTAACTTCGAGGCGCTGCTGGCGGCCTCGCAGCAGCAAAGGCCTTACCAGCCGGTGCCCAGATTCCCCGCCGTCAAGAGAGACCTGTCGCTGATCGTGGATGAGAAAGTTAAGTGGTCGCAGCTCGTCGATGCGATCGCAGCCGTCGAACAGCCGATGCGAGTCGCCGTCGAGTACGTGACGACGTTCCGCGGCAAGCCGATACCATCCGGCAGAAAGAGCGTGACGGTAACGGTGGTGTACCGCTCGGCCGAGGGCACGCTGCGAAGCCAAGAGGTTGACGAGCAGGTGGATGAGGTCGTAGCCGCACTGGCGAAGGGGCTCTCTGCGGAGCTTCGAGAATAGCCTTGGCGAATTGACGGCGGCCGGCAGAGACGAGTCCTCGGTGGAAATATCCGCCAACCGCATTCATTGCTTAAGGTTTTCGGCTTGCAATCCGATAGAAGTGTTGTACAATGCGGCCTGCGCTTTTGAGAGCGCATGCAAAAACATGGTCTCTACCGTGTTCGATCCGCAGCCTATTTGAAAAAGAACCGATAACTCATTGCTTGGGAAGTCACGTCCGCGGCGCTCACGCGCCCGGCAACTGCCCACCTAGAATAATGGGTTCTTCTTTCGATGGCTGTCGCCGGCACAGCAGTGGAGGCCATTTTTTTTTGCGCCCACCGCGGGGTCTGCGTGCCCGGCCGGCAAGGTTGCAGCCAATTGTTTTGACGTGTGAGAGACCGAAACGTTCCGCGAAATGGTTGGGGGGGAAACGGCTTGGCGGCATCCGGTGTTGGGCCTGATTCATCGGGCAAATTTCCACGTAGATTTCTTGCGTCAACCGTGTAGAATGTTTCTACTTGGTCGGAGGATGGAGTGTAGGGCAGCAGCGGTCTGAAACAGGAAGAAAGATGGAAGGACCCATCGCAGTGGCCGCTCGTGGCTTGCCGTGCGCTCGGCCGGGGGTGCTTCCAGGAGCTATTGGGAATGGGCTTTTATGTTGGGATCGACATCGGCGCCGTAAGCACGACAGCGGCCTTGGTTGTGGACGACGCTGCTGTGGCGGTGGACGCACCCGATGGGGGCTTTACCCCGTTGCGGGGCGGCAAGACCGACGGAGGTATGATATACCTCAGCCCGTACCGCCGCACGCGGGGTAAGCCGCTGGCTGCGGCCAGGGAGCTGCTGGAGTTGGTAATAGGGGCCGTGGGGGCCGACAAGGTCACCGGCGTTTACCTTACCGGCAGCGGGTCGAAGCTGGCCGCGGTGAAGCTCGAGGCCCCGGTTGTCAACGAGTTCAAGGCAATTGCAATCGGAATGGCGGCGATAGGTACGGATGCCCGCACGGTTTTTGAGATGGGCGGGGAAACATCCAAGTACCTTCGCCTCTGGCGCAACGCTGACGGGCGATACGACATTGTCGACTACGCGACGAACGGGGACTGCGCGGCGGGCACGGGTTCGTTCATAGACCAGCAGGCGGGTCGTCTGAAATACGCGGTGGAGGAGATAGGGCCTCTGGTGTTGTCCAGTGAGCGCTGTGCCCAGATAGCGGGCCGCTGCAGCGTTTTCGCCAAGAGCGACATGATCCACGCGCAGCAGAAGGGCTACAACCCGCCTGAGGTTCTGGGAGGCCTGTGCAACGCCGTTGCGCGGAACTTCCGGACGGCCGTCGTGCGGTCTCATCCGGTGGAGCCTCCGGTGGTGCTGATCGGCGGAGTGGCGGCCAACGCCGCCGTGGTCCGCGCGATCCGCGACGCCTTTGATCTGGACGAGTCGCAGTTCGAAGTGCCGCCGGGCTTCGCCCACGTGCCGGCGGTGGGTGCGGCCGTAGTGGCATCGCAGGCCGGTCAGGCCGGCGGGCTTTCGCACATGTCCGACCTCCGTGCGGCGAGCGACACGGCCCCGGGCCGGTTCCCCACAGCCGCGGCGCTGAGCATGGACAACGTGGTGCTTCTGCGCGACCGCGCGCGGGCGTACGAGCACGACTACGCGCCCGGTCCGATCGACGCATATCTGGGCATCGACGTCGGCAGCGTTTCAACAAACGTGGCGGTCATCGACACCGAAGGCCGCGTCATCACCGAAATCTACACCGCCACGGAGGGCCGGCCCATTGAAGTTATCGGCGACGCGCTTCGGGAGATTGAAGGCGAGTGGGCGGATCGGCTCAACATCTGCGGCGTCGGGACGACCGGTTCCGGCCGCGAGCTCATCGGCGAACTCATCGGGGCCGACACCATCAACGACGAGATCACCGCTCACAAAACCGGTGCGACCTTCATCGGCAAGACAATGCTCGACGGCAGGATTCCCGACACGATATTCGAGGTCGGCGGGCAGGACTCGAAGTATATCTCGCTTCAGGACGGGATAGTCGTGGATTTCACGATGAACGACGCATGCGCGGCCGGGACGGGAAGTTTTCTGGAAGAGCGAGCGGCGGAGCTGGACATCTCAATAAAGGGCCAGTTTGCGGAATTGGCGCTTTCCAGCCGGGCTCCCATCCGCCTCGGCGAGCGGTGCACCGTCTTCATGGAGCGCGACGTCAACAGCTACATGCAGAGGGGCGCGGAGAAGGCGGATCTCGTCGCGGGGCTGGCATATTCCGTGGTGTACAATTACATCAACCGCGTCGTCCGGGGGCGCCATGTGGGCGACTGCATATTCTTCCAGGGCGGCACGGCCTATAACGACGCGGTGGCCGCCGCGTTCGCCGCGGTGTGCGGCAAGGAAATCATCGTCCCGCCGCATAACGGCGTTATCGGGGCCATCGGGGCCGCCCTCCTGGCGCGGGACAAGATGACCCGCGGCGACGGCAGGGACCGCGCGGCTGTCGGCAAGGCCGATGGTGCCGGGGGTCGGTCCGTGGAGGCGCAGCCGGCAGGGCCGGCCGAGGCCGCCGACCGCGGAAGCGGGTTCCGAGGCTATGACATCTCCAAGGTAGACTACTCCCTCCGCGAGTTCACCTGCAAGGCCTGCTCCAACGCCTGCCAGGTGCAGGAGTTTACCGTGGAGGGCGAGAAAACCCACTGGGGCGACAAGTGCTCGGAGCGCTACAGAAAGGTTGCCAAGAGCACCCAGGAGCCGGTTATCGAGGACCTGCCGGCCTTTCGCAACAAGCTGTTGCTGGATGAATCTTACCTGCCTGACGTGGCGCCCGGCGCGCCGACCATCGGCATCCCGCTGACGATGTTCTCGATGGACTCGCTGCCGTTCTGGCGGGTTCTCCTGGCCGGCTGCGGCTTCCAAACTGTGCTTTCCGATCCGACCAACAAGAAGATCATCCAGGCCGGGCTGGACAGCGTGGTGGCCGAGCCGTGCTTCCCGATCATAGTCGCCCACGGCCACGTGGCGAACCTGGCCGAGAAGGGCACCGACTATATCTTGCTGCCGAATATTGTCTCGATCGAGACGCAGTGGATGCACACCGAGAGCCATCTTTGCCCGTGGCACCAGACGCTGCCTTTTGTGTGCCGTCAGGCCCCTGCCTTGGGCCAGTGTGCGGAAAAGTTTGTCGTGCCGACGTTATACTTCCGCGAGGGCAGAGCCCGTGTCCGAAGGGATCTCCAGGAATACTTCGCCAGGGGCCCGCTGCGGCGGCGCCTGGGACTTACCAGCCGAAAGGTCGCCCGGGCCGTCGAGGCCGGGTTCCAGGCCCAGGACCGCTTCCGCGCCCGGGTGCTCGAGGCGGGCCGGCAGGCGATCGAGCAGCTGGACCGGGCCGGCGCGGTCGGCATCGTCCTGATCGGCAGGCCCTACAACGTCCACGACGCCGCCGTGAACCTCTCCGTGGCGGCGAAACTGAGAAGCTACTACGGTGTCAACTGCATCCCGCAGGACTTCCTGGATACCACCGCCGAGGATATCCGCGACGTCCATCCCGGCATGTACTGGCACCTCGGCACGCAGATCCTAGCCGCCGCCAAGATCGTCGGACGGCGGGAGAATCTGCACGTCATCTACATCACGAACTTCAAGTGCGGGCCGGATTCCTTCATCAAGCATTTTGTGAGGCCGGCCTCCGGCAAGCCGTTCCTGACGCTCCAGTTCGACGGGCACAGCAACGATGCCGGGATGATGACCCGCTGCGAGGCGTATCTCGATTCAAAGGGGATCCTCCGCCCGTGGCGGGCTGAGGCCGAGGCCCGCCCGCCCGCTGTGGCCAAGTCAACGCCTTAGCGGCTGGTGCCGGCCGGCGAGCGGGCTGGGCAGGTTGGTGCCGTGGGAAAGATTGAATTGGCGAGCAATCTCAGTAGTGTAATGGCAGGCAGGCGCAGCGCATGGCTGGCTTGCGGTGTTTGGAAACCATTGAATAAATAAAGGAACACAAAAATGTCCGAAAGAGTGCTCAATGTCGGTCTGATTGGTGGTGGCGGCGGCGCCTTCATCGTGAATCCGCACCAGAAGGCCGTTCATTTCGACGGAACGCGCCGCATCGTATGCGGGGCGCTGCATCAGGACCCCAAGATCGCGATGGCCGAGGCTGAAGGCTGGCCCTATGCCATCAAGGGCTATCCCAGCTACGACGAAATGATCCAGGAACAGGCCAAGCTGCCCGTTGGTGAGCGGATCGATTACGCCCTGATCGTCACGCCCAACTTCGTCCACTTCGATCCGGCGATGAAGCTCATCGAGGCGGGCATTCCGGTCTTCTGCGAGAAGCCGCTGACGATAACGGCAGCCGAGGCCGAGCAACTGGCCGCCGCCGTCGAGAAGAAGAAGATCCCGTTCGGCGTAGCCCATACGTACCTGGGGCACTGGAGCAGCTGGTTCTCGCGGTGGATCATTACCAGCGGCAAGCTGGGCGACGTGCGATGGGTGGATGCGTACTATCTCCAGGGCTGGCTGGCAACGAAGCTCGAGGACGAGGGCCAGATGCAGGCCTCCTGGCGGACCGACCCCGCCCGGGCCGGCGCGAGCTGTTGCGGCGGCGACATCGGCACGCATGCCTTCATGCAGCTTCGTTTCGTTACCGGCCTGGACGTGACATCCGTTCGCGGCATCGTCGAGACGTTCCTGGAAGGGCGGCAGCTCGACGACCACTTCACCACGTACTGCGAGCTGTCCAACGGCGGGCGGGCCCTGGTCCGCGCGACCCAGATAGCCATCGGGCACAAAAACGACCTCGGCATCGAAGTGAACTGCGCCAAGGGAACCCTCATCTGGAAGCAGGAAGACGCCGAGTGCGTCAAGATCTGCCTGCCCGGCGAGCCCGACCGCCTCTACTGGCGCGGCGAGGTCCAGGCCGACGACTCCTTCCTGAAGGGCGTGCCGCAGGAGCTGCTCGACGAGCCGACCATCCCGTCCGGCCACGTCGAGGCCTTCCACGACGCCTTCGCCCGCCTGCACCGGGAATTCGCGAAGGATGTCCGCCTCTACAACGACGGCAAGGACTTCTGCTGCGACGGGAGCCGGTATGCCAACGTCCACGACGGCGTCAAGCACATGAAGTTCGTCGAGGCCGCCGTTCAGAGCGCCAAGAACAACTCCGCACCAGTGGCGCTGTGAGGCCGCCTCACGCGAATCGATCGCTTTCCGCGCCCCCAAGCCCACGGATTCCAATCCGTGGGCTTTTTCTTGTACTCGCAAGGAACTATTGTGGAGTTCCTGACGTCTAACCAATATCAGCGGGTTATGATATGCGCGCAGAAACCACCCCGGGAAGAGAAAGGAGCTCTCCATGAACAGTAGATCACTCAGCGCCGTCGTACTGTTGGTCGTTGCCGCCGGGTCCGCCGTTGCCGCCGGCGAGGCCGTCGAGGCAACGAGCAAAATCGACGCCGTCACCGTCTATCGAGGCCAGGCCCTGGTGACCCGGTCCGTGACCGTGCCCAAGGAAAAGGGCGAGCTGGAGATTATCGTCCCCAATCTGCCCGCCAGGGTGGTCCCGGCGAGTCTAAGTGCCAGTGCGGCCGACGGCGTGACAATCCGCTCGGTTCGATATCTGAGCCGCGCGGCCGCCGCCGCCGCGAGCAAGGAGGCCGCGGAAATGGACGCGGCCATCAAGAAAACCACCAACGACATCTATGCCAACGACCAGATGATCCTCCTGACGAGCACCAAAGGCGTGTACGTCAGCAAGATGGAGGACTTTTCGACGGCCCTGACCAAGGCGAATCTGGCCCAGGGCAAGCTGGATCTGAAGACCCTCGGGGACGTTACCGCCCAGGTCTTCAAGCTCCGCGAAGACCTTGCCGCCGAGCGCATCAAGCTGAACGAGAAGACCGTCGAACTCAAGGAACAGCTCGCCCTGCTTCAGCGCAAACGCAAGGAGTTGACGAGCAAGGCCGGCAAGACCATCCGGCAGGCGGTGATCTTCCTTTCCAAGACAACCGACCAGCCGGCTGCTATCCATCTGAACTACCTGGTGGATTCGGCCAACTGGTCGCCGGCCTACAACGTTCGCCTGAGTGCGGACGGCAAGACGGCGAGCGTTGAGTATCTTGCGGAGGTCAACCAGACCAGCGGCGAAGACTGGTCCGGCGTGCAGTTGACACTCTCGACGGTGACGCCTGCGATGAACGCGCGCAGCCCGCTGCTGGTGCCCTTCTGGATCGCCCTGCGGGGTGCGCCCAAGAAGGCCCCCTCCGGCAAGAGTGCCGCGCAGGGGTATGCCCAGCGCCAGATTACCCTCTTCGGCGGCCAGCGCGCGTATGTGAACGTATGGAATGTAGCCTCGGCGCCCAAGAGCCAGGAAGAGGCCAGCTGGAACATCAACCGCCTGGCCGCCGAGAACCAGCGGCTGGAGCTGAACGTCGACGCGGATGCGGTGACTGCCGGCGCCCGGGCGCTTCGCTCGGTGCAGGAAGGCCTGGCCGTTTCGTACCCGATGCCGGGCAAGATGAACCTGGCCAGCCGCAGCGACCGCCAGCTCATCCAGATAAAGAAGCTGAAGCTGCCGGCAACGACCTACTACCGGGCTATCCCGCTGCTGAGCAGCTACGTATATCACGTGGCCGAGGTGAAGAACGACTCGGCGCTTCCGCTGCTCGAAGGGCCATACAGCTCCTACCTCGGCGGGGAGTTTGTGGGGCGCGGCCGGCTGCGACTGGTCGCCCGGGGGCAGAAGGCGATCATCGGCTTCGGCGTGGACACGCAACTGCGATGCAGCCGGGAGCTGACCGAAAAGTCCGACAAGGTTTCCTGGGGCACCCGCGTCCAGGCCTTCCATTACCGTCTGCGGCTGCAGAACTACAAGGACGGTCCGGTGAGTGTCCGCCTGCTGGACCGCATCCCGGCAACCAAGGGCGAGGACCTGAAGGTTGCGCTTGGGAGGATGAAAGACGCCCTCTCGACCGATCAGGTGTACCTGCGGGACCACAGGCCCAGAGGCATCCTGCGCTGGGACATCGTGCTGCCTGCGCGGGCCACCGGCGCAACGGCCAGGGACGTGATCTATACGTTCGAGATGAAGTATGCCAAGGACAAGCACATCGGGCGTGAAGCCGGCGAAGTGACGGAGAAAATGCGGGGGACGCATGCCGACATGTTCAAGCGATGGTGACCAACAGCCCACGGGCCGTTTTCCATCCTGGGCGGGACGAGGGAGGCAGTGGGATTCTCCTTTGCGCTGCGATAGTTGTTGTGCGTGATTCACCCGGGGCGTAGAATAACACCAGCAGCGATGTTCAGCGGAATCAATAGGACGACACTTCAACCCCGCCGCGGGGTAGGGGCGATGCTTCCTCTGCTCTTGGCGGCAGTGGTGCTGGCTGGCGTGGCCGCAGCCGGGCCCGAATCCGGTCCGGCAAGCGCCCCGGCGACCCTTCGCCCGGGCCCGACCACCCGCCGCGTCACGCCCGATGGCTGGTTCGCCGTGCCCAAGGTCGAGCGTCCGGCGCTGCCGGAGGAGGTTACCAAGGCGTTCATCATCCCCATATATGGGCCGATAAACACCGTCACGTACGAATCGGTCTTGCGCAAGGTAACGCAGTGCAAGGCCAAGGGGGCTCAACTGGTCATCTTCGACATGAACACCCCCGGCGGGGAGGTAAGCGCGGCGCTGGGCATCATGAAGCTGATAGTCGAAGACCTCAAGGAGATCTATACCGTCGCGTACGTCAACACGTACGCCTTCAGCGCTGGTGCGCTCATTTCCGTGGCATGCAAGGAGATCGTGGTCGCGCCCAACTCGGTAATCGGCGATGCCATGCCCATCCAGGGTACGCCGGTAGGCGGAATCGTATCGATGCCGGACAAGGAGCGGCAGAAGATGGAGTCCGGTCTTGCCGCCCTTGCCCGCGCCACCGCCGACGACAACGGATACGACCTGACACTGCTCGAGGGGATGATCACCGTTACCTGGGAGATCTGGCTGATAAAGAACCGCCAGACGGGTGAGCTGCAGATCGTAACGGCCGCCGATTGGCGGCACCGCGTGAAGCTGGCGCCGCCCTCGACCCAGCCGGCGCTGGCCGGCATCAAGGCCCCGGACGACACCTCATGGGAGTGGGTCCGCACAATCGCCGGCTATGACCGATTGGTCACAATGACAGACAAGGAGGCACTGCGCTTTGCATTTGTGGAGCACCGCTTCGAAACGATGGAGGATCTCAAGAAGCATTACAACGTCACCGGCGATGTAACGTTACTGGGAGATACGGCTTCGGAAGAATTCGTAGCCTTCCTGACCTCGCAGGGCGTGACGACGCTGCTGATGATGGGCATGATCTTCTTTGCGTATACTGAGATGAACACGCCCGGTTTCGGCGTGGCAGGGGCCATCGCGCTAGCCTGCCTGGCGGTACTCGTCGGTGCGCGCTTTCTTGTGGGCCTTGCCAACGCGATCGAGATCGCCGTGCTGATTGTAGGCTTCGTGCTGATCGCCCTGGAAATCTTCGTGACGCCGGGGTTCGGCGTGTTGGGGATATCGGGGATCATCATAGTCCTGGCCTCCCTGGCGGCCATGGCCGTACCGAACGCGCCGGACAAGCTGCCCCTGCCGCAGACGGACCTGGACTGGTCGGTCCTTGAAGAGGGTCTGGCCGCAATGACGATCGGCGCGGTGCTGGCTACGATCGGCGCGGTTATCGCGGCGCGCTATCTGCCCAAGCTGCCGGTTGTCAGGCCGATGTTTCTGGCCCCGGCGGCCCCGACGGCTGAGCCCGCGCTGTCGGATGCATCTCCCCTGCGCCGGATCGAGCCGGGCGACACCGGCGTGGTTGAGAGCGTCTGCAGGCCCGCGGGGAAGGTCCGTTTCGGGGATGATCTGCTGGACGTCACTAGCGAGGGCACTATAATCTCCCCCGGCACAACCGTTCGCGTACTTCAGCGCAAGGGCAATATGATCGTGGTAGAGGAAGTATAGATGACGGACGTCTGGATCATCCTGATGGTGCTGATCATCGGCTTCCTGATGCTGATGTTCGAGGTGCTGACGCCCTCGTTCGGCATCCTGACGGCCATTGCGCTGATCTGCTTCAGCGTTGCTGTTTACTTAGGCTTCAAGATCTCCCCCGTCGTGGGTGTCGGCCTGATCGTCGGCCTGGTGGTCGCCGTGCCGGTTTACTACTTCATACTGTTTCGCTACGTCGCCAAGACGAGGTTTGCCAGGAAGCTGTTCCTGAAGCCTTTGCCCTTGGCAGCCGGCGAGGGCATCCCCGACGCCCAGGAGTATGCCAGTTACGTGGGAATGACGGGCACAAGCGAGACGCAGCTTCGGCCGTCCGGTGCCGTCCGCATCGACGGGCGTCGCGTGACCGCCCTGGCCGAAAGCGGCCTTATCGAAAAAGGAAAAGCCGTCAAGGTTCTGAGAGTTGACGGCATGAGTCTGATAGTTAAGGAAACTCAATCGGCGTCTTCAGATGCCGCTAAGAAGAAGAAGAAAAAGAAGAAGAAAGGAACCTAGCAATGGACTTAATGCTCGCAGTAACCGAGGGACCGGGGCTCTGGTGGATAGTGATCGTCCCAGCGGCCGTGATCGTGCTGGTATTGTTGATTCTGATCGGCCCGGCCTTCGGCCCGTGGTTGCAGGCCCGGTTTGCCTTGGCCAACGTGACCTTCCGCGAGCTGATCGGCATGCGGTTCCGCAAGGTCAGCCCACGGGTGATCGTCCAGAGCAAGATCCAGGCGATCCAGGCCAAGCTTGACTACATTACCACCGCCGATCTGGAAAGCCACTACCTTGCCGGGGGGAGGGTCCAGAACGTGGTGGTGGCGCTGATTGCGGCCAGCCGCGCCAACATCGAGCTGACCTTGCAGACCGCCACGGCGATTGATTTGGCCGGGCGCGATATCCTCGAAGCGGTCCAGACCTCGGTGAACCCCAAGGTCATTGACTGCCCGAACCCCGCCAGCGGCAAGACTACCATCGACGCGGTGGCCAAGGATGGCATCCAGGTGAAGGCAAAGGCCCGAGTCACCGTTCGGGCCAACATCGAACGCCTCATCGGCGGGGCCACTGAGGAGACCATCATCGCCCGTGTCGGCGAGGGCATCGTTACCACCATCGGCTCGGCGGACAGCTACAAGGAAGTGCTCGAAAACCCCGATGCCATCTCCAAGAAGGTGCTGGCTAAAGGCCTCGACGCGGAGACGGCCTTCCAGATCCTCTCAATCGATATCGCCGACGTCGACGTGGGCGAAAACATCGGCGCAAAGCTCCAGGCCGACCAGGCAGAGGCCGACAAAAGACGATTCCAGGCAGAGGCGGAAAAACGCCGGGCCATGGCCATGGCTCGCGAGCAGGAAATGAGGGCCGTCGTTCAGGAAAACCGCGCAAAGGTCGTCCTGGCTGAGGCCGAGGTCCCAAAGGCCATGGCAGAGGCATTCCGCCAGGGGAACCTCGGGATCATGGACTACTATCGCATGAAGAACGTCCAGGCCGACACCAAGATGCGCGATAGCATCAGCGGCGAGGGCCATGGCCCGCAGAAGCCGCCGACTGAATAAGAAATGAGTTGAGATGACAGCCGCGCTGCACATACTGGCCCGTGGTGAGGGCGACGTTATTGAACTGGCGGTGATCGTGCTGATCGTGGTGGTCAGCATCGTGGTCAGCATCATTAAGAAAGTGGCTGCCAGCCGGGCCGAAGAAGCTCGGCGACAACGCCCCCAGCAGGCGCAGCCCCGCCGCCCGCAGCCGGGGCGAACCGCCGGCCCGGCGGGGCCGCCTCCTGCCCCGCCGCAGATCGGTCCGGATGTGGAGATGGCCCAACAGGCGCTGCGGGCCATGGGCCTGATACCCGCACGCCCGCAGCCTTATGAGGCGGAAGAGGCTGTTGTGTTGACCCCTGTTGAGCCGGAGTCTATCCGTGTGGGAGAGGAACTTGAGCTGGAGCACCGGCGGCAAAGGGGTCAGGAGGCACAGCGCCGCAAGCGACTTGCCGCGCGCAAGGTGCCCGAAGCCGACTCCTCGACAATCGAGGGCACAATTCTGCACGTGCGCCCAAGCCAAGAGCCCGGCGTGACCGCGTGGACCGGCCCTTCTGTCGATCTGTCCAGCCCCGCCAGGGCCCGCCGCGCGATTATCTTCCATGAGATATTCTCGGCCCCCAAGGCGCTTCGCCAGGGGAAAGAAATGTGGGATGTCTGATCGCGGCGGCGATAACGCAATCACGGAGTTCGACCGCCGCCTGCTGGAGGTGATCCAGCACGGCGTGCCGCTGGTGCGCGAGCCTTTCGCCCTGATAGCCGACCAACTCAACTGCAGCCCCCAGACGGTGCTCGATCGCATCACGGCCTTGCGAGGCCAAGACGGCCTGATCCGGGAGATCGCGGGTATATTCGACGCCGTCGCCCTGGGCTATACCCAGGCCCTCGCCACCTTCCGCGTCGCCAAGGAAGAGCTCAATGAGGCCGGTGCTCTTGTCGCCGCCCATCCCGGCGTCTCACATTGCTACGCCCGAACCGGCGACTACAACCTGTGGTTCACCCTGGCGGTTTCACCGCGGAGCGAGTTCGGCCTCTACCGGACGGCCGAGATCCTCGCTGCGGGCTGCGGGCCCGCGGATTACCTCGTTTTGCCCGTGCTGAAACGTTACAAGCTGGACGTGCGCCCGGCCCTGGGCGGCGGGCACGACCCTGAGTCCGCCCCTGACCCGGTGCCCCAGCCCGACGAAACTCACAGGCCCCGCCGGGCCTTACCCACGGACCGGCAGCGGCTTGCCCTGAGAGCCCTCCAGGTCGATCTGCCCGCATGCGAGGATCCCTTTGCCGGCTTGGCCGAGGCTGTCGGCCTCAGCCCCGACGACCTGCTGGTGCACGCCGCGGATTTCGTGGCCTCCGGATGGATACGGCGATACGCAGCCGTGGTCCATCATCGCGCCGCCGGGGCGCAGGCCAACGTCATGGTCGTATGGCAGGCGGCTGGGGAGGCCGCCGACGCCGCCGGGGCGATCTGCGCCCGGATCGATCAGATAAGCCACTGCTATCTCCGGGCGAGAGGACGGGACTGGCCGTACAATTTTTACACGATGATCCACGGCCGCCAACGCGAGCAGTGTGCAAAGGTGATCGAGGAAATCGCCGCGACGACCCCGCTGGGCCCCTGTTTGGAGCTTTGGACGGAGCGGGAGTTCAAGAAGCAGCGTATAAAGCTTTTCAGTGGTGAAGAGGCGACATGGGAGGCTGCACACGCCCGCCAGTGAGGGGACGCCGCTTTACTTCGCCGGGGCGGTCGTGGGCTGCTGCGTGGACTGCTCGCTGATCGCCCTGAAATAGGCCTCCACCTCCTTGCGGAATCTGGGGGAGACCTTCGTGGCCCGCGACTCGTAAAGCTTGCGCAGCTCATCCGGTGAGAGCTTCTCCGTGCCGCTGCTGCCGATCTTCCTGTCCAGGCCCTTGCCGCTCCGCCGACCCGACGTGCCAGTCAACTGAAACGCCCCGCCGATCGTCTCGCCCGGGCGCTCGGTTTTGGAAGGCGCCTTCCTGGTCTTGCCGAAACGCCGGGAGTATTTCTCCACAAAGGCGCCGAATTCCGCCGGCGTCATGCCGAGGGCCTTCAGCAGATCAGGATCGACCTTGTTGGCTCGCACGCGTTTCTGGGCCTCGTTGATGACCCGCCCGAGAGACCGCAGCCGCGCTTTTTCGGCCGGCGTAAGATTGTCCAGCCCTGCCACGTCCACCTCGCCGCGGTTATTGGCCGACCCCACGTTGGATGTCCCGCCACCGGTCATGGAATGCACGCCGCCTGCTCCTTGCTGGCCTATACCGCCGGTGCCTTGTCCCTGTCCTTGCCCCTGTCCCTGACCTTGCCCAGCGCCCTGGCCTGCGCCTTGTCCAGCGCCCTGGCCTGCACCTTCACCGGCCCCAGCGCCTTCACCGGCCCCAGCGCCTTCACCAGCGCCGGCGCCTTCACCGGCCCCAGCACCTTCACCGGCGCCAGCACCTTCACCAGCGCCAGCACCTTCACCAGCCCCGGCGCCTTCACCGGCCCCGGCGCCTTCACCGGCCCCGGCGCCTTCACCGGCCCCGGCGCCTTCACCGGCCCCGGCGCCAGCACCTTCACCGGCCCCAGCGCCTTCACCGGCCCCAGCACCTTCACCAGCCCCAGCGCCTTCACCGGCGCCAGCACCTTCACCGGCCCCAGCACCTTCACCGGCCCCAGCGCCTTCACCAGCACCAGCGCCTTCACCAGCCCCAGCGCCTTCACCGGCCCCAGCACCTTCACCGGCCCCAGCGCCTTCACCAGCCCCAGCGCCTGCACCGGCGCCAGCACCTTCACCGGCCCCAGCGCCTTCACCAGCCCCAGCGCCTTCACCAGCCCCAGCGCCTTCACCAGCCCCAGCGCCTTCACCGGCGCCAGCACCTTCACCGGCGCCAGCACCTTCACCGGCCCCAGCGCCTTCACCAGCGCCAGCACCTTCACCAGCCCCGGCGCCTTCACCGGCCCCAGCACCTTCACCGGCGCCAGCGCCTTCACCAGCCCCAGCACCTTCACCAGCGCCAGCAC
>SDBT01000092.1_pt1 | contig 109483 bp, 182 predicted proteins | sample 2277101 | NCBI WGS metagenome assembly SDBT01 (sample SAMN10404973, study PRJNA504765) | marine sediment metagenome | isolation source: marine sediment core GS10_PC15, 103 cmbsf | place: Arctic Ocean: Southern Knipovich Ridge | collected 2010
GTATTAAACTACTACGTTGAGACTAAAAAAAGAAATACTTGTTTTTTTAGATCTTTTCCTATATACCTACAGAATAAGTAACTCTAAATAACAAAATAACTATTAATATATTTAAACGCTAAGCCCTTAAATCTGAGGGCTTTTTTCGTTTCTTGTGGTATATATATAGTAATGACACAAAGTATTTTAAAAAGGAACGGTCATGGGCAAAAGCAGTAACTACAGAATTCATAAAAAAGATTCTATTGAAGATGCGATCGATAAAAACGAATCCTTAATTAGGAGACTGGTTAGACTAGAAAAAGAATTAAAAAAAATTAAATCACAGAATAGAACACTTAAAGACGCATGGCAGAAGACAGAAGACTATTTAGTGGCCATTTCAGAAGACAAAAAGATTGAGGTGATATTTGAAGAAATAGATACCAAGACGAGTCTTAGAAAGGTTAAACAAGAATGTCCAAATTCTGAATGCAATAGCAAAATGATGAACAAGAGAAAATACGATGGATACGACATATTGTCGTGTTTAAAGTGTGGTTATAGGAATAGGGTTAATGAAGGAAGATCTTCAAAAGCTAAAAAAGATTAGAGATACAATCGTAGGACTTGAGATGCAACTTAATCTAATCCACGGTGATATGGATGTCATAATGACAGATTTGATCCATATGTATGCTATTGAAGCAGAGCTATCTGAAAACATTGTAATATTGAAAAAAGATAAAATAGTAACAATAGCCTCTGAGTATAAAAAATCAGTATACGAATTAGGTATGGTTCAGAAAAAGATAGCTCAGTGGAAGAATAGAGAACTGTCGCTATCTAGAAGGATGGAAGTTAAAGAAAGAGCATATAAGAGCAATGTGGAACAATTTGAATCACTTAAAAGCATTCTAGAGAAACAGAAAGTTATATTACTTTTTGATCCAAACAGAAAGAGGAGAAAAAAGTAATGAACAGTAAGGATAGGAAAACATTGAAAAAAAGAATATTTGAAGAAGAAGATTTTATCTACTGTCCACGCCTGGGAAACTCACTTGAGCGCCTTATGGATAAAAATGCTAGTGGAGTAGAGGATGAGAGAATAGAAAAGGTACTTTTAATGACCACAGAGGAATTTAAGGAACACTATGAAAAAGCTTTAAAAAAACTAAGAAAAGCTTTAGGTGTGGGGCAATAACGTGGTATATAGGATAAAGAGGTAGATATGCATTATTTATGGTTTGATACAGAGACGGGTGGTTTAAATCCAAAGATTCACAGTATACTTACGGCATATTTTGCTATTTGTGACAAAGACTTGACACTTCTCGACGAGCTCTATCTCCAACTAAAGCCAGAAGACCTGTCTCAGCTAAACGTAACCCCAGAAGCCATGAACGTGAATAAGATCAATCTTGAAGAGCATTTGAAAGATCCTAATACAATCACATACGCTGAGGGCCAGAAGATCCTTATGGCATTTCTAGCCAAAAACAAAATTAAAGGCAAAAGACGTTCGTTCCAACCTTGTGGTCATAATATTCCATTTGATGAAGAATTCGTGTGGCAACAGTTGGTTCCAAAAGAGTTGTGGTCAAAAGATGTACACTACCGTAGATTAGACACCTCCTCTATCTGCTCTTTTTTGAAGGATATGGATATATTACCTCAAGACGTTGGTTCATTGACCAGTTTGGTTGATTACTTTGGAATACCCATGGGAGAGGCCCACAACGCTCGTGGTGACGTTTTAATGAATATTGAGGTGTACAAGGCCATCAAAAGCCTTATGAAAGATAAAAAAGAAGGATTCACTGGAGTTGTAAATACTTCACTTTTACAGATCGTGGAGAGATGATATGGAAAATTATTATATGATAGTTGATGGTGAGGATGGTATTTCAGTATCTGAGGCACTTACTAAACAACAAGTTATAGATCGAGTTGAAGAAAATTATTACGGATTTACTCACTGGACTGGCCATATACCTAAAATGGGCGACGGGCAATTTGAATGTCCATCAGAAGCAGGTCCGGTAATGAGAAGTGAAATTCGCATAGGGGTTATTATAAAGGGGAAGGTCGTAGAACCTAAACCTAAACAAACTTATGAGTTGGATTAAAAATGAACCATATTAGCCCAGTAAATCACCCAGAATCAGCTCTTTCTGGCTCCACAGTGGAGTCCATGATTGATCGTGCTAAAGAGCTTGGGGCTAAGTACTTTGCGTCTACAGACCAGGGTATGATGCTTTCCTCTCTAAAGGGATACACACACGCCAAAAAGAAAGATATTAAGTTCATTGCTGGAATAGAGCTTTTCTTCAAAGATAAGAATTGCGAGATTATCAAAGGAACTCCTTCTGAAAATATCAAATACTTCAAGATTATAGTACACGCCAAGGACCAAGAAGCGTATCAAAAAATGGTCAAACTATCTTCTGATCAAACTAAAGAAACTGTCGTAGTGGGTGGAAATTTCTATCCACTATGTACCTGGAAAGACTTGGAAGCTCTTGCCAAATACAATATAACTATTTGTACATCTGACATAGAAGGCATGGTTTCCAAGCACTTGCTGGTGAACACTCTACCTTGTGCCATGAAATACTACTCGAAGTTGCGTGATTTAGTTGGGCCTGAGAACTTCTATCCTACAATAATTCCAGCCAAACAAGATAAGTACTGGAATACTATAGTAAAAGTTGAATTAGACAATGGACATGTGGTGGAAATACCGGCTCAAGATAGGGTTGAATTTGTTGAGATACATAAAGACAGCAAGGAAAAGCCTTTTAAAAGAGCTAAAGCTATTGATCTTACAAAATGGGTCAACAGAACCAAGAAATTGACCGCTGTGTATTTGAATAAAATCAGATATCCCGTTAAAGAAGAGTATCAACTTATCAAGAAATCAGAATGGTCTAATGATTTCCAAGACCTACCTGGTGGAGATATTCAAACCAAAGCCAATAATATTATGATTAAGTTTGCTGAACGCTATGGAGACCTGGACAACTTACTGATTAACAACTACGCCTATTATGCAAATAAAGATGATAAGGTAGTTCAAGACATGAAACTTGGTGATGAATTTCGCATCTATCAATCTCAGTACATGGCTAGCTCACAAGATATATGTATGTATTTACATGAAACACTTGGCATTAGTCAGTTTATGATAGACAAGATTATTGCAAATTCTCACAAATGGGCTGAGAAGTTTGATGATTTTGAATTAAATTATGACTACAGTCTACCTACTCCTGCTGGAGATCCTAAGAAACTATTGGTTGAGCAGATCAATAAAGTCGGCAGAATGGACTGGAATAATAAAGAATATGTAACACAGTTTCGAGAAGAGTTCGAGCTTCTAACCAACAATGGTGTGATTGATCTCATACCCTATTTCCTTCCCATTGTCGATGTTTACGATTTCTATAGAGAAAACGGACATCTGACCGGCCCTGCTCGTGGGTCTGCTGGAGGTTTTCTTATCTCCTACCTAATCGGTATAACCCATATCGACCCTATAAAATATGGACTCAGCTCTTCTCGATTTCTTACTATTGACCGTGTACAATCTGGCAACTTACCCGATATTGACTGTGACTTAGAAAGCCGTGTACCTCTGGTAGGTAACGATGGCAACTCTGGATACCTATTTAACAAATATGGTAATATGGCAGCTCAGGTATCCACCAGAACTCTACTGCGTATTAAATCAGCTATTTTAGACGCCAATCGATTTGTAAACAATGGAGCGGTAGAAGATGAGATCCAAAGATTTTCTAAAAGCCTACCTAATACACCACAGGGTGTTAACGACCATGAGTATGTGTTTGGGTACGAGAAAGACGACGGAAGCTACGTTCCAGGACTTTTGGACAAGTCTGAAGAATTACAGAAGTACGCTACTGAACGACCAGAAGAGTGGAATATTGTAAAAAGAGCACTTTCAATATCTAGAAACAACTCCAGACATGCTTGTGCTTATGTGGTAGCAGATAGACCAATTGAAGAAATCGTACCTATAATGGAAGTTGGTGGTGTAAACCGTGTAACCCAACCAGATGCTAAACAGTGCGAATGGGCTGGATTGATTAAATATGATTTCCTAGTAGTTGCAGCCTTAAGAGATATTAATTCGACTTTGAAATATATCAATGAAAGAAACAAAGATGAAGGTCTAGAAACAGGCCATTTCATGCACGAAGGTGTTGAAACCTATATCTGGGATCTACCAGAAGATCAGGCTGTTTTTAAAGACCTAGGTGACGGCAAAACTGAATCTGTATTTCAGCTCAATACCGCATCGGTCACACCTGCTGTGATGAAGATTAAACCAGAATCAATCATAGATTGTGCTACCATTACTTCGCTATGGAGACCTGGACCTCTTGATTTTATTGATGAGAAGACCGGTAGGAATATGGCTGAGGAATATATCGAACGAAGACATGGTCGTAGTGTAGGTGAGATCGAGATTCTTAATGAGATGCTTCCAGAGACCTATGGAGTACTTGTATTCCAGGAACAGGTAACAAAGCTAGCCAAAGAGCTGGCTGGTATGAATGTCATTGATTCAGAGAACGTGCGTATAGCTGTGGGTAAAAAGAAGCAAAAACTGATTGACTCTCTAAAGCCAATATTCATTGAGGGAGCTTCTAAGAAATGTGGCGTGGAAACAGCCACTAAGATATGGAGTATGATGGAGACATTTGCCAGGTATGGATTTAACAAGTCACATGCCGTAGCTTATTCTGTTATATCATACGCTTGTTCCTATCTAAAGCACTACTATCCTCTTGAATGGTGGGCTGGAGTTCTCAGTAACGCTGATGATAAAGAGATTAATGAAGTTTTCTATAAGTATGTGAAAGATCTAGTGCTTCCACCAGATATCAATACGTCTACAGAGAAAATGACAGTGGATTATGAAAATGGAAAAATTCGTAACAAATTATCTATGATCTCTGGCTTAGGAGTCTCTGCTGCTGAGAAGATTATCTCAAACAGACCATACCGTAATTTAGAAGATTTCGTTAAGAAAAAGCCTTGTGGCCCAGCTCTGACTAGAAAGCTGATTCATGTAAATGTGCTGGATTCCTTATTTGGTGACCACGATATGTTGATTGATAAAATTGACAAATACGAAGCTATGCTCAAAAAGGTTGAGTTTGACAAGAAACACGAAGAATATATAGATAAGTGTTTAAACCTTGAAAAAAGTGGTGACGATAAAGCCTATACCAAAGCAATGAAGGCGATGGATAAGTTTGTAGAGAAAGGTCCAAAACCACACAAGATAGACCCTATGTATCAGACACTTTCACCTAAGATAGACTATTTAATCAAAAAGTCTATCTTCCCTACAATGAATCTAGATCTTCAATCTATTCTAAATAGAGACTCTAGAACTAAGGTGACTCAATTTGGCAGTACTCGTAAAATAATGAATAAATTTGGTAAAGAGAATGTGGTAATTTCTGGAGAGGGTTTACAGCAGATCGACAACGCCATCCTGAGTAACGATGCCTATTTCTGCGTACCTGCTTTTGTCATGGATGCCTCAGAGTTCTCCTACAAAAATGGCACTAAAAAAGCTCTCAAAATGATATTAGACTCATCTGGATATGTTTCAGAGAAGGTTTTGTGGCCTGATTTTCAATCTGGAGAGCTTATCTATCCAGAATCATTAAAGAAAGGCGCAATTGTCTATATTTTTTACGGCAAAAAGGCCGACAGTATCTGGATAAATATTAACGACATTATTATTGAAGAAGACTCAATTTTATCTTGACTTCATTGCTGGGTGTGCTATTCTAGTATTGATTAGGAGGAGGACAATATGCGAGTAAACTTCAGAAAAATAGACCAAGCTCTTGATGACATTGAGAACTATCAGTCTTATTATGTGGGTGGAACTCTGTTCATTGATTTCAAATATCATCCAAATGTAGGCTTAAATAAAAACGGTCGTGGATTCTCCTTTCTAGCTGGAACCAAATTTGAGACAAACAGCGTTCGTAATGATGGCGATCAAAGATTTCTCATGACTAAGTCGATGCAGAAAAAGGTTAATAATATCTATAACAAATATAAGGGAGGCAAGCGTGGTCTTAGTAGATAAAGATAAATTTGATAAACAACGATTTTATTTGCTTACCCATAAAATCAAACAAATTAAATCTCAATATGACTCTGCTATCGAATCTGACGACATGTCTATGAAGGGCAGGCGCTATAACGATGATGATAGGATAGCCAGAATGGTTGTTGGGGATATATATAGCGAATGTAAGTTTGACATCGAATCTGCCAAGAAAAAATTCTTAGCCCTTAACTCTATTGAAATTGAACCGTATATAAAAGCGGCTGTTATTGATTCTGCTGGTGCTGATCACTGGTACACTTATGAAAAAAATTATTGATATTTGAAGGAGAATTTACCGGTGGTTTTTAACTTACCCTTTAAAACAGCGCATATATTACTTGGATTTAATTTCAATTCAACAGCGGCTTCTCTAATAGAGCCATATGTCACACCTGTCTCTATACATATTATTTTTTTGCAACATTTACTTTTCAAACCCCTTATCATTTTGTTTCTTTGTTCGTCTGAAATAAAGGTGATGTTATTGCCTTTTCTTAATTTATTAGCCTTTGATATTTTATCCCTATGTTCTTTAGAGAAAACCCGACCTTTTAGGGCTTTTGATATATTTTCTTTCCATTCTTTTGAAAAACAACCTCTTTTTTTACCTATTTTAGATTTACTAATCTTTATTTTATGTTCTTCTGTTTTTAGGCTATTTTTACCACCTATTTCAACATTATATCCTTTCTGTGTTGTAAGAGATTCAAATAAAGTGATGTATTCGATTTCTTTTTTATTTAAGTCATTGATATCGTTAGTATTATCTATAATTTCAAAGACAAAACTATCAATACCGTATTTTCTCATGGCATTGGTTAGTGGAGTTGGTTTGATATTTTTATTCCCTACGTTTAAAACATGCCTTCTCCATCTTTTCTCAGGTTCCTGTATGGTCTGCCCGATATATTTTTCATTGTTTATTTTATTTGTGATTTTGTATACAAACATGTTGACTCCCTATCTGTCTTATGGTACTTTAGTTAAAGATTGCTATTATGCAATGTTTATGAGAAGGAGTGATAATGAATTGGCTTAAAATATTACTATCTATATCCATTTTATACTCAATTAACGGGTATGCAGAAGATATAAAATACAATAAAGACACTATCAAAATAGCTGTTCTCGATACTGGATATGATTTTAACTCCAATTGGAAATATAGCCTGAATATGGGTAAATTTGGGTTAAAAAAACCCAAACTATGCAAGAGCGGCCATAAAGATTTCACTAATACCGATATTCAAGACGACCATGGACACGGCACTCACATTGTTGGGTTGATAGCTAAAGAGGCTAAAGACGCTAATTATTGTATGATTATACTTAAAACCTGGTCTCCAGTAAGTAAAATTATTGGAGGATTAGCTAACTATAATGCCATTGTCTATGCTGTTGATATGGGGGTGGACATCATAAACTACAGCGGTGGTGGCAAGACATTCTACTTAAAAGAATATTTAGCTGTTAAAAAAGCCTTAGATAAAGGCATAGTTTTGGTAATGGCAGCTGGAAACGAAAGAGAACGAGTAGACTATCACGTACTAAAGGTTAGTATTAAAGATAAACGCACACCATATTATATCCACAGGAAAACCGGACACATTACCACAAAAACTCCAAAAAATACTTATTTTCCTGCTGGATACGACCCAAGAATTATTTCTGTGGAAAATATAGACAAAAAAGGCAAGCTATTATCAAGCTCCAATTACGGAGAAACCTCGTATCATCAAGAGGTTGGAGATTCTGTAATGTCTTTAATACCCAACAATAAACTAGCAAAAATGACCGGAACTAGCCAAGCCACGGCTGTACGAACAGGAAAAATTGTAAATAAATGGGATATAAAATGAAAAACGTGGTATCATATATCAGGAGGTTTAATGAAGGGGTATAGAACGACTATAGAAAAAAAACAACTGAGTGATGACCTGGTACACAAGATACAACTCACCACAGATGAGGAGACTCTGTTTTTGATGGTTGTTTATAAAGATGGACGCTTTATAATTGAGCGTAATTTTAAGAACAATTATATCGGTATAGAGCAAATGAGTAGAATTTGTGAGAAATTTAACACAGACGAAAAAGTGATTAAACACTTAGGATTAGGAGAAAAAAATGAACAATCTTGAATCGCTAGTAGATACGATTGAAAAGAAGAGGGCACTCGTTGCCCAAGAAAAGGACCTGGTTAATATAACACTTCCAGAGGTTGTACGCCAAAAGCTTGGACATATCAAAAGAGCCAAAGAAGATCTTAAACAGCTTTTTATGGACTATAGAAAAGAAATTCAATATAGAACGGCTTTTATCCTGGTTGTAGGTAATAAATCTGAGAAATTTTCTAAATTAGCAGAAGAGGAATTTGGTTGTTTTATATCAGATGCAGAAATATTGTATAAGGATATTGGAAAGCAAATTCCAACGCCTTTATATTTAAACAAGTCCTCTTCTCCAGCATTGTTTGATCATTTTGCCATTAAATTTGAAGACAGAGCCCTTGAGATTGATATCGTTGGATATAGACATCTTACTTTTGAATCAAAGTATAAGAAAATGCTAAAAAGCGAAGAAGACATGGTAAACCTTATGAAACTAGCTTTCAATGATAAAATTGGAAGCGAAGTTGTGGGTTACGATGCCATTGATCGAATTTCTGAAAAGGCCGTAGGTGAGAGTTACGTAGGCAAGACTGTGCCAATTATATTATACTCTCCAGACGATATTTTAATGGCTGATTTGGCTAAAAATCTTAAAAAAATTACAGGAAATGTATTTTTGGTATCGACAGGAACTAAAATAGATGCTAAATTAAAGAATGCTTCTATAGCTGTTGTGAAATCAGCAACTAAGAAGTCAATTGAAACTGTGTTAACCAAGGTAAAAGAAAACTTACTATAAAAAGGAGAAAATCATGAAAGTAGGTAAAGCAAAGTATGGTGGAGGAAAAAAATCCTTCAAGATTGAAAACGGAAATAACGTATATCGTATTCTCCCACCACTAGGTGAGCTAGCAGATGCTGGAAAATGGTTCCAGTACTATCGTATCGAGTGGGGTTATAAAAACACTAAAGGGCAACAAAAGCCATTCCAAGACGTTCGTGTTATGCGTTGGAAAAACGGATCTGCTATGGTTGAGGTTGAATCTGCTGCTCATCTGCGTCGTGAGGCCTTAAAAAGCAAATTATCAGACACTAGAGATCTTTTTAAAGCAGGAAACGCTACAAGAGAACAGGTTCAAGATGTTGTAGATTTGATTAAGAGATATAATCTCGATGCTAAATTTTACATGAATGCTGTAAATCTTCAGGGTGAGATCGGTCTTTTAAAACTTAATAAATCGTTTAAAACATTATTAATGGCTGAAATTGACAAACAAACAAACAAAGGTAAAGACCCAGTTGGTGTTGAGAATGGTATCTTTTTTAACTTCCATCGTTCTAACGACACTGGCAAGTTACAAGACTGGGTGTTCAGCGTAACACCGGACCAAGAGACCATCAAAGCTGAGATAAATGGAAATACAGCCCTTGTTGAACAAATAAAAACCCACACTATGGATGACGCTTTTAGAGCTAGGCTTTCTAGTGAAGCTTTTGAGCTTTCTGGAATGTACCCTGAACTGACTAACAAGCAAGTTGAAGAGCTTGTAAAAGCTGGCGATAATCACGCTGCTCTAGTTGATCAATTATTTGGATCTGGTGATGGAAAAAAAACAAATGATGTAGCTGAAAAGGCTGTAGAGAAACGTGCTGAGACTGTAGCGGAAACACCGACGACTTCAGTAGCTGAAACCGCACCTGTAGCAACTTCTGTACCAGTAGTTGAAAGTACTACTCCAGTAGAAGCCACACCTACACCTGTAGTTGAAAGTACTACTCCGACACCTGCCGCTAGCGAAGAATTGAGTGATGATGATTTCTTAGACTCAATCGGAGCTGCACGGTAATGAGCAATAAACCACAAACTTTGCCTATTAAATTTGCGGAGAGTGTCGAATTCACAGTTCCTGAGTTCGACACTCGACCTTCTGTACATCTGAACTTCAGTAGTATAAAAGAAGGCGAAAAGCGATTGATAGAAGCACAACTGGTTAATCCTGCTACATATTCTGAGTTAGAGTTTTGTTATAACGAAGGATATAGAGAAGGCAGGACAAACTTATCTGTTATTGGATACGAAGTTACTCAAGCAGAAAGAATTGTACGCAAGATTCGTGGTGAATATATCTTAGATGAATATCCAGGATTTTTGAAAGAACGAGGATTGAAGGATAATGGTGCTAACAGAGAGGCCTATCTGGAAAGACAAGACGACTATGTAGCCGCCGTGGAACGAGTAGCGATGCTAAAAGCCCTTGAACACCTATTGGAAGGAAAAGTTAAGGTATTTGAGAATGTGTGTCGATACATGAAGAAACAGATGGATATACTGATCAGAAGTGGGATAAACTCGAATAAATATTAGGTGAGATAAGGTGAGATTTAATATCGGTGATAGAATAAAATGTAAATGTTGTGATGAGGTTTACGGTACAGTAACAGCCATTCACATAAAAGAAAAGGTTGGATATACAACATATCCTTACACAGGATATTCTGTAAAAAATGATAACGATGTTTGTGGTGGTGGTGAAACTGTTGTCACTGAAGAAGAAGCCATTGCAATAAAGGAGATAAAAGCATGAATGGGAAAAAGGCAAAACTATTAAGAAAATTAGCACGTAAACAAAACCAATATAAAGATGGGCCGGAGTACATAGTGGGAAAAACAGTAAAAAAACGAATTCATAGCATTGATGCTACCGGTCAACCACGCCTCCGTGAAGTAGAAAAAAGGACCATTATCAATAAAAGCAGATATTTCTATCGACGACTGAAAGCTTCTTATAAAAATGGAGAGTTTACGATATGAAATATCTTGTCACTTTTAAGCACAGATTGGTCGAATTCATCGAGGTAGAAGTTGAAGCAGATTCTGAAGAAGAAGCTTTAAGAATGGGAGAGGATGGTGAGCTTGACTGGGACGAGAGCGATGTTCGTGATGTAGAAGGTGAAAAGACTTTTGATTATGAGGTAGAGGAGAATATATGAGCAACAAATGGATGAAGCAACTAAACAAAATGGAAGGTGCTGTAGATCGTGAATATGATCCATATGAACCTGGAAATTACATCATGTCTTCTTCTCCTAGTGTAAACTGGATTTTCAGTAAAAGTCCTGGATTACCTTTCATGGAATTTATGTTATTATTTGGTCCACCAAAGTCTGGTAAATCAATTTTAACTAACGATTTCATTGCAAACCTTCACCAAATGGACCCAGAAGCTATTGCTATCAAATTTGACACAGAAATGCGTGAAGTAGGCAAAGTTGAAGACTTTTGGGGTATAGATCAGGATAGATTGACTGTTTATAACGTAAATGAGCCCGAATTCATCTTCGATAGGCTCAAAAATGACATTTTACCGATGGTTGAAGACGGAATGCCTCTAAAACTGGTCATAATAGACTCATTAACGGGTGTTCAGGGCGTCAAGGAGTCCAATAGAGACTCTATAACCAACCACCTAATGGGAGACCATGCAAAAACCATTCAAGACGGCCTGAAGGCTATTATGCCGATGTTAAGGCGAAATAAGATTGCCCTCATTTCAACTGCCCATATTCGTGGTAATTTTGATGCTGGAACGTATGGACCAAAGACAAAGATGGCTGGTGGACACGCCCAGAAACACACCTATGAATACTTCGTTAAAGTGACCAGAGATGGCTCTTCTGAAGGTAAAAAGACCGCTTCAGGTGAAGCTCTAGAGTCAGACATTAAAGACTTCAAAGGTAAGAAAGAAATTACAGGCCATAAGATCTATGTTCAAATGACAGAATCTACTCGTGGTGTTGCTGGCAGAACAGGCCAGATTACATTTGACTATTTAAAAGGCATTGTTAATGTTGAAGATGAAATATTCGAGATGACTAAGAATTTGAATTTGGTTGAACGTCCAAACAACCGTACATACATTTTAGATGGTGTTAAATACAGCTCAAAAACTGAGTTTATTGTTGCAATACGAGAAAATGAAGAATTAAGAAATAAATTATTAGAATCGATTTACGCAAGGAGTAAGGCGTAAATCATTAACAACCCTCCTCAAAGTGCGGTGGTCTAAGGACCACCGCCGTTTTAATTTAGAGAAGTATCGATTTTTCTGTTGACTAAGCCATGTAATGTGGTAACATTAGACATAGGAGGTATTTATGGAACCATTAACTATTATAGGCTATTTTCTACTAATCGACGTAATTGCCAGTCTAATTACATTCTCAATTTTATACTATTTCAGAAAAGACATGTTAATACGTCTCAGATCGAGACTACAGAGCTTTCTAGGTATTACAGTACTTGTAGGTAAAGTTGAGGGCCTTGAGGAAGAGGTGTATGACGAATTAAAACCTGCCATGCGCAAAGCTATGGATGATGTTTTTGAGTTGGGGGACAACGATGAACATTCAAGTTAAAAACCACTCATATTCTAAACGAAAAGAAAACCATGCTAAAGCAACGTTTGAAAAATTTGCAAATCGTATATTAGGTAAAGATAATTCAAAGAATATAAAAACCCTCCAAATACGTTTAATGACAAATTTTGGCAAACAACACAATGCGTTCAGAGAAGATATTCCTTTTTCCCATATATGGGATGAAAAAACAGGTACGGCTCTTTTGGCGGTAGCTCCTAACTGGATGAAAAATCTAGATCGTCTGCAATATGGTATAAAGCACGAAATGGTTCATCTAAGAGACGTAATGAATGGGTGGATAGTAGCTGAAAAGCCTAAAAAGAATGAAAAGATGAGAGTTTGGTATCTAAACGACAGCAACGAATACGAACTATATACCAGGCACGCCCCAGTATGGCTTTTGGATGAATTATGGGATAATGCTCCATACGATTCTTGGCTAGATGCCATTGGTACTTATTATCCTTGGGAGCGTGTAGCATTAACAGTTGACAAGTGGTGTAAATAATGAAAATGACTATTATATTAGCCATAATGGTGCTGTTTATCTATTCTACTGGTCATACAGAGAATGAAACTCAATTAGCTGATTCAATAGCTATTACGTGCGATTTCTACAACGAAGAAATACCATTTGACGAAAGAGAAGATTGTATATTATATTATACTAACTGTGTTGTGGGCACAGGTGGAAAATGGACGAATAAGGACCTGTTCATATGTATTAAGGATAAATATGAAGTTAAAAAAGCTAGCAAATAGAACAACAAAGGAACGTGAATGAAGAAATATAACTATAAAGATGATTTTGAAATGTTATATCTACGACATGAGTATCTAACCAGATGCGATAAGCTTGAGGGAAAGTTTGTAGAGGAGTATGCATCTATTGTCCACACAACCGCCAGGATCATGTACAATAAGCTGTATCCAAACTTCAATAAAGTTGGATTCCAGAGAGACGATATTGTAGCTATTACCAATATGTACATGTTGGGGTATATGGGCTTATATAGCCTCAGATTCAATAAAGAAAAGAGAGATAAATTCACTAAAACATACAAACGTCGTTTTGGTCAAAAGCCCACTGAGCAAAAGATCTACGCCGCAGATAGGAACGATATGATTAATTTCCTCAGACAAAGAATTCAACATTGTTCCGTTGTATGTGCTCGTAAGGCTCGTAGCATTATTGTTGATGAGGATCGTAGGGCTATGTTTGCCGAAACAGCCAATTCTCAACCAGCCGCACCTGAGCAGCTCCTAGAAAGCCATAAAAAGCTGGGGTATCGCAAAATCACTAAAAAAGAATATAAAGAATGTAAGAAAAAAGCCAGAGAATTGAGAGAGCAGACGGTTACGGATAAAGACGGATTCAAGATCATCAATGTAGAAATACTGAGTCGTGGCATGAGCCATGAAGATTATTTGATTTTGTTTGAAAAGGGTCAGAGCCTTTTTTCAATGAATCCAGAAGATGTCTTCATATCCCTTGAGAACAAAGAAGAGTTAGAAGGATTTAAGGCTAAATTTGCCGCAACAGACATTGTAAGGAAAAAAAGAATCCTCAAGCGGTTTATCAATAAAAACAACGGAGACAAAAGCTACAAAAAGGAATTGACTTTAGCTAGAAAAATGCTAAAGAAATTGAGAAGTATCCCAGAAGGACAGAACTGCGTTCCAGCACTGATCTCTGGAACAATGAATATAATGTTTGATTATAAAAATGCTAAAAAACCTGAACTTATGGTATAATTATATATGAAGTACGAAGATGTCATAAAGGACTATCAATCCAGTAGATTCAATGGCGCTATACTAGAAGAGCGTGTTTTGGCTATGCGTGATCTTTTCCAAGCTTTAAAAGAGGAAGGTCTAACCAAATTAGAAGTCACTACAGAATTGCTTGATTCTATAGGAAAAGCTGCCATTAAAGAAGAATGGTCTGACAGAGAAAAAATAAAATTCAAGTCTAGTATGGAGAAATGGTTTTTTATAGTATTTGAGAGTCTAAATCATGGCCAACCTGTGGCTAAAGAAGCTAAAGAGGAGCCAAAGGCCGATATAGAGGGTAGCGAAGTGCCACAAGACGAGATTAGTAAAATGAAACCTGAAGATTTTAAAGATAAAGAATTAGATTGGGATTTTATGAAAACTGTAGGTGCGGTAGGCCATCCAGATAAAGGAGGTCCAGATGAGTAATGACACTGATGCTTTTACTGATGTAACTACTGAACTTTCCGAAACTGTAGATAAGCAGAAGGAAATTTTTAAGTATGAGACAGACAACAAGTACGAAGACATAGAGCGTAGAAAAGAAGAACTTAGAATTAACGAGTCTATCAATCTAGATAGCATGGACCCTGAATATATCAAAAAAGCCCAAGAAGACAGTACTGACTACCTTATGGGAGCCAGAGAGTCTAAGGTCTTTATAAACAATAGCTTCAAGGGTAAAATACCGTATTTTAATAAGAATTTAATACTCCTGGCAGCCCAGACTGGGCAGGGTAAGTCAACCATATCGGCTAATTTAGCATATCACGCTTTATTTCAAGGCCAGAAAATCCTTACAATTACAAATGAGGAAAACACAAGCGATGTATATAACAGGGTCAGCTGCCTATGTCGTGGTTGGTCGTACACCGATCATGAGAATTTCTCTGACGAGCAAATAAAGTTCTTCCATGATAATATCAAATCCTTAAGTCAGCGAATGATGGTTATCGATGATAACTACAATGGAGGTATAGGCCAGACCACAACTATAGAGGGCATAGAAGCCATATTTAACTCTATCCTTAAAAACCATAAAAAATACGGCGTAATAATTATAGATTATTACCAAAATATCGATAGATCTACCAGAAATCCTGGTTTAGTTGATTGGCAGGTCCAGGGAATGTTTGTTAAGTTAATCGATAAAATAAAGAATATTATCGGCTGCCCTATTGTATTGCTGGCCCAGAAAAAACTAGCAAAAGAGGGTGAAGGTCTGTCTTATAAAGAGCTAGTAGAAGGAAGAAAAACTATTTCAAATGCCGCTACATGTGTCGCTGAGATTACAGTAGACAAATCAATGTTAAAAACCTGCTTCACAATTAAGAAGTCTAGATTTGCCGATTCTATTGGAGATGTTATTGAAGTTGGATTTAATAAGGGTAAATATGTAGAGTGGACTCCAGAGTTTCGCAATCAAGCATTGATCAGAAGGGATCGGAAGAACCATAACGAAATGATAGGTAAGATAAAGGTTAGTAATTAATGAAAGAAACAACTAAGCAATTCTTAAAGCTATTTTTTGATCCAGGAGAAACTATCTGTATTTCTCCAAATCAATTTAGTTATGATAGTATCTTACAAGAAAGCCTTAATTCTGGAATAGAGCTTAAGGGAGTGAGTGCTAAAGGTCCTTACTCTACATTTGTTAAAGAGCAAGATCTGAACCTCATAGCTATCAACCCTATTAGTGGAAAAAGAAATGACGATAATGTAACCTCTTTTAGGTCTTTCCTAATAGAACTAGATGATGGACCTCTTGATGAGCAAAGCAAGTACATAGAAGAGAGTGGATTGCCGTATTCAATCTGTGTGTTTTCAGGTAATAAATCTCTTCATTATGGTGTTGTATTAGACGATCCTGCAATTAATATCGATACCTGGAGGTATGTTAACCAATGGATACTGAATATCTTAGAGAAAGCTGACCAACAAACCAAGAATCCATCTAGATGTATCAGATTTCCAGACAACATAAGACTTGATTGGGATGTAGATAAAAAGAAAATGATAATAAGAAAGAAACAGTCTTTAGAAGAGATAAAGAATAGGATTTCGCAAGAAACCCTTAATATATGGTTAAATAAATTCCCTGAAGCCATGCCACAGAAGGTATTTAAAAAGACAATCTTTGACCCAAACAATAAGCCTAATTTGAAGGATATGCCTAAGTTCTTCTGGGAAATGTTAGAAGCTCTAAAAGAGGGAGAACAAGAAAGTCGCAACGCCAGTTGGTTTCAGGTTTCTTGTGTTATGGCTAAGAAAAATTTTGAAATAGACTATACATTAAATTTTCTTGAACAGTACTACAATGAAGAGTCAGATTTTAGACGCAGAGAATGGGAGACATGTATTAAATCCGCATTTAAGCACACTCAAAAGGAATCGATATGAATAGCAATAGAAATAAAAAACCCAGACGGAAGAAAAACATAAAAACCCAAAAGAATTCTGGGGATGTGTTTGCAGCAGTAAAGGCCGCCGATGCGAAACTGACCCAAGCAGCATTGCAACTTGAGTATTCTTTTGATCGAGGTGTCAACTTCAAAGACAGGTCGATAACCATTGTAGGCGCTATCGAAGAGCCCTGGTTTGATGTTGTAGATGCTGCTATGAGTGAATTTGAAAGGGTCAGTAAGAAGAAAACGGTTACTGTTAAGGTTTATTCAGAAGGCGGAAGTGTTGCTGAGGCAATGGCTATCGTAGGTAGGCTTAGAAGATCTGGATGCCACATAGTAACTGAAGGGTATGGGATTATAATGTCTGCTGCGACTATCATTTTAGCCTGTGGACACAAAAGGAAGATGTCAACCTATGCTCAGTTCATGCACCACGAATCGTCATACGAAGTAAGCGGTAGACACAGTGAGATCGTAGCCTATGTCAAGCAAGTCGAGAAGGAAGAAAGGCAGTGGGCCAAAAGTATGGCTAAATTTTCCAATAAAACCGAGAAGTTCTGGTATGACTGGGGTATCGCTATTGATAAATATTTAACCGTTGAAGGCTGTATTAAATACGGCGTTGTAGACGAAGCATTGGATGACGCATGATACAACTAAGTCCTGAACACACGATATTATTTATGGTTCTGACTGTTATCGGCTGTATAGCTATTAGTCGATTGTGTATTAGGTCTATTATGAGACATATAAAAACTATCAAAGACATGAGAGCTAACAACAAAGAGTTTTATGCTCGCATCCAAGCTAAAGAAGAGATGAAGGTTAAGGGTGATTTTCATAACTGGATTAAGATTCCATGCGAAATGGGAGAAGAAATGTTGGTGTGTAGTAAAACTGGCTGGTGTCCATCTAAAGACGCCTTTTTATCCATGGAATATGTAAATAAGTGGATACAACAAAAGAAGTTGGATGAAGAATATCAAGCATTTAGAAAAATTAGGGTAGAAACTCTTGCTGAGGCTTGGGAAATGACCGTTCCTCAGCTAGAAGGCTTGATTAATGAAATTTTCAAAATAAAACAAGACTTCCACACACAGAAGATGGAAAAATCTATTACAGAAATGAAAAAAGTAATCGGAGATAAAAAAGATGGAAAAGAAGTATGATTTTGGTTGGGGTAATCCTTATTTCCTTTTAGAGATTTTAGAAAAGAAATACCCTACCAGTATTGGCCGTGTAGATATTGCCAATATGTCATATGCTCCAGATATTGGCTTGCCAGCTCTGGTTGATTATACCAAAAAAGTTATCTATAAGACCACAGGCATTGAATACCAGAATGTTTTTATAACAAACGGCGCTACCCAGGCAATCAATTCGATTCTCAAATATTACAAGAAAACAGGTTATGAAACGGTCTGTACGACCAAATACGGCTATCCATTCTATCAAGATATGATCAACAATACAGGTCTTGAGCGTTATAATAAGCTATTCACTCCTAAGAAATATACAAAACACCTATATCTCATAGACTCTCCGAGTAATCCAGAAGGAGAACAGGCTAGCGGCATGTACAGTCTTAACGATCCAGTTATTTGGGATGCCGTGTATCACAACAATATCTACACCAAAGACCTTAATACCTACCCTAGACACGATGTCATGGTTGGGTCATACAGTAAGCTACTGGGCCTCACAGGAGTCAGAATAGGCTACGTGGCAACTAAGTGTCCAATTATACATAAGATATTGGCCGATATTTCCCTAAAAGATATAGCAACGGTTTCAATACCTTCTCAAAAGCTTATCGTAGACATATTAACTAAAATAGACCTAGAAGATTTTATGTTTCTCGGAAAGACTGCCCTAGATTGTAACCGAGAACAGTTTCAGAAAATTGAATATATCTTTGATGGCCAACCGGTTCAAGAGGTCGGTATGTTTTATTGTGCCCATGCTGATAAAAAAGCATTCCAATTACTCGAAAAATGTGGTATTAATTATGTGACACTAGATGAAAGTTACATTCGACTTTCACTAGGACAAAAACTAAATTTGACACGAGAAGCTATGCGTGTTATCCTTAAGGAGGATCGAATATGAGCAATGAATTGAAAAATAGCAGCGATAAAAATGTCACAGTTTTACCATCTGATGTAAAGTTAATACAGACGATGCTGGAAAATGCTGAGTTGTACGGAGAAGAAGAGATATATCTTGATGATATAACATCTATAACCCTAGAGAACGGTATTAAATTTGAATTTGGCGTAGATGGAAATCTTGAATCAGTTGAGGCTGAATGAATGAAAGACATGCAAGGTAGGGAGATAGAAATAGGAGACTTAGTTAAAGTCTATACCCTCAAAGGCGAAGAAAGTGTCTTAAACGGACGCTCAGAAGTCCGAGGCGTTGGTCGAGTATATTCTACTGAAGGAATCCCATCACATCCAGAAGGTATGGTGTGGGTAACGGGCGTTGTATCTTGTTACCACCCAGATGCTGTACGAATTAAATTTAAAAGGCCGACTGAATGAGTTTAGTTGGAGGAGCACCCTTAGTGGTAGAAGATTTAGACGTAACCATGCAAGTCAGAACATTCCTTATGCCAATACAAATTAAAAAATACGAATTAGATAGACTAATAAGGAAAATAGAACGTAGATGTGTCGATTATATCATTAAAAGTCGACCCCATACTGTATTTGGTTGTTTTAAAAGAGATGTTTATTTAAAAGTAGGAGACAGAGAAATTCTGTATATGGTATTTTAATGAAACAGTATCAAGATCTAGTTAAAGATGTTCTTGAAAATGGACTAGACTCCGACGACCGTACTGGCACAGGAACCCTATCATGCTTTGGCAGGCAGATTCGTTTCGACCTATCTGAGGGCTTTCCACTTGTAACTACCAAGAAGACCTTCTGGAAAGGCGTTGTGGTTGAATTGCTATGGCTAATGCGTGGTGAGACCAATATCAAGTTCCTAACAGACCGTGGTATCCATATATGGGATGAATGGGCTGATAAAAAAGGAGACCTAGGCCCTGTTTATGGCCAACAATGGAGAGATTGGAAATTAGCAGATTTAGAAGTGCAAGTACCAGGTGCAGGTTTATCTGGCATGGGGTACAAAACTATTGATCAACTAAAAAACGTAATTGAGCGTATTAAGACCAATCCAAATTGCCGTAGACTAATCGTCTCAGCCTGGAACGCTGGTGAAATAAATAAGATGAAATTACCGCCATGTCATGCATTTTTCCAGTTTTATGTCCGAAATGGTAAGCTTTCTTGCCAGTTATATCAACGCTCAGCTGACCTATTCTTGGGTGTACCTTTCAATATAGCCAGCTACGCCCTATTGACACACCTAATAGCCCATGAAACAGACTTGGAGGTTGGTGAGTTCATCCATACCTTCGGAGATGTACACCTGTATAAAAACCACTTAGATCAAGCTAGGGAGCTTCTGACACGCCGTCCTAAGCCTCTCCCAACCCTCAATTTCGACCCAGGAGACGTAGACTTGATGAATTGGATCGATTTGAAGGTTCCTCACTTGACATGGGAAGAAATATCTAATAGAATTAATCTAGTGGGATATAAATCCCATCCAGCTCTAAAAGGAGCTGTAAGCGTTTAGGAGGGACTATGCCTAATCATTATTGGGGAGATAGTTGGTTTAAAAAAAATGGATCAGATTTAAATAAATCTATCTATTACTGTATGCGATTTTGGAAAAAATGGGGTCGGATCGGCTCTCACGGTAAAGAAAAATACGGTACCTTTAGAGATCACACCTATTTCTTTAGAGGAGGAATTCACGATCTGATTTGGCCTGGATATGTCGGGATACAAAATAAATTTCTCTATTGGAAAATTGACCAGTATATTATTAGACCTTTTTTCAAACGCACCGGACTATTAAAACTAGTATGGTGGTATCAAGAACAAATATATAACTATGCTGTGCAAAAAATGTGTAAAAAATATCCAAACATTGTTGATGAGTTAGTTGCTGATTTGGACGGATATAAATTTATAAAACCTGGTATTTTTGGATATGTGGACGGAAAAGCCATTCACCACAAATACTGGACAACAGTAGGAAAAGAGGAAGAAATATTGTTTAACCACAAACAAAGATGATGATGAAACTTAAAGAAATACCTTCATTTATGCGATTTTTATCCAAATTAGGGCTATGTACTCTTCCTTGGATCACACTTGGTCTAATCCCTGAATTTACTATGTGGGGAGTTTGGAACTTAATTAGCCCAGAAACTGAAGTTGGAAGAATTATAATGATAGCTATTTTTCTATTTGGTGGCGGTGCCTGGTGTGTGTTTTTCGCATTCCTAGCCTTTGCTGGTTTTGTTGCAACTATCGAGAAGTTTATGTGAAGTCTTTTAAAGCTGCAACTTAATCACATAAGATTTTTTTTAATATAGGCCTAAATAAGTCATTTATTGGTGGGCCATCTTTTTCCAACCTGAAGTAATGATCCAAGCACTGTTGAGGTGCAAAATCAGAACTATATCCACCTTTAGGAGGAGCTGGACTTGGGCGATATTTGGCATAGATCTTTCTAGCCAACCAACTTAAAGGCGTTGGTGCGGTTTCTTTAGCTTGCATAAGAATCAAAATATGATTTAAATCGTCTGAATGATTGCTCTTTTTTCCATATATAAATACCTTGATTAGGCTATTTATAAAATTTTGTAAATCTCCAAGCATTAAAATGGGCATTAAAAATATAGCCAATTTAGGTCTTTCGGTTAAAAAAGCTCTAATATACATATTAAATATCCTGGGGCCACACCAATCTGGAATTTTCCACTTATAGTTTTCATCACCAGGCATAGAGTGGTTATTTCTAACATTTGTCATAAATCCAAGTCTGAAGATATGTCGTATCATAAATTTAAAAAGTCTTTTATAACGACCCGATAGTCCAGATGCATAAATAAAAGGAATGGTCTGATCCCTACTTAGCCTGTCGCAATCTGAATACCATATTTTTGGCTTAGGATGTCTTCTATAGAGACCTTTTGAGTTAGGACACTCTAGTTTATTCAAGGTCTTTTCCATATCTATTGAAGGCCAATGTTTATTACTAATATTAAGTTGTTCTCTCTTTTTATATCCTACATCATACATATTCATTCTATGAAATGAATCTCCACCATCACCGTCCAGTTGAACAATCATTCCGTATTCGTCTATATATCTAGATATATTTCTAGTATGAATAAGGCCCATCATGTATTATGTCGGTTCAGTAGGCCAACTAGGACTTCTAGGATCAGAAGTATTGGCTGGTAAATCCCTAAGGGTCGTTCTATATGCTATCCAGTCGTCTTTTTGTGATTGTGTCTGTAGGAGTAGTACATCGGGTAGTTGAGTGAAATCACATTCTTCTAGTTTCTTTTTTATTTCTGCTCTTAAGATAGTCCAATATGGCGCATCGTGATCGACTGCTGCGTCTGCTGTTTCTAATTGATCTATGGTAGGCTTGGCTATAGAAGAATACCAACCTTTATCGGATTCTATATTTCTTGAATCCTTTAAAAAGGCCATATTTATTCCATCATCACCTCCATATCCTCCATTATCTGCCACATATTTAGCCACAGCAGCGTCCACATCCAATGCATCTATTCTAGCTTGTATGGCATCTAGTCGAGCCTCTTCAGCTAATCTAGCAGCTTCTTCAGCTAATCTAATTTGCTCTTGATCATAAATAAGTTGTAAGTCTTCTTCTGAAGGCTTAGATATTTCTGAATCTACCATTTCTATAGAAGCATAGTCTGTATCTATGGTGTAATCAGTATCTTCCACATAGTTTAGTATAATCATCGCTTCTATTAATTGTGATTTAGTCATTTGATCCTTCCTTTATTTTAATTTGGTGATCTCTACTTGCGTGTATAAAGAATTTACCCCTACAGTAATAGTATTACCGAAGCCATCCACGTCAGTAGTTGTACATCTATGTTGGATTTCAAAAGTAGTAGTTTTTAGAAGTGTTAGTTTTCCTTTTATTATAGACCTAGTATTCACAAAAACTGGAGATGTATTATTAGTAAACTCCGCCGTACCTATAATATCATCAGTTGAATCTGTAATGTTACGTAACCTGGTTTGATGTGCTGCAACTCTAAAGCCTGGAGCCGTTGCGTCTATTAGATATGAACCTGGTTGTAAGGTAAATTGATTAGAATCTAGACTAGCTACAGAAGCATCTCCTCTTACTGTATTTAAATCTCTAGTACGCCATGCACCTAAAACGAAATTTCCTCCAGTCGTTCCTCCTGCTTTTTGATCCTCCAAAATAACAGTTCTGAGCAATGGAGTTATAGCGAAAGCAGTGGGTAACTTGTAATCATCCTCTTGTCTTTGGATTATAATTTCAAAATCTGAATCCGTAGCTGCGGAGGCATGACTTAAGGTAACAATAATACAAGACGTTGTAGTTGTGACGGCATCCCTTTTTACGGTATCTATTGATACGGTGCTTCCTGGCATCCCTACAACTATAGGAGGTGCTGAGAAAAAGTTTGTAGTAAAAAAGATTTCTATTCTTCCAGCACTCACTCTATTTACTGATGCTATGGCTGGATTATCTGGACTAGATTGTGAGAGTATGGAGGCAGAACCGTTATTTTGGATTAATGCACTAAATACATTTTCTACCCCAGCCGGATGATGAACTACAGTTTCTACTGTTTCTTCATAATCCACCCCTTGCTTTTGAACCATAAAAGTAAAAGCTCCATCTACAGTAGCTCCAGCATCATTTCTTAAACGATAATCGAAACCAGTTGCAGAGGCGTTTTCAATTCTCACAAAAATATTAGACGCCTGTGCCGAAGCCACTACGTTAGGAGTGACTGAGAAAAATCCAGAATTATAGGTTACAGTTCCATTTCCAGTTCCTATATTGGTAGTGCTATCAACAAAAGGAGTGTTTTCATCAGAAACTACATCTGTAGAAGAATCCAACTTAGCACTAAATACATTTTCTGTATCTAAGTCTTTAAAAACAAAAGGATCTGGAGTCAATATCACGTCGTCCCAAATAAAAGTTTCTCCAGTAGTGCTTTGAGCTATCACCTGAGGGCCAATTTCTACTTGTTCACAATCGTCAGGACAAAAGAATGAAAGAAAAAATTCTCTGGCTGTATCGGCCGCATTATCTTGAGTTTTAATAAAATCTATGCCGTCTGTTAATATCTTAGCAGTAGCGGTTGTTCTCTTAACGACCCAAACTAAATCGTCATCTGGTCCAGACCATCTATACTGAAACTTAATTCCTAAAAAACGACCTCTATAACCAGGCGGTATATCTATAACCTCAGAGGCTATAAAATCATCTACACTATTGGGCGAGGTTCCGGTAATATATTTAAAAGATTTATCTCCACGAATAAGGTCGGCAGCTGTAGTTGATATACTAAAGATACCGTCTATTGATCCTCCGTTATCAAAAATAGGATCATTACCAGTGACAAAATCAGAAAGACTTGCACTTTCAGCATCTCCGTTTATATAGAAATTTAAGCTTCCTCCACCGCCGCCGCCGATAGACACCCAACTTGTTCCATTAAACACTTGTTTAGTGTTAGCATCTGTATTCCATATTTCCAGTGCCGTAGCCGGTGAAGAAATGTTATCCCTTTGTGCTTCAGTCATTTTTACTGGAAGAATTCCCTGAGTAGTTGAGTTAAACTGAGCTATTGCTGTAGCTTCTTTGGCACCAGTTGTTACACCAACGCCTAAAGAGGTTATATTCCCAATATTGTCTGAATCATCTAGTGTTACAGCACTGCCCTGAACTTTTTGACCAGTGACTCCGTCAGTTCTTGATAGTACATTGTCTGTAGCTCCAAGATCACCTATCAAGGGCATTTCTTGTAAGGCAGACAGTTGAAAAATCTTATCTTGAGAAACGTTATCTATAGTTCCAGCATTATTGAATAAAGTTACGTAACCAATAGGCATTGTAAGTTGTGGGGCTTTTGGAACGGTAGCGCTTGCTTCAACTACATTTTCTGTACCAAAAACAATTCCTAAATTTCCAGCTGAAGTTAGGTGGATAATGCCCTTTATGAAATTATTGTTTGTAACCGTAAGGGTTGGGTTAGAGCCTGGAGTAACGACTACAGGATTTCCGCTTGATGCTGGAAATACTATTGTACCTGACGTAAAATTAACTAAAGTATTATCTATATGGCCTATAGCGTTATTTCTATTGGTTTTTGTGTTCGGTATTAAAGAAGCGCCTATAGATATTGTTAAGTCAATAGGGTTAGAGGCATCTATTCTTAAGGGCGAAGTTAAGTCTAAATCTATAGAATCTAATAAAATATCTATTTCGGTAGCATCAGCTTGTTTAGCGTCCGCCGTTCCGTCAAAATTACTTCTATCGGCTATTTGAGATAGAAATCTTTTTATAATTATCTGTCTTGCATCAACGCTAGTTTTTGACATTATACTTTCCTTTTCCTTATTGTAATCTCAACATAAACTTCATCCACACTAAAAGTGTTAGTTTGACCAAAGCCATCAGAAGATCTAGTTATGGCACATCTATGTTGTAGTTCGAAGGTTTTTGATTCTGTCAACTCCAAATCATCTGCTAGAGTGGCAGTGCTAGTCACGTTATCTCCAGAATCGGAAATTAAACTCATACCTATTATGTCATCCGTACTATCTGTTATATTTCTTAACTTTATCTTATGTGCTCCAACTTTCATACCTACAGCTCTGGCTTCTATATTGTAATTTCCAGGCCCTAAGGTAAATTGATCAGAAGCCAAAGTAGTTAAATGAGTAGCTCCAGAAACTGTATTTAACGTTCTAGTTCTCCAGGCCCCACTGGTGAAAGTTCCTCCATCAGTTCCACTTGAAAGAACTTCTTTTATATAAACTACCTGCTCGTTATTAAGTAAGCTAAATAGATTTGGATTCTGATAGTCAGCACCTTGTTTTTGAAGTACTATACCAAAGTCTGCGTCAGTAGCAGCAGAGGCTCCAGTTAGGGTGGTCACTGTGATAGATGTCGCACTTGATGCTGTTACCTTAGCTATATCAACCGAGGGAGTCCCGTCTACTATAGTGGCAGTTACAGAGGGAGTGACTGTATAAAAACCAGAAGTTAATGTTATAACTACGACACCGGCACCTGTGCGGTTAACTGAAGCTATTGCTGGATTAATCTCATCTGATTGGCTTGATATAGCTGCAGAACCAGTGTTAGTAATCTTTGCACTATGTACATTCTCGGGAAAAGCTTGACTAACTACATCGCCCGATTGTATTTCCCAACCCTCAATAGGAAGGGATGCGTGGATATATACGGTCTCTGCTCCGACGAGACTGTTTCCTGCAGTAGGAACAGCCGCAGAAGTGGAACTTCCAGAAAAAGTAAAGTCATCACCGAAGTTTAAATAAGTATCGCCTTTTGTTGCTAAAATCATACCACCGTTGGCTGTTACAGCTGCACTTCTAATCCAAGTACCACTGTTGGTGATTGTAGTACTTAGGCCTGCAATAACTTCGCTATTTGGCAGTTCTATTTGACCCTCACTACTGTTAGTCGTACCAGCGGTGAAAGACCCTCTAATCTGCATGTCAGGCCCGCTACGTCTCCATTCAAGGTCACTCGAAGATATTGTGCCAAAGCCTTGAGTATTTGTGGGAGTCCAAGCCTCCCAATCAGTATCTACGCTTCCAAAAGCCAAAGAAGTAGGACCCACCCTCACATTATCTATTTGTATATCCCAAGCCGAAGCATTGGTAGTGGCTACATGTATAATTAATCTATAACTGGTGGACCCAGTCGCAGCGTTAAAGTGGGCGTTAAATCTACCAGAAGCGTCTATTCCAGATACGTTGGGAGTTATTAAATTTGCATTAGTAACATCGTAAACAAATACAGCAGCATCATTTATTACATAGTTAGCTGTAAAAGAATAATCAAAAGAGATATTTTGCAAAGTACTAGTCTTATCTTGAATATCTGTAGTGAAATCTACAGACCAGCCTTCTCCTTGGCGATCAGCGGCGTCTTTAGTTAGCTTCCAATCCGTAGAACCTCTTCGGGGGCTGGAAGTGTTAGTCGCAGCAGAGACCGTAGGGCTTCCAGAAGTTCCATCAACTGGAATAGCCGCAGCAGCATCCTGATATTCGTCCCACGTAGGTGAGCCGGTTTCAAAATGAGCATCGGTATCGCTTAAATGGTTTACAATAGATACTATAGGAGCCGTGCCTCCTGATGGTGTAATTGAATTATCTGTAAACTGATATATAAAGGTATTTGTTAAATTTTGAACAGCCGCTACCGTTGTTCTTAGTACTATATAGCCAACAGGAGTATTTCCTGCATTTAAGCTTGGCAGTGTCGCAGCAGCTTCTGTACCACTTTCAACACCAGCCGTTAATACTATATTATCACTAGAATCTATTTCTACTAAAAACTTTAAAAAATTATCATTCGATATTGTTAGTACAAGATTGTCACCCGTAGCAACGGTGATGGTTCCACCACTACTTGATGGAAAAGTGATAGTACCGCCAGTAAAGTCTGGAACGGAACTACTTGTTCTTTTCTTAGATGTTTCTGGGCTTTGAATAGTAGCAGAATTTAAAGTTACGATTAAATCAGGAGTAGATGATTCAGACATTAACATTGATGTGTTTAACTCTGAATTAATGCCGTCTAATAAATTGTCTAATTCAGACGCATCAGCTTGTTTGGCGTCCGCCGTTCCAGAAAAATCTGAAGAGCTGGCAATCATATTTAAAAGACTGCGTTTTATTACATTTCTAGAATCTGTAATTGTTTTTGACATGTTTTAAGCGCCTCTATCGATTCTAAATCTAATGACATCTCCAACAACTAGTTCAAAGGTAAAGGCCACAGTAGTTGACGAATCAAAGGTATAATCAAAAACAGACTTGAGCCTATCACCATCAAGATAAACTTCCAGTTCATCTGAACTATAAGTTTTTGCACTTGGCAGAGTTACTGGGGTTCCAGCACTGATCGGTCCATTTATTTCACCTGCGCCAGCTCCTCCTGATACTACTACTAAAGTTTCATCATAAATAGCTGGAGAGGCAGACTCCGCCGTCATTCTCGGCAGAGCATTTACTAATTCTAATTTAGCCATTCATTCTCCAATATACTTATATATCACAAACCTTATGAATTGATACCCATAATTTGAGGTGCAGACATTTCAATTGCTGAACTTCCGCCAACATTTCTGACTGTACCTACTTTTACTACTGCGTCATCAGTAGTGGAAGAAGCGGTTACTGAAAAAGCTCCAGCAGCACCTAAGTAAACCGGCAATCCTTCATCTTGAGAACCTGTGAAAGTACCATCAGAAGACTGAAGAATAGCTTCTCCCCATTTAACTACAGGGATTGCAGCTCCAGCATTGATTCCAGATCCAGTTGTATTTTGTGCGATTCCAACTACATATATTGTATTGGTCTCAGAATCAGCTGCACCAGCAGCTTTATCGGCTTTGTAAATTCGACCAGCAGTCTCGCCACTTAACGCCATTCTAACTATAAACGAGCTGTTTGCAGCGAAAGTTTCGCCAGCAGTCATTGACTCTTCAACTTTAGGAGCAAAATCAACCTGTAGATTATCAGCACCATCGTCTGATAAACCAGTTCCAGCAAAATCATTAGGTTCGATAGCTAATCCAGTGCTATCTTTAATACCACTAGAAGCAGCTAATTGAACCGCAGAACCAGAAACCTTATTAGAAGTTGTGATAGTGTTTAATTTACTATCAGCAATTGATCCAGCTAACATAGTGTTGGTAACACCGCCAGCTTTAACTCTTAATGTTTCAGTACCAGAACCACCAGCTCCAGATCCTTCAATTGAAGAATCGTCAACAGAAATTCTAACACCGTTTGCGCCAACTAAGATGGCATTTGCAGAAGCAGATGCGGCAGTAGTAACATCAGCATTAACACTTAATGTTGAACCGTTTCCGCCTGCAATACCGTTTCCTTGAGTAGCAAGTCGCATGTTATCAGAACCATCATCTTCTAAGCCTGTTCCAGCAAAATCAGTAGGCTCAATAGCAAGTTCGTTTGAAACAAATTTTAAACCAGCACTTGCTGAAAGATCTACAGATATAACTGAAGAAGAGATATCAATACCATCTCCACCAGAAAGAGCAGCTCCACCAAAGAACTCAACAAAAACAAGAGGAGTAGTGTCTAAAGTGACATTGTCAGCAGTTTGGGTATATGCTTTGTCTCCGTTTGCGGTACCTTCTGTAACCCATACAGCAGCGCCTGATGTTTCAGCCGCTGAGTCCATATCGGCTACTCGTGTCCAAGTAGTTGGATCGGTCGCAGTTACAGCATCATAGATACCATTTTCTTCACCATCGTCCTGACTCTTTAATAATATCCTATCGCCATCTGCCAGTGTTTGGCCATCTACAGGGTTTGGAGTTGATGCAACACCTAAATCAATATCAGCTGTAGAAGCAAGTCGAGCAGGTGGTTTCCAAGCAAGTCCGTTAGTGGCAGTGTCTAATTGTCCTTTATTAATAGCATCGCCAGCAGCGGTACCATCACTTAATCCAGTGAGTTTGTTAGAACCCATCGCTTGATCGGCTGTAAAGGCTACTGAACCATCTTTCTTTATAACATCAGCATCTAATGCTCTTAGTTCAACGGCAGTTTCCAACGCAGCTAATGCAGCACGAGTAGTAGATGTATCACTAATCGTTGATCCACCAAACGCACCGTGATTTGTACTATTAGCAGCAGATCCACTTAATGTGACTAAATCTATAACATCTTGGTGATCAGATCCGTCTCCAGCAGAGTGAGATGTGTTTACGGCAACGGCAGGATCGATTACTTGATCAATATCAACAGCAGTTGTATCAACAGTGCCAACAGTGGCTTGGTTAGCCCAAAGAGTATCTCCCTTAGCCGTACCTTCACGAACAACAATTAAACGGCCAATAGCAAATTCGGCAGTTGCATCTAAATCAGTAGATCTTGCCCATGCTCCAGCAGCTGTTACATAAATACCATTTTCAGCAGGAGCTGATTGACCAACCAATAATACTCTAGATGTTGAAGTCAGGGTGCCGTCGATTGTTTGCTCACCACTTAGAGTTAAATTTGAGGTCGAAACTAACTGGGCCTCAAGGGTGCCAGTAGCAGCAGAGCCGTCTAGAGCAGCATCAATTGATTCTAAAGCTGCTTGTACAGTTGCGCCAGAAAAGTTATTAAATGCAGGTGTCTCATCGACTCCGATTAAAGAAGCACCAGCAGAACCGTTAGCTGTACTGCCTATTTCTGATTCAGTGAAATATCTTCCATCGTGGTGGTGGAGTGCAGATGCATCAACCGCCGCCGCCGAATCAGTGGTTAGTGTTAAGGTATCTAAATCAGCTTTTTCTAGCTCTGATGTACCTAATTTTAAAGACGACAATACTAGTGTATTGCTCGATAAATCTACGTTTCGCTGAATCCCGTTGATCAGCCTTGATAGTATTGAAATGTCTGCCATTTTCCCTCTCCTAGAGTATTTTGTTTAATTACCTACGTTAAATAGAGTATCTTGTTTAGTTATCCATATTAAAGATTACAATTTTGCTATTATTATCAATTCACCGTTTTACCGGTGTTTTTTGCCTGTTTTTAGTCAGTTTTTTCAGGTACTTGCACTATTTGGTACCCAATTTGTGTCTGAAGTCCATAAATATTCAACATCTTATTACATTGATTATTGGCTTCATCCATTATTTTGGCTATTTCATCGCCAACTTGCTTACCAAGGCTGTCTGCCTGTTCAGCGCTTAATTTTTTCAAATCTACACTTCTTTTTCTTATCTTGTGATTTTCTGCCATTTTCTTCTCCTATAGCTGCCCGATTACGTCAACATTAAGAACTAAGTCCTTAAGTGATGGATTTGACTCATTTTTTGCGACTACACCTATACTAATAACGAAGTCACTTGCTACAAAACCACCCACTCCTATAGAGGGTTTGGTGTCTGTCAAAGCGCCAGATTTGGATATATATAGAGTATCTCCAAAATTAGCCGATGTAGTAACGTCTTCTATTTTGCCAGAATTCAAAAAAGTACCTGGATTACCATCTAATATGGTTTCCGATACAACCCCAGCTACAGCCAAAGCCTCTGCTTCTACAGAAACATTAATAAAATCAAGCTCGCCGTTACTATTTATTCTCACGGGAGTTCCTTTATTAAAGGTCACTCCTGAATTATTAGTTCTAGTATCAGACACGCCAGAGGCTGTCAGTTGATCGTAAGGTCTAAAAGTCATTTCGATACCTAAATAAGAGATTCATCAGAGCAAAAACCAATTAACACCATTACTTATAAGGGTATTGTTCTCAAATTGTATAGTTACTGCAAGTGGAGAGGCGTCAATATTAACTCCATCCAAAGTTTGTCCTGAAACTGATTTAATGAACATAGTATTTCCACTATCAACTAATTTAATATCGTATTTCTTACCAGAAACCCCTGTGGCATCTGGAAGGGTAATGGTTCTATCGGCTCCAGCGTTTGATACTAAGGCTACATCTTGTGTAGACAGCAATACATGATTTACGCCCGATAGAGTAATTACGTTACTGGCAGCTACTCCAGCACTAGAGGAGATAGATATATTGTCAGCATTTTCAACAATGGTGATATTAGCACCAGCCTGAAGTCGTCTAAATTGCAGTTGAGATCCAACTGTCTGTTTAAATACATCTGCATCCTGAACAGCACCGAGATTTACACCAGAAGCACCTGCGCCTCCTGGGCCTCCTGCAACGGCCTCTGCTTTAGACCAGGTCAATACATCATCAATCTCTAGTTGAAATGTAAGCTGAATCTCTGTAACAGAAGTTTCTGTATAGTCTTTAGTGATACAAAGTCTTTTCCCATTTAAATGAACAACTAAATCAGCATCGCCAATTACATAGCTTTCTTGAACATTTCCATTTCTTGTGTTTTTGGGTATTTTTATGTCCGTACTGGCAGCTACTGGTCCGGTGACCTCACGATCATTAGACGGAGCACCTACGATAATATCAATCTTTTCTTCGTATGGATCAGTGTCTATAGCCGCAGCAATACCCTGAATTGATTCGTCGAGTCTTTTTAGGCCTTTAGTGAGGTTCTCATCATCCATAAGAGCATGGTTAAAAGCACCAACGCCTTGAATAGAGGTTAAAATACTAAATCCAGCAGGCATATCAACATTTGCAGCATCGGTAGACGTACCTACCTGAGAGTTCACAACAGTGATGGTGCCATCGAAATTGTCCGTAGAATTGAATTCACCTAAAGCATTTATGATAGCATGGTATTTAGTAGCTACCTGTACAGCACTGTCTGAGCTGAGAATATTAACAGCAGCCCTTGTAAGATTTGCTGGCGCTGGATCAGCATCCGACGCATCTACAATCGCATCTACATAGTATTGAACTAAATCTAGAGCTGAATTTATTGTAAAAAATTCTCCAGAGGTTATCCCAGCCGCTGCTGGAAAGGTGATTAACCTAGACTCAGCTACACCAGTGACAATTGCATTGGTGTAGTTTGGAGTAGTGTCTACCTCTGAAGGTGACCCGATGTACTCCAATACATCAAGGGTCGTGTTATCCGAGATCTCTCGATCTTCACCCTGTTCTAATTCTCCGCCCGATGAGCCCCGAATATATATTTTAGCCGTGGAGCCGCCATCATCTTTTCTTATAAAAAGCCAATATGTATCTTCGTTAAATGGAACATCTTTCCTGTCTACAACCCTAACGTGTCTATCAGTCGAAGGTACAGCATTGGTCTCGTAGAATCCAAAGGCAAATTTAGCCCCAATTCCACTAGACCCCGTAGAGGTTCCATCAAAATTTTCAGTAAGAGTCACAGAAGACGCAGTATCTACTGATTGTACTTCAAAATATCTTGTATCGTCTTTAGATCCAACTTTAACATAATCACCGGCCAAAATATCGCCAGTCCACGATACCGCTCCAACAGAGCTAACTGTAGGAGATCCGTTGGTAAAAATCAACTTTGGTACAATATCTACGCCACGAACTATGTTAATATATGCTACTTGATCGTCTGCTAAAGTCACATCTGTGGTAGCTGCGTTGATATTGATCTTGTAAGTCAGTCTACTGCCTATAAAGTGTAGATTTACATCACTATCCCAGTTGATCTGACCAGCCGTAGATTCAGCGTGAGTAAATTTACCTGATCCAGTAACCTGTATGTGCGCTAAATCACCACGTAATTTTATCAGTGATCCACCCTTATTCTCAGAATACCAGTATGTCGTGCCCTTAATCTCAAGGATATTGGACATTACAGCATCTGCCCAGTCTTTCATATGGAGTAATTGCTTATCTCCACCTTCAAAAGGCGATACAGAACTTGAAGATTGGAAAGGATTCTCATCTCTTCCTTCAAGCCATGGATATACGTGAAATGGATCTGGAGTGCTGGCTCCACCTGTACCAAGGCGAAATAGCATAGGTCTACGATCTTCTACAGATGTAGTATTGTTAGCCCCATCTGTATCCACAACCGCAATAGGCAGTACGTTAGCTGCCCAAATAGAAGATGTGATGATCACATTATAGTCAAATGTCTCAGCCAGAGGCACTGTTTTGGAAATTTCAGTTTTACTTGTTGGATTCCATAGGAAAATCTGAGCAGCAGTAGCGTTATCAACCGCTCTAACAAGCTCTAAACCCACGAAATTAGTAGCAGAAGGGGTAAATGAACCTTGAACTCTTGTATTTGTGGTAGAATTTAATGTTTCGTTTGGGGTTCCAGTGGCTACCTGGAAAAAAGTACCTGCTTCATTGGATGCACCATGAAAAAGGGAAGAATTCTCTACAATTAGCTGTAAAGAGCTTGCAGAAGAGCCTATAGCTCCTACCATATTCAATTCCCAGCCACGAATGACATAAGAAGCACTTTCGCCAATAGCAAATGAACTAATTAATTCATCAAAATCGTTTCTTGCTGCTGATTCTATGGATCTGAGATGTGGCACATCAACACGTTGTTGATTAAGCCAATTTTGGGAGCGTCTAACTGCCATTATCTATCCTCTTTGATTCCCTACCTGTAGTAGCTAAATATATCATTTTTAAACGGAAATGAAGGAAGTCGTAGGGTGGTACATATTAAAGATTGCGATTGCTTTATACTTATAAAGATTATTATTCCTTGCTTTTTCAAATAAATATGGTATTATTAAGTGGAAAGGAGATCTTATGAAATCTAAATTTGAAGGATGTGGCAAAAAAAACAATGATTTCGACCACTTAGAAGCTGCTATCAAGACTTATTCTTATAAAAAAGTCCTAGGATGGCTAAATTGTAAGATGATGGGAGAACAAATGACTGATTATGAGTGGATTCTACACTGTGTAAAATGGGAAGTCGCCATGCATGGGGAGATTCAGCATGGCAAAAACAGTGAAGGAAAACATAGCAAAGTTGCTTCAATTTCCAAATGATGACGAAGTCGTAATTGAAGGCAACATAAGGTGATAATATTATGAAAGATTTTTATCCATTTGAAGTAAAACAGAGTGATGAAGGATTTATACTCCTAGAATTGAGAGAAATCCAAGATCGCACCCTGATTTGCTGGTATAATCCAAATTACGGCGATATTAGCATCAATCTATTCCATAAAGTACCAACCAACGAATTAAGTAAAAGACATGGGCCTAGTGAGTGGGGATATCCAGCCAAATATATCACCGAAATACAGAGTACTATGGAAGCTTCAGAAATTGTTGGCCTATACCTTCAAGACATGGAAAAGGGCAATTTTTGGTGGGAATTAGAGGGTAGTCTAAAATGATACAATATAACATAAATTATCGTGCATAGGAGAGAATGATGAAAAAATATATAACATTAATACCCTGTCTACTGCTTATAGTGTTAGTAGGTATCGTATTGGGCTACAATATTTGGGATGGTACAAGGGATAAATTTCAAGTAGGAGACTGCGTAGAGATTATCTATGAAACCGAGTTCTATAGAAGTGTGTATTATCACAGAATTGATAAAGTTGGAAAAAAGGCATATCTGACTTCACAGAAAGAAGCAGGTGCTAGATACTTTTTTGACAAGAAAAATTTTGAATGGAAGTTTAATTTGCACAAATATGATAAGGTAGATACGTCTAATTGTGAAGTAGATGCATTATAATATAGATTATCTTGCAGAGAAATCTTACCCCAGATCTATTTCATTATATGGAACAATGCCCTTAAAGGCAAAACTGAGTCTAACGATACCCTTGGCTTCAACGGAAAAGGTTTCTGAAGTTACTTTCATTTGAGGTAACCATAAGAGCTTAGTGTCTGTTTGACGATCTCTTATTTCTAGAGATACGTATGGATTATACAATATTTCGTTGATTCTAGGCCTGGCGTTATAGCCTTGAAGACCTCCTGTCAGTTTGACACGAACACCCGATACCGTCCCTTGCACCGTTGTCTTTGTATGAGCGATTTCTTGAGGATATGGAGAATCAATACCGTATATCTCGGTCTCTCCGTAATCCAACGTATAGGATATAGATTGCACCTCTGCATAGACCTTTCCGCCTATGAAAAGCTTACACTCTGCACCTTTTATAACTGTAGAAAAAGCCATTTATTCTCCTTGGTAGTTCTATCTACCAATATTGGTAGTTCTATCTACCACTAATCAGGGTCTGGACCCCATACAGAAAACTTTTCTGAATTCTCTTCATCACCAAACTTACCAAGCCCTGTGTCATCTGGAAATAAGATTGTGATTATTACATTAATACCAGTTGCAGCTACCAAATTGATTAGCTCTTCGGCATAAATTCTACCAGACACAATATCTGTAATATAGAATGGAAAGTCTGTTCCATCTCTAGTAACGTCAAAAGCAAAATTCTGAGCTACAAGAGAAATGTTAGTTCCTGATTGATGCACGTTCTGAAACTTAAACGAAGGATCTAATAGTATAGTTGTGCTAGATGGTCTTGCGATATATGGAACCGGACCTTCTTCAAGACTTGTTCCAAACCCAAAGATCAAGAAGCCTGTTTCATCAGGGATGTCTGAGGCATTGTCTACATTGATGACTCGTGATGTATTTGAATCAATCAATTCTGTTGTATTTGCCTCTTCACCGCCAATTAAAAAGGGCTTAGAAGGATCGTATGTATATGGTCCGTCATCGTTATCTGGAATAGATGCGCCAGAATCGTGTAAATGAGCTGCACCTGCTCTTTCACGTCTTACAACTCGTGTTGTGGCTGGCATGAATACTTCAAGTATCCTTGACTCAGTTTGGTAAGCTGCTGCAAAATTCGTTTTTCTTGTAATTGTAGATCTAACAGGGTTGAAAAACAATATAGCATCAGCCGTTCCTTGAACAACTACCTCGGCCACTCCATTGGGATTTTCAAACTCAATAAATGATTCATTTATAAGACCACCCTGGGCGGTTGTAATTGTAAAAGTACCTCTATTGGCTTCATCAAAAGATGAGCCAAATATATTAGTGTAATCGTCTTTCTGTATCTTGCCTATGGACGGATCAGCGCCGCCCGTGTACGTAGCTCTTATGTTACCACCGGCTTCTACGGTAAGAGTCCATTGAGTACTGGCGTCTCCAGAAGTAGGTCTAATGTCTTCAAATTTCAATTGGTTCTGAGCCTTACCTCCAAAAATCCTAACAGTAGATGCGGGGCCATCCGTTTGAGAAATAACCTGTACAAAACCACCTAATCCATCGTCTTTTGCAACACCAACGCCTGTTTTACCAAGTCTACGAAGCTCTCTTGTAATAGCGTCTGCAACTTCTTGTGCAGTGGCTGCGGCTATACTGCTGAATTGAGATGGATCAAAAACAACTTCAACCTCTTCTCCATCATCAAATTGAATGATAAGAGTATCTCCGTCCTCAAGAACATATGGCTCAAGGTTCGTAGAATTAAGAGTTGCTCTTGTAAATTCTGTTCCATACATAATACGCAAAATATTATGAACAAGATCACGAACTTGTTTTCTATTTGATATTTCAATACCGATTTCACGAAAAACTTCGTCTGACAAGCCAACGTTGTCTGGTCTAGTGATGTCTCTATCGGCCATTCTTTGGTCAAGATATTGGGCCTGAGCGGTTACGACGTATAATTGATCATAAACCGATTCGACTGAATCAATCAAATGACATGGCCCAGAAGCTAAAGCCTCTATGATATTGTCGGTGTTTACACCTCTAATAGTCGGGTTAAGATATTGTCTTAATCTTTTTTTTGCTGCGTCTATATCTTCAGCCATTATAAATACCTAAAATTGTATCCACCAGAAGTTTTTCTAACTCCTTTTAGACACTTGTTAATATTTGGTTGTTGTAATCTGAGTTCTTCTGCACACATTCTCTGGCTATACCCTTGCCAAACCACATGTTCATTTTTCGCTGCAATAAATTCTAAACCACCTCTGGATTTTGAATTCTTATGTCTATTTTCTTCGTTCTTATAAAATTTTAAAAGAGACTGTTTTTGTCTTTCTACCTGTGTCGGATCTTCTTTTATGCTTTTTAATTTTGCTTGTTTAGCAGTCTCAATATTTTTAGGATTTTTAAAATGCTCTTTCTTAAGGTTAGACTGGATTTTTCTTTGATTTTTATTCCACCATTTTTTAGTCTTTAAATGTCTACTTTCTCTTTCTTTCTTAGACAAGGTCAAGGCCCTAGCCTTAGCTTCTAGCCTCATTTCAACAGTCCAATCTTCACTCGCTATTCCATTTTGTCCACTGTTTTTTATATTATAACTATTAATATCAAAAGATGCATTGGTTTTTTGTATCCAATATGTTTCCTTTTTCTTCAAATCTTCCAAATCGTTGGCGCAATCAATAATATATTTTAAAAAATTTTCTTTTCCGTATTTTTTAATAGCTCGTTGTATTAATTTACCACCACCTAAATAATTTGGATTGTTATTAGAATCTCTACCGATATACCATTTTCTATTAATTAGATTTATTGTTTTGTACACTATCATACTAACCATCAACTTTTGATACCGTAATATCGTTAACTGTATCAAGTATTAGTGGTTTTTCAGCTGGATTGATTACAATCAAATCATTCTGAGGTGTGAACTCAGGGAATGATATTGAAATAGCTCTGGTTCCAGGAATGCTGTTAACGCTTGCTATAACATCTGAAATTGCAATTGACTTACCAATTGGAGAAGAGTTAATAAGAGCTGTTACGTTATTTCTAACTTGCTCTGTGATTCTAGAGAACGGAATACCTGTGTTTACACGTACATTGATGGAAATCTCAATTCGTCTAACCAAAGGAGGTTCGATGAAGATCTCGGCACCAGCAGCTGAAACCCCAGGAAAAGTAATATTATCTCGTGGATCACCATAAGTAATCTTATTTGCCTGTCTGATTAACCCAGTGTGGAATTTATATGAATCAAAACCGGTTACATTCTCAGAAGAGAATCCAAGTTTACTTTGAGCAGTCGCTACGATACTTCCGGCTTCAGTAATCTTTTGAAACTGATCGTCTGTATCAAAAATCAGACATACTCTCTGGGTATTTGCTGGATCAACCGCTTTACTGAACACTCTTTTAAAACCGGTATAAGCCGTGCCTTCCTGAACAAAAACTTGTATAGAAAGATCGTTTAACTGTACGCCAACTTGTACCTCAAGAATATCGTCTACAGCTATTCTAGTTCTAGAGAGAACTCTAGCCACATTAGTGGTGCCTTGGTTGTTTTCACCAAGAACGTTGCCTGAAATTACAAATTGATCACCTATGCGTGTATTTTCATATGGGCTGAAAATCATTGAAGGAATCTGTGCTTCAAGCACATCTCCACCGACACCGCTAACTGTTATATTAGTTTCAGCCACTGCAAGTGAGTTCGCTAATTCGATAAAATTATCGCCAGAATCAGTTACCATAAAGGTACCTTGGTTTGTAGCCGCAAAGGCTGTTCCGACAGTCACAGAATCACCCAATCTAGCATTTTCTAAAGTAGGCTCTGTTCCATTTGTATCCCATTCAATTCTCATATTGCCTGGAACGGTAACGTCAAATTGACTGGTAGCGTCAAGTCCAAGAGATCTCAGGTTATCAGATACGATAATTCTTTCCTCAAAAGCTGAATCGTTTTCAATGTAAACGCTATCTTCGTATCTGCGAATTACCCTAAAAATACCTTGGTTTAAGTTGCTAAATGGCGCTCCAATTTCAACCGTATCGCCTTCTCCCACTTCTGTTGTGATAACAATATCACTAGCAGCTACAGCAGCAGAGGCAGCAGATACACCATTCGGATTATCCAAACTCAAAGTATTTCCATCGTCAGAAACACCTCTCACCAAAAACGTACCGTTATTGGCAACATCTGCAAAGTTAATAATTACAACTGTATCTCCAACTTGAACTTCATTAAAATTTCTATCGCCAGTCTGTACTATATACTCAGTGGATAAGAAGTCTGAATTAAAATTAACAGACATATTTCCACCACCAGCATCATTAAATTCAACGGTTTTGTTGAAAATAGGATCTCCACCAGTAACATTATCCCAGGATACATTCACAAGAGATCCATGTTTTTCAACATGAAAAGCTCTTCCTCTATCTCTGAAATGATTTCTAGGTTGTCCGAAATAGTTATCAGTAATATCTCTGTTAGCCATAGAAATAATAGACTCTGTGGCATTAGGTACGTTTGGTGTAATTGTGACCTGTGTGGTAGTGCTGATTCCAGTTATCTTCTTTTGTTGAAATGCGGCTGCAAGCCTTAACCAAGACCCTACGCTTATACCGCCAGCGGAGGAACGACTTATGCTCGCCTTCATTAAATCCGTATTAGGTACTTGAGAAGATGTTGAGACAATTTGTGCTAATGCTGAATTACCAGTTCCGCCTGAAACTAAAACAGCACCGCTAGATCCGAGAATTTGGGTAGCTAATTGTATAGATGCATCTCTGCCTGCGGTCTCTACCTCACCAATGGTGGTAATACCAGTTACAGCCAAAACGGCTAAGTAGTCTTCTAATTGAGCAATTGTAGTTGGTATTAACCTTACCTCTTCACCATCGTTAAATGCGTATGCATCTACAGTATTGGTGCTAAAACTAGGAAGTAGAAGAGTTGTTTTAAATGTAAATTGAGCGGCTGGTGCAATCGCAGCCAAATCAGATGATTTAACATAGTTAAGTCCATCTACTAAAGTAATAGACTCAGTGCCAGAAGCAAAGTCGTTATCTTCAAACGTACTAAGATTGATAATGCCAGCCCCAGTGGTTCCGTTATCATCAATAAGTTCAGCCTCAATCCAATCAGTTAAGTTGGCTGTAACGAAATCTACAATCTCAGTTGCAGTTGTATCGTCATCTTCATATAAGAAAATTGTATTTGTAGTTAAGGTAGCTCGATCTATTTCAGCTACTGCCACACCATTTGGTCTTAAAACCGTAAATGAAGTTGCCGTAGCAGAATCTACTCTAAAAGTTCCTATATTGGCTACGTCAAACTCGCCGTTTCCATTAATAGTTACATAATCTCCAGGAGCAAGTGTACCCATTCCAGGTACGGTTCCAGTTCCATTATGGGTATAAGTAACCTCATCGACGCCTGCTACAGGTGTGTTAGGGGTTATCGTAACATCCCATTCTGTAGTTCCGTCTATAGTATTTGAAACAGATGCTCCAGATTTAAGAGAAATTCTAATATCAACAGTATCGGTAATAACTACGGAGCTTGAAATTCCTTGAGAAGCGGCGGTTGGATAGATATATCCAACATTGTATTTCTCACCAGCAGCTCCATATTGAGCAGATCTATATAAAATAGCATCCTCATCTGTAAGAGAAACTGGATCTATTACATTTCTAGCTTTCATTAAGGCTTTGTAGTTTTTAAAATTATAACTCGTTCCGAAGAACTTGGAAAATTCAGTTGTAGCACCGGCATCAGTGTCAAAGGCTCTAAATTCATTTGCATTAATAGGAGCGGTCGTATTGGCATTACCTATTCGGAATAAGTTTACAGGGAATGTGTTCTCAGACGGATTACTGTCTAAAACAACAGTGATGTCGTCATCAAAATCAAAATCCAAAGTATTCAATAAGTAAAATCTATCGGCTGTACGAATTCGTCTTATAGTCAAAGAATCGTCTATATCTACAGTTGTACCAGAAATATCATCAATCTGCACACACTCGTCACTAGCCTGTGAATCCCTAATAAAAGTGCCTGCACTTAGGTACGGATCTTGCATACATATAATAGCATTTGGAAATACACTTAAGGCAGATAAATCAACCGCCGTCTGCACATCTGCTATCAAAGAAACAGGTGGGTCTGCACTTCTGTCAGCTGCCATGGAAGAATGGATCATTAAAGGAAAACCAGGTGCATCCTCTGAGCTTTGGAAAAACCCAAAATGAGAAAAGGTAGAAGTGCCATTAGCTCCAACTGCAAAGTTAAGGTTTTTAGCAGCATCGTTATAAGTTACAATTAAAATTCCACCATCAGTGCCTTTGTTATCAGTAGCTATATTTATAATTTCATCGTTCTGAGTAGTGGCCGACGCTCCAATAATTTGATTAGATAGATTTTGAGCAATTGTATTTATGTTAAAGCTTCCAGCAGCTATGAATATCTTCTGAGGTGGGTTGTCAGATCTTACAAATTGTAATCCTTCAGAAAAAGTGATCGGACTTTGAGCAGAGGCAGCGGCAAATTCTGTAGCAGTAACTCTTACTTCAAAAAAATCATTAGTAACTGAAGCCGTACCAACAGCTTTAACACGGCCTTCAATTCTATTTCCAGGCAATAGTTCTGTAGACCATAAGATAACATAATCTCCAGCCTGAATGTTGGAGAACGCATTTTCTAAATTAGATCTAAAGCGAAGCGTGTTTGCAGCTTCTTTTGTAAAATGAATTTGACTATCTGCTGTTACACCGTGTATTAACTGTGTTGCGTCATTATTGTCTACAATAAACCATAACAAAGAATCAGAAGGTAAGGTAACGCTACCGCCCAATATAGGATCGCTTGACACGGTACCTTGTGTAAATTCACTACCAGCAGTTAGGCTGTCACCAGCCGCAAGAGGTGAAGTGAGTTTAAGTTGGGCTGTGTTTCTAGATAAAGTAAAATCTGCTTCATTACCAGATGCAGTTAATCCCTGAATAATGGTAAACATACCCTTAGAAACAAGAGTTGAAGCTTGATCGATATCGATTTCTGCTCTAGAATTTGTCCCTAGATTTGAAGTCAACACTATTCTATTGCCATTGATTGAGGCAGTTAATCCAGTTATCTTGGCATTCATTACATTAACCCAAGACTGTAATGTATTATTTTTAGAAACAGTTGTGTGAGTTCCTTCAGCAGCAAAATCAGCATTGGTGAAAGTGTACGTTATAGCCTGTGTTCCATCAGCTTCAATAATTAAAGTGTCGCCATCTGTGATTGTATTAGACCAGTCTGTTTGGTTTTCTGATTCAATAATTGCAGATCTACCGTTTCTTGAAAGAGGTAGGTTGTTTTTATAAATCTTAAGAGTTTCAACTTCACTAGAAGATAATCCTAGGGCAATACCTGCATCAGTTCCGGTAGTTGGATCTGTTTTTTGTATAAATTCGTCGTCTTCTTCTTTAGCGGCAAATGTTACGTCAGCACCCTCATTGATAGTCCTAGCAGAAAAACTTAAATTGGCATTTGCATTAATGGAAGCAACTATCTCAAAAGCAGAAGCAGATCCATTAGATCTGAAGTCACCTTCAGAAAAGATGTGTTCGCTTAAAATACTACCAACCAATATGGCCAGTCTATCAGTAGGGTTTATATCAAAAGGAGATTGAAATGTAGACTGTAAAAAAGCCTTAGCTATAGAGGTTTGAGAACCACCGGTAGCCAATTGAAAGAACTGTTCTCCGCCTAATGCAGAATCAACAATAGTCTCAAGACCAACGCCTTGGGTTTTTTCTTCGTATCCTTCACCGTTGTCGATAAACAAAACCGTTCTATCTCCATCTGAGAAAATCTCATTTGAAGTAACTGTAGCATTTTCATCAGGTGCTTGAGCGCCTTGAACGGCATTTTTAATAGAAAGAGCTGTTCCAAGACCACGAGAAATCCTAGCTTTCTTAATGGCTGTTCTGATTTCTTCATCTGTTTGCTCATTAAACCCAGTAGTAAAAGGACTTGGGTTTGTAACTGTAGCTCCAGAAAAAGGAGGGCTTGTAAAGTCTTTAATAGAATTTTTAGGTACGTTTCCGTCTGTCCCAACATCTTGAGCCGCAACTGGCACGCTTAAAACTTCATTTTCACCATCAAGAATAGTGGCAAGTTTAGTTGTGGAAAAAGCAACACCAGGGGTTGCACCAGAAGGGTCTGTATTCACCACGGTGCCTGTGGGTACGTTTCTAACACCACCTTGAGATAAAATTACTGATTCGTTGATATTATGATATTTAGTAGTGTTTGTAGATAGATTAATCTGAAAGAAACTACCAACGGCTACAATGCTTGCGTAACTAATTGGTCCTTCTACGTTATTTGTTCCACGGCCAATATATATAGCTCCGGTGGCTGGGAAGGCAGATGCGTCTGACACGAAAACAGAGCTTGAGTCAATATTTGGAGGATCTTCGCCTGCATATATTTTAGTCTCAATTTTATCAAAACTAGAATCTGTTATAGTAACCGAACCAGTAGCAACACGAGCTGGAACAAGGGCTACATTCTCTTCTTCAGCAATACGTTTTAATGCCTCACCCTCGGCTCTATCGACCGAGAAGTCTCTTAAAATAGCGAATGTGTCTCCAGATGCACGGTATACGGCCTGAGCCATAGCTTCGAAGAATGAAACAACCGCAGATCCGGTATTGAGGTCATTTACCCCAATTTTGGACATGTAAGTTGCTAGCATTTCACCAAGTATCTGTTCGTATGATCTAGGATTTGGCAGTTTGGCCATCAGTATCTCCTGAATTTGCTTCTAATATAAAGATTGCTGTATAATGTATATACCACATTATCTTACTGGAACGTCTAAAGAAATCGGTAAGACACCGGTTCCATTAGCTAATCTAACACTTAAATCAACTCCTAGAGTAGATCCTTCTAATCTCAAGGAAATTCTTGATATGCCCTCAAATCGTGGATCATCCTCAACCATACGATTAAGCGAATCAATAACCGCTCCACGCTCAATATCTGCAACAGATATTCCAGCTTCTAGGCCAAGGCCGTACTCTAAGTGCCTTAAAAGAGTACCTTTTTGTGTTCTTATTTTTAACTTCAATGCCTGAATTAAATTATTCAGCCCTGTTGCGAGTCTAAAATCACCAACCGTATTAATGGCAACATCAAATTGATCTGTCAATAGAAAGTCAACTTTTGAAATTTTTGCCAAAAAGTTGTCTGAAACCCCTGGAATCTCAAAAATGCCATCATCAGCATCAGCTGCACCGTCTATTGGTATGAATATTTGATTCTGACTGTTAACGGTGCCAGGCAAAAACCCTTGCATTCTAGCGTTGTCGACTGTTGTAAGGTTATCCAAATTTGCGGTTGAATCAACAGTCACCAGAAAATTATTCTCGCTAATTTCCTCTAAGTTAATGATTTTTCTAGAGAATTGAATAACTGAGTCAGATTGTAATAATATTTTTTGACCAATAAAGAGCCTGTCTTCACTGTCGAATATGGTAAACTGCCTTCCGTCACCATTGGATAGGAAACTAATAAGAAAACCATCTTCATCGATATATGGAGATCTCAATTTATTTACCGTTACTATTTCTAGCCACTTATCGGCATTTTCCATATATCTGGCTGCAATTTCTTCAATGTTCAAACCAAAAGGAACTGGTACGGGGATCTTTGTGGGAAAGTCTTCAAAGTCAATGTCTGTCTCATCAGCCAACCCACCAACAAATTCAAAAGGATCTTCCGTCTCTAGATCATCAAAGAATTTAGTAGCAGTCAACTCATCATAAACCTGAATAGCATTAAATAAAGCGGCTAAAATTTCATTTTCTTCAATACTCATCGGAATAGGACGACTTCTAGGCTCTGCGGTTCCGTATATATCAGAATAAGTCTGATCACCAGCCCCAAAGCTATTGGAAATATCTAAATACAAAGCAAGCATTTCCGCCTTAAAATCTCTGAAATCATCAATATTCAAAAGGCTAACCCGTGCAGCCTCGTCTTCAATGGCGATTTCTTGTTGTGGTGTAAGTTCCAAATCATCGGTAGTGATAGTGTCAAAAAAATCAAAATTCTCTTCTGGATTCTGAAAAATATTATTAATTGGATCTGTAGCCAAAGCATCTATAGCATTGATTCCTAGTGAGCCGCTTGATACTTGACCACTAGATAAACCCTCGTTAACACTACGCTTTTGTAATAGCGCCTCTTGTGTTTGACCAGCTTTTTGAGCAGAAGAAGACTGTTTTAATGCTACGGCACTCGCTGTAAAACCACCAGCACCAGCCGTATCTCTCAAGAGATCGTTTGGACGCATAAACGCCTCTGTTAGATTTGTGGCAGAATCCTCAATAGTAGACTTAAAGTCTTCAATAATCTGTCTTGGTAGATCGGCTACTGAAAATACAATTCCGCCCAAGTCCTTAACAGCCAGGGTAGTTTGTCTTAATATGTTAAAAGTCCTCTGAAAGTCACTTCTAACCGATTTTATCAAATTAGATGCGTCTCCAAGTGTTCTACGCACCTCACGAAGAGTGTTAACCAACCTTTGAAAATCATTAACCGTCAAAGTAGGAAGTCTATCTTGATCAGCAGAATTAGCAGGAAGGTTTAGCTCAATCCTTTTCCACGCTTTAAGTTGCATGTTATAAAACATTTCATTTGGTTTTTGGTGGTCTTGTTTAAATGTGAAAGCAATGGGTGTAACTACAAATGATTGATTTTGCTTAGGAATATCTAAAACTAAACGCCAGTTCTTATTTTCAGGACGACGCTTAGCTTGTACGTATCGCTCAAGGAATTGGCCCAAATATTGCATCTGGTAGTATCCAGTGGCAAATATGGCATCTACAGTATCCTCTGGCTTGTCTGATTTACCAGAATTATTAGGGTGCTCACCGTTAAAGGCTTTCTTAATACTGTTGAACCCATCTAAAACCTGATTAAACCCACCAATAGTTCCAGCAAATATGGTCTGTAATGAGCTTGGAGACTTAATTTCACCACCAATTGTAGGTCGTAAGGGCCAAATACCAGTAGTTCCAGCCATAGTGATATTCTTAAATTTCAAGCCATTATGCTCTTCTACTATACCACGCATGGTCGCTGTGGTGTTAATAGCATACTGATCTGTAATCTGAAGTTGTTGAGGAGTGATTGGTAGATTTACGACCCAGTTTCCAGTGATTATTTCTTGATTCAAAACATACGAAATGCCACTTTCACTATTGATTACATTAAAAGTAGATCGGGCTTGAGCATTACCGTCTACTATACTTTTTGTAGGTACAATTTTGGGATTTTTAGCATCTGTAACATCAACTACGACCAGTCTATATGGGAATAGCTTATTCCATCTATCGCCTTTGATTTCCCACGGTCTAAAAAATGCCTGTTCTTCAGAATCACTAGGTAAATTATTCCAAGGAACCGATCCAATGGTTTTCTTATTATTATCAGACTCATCAGTTTTATCGGTAAGACCTCTTACTTTTCTTAATACACTCTCATTGTCTTTGTTAAAACTAGATGAAAAGTTGGTAGATTTACCCATTTAATATTTCCTTGGATTTTCGCTTATGAAGGGAGGGTTTTGTGGTATTATATATTAAAGATTACGATTCTCGCAATCTTATAGATATGGGGTATTCTGTGGGAAAAATGGCAGATCGTAAGAGAAAAATAAAAAAGGCTAAGAATAAATTGGCTAAGTTTATGAAATCATTGATTTTAATTAAACCACGTATCCCTGTACCTCCTTCGGGGTACTCCTTTAAGTCTGATAGAGACTACGATAGGAGGCAAAATAAGAAGGCAATACAAAAAGAACTAGACGACAATGACTGAGAAAATACTAATATTCGCTGTAACCTTAATATGTGTAGGCATCATTTCACTAATAATATTAACCCTTTATAGGAAACTTAGGAACAAGAGGATACATGAAAGAAGAAAAAAGACGTTCAAACTCATCAAAGGAAGTAAAATCAAATGAAAAAAAAGAAAATGTCTATGTTGTAGATACTAATGTTATCATAAACGACCCTAATTTCATCAAAAAACTAAAAGGAAAAATCCTAATTCCCACAACCGTACTACAGGAACTAGATAAACACAAATACGGACCAACCGAAAAAGCTAGAAATGTAAGAGAATTTGCCAGATTCGTAGATAAGAGAGCAGATTCCATCTGGTTTCACGACAGTGATGGATATGAAGGGTCAAACGATGATAAGATTGTTAAAACGGCTATTTCCCTTAAAGCTAAAGGTCACAGGGTAACTCTAGTTACCAATGACATTTTAATGGGATTGATAGCCAGAGCAGCAGGTCTCAATGTCACGAAACATCGTGTAGACAGAGAAGAAAATATCAAAACACTACCTGGCGTAGTAGATATGAGACGCAAAGCTGAAGATCCAGATTTCTATGAAGGTCATAGACCCATACCAAATCAATATGAGATACACGAAGATGGTCTTTTTAAGAAATTAGCCAATGGCAAGCTAAAAAGCATAGGTAAAGATAGAAAAATATGGGGTATCAAGCATAAGAATGTAGAACAGAGATGTGCTATAGACGCACTTTTAGACGATAACATAAAATTAGTTACACTAAGCGGTAAAGCCGGTACTGGAAAGACTTTACTTGCAGTAGTGGCCGCAATGGAAAAAGTCATTACAGAAGGTAAGTATAAAAAAATTATTGTCTCTAGACCTGTGATTCCAATGGGTAAAGATCTTGGATTTTTGCCAGGTGAGTTGGCTGATAAGCTAAGTCCATGGATGCAGCCTATTTTTGACAATATAGATTATCTATTTTCAAACAAAGGAGTTAAAGGTCACAGCCATTGGCAAGGGCTTGTTAACGACGGGGTGTTGCAGTTAGAAGCACTGAGTTACATCAGAGGTAGAAGTATACCAGATCAATACATTATCATCGATGAAGCCCAGAACTTAAGTAGACATGAAGTAAAAACAATCATCACAAGGGCCGGTGATAATACGAAAATTATTATGACTGGTGACGTTTATCAAATAGATAATCCTAAGCTTGACTCTGGAAACAACGGATTAACCTATGTGATAGAAAGGTTTAAATACCAACAAATAGCTGCTCATATCAATCTTACCAAGTGTGAAAGATCAGAATTAGCAGAAATTGCCACGGATATATTGTGATAGCTTGGGTCACATTGCCCTATTTCATTTTAGGAATGGTGCTATTAGGAATGGCAATGAAAAAATCGTGCCTTTTAGGACACAATTTTATAGATGAAGGAAAGCACGTTACCTGCACCAAATGCGGCATATCTTGTCTAAAAGCCTTTAGGAGTGTAAAAAAATGAGAGTATTCTATGTCTTTTTTATTACCATGTTATTAATATCGTGCGCTACGTCGACACCTAAACAACCAGAAGAACATCGTTATGACATGATGGCACCTGGTATACACCAAGAAGTAGAGCCGTATGTACAACAATTTATAGACCTATCTAAAGGTATTTCTGAATGGGATGACTACAAACATGTTTTTATAGGTTTCAAAGACTTTCCTGATAATACAACTACTGTTGGAACGTGTTGGACGGTTCCGGTCATTGAAGATATTTTAGATCCAAATGGAATATATTGGTCCAGAGAAATTTGGCTAGACAAACCATGGTGGGATAGCCATACACAACTGGAAAAAGAAGAGTTGGTATTTCATGAGCTTGGTCATTGCATGTTGTTTAGGCCGCATACAGAACTATCTAAAGCAACGGGCCTTATGGGCTGGATTGAAAGAATGTTGTTCAAAATAGGGATTGCTGAAAGGAAAGGCTATCTAAAAGATGGTTGTCCATCTTCATATATGCATCCAACCATTTTATCAGAAAGCTGTATATCAAATCACTACGAATATTACAATGACGAGCTTTTCAATTTTATAGAAGAAGAGGTTGTTGAAGAGGTTGTTGAAGAAAGTTTTTACTACAGAACCTTATAGATTCTAGCTAAATCTGTCTCTCTGTACTTCTCAGGGATACTAACATCCAAAACAATCCGATTGCCGTCGATACTTTGAATAACGGCTGGAATTTCACTTTGATCGTTAGCCACTACAAAAACTGCATCACTAGTTGAGAAATCGCTGGCGTCTAATACGTGTATATTTACGTTTCCTTTTGCCGGTGCTCTGAACTGAGACGCTTTCATTACACTATCATAAGCCGCAGCAGCATTATCGTTTGATGCTTGTATTTGTTCTTGGGCGTCTTGGCCCCTTTCAATAGATTTCAACCTACTAAGAGATCCACCTATGGCATTTAGTCTCATATCTATAAATCTAAATCTATCACCATGAAACCCTGATACTGCTAATATTTCGCCTGTATCAAAATCTTGGGTCACAGACCCCAAGTTGGTGTTTAGCTGCCCGTCACGGGTCACTATGAAAGCCTCACGGGCTGTTATTTCAGTCTTTAGAGGAGTCAGCTCAGTAACTCTGAATTTACTAGGATTGAAGTTACTGGCCGCAAACGAATCAAAAGCCGCACAAGTGATGGGCGTAGCTGTAGTGGTATCAAAATTCTGTAAAGCTTGCCAGGTATCTACAACTACTATGGCGTCTGTAATGTCTTGTCTAGAAGCATCATTTTGAGTCAATCTGGTAGGATCTGGATCTTGTATAGATGTTGGCACTATAGCTGAAGTGGCATTCATAAAATCTTCCCATGCCTGTACAGCAGTAATCATTGCCGTAGCAGCTGCTTGCATAGTGGCACTGGACTGTATCACATCTGGAGAAGCCGGAGGTATTGGACCTGGGTTTCCAGGTACGCATTCATCACCGGAACTCCTTGTAGCGGCCACTAGGGCCTCTATAATGGCTATCTCAGTATTAATAGCATCTATCAGGTCTTGTTCTTTAGTCACAGGAGTGAAGGTCTCTGTATAAGTCTTACCTATAGCTTTAGATCCACTAAAAGCTGGAAAATTCTTCCAAACCCCATCTGGGACACTTGGAATAGGTGTTTGTGGGTCGTTTGGAAAAAAGAAATTTTGAAGTTTTCTATCGGCTGCATCAAGCAAATCTTGCTCTAGAAGTTGATTGTGACCGTCACTGTTATATCGCTCCAATTCTGTCTGATATGGATTAACCAGGGCTGTTTTAACGTCCATTAAGGTCTTATTAGAGTTGTCTTCCTTTTCAGCCTCAATCTTCGCTGCCTCAAGGTCGTCCTTGAGCTTAGCGGCCTGGGCATTTTGCCTAGGAATATCAACTATTTTTTTAGAAATAACAATTCGATCATCTTGTGATAAAGCCATCTAAATACCTAATTTTACTGAAATTGAGTGGTTTGATATATTAAAGATTGTCGCATATGTATAATAACCTACATTATAGCTCATTACTATTTCCAACTTTTTAACAATTTCAACTCTTTTTCCATAAATTTAATATCACACTCAAGACATACAAACATGTCCTGAATTATATAGCGAGTTTTACTCTGTTTGTAAGGTTTTTCGCACATACTACAATTCTCGTGCCAGAAATAAACCCCCTTCTTTTTCTTTACACATTGTTATATGATACATCTTAAACTCCTGAATTATCGTTCATCTTTCACAACCTCTTTCCATTGTTTTACAAATTCTTCTCTTATTTTATTAGAATCTGGTTTACTGTTGGTTTTTCCAACAACAACGCCGTACCCATTAACCACTACCTCAAATCCGTATGAACTCTGAGATCCACCAAATCCAACGGACTCCACTTTACCGATAAAATTTATAGCCTCTGCATCCATAGTGTACCCATCAAAATGCAATTGTTTCATCTATCACTCACCTTGCTTATCTAGACGTAAACTCGCATGTTTCTCAGTAAACCCATTAGGGTATCGAGTTTTAAGCTTTGCGTCGTTAATTGCCATCACTTCTCCAAAGGAACTTCCAATCTCATCTAATAAAATGGCCATGTACCAAAGCACATCTCCACACTCTTCTTTTAAATTTGTAATATCTAATTCTTTTCCATACATAACATGCTTCTTGATAGCATCTGCCAGCTCTCCAACTTCGCCGGATAGTCCGATCTGAGCATGTAGGAGTCTTAATCGACCTCTATCTTGAAGGCGCTCTGCAATATCATCATAAGTTGGTCTGTCAACTTTTAAAGATTCTTCTAAATATGTTTCATTATCCATCTTTTCTCCTTACAAGATCAGTTACACTATCTTGCATTAAACTCTTTAAGTCGTTTCTCTCGATATTTCAACCAGTCTTTTCTGGACTGAATCGCATTTTCTAGTTCTTCGTCATCTTCTGTTTCAGATATAACACAAACTAAACTTCTACCAGAACAACCATCTACCACTTCTTCGTGTATTTCCGCATCGTATTTCCCTGCTCTACTATTCATATGTAATTGAGCCTCATACTCTGCAATCTTTCTATCTGAGTATACGCCGCCAATATAAGAGTGGGTCTCTCTATCTCCGTTCCTTAACATTTCCACTACATATACAATTGGCATTCTATCTCCCTGCAATATCATGCATCATCGTCGTGAACCTTCATCTTCCCTTCACTATAAGTCACTATTTTTCCTGTTTCAAAAGTCTTAGCAATTGCTTCTGCCATAATTGGGTCATCAGTTTCCACCACCATGCCACTTGAAGTTTTAATATATTTTTCGCTCTTACTCTTCACAAATAAACTTTTCAGCCATTTAAACATCATTCCTCCTATGCAAGATAATTTATGTTATATTGCATCTTTAAAAATCTCATCTAGCGCATTTGTATAAGCTCTAACGTCTTCTTCGTAAGAGGAGTCTGGATCATAATAGTCTGGATCTACTCCTGCTAACCTCATGCTTTTTGATAATTTAAAAATCATATCATATTTAGTACTCCAATCTAAAGATGAAACTTCAATCTTTTTAATCTCTAGATAGGTATTTGTCACAGCCTCTAAACTCATTTCTTCTCCCTGCATCATAATTTACGTTGTCTTGTCTTTATTCCTCTCATGCCATTTAGATGAACAAACGCCATCACAAAAATGCTTATAAACATCATTTACAAGCCGATAGTAAATACAATAGGGTACTTTCTTCTTACAAACGTCACAAACAATTTTACCCTTTTTTATCATCGTCGGCGCTCACTATAACATATCCAGACTCAATAAGTTTAGCTACAATAGTCATAATTATTTTTTCCATAGCTGGGTCTTTCATGTCTTGTTTCATTGGTTCTTTAAAATAATTAGGATCACACATTTCTAGAATCTTAAATGCCTTCTCCTCCATGTCTTGTATAAAATATTCATATGCTAGGCCGGTTAAAGACCTAGATCTATTGGGCTCTTCAAATTTTAACACTATAGGAAGTATTCTTTCTACTTCTTTTAAAGCCCATTCTTGGTGTTCATCTAAGCCGTCCTTCATTAATAAGCCTCAACTAGATGAGCAACAGAAATCAAAAGACTATTGCTCTTAACATTATCATTAGAATCTATCACTTCAATAAAACGAAACCTGTAGCCAAGCTCTCTGAGTTCTTCGGTTACCTCTGCTAGTCCATCTAAGTCTTCATCCGAAACCTTAACAGTAACTTCGTTGTCAAGCTCTACTGCCATCTTTGAAACAGACTGTAAGCATTTTTGGCGAAAAGCCTCTAAATGTCTTTGTTTGTTTTTTAATCTGCGTTCGACGATAGCGTCAGCTAATTCCTCTGCTCTTAACGTTGGTTTGCTTAATTCTTTAGACATATCATATTCCTCCTACCTTAGTTATATCAAAGCGATAACTTCTAGTCAAGTGTTTTTTATCCTAAAAGAGCATGTTGTGAAACATATCCGGTAGTTAAATCTTCAATGATATCGTCTACTTGCGCTTGAACCTCTTTGATACTCTGATTTGCGTTTACTACAAAAATACGAGTATTTTCCATAGAATCACCAATCATGTACTTTTTGAACGAGTTACGCACTAGTTCTTGGAACGCTACTCCTTTTTGCTCAATTACATCCATGCCCTCACCACGACTCACACGACGACTAAGAGCGGTTTTAGTATCTACGTCAAAATAGATAACCACATCTGGCATGTTAGTAACACCAGCCATAAAATTCAAGAAAAAATCTTCTGTAAATTTTTCACTGACGTTATGGTCTGTGTAAGCCAAATGAGAGAGCCATCCACGATCAGAAACTATGTAATCATACTCTTTGCCGATTGTCTTATAAAGCTTGTCATTCTCAAAGCGCATAGCAGCAAAAATAAGCTCCATAGCTTCACCGCTAAGACCTGAGTCTGGCGAAAGAACAATCTTGCGAAGTTCCACATTGATTGGAATCAGTGGAGATCCAACCTCACGGGTTTCTAATACAGATTTACCACGAGACTCTAGTTGCTCGATAAAATATTTCAAAGCAGTAGTCTTGCCTGCTCCATCGGTTCCTTCAATTTCAATCTTCAATCCTTTACTCATTTATATCTCCTATTAGTTCGTTTTTTGTTCTTTTTTTAATTTTACCATTAACGTCTTTAGTAAAAACATCGCCTTCAATATTGATATATTGCCATTTTCCAATCTTATCTTTCGGGTCCTCCACATCATCTAAATGGAAATCTATTTTGGGCATTACTACATCTACATACTCTTCAATACCGCAGGCTTTAACTACAGCCTCAGCCCAGTCAGAACCACCAGCAGACCATACAATTACAGCATAACCTCTGCGTTTCATTTTTTTCAAGTGCTCTATAGCTGGCCAGTTTGGAATACCTTTTTCTTTAAATCCATCTAAATCGGTTTCAATCAGATCGCCATCATATCCTTGCGGTATTGTCCACATGATAAGTGTATCGTCAACATCAGACGCAAACACACCGCCATCTTTTACTTTTACATAACTCATTAGCTCTCCAATGTTATATACCACATTATTTATTATTATCGCTATTAGTATACATCTCAAACAAACTTTTTCTAAGCCTATTTCTCGGCGATATACCAAGAGGCGCTAGGATGGCTTCATACTTCTTGATAATCTCCCAGGCCTGCTCTTCATTAATCTTACCCTTAGCCATTAGCTCTTCATCAACCTCTATTTCAATGAAGGTGTCTCTTTTTCCTTTTTCATTAATTACCGTGTAATACGGAAGGGTAGCGTCTTTAAATTTATAAATTTGAACGTATTTTTCTATCTTAAAATCATGCTCGTACCCAAGACCTTCGCATACCCAGCTGCGAATGGTTTCTTTCTCGTTGTTGTCAACTCTGACATTCCACTCTAGTCTGATTATATTATTTGTGCTGCTTATTTTCTTTTTTGTGGTAAGTTCAGCCCTCTTGTTTTTCGGATCGTCTGAGAACCTATGTCTGATGAACTGATAATCCAGCCCCTTTGGTGTGTTTGGATTTACATAGTAAATATCGTCAGAATCCACATAAATAAAATCTTTGTAGTTATCAGGATCTGAATCTCTGTATTTACCAACTAGTTGCTTCCAATCATTCAGAATTTTCTCGTCTACTCTAAATTTCACCTCTATCTCGTGAAACTCTAGGCCTTCTTTTTTTTCTAACTCTTCACTCATATTCAACCTTCTTGTTCATATCAATATTACCTTGCTCCCAAGTCTCTAAGCTTGGAAATTCAATAGCTGTAAGCCTAAAATACCCTGGCGCACTATTGTAGAAGCAGCCTGTGTCGATGTTTGCATAGCATGACTTAATTTTTGGCCCATTAGGATTAGGGGTATGGCCAAAAATATTATACACATTAGGAATAGCATGAATAGTATTAGGCCTACCCCAAGTGATGTGACCAATAAATTGTTGATTGTTTTCTTTACGCTTTTCTTCAGACCATTTCCATACGCTCGCAGCGCTCGAATGTGTGATGAGCAAATGTTCGCCTTTATCATTTTTAACATTTTTAAACTCCAAGTAATAGGGTAAATTCTTTAACCATTCTAAATGATCTATAAAAGTAGACATATCAAAAGTTGCTGTATCGTCTCCGTTGTCGGTTATATAAGACCCTAACGTCTGAAAACCGCCATTCATACCCCAGATGCCGCCTTGACCATAGTAATTAAATGTGCAGTTTTTAATAAAGTAGCTGGCTTCTCTTAAGCCCTCATCGATCATCAGCTCTTCGTGATTGCCCTTGATCACTTTAACTTCTGGATGGTCTATGCACCATTGAATCATATGTTTAGATTTAGGTCCACGGTCCATCAGGTCGCCAGCAATAGCTACTCCCTTATCTCTTCTCTCCTTTGGTACCTTATTGTACAAAGCAAGAAAAGTTTCGAAATTTCCGTGTATATCGGTAAATACTACCAAGGACGCTTCTCCTTTATATTAAAAACCTCTAACATCGAAGTACTCCTTTCTTATATAGATAATACCACAAGATAGGGGAAAATAGTAGTATTTTTTTAAAGCACTGATATCATTAATGAAAATCGGTGTTCTCTTTATCCAAATACTTTTCCGAGAGAACCTTTAAGGCTTTCTTATCACCCCTATCATCACAATAATTGTATACAGATTTGACAACAACTCCTTCACGTATCTTTTGTGAGAACGCTAAAACAGAATTACCAACGGTCATCTCCTTCACTTTCTCCATGGAGAATTTGCCTCTGTAGACCTCTGGAACCATGTCAAAGCCACGTTCTTTAGCAAAGCCTGTAACCTCATCTGGACTTAACCAATATTGAGTTCCATCTTTTTTCAAAATCTTTACATCGAATAATACAAATTTATGCTCACCTTCTTTACAGCCATAACTATAATTTTTCTGAATACCGCTTCCGTATATTTCTCCATATATAATCTCATTATTCTTAAGTTTTTTATCGGTATCTAAAGCCTTAAATACTTTTCCATATACATTGTCATCGTAGTATCCAGTAAATTCTGGACGCTCCTGTAGCTGTACATTGTTTGATCCAAAGCAGAATTCAAACTTTGGAGTTAGACCTAAAAATCTCTTGATCTTTTTCCATATTGTATTAGCTGCATATGGCAGCATTCCAGCTCTAGAATTAGTGCCATGTATCTTCTCTTGACATACTACTATTTCGTCTTCCGTGAACATAGTTGGAAACCACTTAATGTTGTTCAGGCCATTGTATTTCTGGAACAAAGGGTTCTCAAGAGGCTTATTGCGCTTCTTGCCTCCAGATACACCATTAAACTTAGGTGCTGGCGGTTCATATTTAGTAATACCTAATATCTCAGCATAATTCTTTTCTTCTTCTTTTAGATCAATTCCATATACTTCTTTGATTTCTTTTTTGGAAATTAACATACCTTGAGATGCTATTTTACGTAACCTTATCTGTCTAACACGATGCTTGGTAAGTTTCACCTTTGCATCTGGCGGAAAAAGATGGTCCTCTAGGTTTTGTGGAATAATAGAATCTATAGGAACGTATATAACGAGAGAACCCACAGAATATCTATTTTTTGGAATTATCACACTAAATCCATATACAGTAGCTATGGAAAGCCTATCAGCATTAGGGTGGTCTTCAATGTTTAATATAGCCGTAAACGGAACTTTATATTCGCTCATTTATGCCTTCTTTAATAATCTATTGTTATATATTTTTTCAATATGGTTCAAAAACTCACTTTCACTCATTTTTAATTTTGCTCTATTACAAGCTTCACAACAAGATACACAATTATCGATGACATATCCACCGTTATTGTTAACCCTATCTATTCCATTATATACATAGTTACCATTAAAGGGATTATTACTCGGTGGTCTTTTGAATTCTTTCTTAGGTTCGTCTCCACAATAATGGCATTTACTTGATGTGATTGTTTTAAATTCTTCCTTACTAAGATTAAAATTTAGATTTCTTTTTTTAGCATTGGTTTTGTATGTGTATATAAGGGTGTTTAAAGAACCCTCACCCTCATCTAGTTTAAATATATTGGTTTTTTGCAAACAACCACAACTTTTTGTTTTACCTTGCATTACAGGTGCTTTTTGTATGATTTTTTCTTTTCCACAATCACAAATAAAAACCCAAAAGATGTAATATCTTTTCCCTAATTTTCTTCTTTCTGCAAATTGAATGGCCATCAATTGATTGAATTTCTTGCCTGAAATATCTATTTCCATCAATTCCTCTTTTTTGGATTGTTTGTGATTATCACCTTGCTGGCTTTGATGAACCTTTGAACTGGCATCAGAAGGGTAGCCTGTTCATCAATTACAATCTCAACTTCATTGAACCCAACGCTGTGTATATGACCTTCAAAGCCCTCTACCCTAACTTTCGTTCCACGTCCAAAATCACTCATCTTCAATTTCAAATAATCAACAATTCTACTGTTAATGTCTTTAATCCACATTATAATAGCACCTACAACTATCAGTTGAAGTACTATCTGGAAGATCTTGGCATCAATTGCACCAAATAGATCGTTAAGTAATGCGCTTTCCATATTTACCTACACTTGCTTTTAGGGAAGGTCATATCGACCCTCTCGGTTCTTTTGTGATTAAAAATAGCTATTGTAATCGTCGTTCTCAATTCAAATACAACCGGACCCGTTACCTGTCTAGGAAAACCGCCAAAATCATTTAACTTGCATACGACTGTTCTATTCTGGGACTTTTGCGTTGTGGTGTTCTGACTAAGAAAATCACATCCAGTCAGCATGAATAGTAATATTAAAGTGCAAAGTCGCATTATTTCCTCCCTTGAGGTATGCCATCTTGTTTGTGCATTAAGTCAAATGCTTCATACATGTTCGATCCCTTATACTCAGATTCAATTGTTTTTCTTAGTTTTTCCTTTACGTTTTGATATTGAAGTGAGTCTGTACCATAAATTATAGAGACAGTCGTAGCCTCTTTAATAATATCGCTATATTTTTCTGTAAAATTGTCTAATAATTGACTGGCATCTTTGCTCATTAAAAATCTCCTACGTCACATTGGAGTACAATATTCCCATGCTCTCTCCACATATCTACGACCTGCTTTCGGTCATCCACTACAAATAGTATACCATACCTTGTCTTCACTTCAAATTCCAAAATAATTTCTTTCACAATACTGTCTTTTCTATAGTCGCCTGCCAATCTACTAAATAGTAGAGATCCAGCCATTCTGAGACCGTTATCCTGAAGCCATATCTCCGTGATATCATTGTACTCTCCAGCCCTTCCTGTGGCATATATGATAGGATATCTGTCTGACATCATGGTAATCAACACCTTACACCATTCATTGACTGTATCGCCCACCATTTCTTCAAAAAACTTCTTCCAGTTCTGTCTAGGTCGTTTTTTGTCATCTGGCTGTCTTCTGGGGATATGGTGTCTGCGGTGTTCTATATCGGCCATAGTTCCATCTATATCGCACACAATGGCTTTTGTGGCGTCTGGACCTACCCACCCTAGCCTGTTGACGCTTTTGGCCTCATCGTCCGATACACGCTCGTAGTTCTTAAAAAAGAAATTTACGGCACTCTCAGCTGATTCGTCATCTTTAATGGTAGGATGGCCTTTTCTGGCTTTACATCGTTCTAAGCACGTTTGCATAGGAACGTGCAATATGAAGATAACGCTAGAATATCCGGCCTTGTGAGCTGGGTCTAGATACCTTCTACGCTGACTCACATTGAAATTCATACGATCAACGATAATATTCTTATTGGCCTCTAAAGCCTCCTGAAACACATCTCTGTGGCCCTGCTTGCCTTGATCATCCTGATTGACTCTTACGTATCCCTTTTCTTCAAATTCCAATGCTTTAGTGGTTTTCCCACCGCCAGGTGGTGAAACCAACAGTATTATTTCTGGCATATTACTTCACCTCATTTAGAAAAGCAAAATCACCAAACAGTTCTCTTGCTTTTTCGTTATATTTTAATGCGGCCTCTTTTTCGGTTTTAAAGCTACCTAAATATAGTTCCTTACCATCAAAAGTGACCCTAGCACACCATGTATTGCAATTGCTATTTTTCCTTACGCCTTTGTATTGACTAATCCTTATACTCGGTCTTCCTTTAGTGTTGGCCGAATTTTGTTGATTAGTACAAATTCTTAAATTTTCTTTTCTGTTATCCAAAGTGTTTTGATTAATATGATCTACATACTCCCCATCTTTTGCATTAACAATTTCTCTATGTAGATATATTGATTTCTTCTTATTATCTTTTCTAGGCCCATACCTTTCAGTCCTTGTAGCATAAACGTTAAGACCCTTAATATTTGAATGCCAATTTAATAGCCCAAATTTTAAATAATCTTCATAATCTAATTGAGCAATAAATCCTTTGGTTAAGACTATCTCTGGTGTAGCCACTTTTCACACTCCTTTAAAACTTCTTCAACAAAATATGCATTATTTAACTGTCTATTTAATGGACTTGGATGCGGTAATTTAAAGAATTCCACCCCAACCATTTCTAGCGCCATAGATGCCGTATTGCCCAATGCCACAATTCCTGTAACTTTCGGATCTAAAACATCTGTACATAATTTCAATAGATTAAATTCATTCTTTTTTAATGGCCTGTTGTTAGGCGTTACTTCATCTGACACATTTATCGCTTTATAGTCGCCCTTTGGTACAAGCCTATCCGTCCACTTTTTAAAAGTTTCCTCAGACTTAGACCCAGCAAAAGCTATGGCTGGACATGTGTTCAAATGAGATGGATTAGAACCTACAAATAAAATCATTTCTTGGCTCCTTGATCTACCCACATCTTAATCGTCCTACGCTCAACATCGTTCATATCACTACGGCCTGGAGGCATGTTCTTCCAAGTCCAAACACGAGATCGAATCTGGTATCTTTTCTTATACGCCTTTTCATATGTTGAAAAATCAGGTAGTGTGGGTATTTTACCACCATGACATTGAAAACACCTAGTCTCCATAATTGGTCTAACATTGTTGATATATGTAATTGACGGTCCAGCCTGAACAGTCATTGCAAGTATTATTTCCGCAATCATATCTACTCCTTGTCGCTAAAATTACTAAGCTCTTTAAGTTTCTTCTCTAGCAAATTTAAAACAGTCTCGTCTTTTTCACAATCTCTAAAATCGACATATCCATCTGGACAACTACCACTATAATCAATACGAAATATTTTCATATCTCTAGTGTCTAGCTTTGGATAAAAGTATTTAAATATAGGCGATCCACCATTTTTAGGACAAAAACCACCTTCTTTACCATGATACCAGGTGTATTTTATATTATTTTTTAACCATTCATTAAATTGTTTAGGGGTTACACTACCATCGCTCATTAAACCTCCCTTAATCGACGCCCGGCTTCGAGGGCCTCATGTGACTGCATACTATGAATTATCCCTTGCCTAAACTTATGTTTGGCGATTTCTTCAAGAGCATCCCGGTACAAATCTCTTTCGGCTTGGAGTTTGTCGACTTTTATAAACAGGCCCATAATAGTTTTACTTTCCTTATCTCTCTCAGCCCTACTCCGATCATTCTTAACACCAGCTTCAAAAGCGATAAAGAACGAGTCTCTACAAAGAACATTGGACTGTCCAAATAGATGTTTGTTGAACCAATCATAGCTCTCCTGGCATTCTTTTTCTTGGTCTTTAGTCATGGCTTACCGCACTTCTCTATTAGCTTAGTGTTCTTTATGCACTCTGTGTATCTAGTACAGGTTACAGTGCCCACCAAAAGAGCAATTCCAAATAGAAACAAAAGTAATACGCTTATCACAGCCTCTATATCAACCCTCATACGACCTCCTTTTTCAGCCACTATATCTCTCCCACTAATTGTTTAACTTTTCTTAGAACCTCAAGTTTGTATGTGCTATTGGCGGTGTGAAACAAATACTCATTATCCATCTTTTCAACTTTCTCAATTAGAGTGGTTTCAATAATTCTACCACCGCCCTTGAAAGCCAATGATTCACCAATTAAAACAAAAGACTTTCCAGCTTCTGGTAAATCAAGGGTCTCTCCCTCTATTTCATTTGTTCTAACATTAGAATGACTACTTCTTACTTTAGTTAATTTAACTTTATATGTCTTCATCTAGACCTCCCACATAGTGCCCAATAGGTTAACTCTTCCTTTTTCCAAAATCTCTTCAAACATGGAGAATCTGGATATTTAACTGGACAGCGCCTAATGGCACTTCTTAACATCCTACCATCAATTTCTGACCAAGTCGAGCTTTCATTTATAATCTTTACAGGTGGACAGCCTATATTGTATATAAATAATGTTACAAACATAAAGGATAATGTTGCAATCATGAAGGCTGAATTCATTTTTTCTTCCTCATCTGTTCACGGGCAATAGTTACACCTCGTGCTCTCATTGTTTCCATAGTTAGATCGAATTGTCTTTTTGCTTCTTCTTCTTTCTTTTTTTGGAAATACATCATAAGACGAAAACAAAATATAGCAAATACAAAGGCTACTCCCATTCCAATATAGAGTTGTTCTACCTGTGTCATTCTTCCTCACATTCATAAGAGAAAACCGGACTTGAGCTGTCCTCATATTCTTCCTGAGCATCTGGTCTATGGATCTTTAAATGGCCAAAACACCACCAAAGGATATCTCCCCATTGAAATCTATGATCATCAATCAATTCATCGATGAGTTTTTCAAGCTCTAAAAATATTTTGCCGACTGGTCTCATAGATTAACCATCCTCTCTATCTCCACCCTAACACGTTCTGGTGTGGTTTGCAAGTATGCTTCGTTAAAATATTCCCTACAAGCCTTGAGTGACTTTTTGTCGGCTGTAAAGCCCTTAGTCAGAAATCTGTAAAACCTGAATATCCTTAGATAATCCTCTTTAATGCGATCTTTAGGGCGGCCAATAAACCTAAGTCTCTTGGCTTCCAGATCCTGCCTGCCGTTCTGTGGGTCCATGAGCTTACCTGAAAATGGGTTAAAATATATGGCATTTACAGTGAAGTCTCTTCGCTGGGCATCTTCTTCCAAAGACCCTATCTCCACAGAGTCTGGTCTTCTACCATCTGAATAATCTCCATCTTTGCGGAAATTGGCTATCTCATATTGTTGGCCATCTTTAGATACATTCATTACCAAGAAAGACTTGCCTGTGGCATCTACCTTCCAGCCGTTCATTGCAAACAAAGACTCGATTGTATCCATAGGCACATCTGTCACAATATCAAAATCATGGGGAGTTTTACCTAATAGGTAATCACGCACTGAGCCACCTACCAAATAGTTATTTGATGATTGGCTATTTAGCAATACGAATGCTTGCAATATATTAACATTTAGTTTCATAAAACACAGCCTTTGATTTGGGTACTTGAAAAAAAAGCTCACCTGTTTTCTTGTATTTATTTGGCACTTCTTTTATTGGACTTGTTATTAGATCTTTTCCCCATATAGTTAACATCCTATCTCTACTGTCGTTTATCATGCAAAACAGAGTGGGTTTTCCCAAATTGGCAAACTTAGCCTTTCTCTCTGGAAATTGTATCGTATTATATGGAAAATCGTAAGTTTTCCATACCATTTTTATCTCACATTCAACATAGGCTATTATTTCTTGGTTCCTCATCATCCACAGATCAACCCCGTATCTGTCTGGATTTTCTAAGAAACTTACACCCTGCCCTTTCCACTCATTGGTTAGGCGCTTGATGGTCAAATCTTTAGCGTCTTGATCGTTCTTTTGATATAGACTTTTGTCAAATTTTTTATAAGCACCTTTCATTTTCAAACTCCAATTCTACGAGCCCTACCGCAAACAATACCGCTTCCGTTGCTGTTAATTTCATTAATCCATCTCCTTCATGATATTTTCTTTCTTGTTTTACCATTTCCAAATCCCAAATTACCGCTCTCTAAATAATCTATTGCCTTTAACAACGTATCTACATTGTCGTTAACTAATCCTAACATAGCATTACACTTTCTACACAATAGACCTCTGATTTTTCCAGAACTATGACAATGATCTACTGACATTCTTTTGTGTTTAGTATCATTTTCCGAACACCCACATATTGCACATAAATAGTTTTGGTTTTCCAGTACTTTCTTATATTGCTCTATGTCTATGCCATATCTAGTCTTCAACCACTTGTTACTTCTTTTCTCTGGATATTCACTATAATAGATTTTTGACATCGTTCCACAGCACTTTTTGCAATAATGTGCAAGTCCATCTTTTCTGGATCTATTTTTGCCAAAAAAAGATAATTTTAAATCTCTTTTGCATCTAGTACAGTGTTTAGTCAACCAAATCCTCCTTTCTAGCATTACACTTCAAACAATCGTGCCATATACCAGTATTATGCCAAGTCTCTTTCCATTTTTCTCCACATACTGGGCAATTATATTCTGAATCAATATTTTCCAGCTCTACTATAAGCTCAACATAGACAGCTGGAGGAGGTACGGTTATGCCAGATCCTTTTGGCAATGCTTTAACGATAGTTTTATATGGCACTTCCATTTGGGGTGGAATCAAGTTCTTATCATCAAACTCTATTATAGCACCTGGTTTATTACTATCGTGTTTAACTGGAAAGTCTAGCTTGACGATCTTACCATGGTGTTGGCCAGCATGGATGACCTTGTCTCCCAAAGCAAAGCCAGCGCTGCGCATTGTAGTGTTGTTCATTTTATTTATAACACCTAATCCGTACATTTTAACTCCATACTAATAATACCACATAAACAAAAAAAGGGCCACAGAAATTTTCCATGGCCCATCGGAGGGATTGTAGAGAGTTACCTCTCTACGGTCGGGATCAAATTAATTTACAGCTAAGCTGACATTAAGCTTTTCAGCTTTACGTCGGATAGCCTTTGTAGTGCGACCCAATCGACCAGCGATTGTAGTAGCAGTAAGAACGCCTGCGTTTGATAGTAAAAAATTCAGTGCTGCTGGTGTAAATGGTCGTCCGGCCATCTTTAGTGTTGTAGCAGTTAAGCACATGGTTTGCTCCTTATTAGTGTTTTTTGTTCACATCAATTATATATACCATAAATTGGGGGCAAATCACCTATTTTCTTCTATTATTTGTTCAGCCCATGGATGGTCTGCTGGAAAATCCACAACAGCTCCGTTGGTATACCACTCTAGTTCACTCCAATCTGCAATCAAGTGAACTTCAGGCTCTTTAGGTAAGGTCTTGGCTATATTGGTGTATTTCAATTCAAGCATATCATATTCATAGTCAGTTATGGTCGGCTCAGACTTAACATAGTATAAATACTTGTGCTTTAGCACTTCTTTGCCAAGTGCTTCAAATTCTTCTAAATCCATTGCTAGTTCTTTCATTTTACCCATTTTTCAACCTCTTCTTATAGAACGGATCATTTTTACACCGCTCGTGTTTTTCTTTGTGACCTTCTTTTTCCCATTCTTCATCGGTAATCTCAGAGAGTTCGTCGTAATCACAGGATTCGCATTTTACATCACGCTGTCTATATATCTTAAACTCTCCTGTATATCCACAATTAATGCAATGGTAATGTTTCATTTAATCTCCTACTTCAACCTATATAAAATCCCGAATTCATAACCTATTTTTTCTATTTCTTTTTCTGTTAATACAACACCTTCTGGCGCACGTTTTTTCAACTTAAATACTAAAGCCATCTGTCCAATTCTTTGTTCTAGCTCTTCTCTTCTATATATAATGCTTTCTCCCAACACATTTGATAGTAGATCAGCCGCACCTTGATGTCCGACATAACTATCTATTTCCATAGATCCAGTCAACTTTACGGCCTGTTCCTTAGAGATCTCCATAAATATAAAATCTCCTTCAGATGTTATTATAGAGCCGTTTAATATGGCTAATTTCATTTTAGGTGTTTCAGCTAGTGTTTCTTCGGAGTTTTTGTGTAAATGAACATATATATTATTTATAGACCCTATAAAATCAGATAAAGACTTATTTGATTTCATTCTATTGCAATTAAAACAAGCAGGAAGGCAATTGCCTGAAACATAGTCTTTGTTGCTATCTACCCTATCGATTCCGTTGTATTTATATACCTTTCCTCCACCATATTTTATTTTATTATTAGGCTCAGTACCGCAATAAAAACAATTGCTTTCAAAAAAAGAAATTGCCGTTTCCCTATCTAGTTTCCATTCTCTATATCTCTTGTATTGACTGATTACTGTATTTATAGCAGGTTCTTTTCCTCGCTTATTTTTTGCAATACAGCCACAGTTCTTGACTTTTCCACTTCTCAAAGAACAGCCAATTACTTCGATTTCATTTCCACAATCACATTTACATTTCCATTTAGCTCTTCTTTGTTTATTGCTACTTAAATAATACAGAGTAGTTAACATTCCAAACTTCTGTCCAGAAATATCAATAGCCCTAGTGCCTTTTACAAATTTCTTTTTACCAGCCATCTACAGCCACATCTCTGCTTCTTTTACAATATCTTCACAATGAGCTAGGAAGACCCTGTCTTCACCCATATAGTCATAATTAAGAGCGTTTGCTAATACAACGTCAGCGGCTCGTGTTATGCAGCCAGCATAACCCTTGTCAGCCGCAAAATTCATAAGCCATTCTTCAACCTTTTTCCGAGTCTTTGGCATCTTCTTCCTCCGGTTTAAAAATCTCCTTGCCCTCAAGCGTGATGCTTTTCGGACTTCCCTTAATAGAAATTATGCCATCTTTAACATTTACTGTCAAGCCATTTTGCTCAATAGTATCTATCTTCACAAAATCATTGAAGGTTTCTTTAAGGCTTTTGAACATATCGTCAAATTCTTTAGCGTCTTCAGCACTATTACTGACCGTTTTCGTCTTTATATTGAATATTTTCTTCATTTTTTCTTCCTCTGTTTCGCTGGATAATTCTTATCTAAGAAATATCTGTAATACCATGCTTTGCCCTTGTTGCCTGTATATCCAAATTGATATGGAACGTCAGGAAAGTATGCGCTCATCATTTCACCAGCTTTTTTATCTACGAACCTCTCCGCCTTTAGTCCAATACGTCTAACCTTATCCGTCTCCTTTCTTGTCATGAGGCGGTATTCATGATGATAGTTAGAATAAAGTCCACGCTGATAACAGATACAATGCCAAAGCTCATGAAAAACAGTGCTTAAAAAATTCCTGATACCCACATTGTATAAAGGATTAATAATGATTATACCATCAATATAATCGACCTCACCACCGCCTAATACGTTTTTAATCCTAAGCTTCAATCCAAATTCTTTAACAAAAGATCTTGTGTGCTTAATATCTTCTGGCGTTATTGATCTATCATACCACTCACTTGGTTTTTGGCCTGGAAAGCTCATTAATACTCCTTATAAACAGCATATCCCATACTAACCAGGGCATCGCCTATGCTGATGTCACCGACCCTTACTACCGCTATCCATCGTCCATATTTTCCTTTTTTAGTAGTAGTTACGGTGATTTGTGTCGGGGTGTGGTCGCACATTTTTCGGACATATTCTTTAGCTTTCAGACCTTTTTCTTTCATCTCTTGTGTTGTGCCTCTACCTAATCTAGTTTCATAGGCATCTACACCGTCCAAGCGCAGTCTAATATTTCTCTGCCAAGTACCAAAGCCAAGATCGATATCCACATCAATAGTATCACCATCGACTACTTTAACTACTTCTGCTTTATATGTGTACATTTTTTCTCCTTGCAATATAATCTATATTATCATGCATCATAATAATCTAACTCTACAAGTCCATTAAATCCGGCCAATTTTAGAGCGGTAAACCTTCCGTTACCTTCTATGAGTGTATTTTTATGAACACCCATATTATGGTCAGTTTCGCATAATATTCTTAACTCCTCTTGGGTTACTCGTGCTTTATTAGAAATAACTCTAAGTTTTTCAACCCTACCTAGAACATAATCATCTACTGTAACTGGGTGCCCCGTTTTTAGATCTGCAATATTAAAGAACTTACTACCAATCTTTTTAGTGGTATTTTTAATAACATAAATACCGTAATGTTGTCTCCAAGCCTCTGGCTCCTGTAAAACAAGGCTCATTCTGTACATAGTTTTTGAAATACGCTGCCACAACATAACCCAAAATAAATGGAGTGGATATTTGGCCGCTAAGTAATATTTCATCTCAATCTCCCTACAAGATAAGTTATAATATTATGCATTATTCATTTTAAAATGTTCTTCTCTTTCATTTCTATCGCCAGCAGTGGTGTGGTGTAGATCATGTGAAAATTGAGAAGCGTATCTATGTCTCATATTGATTGTCTCTTGTTTCAGGTACTCATCCTCTCTATCCGCCTCATAACTATTGATAATACTAGACAATTCATACAACACACGCTGCATTCCCAAGTTTATTACAGCATATTCTAATTCTTCCAAACCTTTATAATTTACACCTTCATGCCGTTCCATTCAAATCTCCTATGCAATATAGTCTATTTTACCAATTCATCCCTCTTACATATTCTTCATCAGTTAATTTTATCTCATCAAAATCTAGATCATCACCATACCATCTATCTACTTTAGTGATGTGTTTCATTAGCCCATCAACATCAAAAGAACTGTAAACTTTTAATCTCCAATACCACCAGCCTTCTCCTCCGGTTCGCTCAATCTCGCCTTCACTAACGCAGGATTTTAAAACTTCCTCAGTCCAACCGTCGTGTTCATAAAATCTCAACGCTAAGTGACTTGATTGAACTCTCATTCATACTCCTTATAAAGTTTTTCTATTCTTTGTTTTTGGGTTTCTATAATCTCCATCTTTTCTAGAAGATGCGCAGACCACTGCATTAACATTATACAGACTATAATACCAAACATAACACCAATGCCCTGAGCAATTCCTTTTATAAAAGTTCCAATCATTGCAATGCCACTCCCATGATCTCATCAATCAGTTTTGGTATTTTCATACTTAATCCTCTCCTTAATTTGTGCAACTATATCTTCTAGTTGAGCCAATCCAAGTGCTTCTATCTCAAACTCTGGAGCAATATTGATAATGCCTAAACATCCTTTTTCCATTAAGTTCTTACGGAAAGACTCCACTATATGTCTGTCGATATTATTTTCAGATTTTATAATCAATAATTTATCTTTAATATCTAACGCTTTAATATCTTCAACCTCTATTGTTTTCATTTCTTTTTCTCCTTTGTCGTCTGATAGCCCTCATGCATCGCATCCCTTATTTCTTCAGCAGTCTCGTCCACTACAAATACCTTTGAGTCTCCATCTTGATGTAGTTTGGTCCACACATCCGTAGTACCACGAGAGTTTTCCAATATGGCCCCAATAAGACTAGCCTGAAGGCTGAGTTGTTTCTCGGTGCCAGATTCAGTAAGTCTAAGGAATATCATATCTAATGGGCTATTCACTTAATTCCTTTAATAGCGTTATACTGTTTTATGACTCTCTGTCTATTTTCTTCAGTCAGCTCTTCTTCCATTAGAACACCATCGTCTTCGTACATTGCAGATGTTATAAAATCTATAGGAAATACCTCCAACACACTATCACTGCCTTTTAAACCAGGTGGTACAAAATCAAATTTAACACCCTTGGTGTCTAGGTAATTTACAAAATCCTCAAAATGACCAGGAAAAACTACTCTAATTGTGTGTGTTTGTCTTTTCATTACTCACTACCTTCCGCCCTTGCGTCTGTTGGTGACATATTCAGATACTTTCTCCAATCAGTAAATTCAGATCCATTTTTATTCCAAAAACCCCAATCTCTAATCCTTGGACCCATCACGCATAGCGTATACGGAGCATCTTTTATTTCCGACATATTGCGTTCTTTATCTGTTTTAACTACATGGATATCTGTAGCTCTTCTATAGGCTAGTGAACCTGGCTTTCTAATATTCCTTGTATCGGTCCACATAGAAGAGTATTTTAATTTACTTTCCGAAAAACTTTTTTCCAATCCTTCTACTTCATACTGAGGTTTACTTTTATCGTAAAATTTCTCAACATAGCCACCTGATATTATATATGTCCAGAAGTTCCAAGGATGGTCGTGGGGATCATCGGCATCGGTTCTCATAAAGCGGTGTATGTATACACAGCCGAATCTAGACTTGAATACTATATACCTAACAAGATACACCGTTTCGCCTTCAGGTCCACCCGTGATCTTAAATATACGACCTTTTTTCTCGCACCACTTGACGAGAGCATTAGCTATTTTTTCAACTATCCATCTCATCTTCCACCGCCTCTTCTAAACATTTTTGTAAAATCTGCTAACTCAGCCTCTACCTGTTCTCTGATTCTTGCCTGTTTGGACGCATTATGAGCAAAAGACATAAAATGCTCGAATGTCATACCTTGAGCTTTTATTTCGGACATTAGCCCACTTGTATCCAGCTTTCTCCACATATTAGGAAGCTCATCAAATAACTTCTGATCATCACCCAGCTTCCAACCAACGCTCTCAAGGTGCTCTGTCATAGATTTATTCATCTTAGCTTTTAATTCGTTCAAACTGTTCGCTGACATCTTCTAGCATCCTTTTCAATGTTCTATCCGGTTCTTCATTAAATATATTGGTGTAAAATGGACCTCCGTCTCTACTGTTCATTTCTTCAAAAAATACAGTATCAACCATACCACAATTCCTAATAACCTGGCCAAACCTCTGCGATGGAAATTTTTCCACATAAGCTTCCAGAACTTTTAAAATATGTTTATTGTTCTTGTATCGTCTACGATCAAAATGATTGCCAATCCTTCTCTGCCTAGGTCGGTATTTGTATTTCACTATTATCGAAAAAAGCAACAACTGTCCAACATACCCAAGTAATAATATAGGGTTAGCGTTGAGTGCCTCTACAGTATAAATTATCATTACAAAGAAGCCCACTATCAACTGCCAGATGAGGCCGTGCGATAATCCGTCTGCATGGCCATCTCTAACGCACTTACGCACCTGAGAGATTGTTCCAAACAGAAATAAAAATTGAGCTATGGTAGCGAGTGATTCAATCATTTATATTTCAAGTCCTTTATCTGTTTCTCTACATCAGAAGCCAAGAATACCTCCATCGTCACTATTGCTGTATTTTGCCAATGGCGTCACTATTTCATCTAACGCCTCAATTTTATATCCAGTATCTTGATCACGCAATACAACATTAACCACATTTGGACCAGGGTACTCTAGTGTTACTTCCGGCATGTGATATACAACGCCTTCAGACAACGCAGTCTGGAAGTAATGAGTTATTTCCAATTTTAGCAATCTTCTGTTTTGCTCATTATTTGTAGTTAATAAGAATCTACTAATCATAGCGTCTATATCTGTATAAATCTTTGTACATATTGCATCAATATCTTTCATTTCTTCTCCTATAAAAAGAAGGCTATAGGGGTGATCACACCCATATGTAGCAATTATATATACCATAAAATTCAAGTAAACTAATAACTATATCCAATTCCACCGGAAAAATCTCCACTGGTCATACCTTTGATCTCCCATTTTAACGGGCCTTCTGATTGATGCTCGTATGACAATCCTGCGTCATATCTACCCTCATGAGTGTTGTATTCGTTCTGGATCATAATGGTACGTCTTTTAACCGATCTCTTAAGGTATATTTTTCTTGTAATAGTCTTAGTTACCCTAATCTCTTTTGGTTTGGCCTCTAAGGTGCTTTTCTTATCTTCAATCTTAACTACTTTGTACGCAGATCGATCCATATCACCAATTTGTTTTCCGTCTTTACTGAAGACTTTGATTATTGCATCTTTAGGTACATCAAAGGCAAATACCACATTTGAAAAGAACAGTAGCGTTGCCGAAAAAAGTAAACATATTAGTGTAAATCTTTGTAAATTGGTCATAGTCACCTTCCTTTAGGATACATTGGGTTATTATACATTTGTTCAGTTAAAAAAGTTGCAATTACTCCCTCTTTCTTATTATAAATCAAATACAACCAGGTGCCTTTATATTTTACTTTCCAGACAGTGCGACGCTTAGATTGCCTCCTCATAAATACCACTGTACCAGATCTTCCGGCCCGAATCAAGTCTACAATGTTAAAAATATCCTCCTGTGTCAAATTGAGACTATATCGCTCTAACGCCCTCTTCCGAGCGTGGCCGACACTGTAATCAACCCTCCTCTGTTTTGTCAGTTGTCGTTGTGATCCCATTCATCCTCTCCTTATTTATATCTCGTAAATGTGCCAGACAAATGGGCCGTCCTGAAGTGTAGTGATATACGTACCCTCATTCAATGTTTCATTAAATAGTTGGCCAGTAGCAACACGAACAAACTTCCTAGGGAATGTTGTTTTTATGTCTGGATCTACCTTAAACCAAGCACAAAGATCATCACCTTGTATCTGGATGGTGATTAATTCTGCACCTTCAGGGAGTTCTAATGTTGTAGTGTGTCCAAGTATATATTTGAATATTCTCATTTCTCTTCCCTATTGAACAGTCTAACTCCACCCATTGGTGTGACTTCAGAATCTATATAGTCTGGATTGCCTTTGAACGCCTCAATGGTAATGCGTTGGTTTACATTTCCCTTAAGCTTATAGCCCAAAATACCAGCGCCAATTAGATCATAGTCCATACCGTTATCGATACTAAGGCTGCCGCCATCAACCTCAAGCTCTATATTTTGACCATCAGTCATTTCTAACACAATCTTCTTTAATCTTACACCAGACATTTTTGCTCTTGGTGGTTTAAATTCATTACTCATAACAATATCCTCCCAAACGCTTTAGCAAATCGCTTACAATCATCATGATCCATTGGCTCAGCAAAGCTACTGCGAGCTGCATGGTCAAACTCATTGATAAAATGATTAGCTATCTTAAGTACTTTACGTGATTTATCTACATTTTCCAACATTAACGACACGGCCTTATCGAAACCGTCTTTAAGAGCAGTTTGTCTAATCAATATGTTGGCTGGTGAAAAAGTATCTGGCTCTGTAACTGTTTGCATTTCTTTACAATCATCATCCATAAACTCATCCCTGATCTCATTGAGGCTTTCTTCTAAGGCATCTAGGCGCATTTTTTCTTTGTCATCCACTCTACACTTGAATATACCTGCCATCAAAGCAAAGTCTAAATTGATTACGAATGTTGATTTCGTAGTATCAATAGATCCATCAGGCTTCACAACCTGTATTGTACATTGACCGGCACTTGGGCCAGCGTGGTCTATTTGTGTTAGCGTATATTTTTCGTTTGTGTCTTTTATGATCATAACCTACCTCCAAGTGTGTTTAATACTTTTATTTTATTTGTAATTTCTTCCAATGTTTCTTTGGCCCACTGTTTCTGTTCGACAAGACTACTGATCTTTTCTTGTAGCACCTCTTCATCAGACTTGAATTGTACCGGAATATTATCTGTTCTTACTGAAAAATCTGTGGGCGCTTCATTTGGTGGTGTGTCTAGCATGGTGTGCGAAGTTAATTGTACAACGACCCGTAATCCGTAACGTTTTGTGATTAATAAATCCACATAGCTGCCGTTGTCTATAACAACATTGCCATTCTCTACAGCTTTTCGAACCAAATCTAGGGCCTCCATAAATTCTTTTTGACTAATACTCATACCTGTCTCTCCTTATCGCATTTTGAACATACTTCTATAATACTAGTAAACAATTGCTGTTCTTGGTAATCGTGGTCACAAATATCTGAGGTTTCTAATATATAACCTTCTGGTAGTGTGAATTCGTAACGCCCTGATGCCGGTGATCCATTCCACTCTGTTTTGTATTCTCCCTTGCCTAACCTTTCAATCTTTACATTGTCCTTACCCAAAGGTATTAATCCAGAGTCTGCTGGGATTGTATTCAAAGTTCTAGTCTGCCATGCACCTTTGGTATATATCTTTTTAGCAGCTTTGTCTGTATCGACCCATCTACGGTTAACTTCCTCAAGTTGTTGAAAATACCTTTTCTGCCATTCAGCGTCACCCGTCCATTTTTTTGCCATTTGCGTCCTCCAATATTCCAAAGTATAAATACCTAAATCTTTCCCGTCTTGTCTTTAGGTAATAAAAAGGGTCATCAGACCCTCCATAGCTCCATAATGCCACATGTTTATTACATTTGCAACAAACTTCTGCTTTTTCCAATAAAGTATGTCCATCCATATAATCGACGTACCCTACCTTAGTTTTTCCGTGTCCACACTCCCAACACGAACCTGGTCTGAATATCATTATGGGAAATATGTAGAAATATAGTTTAATCCAATTTAGCACGTTTCGCCTTCCTTCTTGCTCGTCTCTCTAGCATCTCTCTATCTTTCGCTGCTTTCTTCTCTGGCTCCATTAGTTTTCCATAGCGCACATTTCCGACCTTCTGTAATCGTACCTCAACTGACAATCTAAGTCCACATATATTTAGCCCAATATGAAACCATCTGTGACGGTTCTCATTTTGCTTCTTCTTGATCTCCATTACCTCTGGCTCGCATGTCGGTGTGCCAAAGAAATATAGGCTATGAAATCTATCTTCAAACTTGAACCAATTAAGTGATATAAACAACTTAGAGTCTTCCTCTTCCCTGTAGTAGTATTTTTCAAATTTGATCATTATCGAACTCCTAGTTTAACCTGTATCTTGTTTATATGTGCTATAAATTCTTCTACAGTTAAATTATTTTTCATACAATTGCATATTTTACAACAGGACACTGAATTTTCTACGGTATAGCTTAGTTCAGAATCAACCCTATCAACACCTCTAGACAGGTCTCCACAATAGATACATGATTTGTTGATTAACTCACTGAACTCTTCAAATGTAATTAGCATTTTAATTTCTCTTTTTAATTTACCCCGTACTTTACAGTCACATCTATATCTATTATAAATAGCTTTATCAGATTTATTATATCTTTTTCTGTATTCTTGCCTGCGCTCTTTTTCTCCTGATTTTTCTCTAAGTCTAAGTTGGCATCGCTCAGATGCCTTCTTAATATAAGCAGCCCTGTCATTATCGGACATAGCGTTATATTTTTTCTTCCAATACCCTGTTTTTTTATTTCTATCTCTAATTTGTTTGTTTCTACAAATATTACACTGATTTCTTCTCAAATTTGGATTCGTAGATATCGGGGATAACCTAAATTCTTTTTTATTCTTTAGTTTATTGCACACTTTACAAATCTTCCCTTCTGGCTCTATTTTTACCGGTCTTCCTATTTTATTGGTCATGGAAACCTCCTAATATAAAGATTGCCATTCCCCATTAATATTAACCCTAGTAGACAGGCATTGCTCTGAGTCGTGGGCTTTCTTTTCTTCGCTCATCTTCTTTCTCCTTTAGGTATGTAATTATTTCTGGCTCTAATTTACCGATACTAGCCATAGCAGATCTGACACCGGCTAGTTGGTTCTTTAGTATTTGCACCTGTCTTGACTTACGCTTAATAAAACTGTCCATGGCATTTTCCTTAGATAGGTATGCGAACCTCTTTCCTCCTGGTGTTGTATCCACCCACTTCTCTTGATTATACCTATCAGGATGCTCTATCCACACGCCTTTAGACGTCTCTCTGAGAGCTATGTATGCAAACAATGCCACTCTCTTATCATTACTGTCTTCTTTCCATATATCATGATATCGATATAAGACCTTCTTACCTTCTTTGATGGCATCTTCTATTTGACTTTCACTCCACTGACCCTGAACTTCCATTGTTTATCCTATTCGTACTTTACAGTAGCGCCATATCTGATACCAGGCTCAACCTCTGGTATATTTTGAACTTTAGCTATCTTGTCTAATGTATGAACGAGCCATTTGGGTGACCGACTTCTGGTCTCTACGTTTACACGCATTTGGCTGGCTAGCTTTCTGAGAACCATCAGCTCTTTATCTATAGCGATCTGTTGATTCACATCATCTGGTAGTGACGCACTTCCTAATTTATCTGACATAACTCCTCCTATATTTTAACCACGTTACTAAACTTTTTAGACAATTTAATAGTAGTCTCACATACATGTGTGTCTATTTCACCAGTGGGAAATCCAAATTCATCTACCTCAAGTAACACATATTGAAAACACGGTTCTTGGCTGTGAATGCCTGTTTCACACAATATACAATAGTCATTAATAGCATCTTTCAGTTTTCTAACAACGAACTCATCAGATGCCATTTTACCATAAAAATTAATTTCGTCCCAATCTTTCTTGGTGTCTATGTAATAACTACGATACGGCACAACAAATTCCTTGCCATTTACTTTTACATGCTGTCCGTGTCTGAAGATTGGATTACTCAACTATCCTCCTAAAGTTAAAGTGCTAGTGACCTTGCATTACGCCAAGCGCACTCTGGGGTCCAGTTCAAGCCTTCATCTGGGTGCGACCCAGCTTCTTATAGTCTCTATACCTTCAGCACCAGATACAGTATGACACAAAAAAAGCGGCCTTGCAAGCCGCTTGTTAATTATACTTAAATGTTATGTTATTGTACGATTGTCTACTTAATATACACTTTATGTTATGTTAGGGGAGTAGGTTTGGCAAGAAGTAGATTGTATAGAATGTGATGAAATCATAAAGGATATGACACACCATCACAGTACCAAACCCTACCTTCCTACCGTATCGATATGAGATAAAGAATGGATAAAGCATCGTGATCACCACTGCGCTCATGCCCTGGTATGCATGACCCATACCAAAATGAACAGACAGTCCAAGTGCTATAGCCCATGTAATTGGCTTCCATAGTTGAGTTATTTGTTTTTTGCCTATCCAAGGTATATTAAATTTATTCTTCTTACCTATTGTTTTAATGACCTTACCGTAGTATTTTAACGTAACGTTTATACCCGCTTCTTTTCTGGACACTAAATATATTGGAAGTACATAGAAACAGTCTTCCCAGAATACCATCAATAGTCGCCACATACCCATCTCTAATAACTCTGGAGGTAGTACTGGTATTGTACCTCCCATTCCAACCGTGAAATCAAACACGGCTATTCTGATACAAGTTACCATGGCCATAAATGCCAAGAACTTAGCTACTGAGTCGAGCTGTACTCTAACGGCTTCTTTATCCTTGAACCTGGTATATGCCAGAATCGCCATTGATATGAGGAATATTATCTCAAACGTCATTTTCGTCTACCTCTTTACAGCTACACTTACCAAGAGCTATGTATAAACAATAATCTTCATGGTCTTCTTGGCCCCAGCCATCCTGATCTCTTTTTATTTCTTTTTTCGCACGAACACGTTCCGCACCTTCTAGTTTTAGGTGTTTTGGAGGCGCATCGTAAGACTGCTCCTCTTTCTTTCTCTTGTACTTGTACTGTTTCATTATATACCCCTGGTATCATCCAATTAACTATAAATGGTATCGATCTCTGTGCCATATCTAACTCGCCACGAACACAACGCTGCTAAAAGGTCCGATTGCTGTCGAAATCACAGGTTGACCATGGGCTCCAATTCCCAAGAACTGTGTACTCAATACTAATGCTGGAGTTCCACCTTGACCCAACTGTACTAAAGTAGCATCCACTAAAACCTGCGATGCCTTAACTGTTACGCCACTTCCGCCGTCTATCGTTATAGTCGGTGCTTTAAGGCTAAACGCTCCGCCTGCCTCTATATCAAAAGACCCACCTGACTTCAACATTGCTGTGCCTTCAGCTTCAGCTATTAATTTAGCCGATGCCTTAAGCTCTATATCCTTACCCGCTGTGACCTTAAACGAACCACTAGCTGATGTGTTTTCAATATCTGAGTCAGCATTTATCTGTACTTTCTTGTCTGTTTTATTTATCTTAATGTTTTCAGTGTTACCATCGTTTATATCAACAGAGCCGTCTTTCTCAAACTTAACAAATGTTCCACCGGCTTTCTCATCAGCTGCCTTGCCTTTGTTGTCTGTTGCTGATCTGAATGTAAGTGTAAACTCCCCATCTTTGTTTACCTTGAAATTAATACCGTTGAACTCACCCTCAGCATGTATTCCAGCTTCTTTGGTAAGAACATCTGCTCTAGCTGGGTGTTTAAGTCCACCTAATATAATAGCTTTCTCTGTTTGGCCATCCAGACACAAAAGTAATACAAATGATCCGTCTTGTTTCTCTCCGTCTAACGTTGACTCATACTTACCTTCTGATGGTATTCTGAACTTTGCTTCAAAAAAGTCAGCTAATCCACCGAATCGATCAACAGCTAGACAATTCTTATAAATTGTCATTGTTGAGCCTTTGTCGCCCTGTTGTTCTACAACCGCCACATCATACTCTGGCCCAAGCTTACTTAGGTTTCTATCATCATCAATATCAAATAACCGAATAGTAACGCCAGACTTAAGTGCAAAGTTCTCATGTGTGAACTGATGCATACCATGTTCTGAGTCACCATGTTCTTCAAGAAGTGAATCGGGTACTTGTGGATCATACTCTTTAGGCATTATTTACACCCTCTCTCCAAGATTCATTTTCGCTAGTACCATCAAATTTATTACCTTTTTTAATATTATCAGCAGCTTTCAAGTATTGTAAATTACAAGGAATGTGCAATCCAGATATCAATATATTGTTTAAAGGGATAATGTGATCAACGTGATGTCCAGAAGGACAGTTTTTAAAGATTTTTTCAATTTCCTTTAGATTAACCCATTTTAAGGTAGCGTTTGATTTCCTTGCTCTGCGATTGGCATTGTCTGCATTGACTTTTCCAGAATTATCGGTCTTATATTTAGTATAACTTGCTTTAAATTTCTCAGGATTTTTAACTCTCCATTCAACACTGTTTTCTTTGGATTTCTCAGGATTTTTAGTTCGCCACTTAGAACTTCTTGTAATACCACAAGCCCTGCACTCACCATATCGACCATCTTTAGCAGATTTGTTCTCGCCAAACATGCCAAAATCTTTTATTTCTTTACACGTACCACACTTCTTCTTACTTTCTGAGTTTTCAGGTCTGATTTTTGTTCTATTTTTTGCTCTCCATTTATTGTTTCTTCTTTTTGAACAGATTTTACATGCACTACACCACCCATCTTTTCTAGAACTATCTTTGCTAAACTCCAAAAACTCTTTAATTTCCTTACATTTGCTGCATTTCTTCATACGTATCCTCTATTCTCCAAGTCTTCCTTTAGAACCGAGACCGCTTTTTTTGGTCGTTCCTTTTTTGGCCTTATTGCCGCCCTTCTTCTCTTTACTCTGTATAATCTTACGATCTTTTCTACTAGAGCCTTTAGGGTTTGGTCGTTTCGTAGGTGCTTGCGTGAATGATCTCTGTCTAGTCAATTCCACTTCCTCACCAAGATCTCTTCCACCAATATCCTGAGTATCTCCAATACCTGGGATGATTGCCTCACCGATATCAAAATCTTCTTGCTGTTTAGTCCAAGAATCTGTATGCTCCATCTCTGGATAGACCGGTCTAGTGCGGTTAGATCTTAAATCCATACCAAAGCTCACCTTCAATATTGTTCTAGAAGCTTTCTTACCCTCTTTACCAATATTTATACTATGAGTGATCTCGTCTATCTCATATACCACATTATCCCACTCAAACTTGTCACCAACTGAAATTGGTTCTTCAATTCCAATACAGTCTATTTGACCGGCTTCTCTCAAATGTCCAGCTATGAGCCAATCGGCTACGAGCTGTGCCCATTCCCTACCTTTGTTCCGACTCTCTCCTGGATTACCGGCTGGGAAATCAAAGTTAGCGGTTACGATATATGGATGAAGGCCATGACGTTCAACATCATCTGCATCTGCTATGAAATTACCTTGACCTGTCTGTAAGGCTCTATTTCTACTGTCATTAGCTGATAGCGTTCGTGTATACACCTGTACGTAGTTAATACGTGCAGCTTCGTCACGCCCTAAATCAATCTTTGTAATCAATTCAGGTGCTATCTTCCACCTAGGCATCTCCAGGTGTCTTGATATCTGTTTCCTAGTGATTCGTGTCTTAGACTTACTCTCCCCTAAGTTTTGCCCTGCTCTAAAATGCTGTGATGAGTATGTCTTCTGTCTTGCTATGAATGTTGGTATCACCCTATTAGATAATGGAGACACCCTATATGTTGTATACATCTCATTGACAACGCCGTTAAGGTATTGTCCAAGTATATTCCACACCTTCACATTATTCCAATACTCAGCTGCTAGTATCCTGCGACCATCAAGGGCCTTGCCTGTAACAAAGAAATTAGTTGATTCACCATCTCTCTTAATCTTAGGGTTAAATCCAAGTCTAGTGGAATTAGATCTTGCACTAGATGGCTGCCATTGACCAAAGATAAAGTTATATATATCAGAGGCATATCTTGCCCTTGGTATTCCAAGTAGCTTACCCACCGACGCTGGCACTCTAAATTGTCTGTTAGGTGGAGGTGGAAGCTTTGAGTCGTTTTTATTAATTCCCTGACCGATCAGTGTCTTGACCAATAACTTCATAAGTCTTTGAATGGAAAAGTTATTCTTACCGGATACTAAAGATGACCAGAAGTTATCAAATTGAGCAGCAAATAACCTGTATCTACCATTTAACTGATTAAATACTTGTGGATCGTAGTAGATGTTTGTGTTGAACTCAGTGAATCCAAATGCATGTATACGATAAACCTGCACCTTAACGCCTGATTGTGGGTCTACTACTAGTTCTTTACGTACTGTCTGTACTTTGAATAGTCCTTTGAAACCATCATCATATTCATTGATCGGCTTCAGGCCTAACGCTCTATTTCTTAACGAGTTATCGTTCTTAGTGCCATCCCATATTTTAGTGCGATCATTAGCTATATTTAGGAATACAAAATCACCAGGCGCAACAGCAGTAGCATAGTTAATATCTCCACCCTTAAGGACCGCAGTCATTGCCGGTGTTATACCACGCTTGGTATTAGTTGTTGTACAGGTAACGGCATCATTAACTACCACTAAAGGTGTGCGAACACTTAGGTTGTCTAAGTCATAATTAAACGTATCACGATTAGACCAACGGATGAACGTCAACATATATGCTGGCGACGTTTGATGTGAGTCTGGTGTGTTTTGTCCTATCTCTCTTGTATAAGCCATAGTATCCTAATTCAAACGTTTCCCTCTATTTTTACTTATAGGGAAATGTTAGTTTTTATTTTTCTTGTTACCCATACTAGGTTTTTTATCATCAATTGGAGCCATGTCGTATAGTTTCATGAATTGCTCATTGATATTTTCATTACTCAAGTCTCCGCCTGCATTAATGTATTTCATTAGGTCATCCAATGCATTTGCAGCTCTGAGAGTATTAGTTCGAACTTGTATAGATGACTCAGCGTTGGTCTTTGCAGCCGACACTAGCTCCGGTAAGTGCTTATTAAGCACATCTAACTGTGCAGCTTGATCGGCACCCATAGCACCCTCTTGTACATCAGCGGCTCTTAAATCACCAGTAGGGAGTTTAAGATCAAGCTGCGCTGCTTCGTTCTCTCCTAAATCACCCATACCTGCAAACGCATTGGACTGCTGGGCTGCTGCATTGTCTTGACCGGCCTTGTCTTCACGTTCACGATAGTAAAGAGCATTGAACTTAGCCATAGCTGAGTTGCCCTCTTTAGATCTAGCAAATGCCTGTTTTTGCATTGGACTGTCTTTCCTGTCACCCAAAAAATTCTTATAGGCAGTGGTCATACTAGTTCTAGCTTTTTCTGTAGCTGCTGAGTAATTCTCCCCTGATCTTTGTAATCTTCTCAATCGTGCAACGGCTTCTTTAGGTGATACCCGTTTATCACCAGTACTCATCTGTTCAGCCAATTCTCTAACCATCATTGAGTCTTCGTCTAGATTCTTCATGTTGGCCGTAGTGGCCCAACTCTTCATATCCTCTGATACGCCCTTAAAGTCTTCAGCACCTCCTGAATTCAAATATGCCCATTTCAATGCACCACGATATCCAGAGCCTTGTCCGGCTTCTTGGTTTCTTCTATTGAACACAGATTCAGCACCAGCCATTTCAGCTCCGCCGCCTCCAACAATACCTCTACCTAATTCACTAACTGCACCTTCAGCGCCAGCGGTTTGTGAGTACATCTGTACAAAAGCTCCTAATATTCTACGAGAACTTTCATTGGCTTTAATTGTATTATCAGATAGGTCTGAAGAATCTAAACCCATACGCATAGCCTCAGCTACCATTTTCTTGTATTGACTCTCTACTTGACCTTGAGGTGTCATTGCACCAGAGATTCCACCTAACTGTCCAGCAGCTCCGGTGAATCCAGCTCTTTGATATTCAGCAGCAATTTGTCCACCCATACCTTGAGCACCAGCAAAATCACCAGTTCCACCACCGGCTAACATTTGCTGTGTATTTTGTCGTATACGTTGTTGTGAAAATGACATGCGGCCTTGGCGATCCGTTTGCGATCTCTCCATAAAGCCAACCTTACGATCAGCATCTAGTTGTTTCTGTCTACGTTGAACGTTTGCCTCTGACTCTGTGAATTCGTACTTACCTGTTTCAGCGTTCCAGGTTGTTTGGTAATTACCAGCACCAAAGTCTTTCATCGGATCGCCTGATGTTCCAGCTCTTGCTGTCTGTCCAGCTGTACCAAGTAGTTCACGATCAGATAGGTTCAATGCACGTTGCATACCCTGCATCTGTGGCATCCTCTGACCGAACATATCACCAGCTGCAAACTTACCAGGATCTTGCATCCTCATCGCTGTCATGTTGCCTCTGAAACTCTTCATAGTGTCAGCTCTAACGTCGGCATTGTATGCATCACGATCAAATATTTGTCTAAAGTTGTCTGGTTGTAGCATTGCCCTACCAGCACCAAGTGCTCCACCAGCGGCAGCGCCTAGACCTGTACCAATACCAGGAATGAATGAGCCAGCAGCTGCACCTAATCCAGCACCAGCTAATGCAGATCCACCAATACTAGCAGCGGCTTTGAGTGGATCTCTTGTTCTACGAGCAGCTTCACGACTCATCGCTATATCCATGGCAGCTCTACGTTCAGGTCTCTCGAACTGATTCATGAAGCCTTTGTTCTGCATCATGTGTTGGAAGTCTATGTTAGCGCCTTGAGTTTGAGCACCAATGTCTCCCATCATCTTAGTATCACGTTGCATTTGATAGCTCATGAACTGTGAGCCCATACCTGCGGCACCGACACCAGCAGCAGCTAATCCACCTAGTGCAGATCCACCGCCCATACCAGCAAGTACGTTACGTCCGAATCCACCAGCTCTTTGTAAAAACCCTGGAGGTCTACCTGGAGGTTGTGGGGGACCACCAACACCTTTGAATCCACCAAGACCGCTTCCCATGCTTTGGGCTTGAGTAGCTATCTTCTGATTCTCTTCAAGCATGACACGACCTTTTTGCTTCAATAGGTCAATCTCATCCTTTAATCCTTTGAGTCTATCTTTCTGACCCTCAGTCATCTTCTGATCAATCTTCTGAATATCACGCATCTCTTTTTGCTTCTTCTTCATCTCACGCTCTTCATGCTGAAGTTTACGTGAATTGAGGTTGAAAGCCTCACGTAGATTACCGATTGATTCTTTATTGAAGTCGCCAAAGAAGGCGTTAGAAAGCCCAGACATCTTACTGCCTGCACCATACTGCGACTGAGACTGAGCAGCCGTTTGCTGCATCCTGTTCATTTGTTGCAACTTTTGCTGTATGCTTCTTATTTTTTGATCAAACCCTGTGTCGTCCAAAATTGCACGAATTTTGATCTCTTTCTCGTTGGCCATTACTTATTCAACCCTCTGTCTATCAGCCATGATATAGGTATAGTCAATGGACCGAGTATAATCCCCATTGCAAACCCTTTGGCATAACTTATGTCCTCTATCTTATTATCTTTTCTCTCTAGCTCTCGCTTTATATATAGATAATTTAAACTAAGCGAACCCATTAAAATCCATGTTATCATCTTACTTTTCTCTGCTCTCTCAATGTCTCATGGATATTGTTAGCTATCCTGTTGTATTCATCAAATGACATAGTAACTGCGCCGTCTGCGTTAAGTGTTAGCTCTAACTCAGGAATAACTCTCATCTTTCCTAGTATATCCATTTTCATGTCTTTGAACTTCTTCTTTACGAATTGACCTTTTTGCATCTTGCCTCGCACTGTGTTTGATTGATTTGACTCTTTCTTTGTTTCTAGCACCGCCTGGCATACAGCCATGACAGTAACAAAATGCTCTGTATTTTCCCTCATGTTTCATCTTCTCATTCTCTTCTTTTCAGCCCTCTGCATGGCCCTGAACGATTTTCGACTAAACATGTCATTTATGGACTTTTGTCCTTTAGGGAAGAATTTCGACTTTGATGCGTGATTCTGATCGTTTTTCGGCTGTCTCTCTCCTAATAGATGATCCCAAGTCGATGCTGTGTCATTTGGGCTGATTTTGATGGGTGACGAACATGTGGCGTCTATATAAAGATTGCCGCAATGATTTTGGATATCATGTGGGTTTAACAGGGTTTCAGACCTTTTCGCCAATTGGCGGGAAGGTAGATTTGGAGAAGGGATATCTGTCACTATTATCCCTTCTTCCAGGCATTACAGCATCCTTTTGGGTGTATCTTCTCTTTGAGATCAAAATCTGCTGGCATTTCTCTGTTCAGCTTCTCAAATAGCTTACAAACTCCCCTAGACTTGTCACCATATACGCAGTTCTCACACCTAACCTGCTCGCCTTCAACGAAGCCAGCCTCTTCTGGAGTAACCGACTTATGCTCTTTTCCCTTCATTTTGGGCTGAGGCTTTCCGTGTACATATAGAGCACAGGAATCTCCTGCATCCACTTTCTTGTCCTTGCCAAGGATAGTACACGAACTGCCAGTGAACATCATACACGTGCCACACTGAGCAAACTTGTCCTGTGGTGGTTTTGGATCAAGATAGATGAAAGCGTCTCTCTGGACCTTCTCGCCATCTTTCTTAATATACTCAACTTTGTGCATACCCGATATGCCTTCTTTCTTCTTAGCCATCTTCCTTTCCTTCATCTACTCCTTCTCCAAATTTGCCCAGGTCCATTTCATCCAATGCATCAGCTAACTCCGTGTAATGACTGAGGTCATCCTCCACTGGTGGAAACATGATAAACTCCCCAACATTACGCTCTGCCTCTAATACAGTGAGCTTTTGCTTAATTAAATCAACACATATAATACACATTATCTATCTCCACATAACCTATTGCCAACCAGTACCGAACATATGTATATTTTCTTCTTCCCATAACTTGTAACCAAAGAAATTTATTTCATCAATATTGGTGTAAACATGAATTTTTTGTCCCTTTTTAATAAAATCAGACAAACCGATTATAAATGTTTTATTTTTACATTCAGCAAAAAATATATCGCCTTTAATATTAAATTTAGGTAAAATAATATATTCATTATCACCTATCATATTAAATCCGCTATAATAGACTTTAGAAAATCCTATAAATTGTTGATGGTTAGATATCTTAGATACCGTACAGTTATATTCTAAATTTATCTTGCGTTCAGTTACTGATGTCGCCAAAAACAAATAGGGTATCCAAGACAATAGCATAAATATTACAAATAAAATTTTCATCATTATTTCCTTTTTTCTCTTATGGGTTTAATAAAATATAGTTATCCTTCTCCAAATCTAGAATCCCAGCAATCTGGGCATCTAGCCGACCCTGGGCCTGGCTTAGTGGCTGCACCACAATCAGTACAACTAGTTAGCTTTTGCGTCTTAGTTGAGCACCATTCACTGCCACATGGCTCTATACAGAAATCACACTTATTTGCTTTACTCATCTCACCCCCAGTCGTTTCTAGCTTACTCTTTATTACTTCGGGTATACCTTTAAGATTAAGACTAATGGTAATGAAATCGGGCGTTGGCTTGAGTTTTATGTCGCAAGTGAGCGTATTATCTTCTATTTTCACGTTGTTCACCAAGAATCCTTGCTTCTCTAGTAACTTCTCATCAGCAATAGTCAGACATTTACTGCATCTCTGGTCTAATGTGCCGCTAAACCATTGAAATGGCTCACCGCATTCTGAACAGTCAATTGGATAAAGCCCCATAATTACTCCTATAATTCAAATACTCTGTTTTCCCAGCTCGGTCTTGTATACAGAGTAAGATCTATCTATAATATTCCTGATCTCTACACCTTTATTAATTACCCACTTGTTTTCCGAGGATATCATCTCATCGATCTTGAAATCTATTGAAGATAGAGCGTCGTATAACAATAAAGTCCATTCATCTTTTATTTTGTCTCTCATTACTTTTCCTTATTATGCCTATATGACCTAATAGTGTTATTTAAAGTGTTTATTCAATAATATCACAGCTCTACCATTATAAGATACCCCACCTAGCTCATCCTGCCATTGCTGATCCAGACCTCTGGCCTTCTGTTCTTCATGTGAAAGCTCTGTCCAATCCATACACATCTCAACAGGAGTGTTGTCTTCAAACTTAGATAGCCATTCCTTCAATTCACCTACTGTCTTCATCCTACTATCTCAAACAGTGGCTTATCTGATTTCACTTCCAATATCTCCACAACACAATTCATAGTACTATAGAACTTAACTGATTCTGAACCTTTCGCTTCTTCTGGCAATGCTAGCTCTATATTCTCTCTAGGTAGAAGCGACTCAGTGAACCGCCCATATGTTTTCATATCCATTAGTATAAACTTAGGCTTAGTCCGCTTGTCCGCAATGTATTGGATCACAGCGTCGTCTATCATATCTTGTGTTATTATATCATTGTTCATTGTTCATCTCCTCGTTCTCGTCAATCAACACATCTTTCAAGTTCAAACCCACGAAATGATCTACTTCAATCACCTTGTTATCTACCACAGCTACATCTCTACGATATTCACCCATAAGCGCAGCGCCTTCTTTAAAAAGTGGATGCTCAAACAACAGGCTATCTGCTGAATACACATAGCCTGACTCCATGCCTACAAACTTAGTGCCATTAGGTAGTTGTGAGATAGTCGCAGCTAATAGCTTTGTATCCACCCCACCAAGTGTATTCAAGTTAAAATTAAATTGCATCTTAGCTATTCCCATTATTCATCTCCTTTAGTTATATTTACCTATATAGATATATCCGTACATCTCAGGGGCATGTATGACCTCAAAATACTGCATATCATCATTCCAAAGCCAATCAGTTGTGTTGTAATCAGTTATGCCGTTGCTTTGGTGAAGTATCAACTGGTCTGATTTCGGGTCATACCATATACTGCTATTTACTACGGGCTCTCTCATCTTACGACTTCACTCCAGGAAGCTTTGAGATCAACTCTCTGAGCTTCGCTGTGCCGTATGCACCGCCTACAACACCTATCATCACCCCTGCACCGTTCAAGGCCGGGATATGAGTCAATAGGATAGCCCCTAAAGCTGTTAACAATAATGCTCCACCGTGTATAAATACTTTCTTCATTTCATTCTCCTTTAGTTAGAATTATTTCACATCTCTACATAATAGATTGAGGAAGTTATCGGCTGCCGTATTGGCTATCTTATGGATATAGTCTGGTGCTAAATCTGCGTTCGGATCATGATCTCCATAAGGTTTAGGATATTCTTCTGAGTCGTACAGGTCTTTGAATGCCATGGCTATATTGGCTTGCCAGCTCATTCTGTATCCTGGGTCTTTTACCAATGCCTCTGTCAATACTCTAACAGCATCTTCTACCTTGGTGTCTTTGACCAACACTAATGACTCCTCAAGCTTCAAAAATTCACTCTTGCTTCTGTATGTTTTAGAGAACTGAGAGCCAACTGACTTAGCGTTAGCTAATGCTTCAAACTCTTCTCTACTAGTATCTGGATAAGAATATATCGTACCGTTGTTAAACTGTACGTATGTAGTACCATCATTGAATCCAACCATGCTGATGTTGGATGATTCCACCTTCACTAAATCACTGATCTCTATTGTCTTTTTCATTATACTCCCTTCTCTTGTTCACTATTCATCTTATCGCATTGGTCCTGTAACCTCTTCACTCTCTTATCATGCTCTGGTGTGTACTCTTCAAGTGTTGGGTGGTTAAACTCTGCATAGCTCCTGATATATGACGTTGTACCATCATCAGACTCTTCACCTACCTGCATATTAAACTCCCAGAGCAGTGTCTTTGATCTTTTCAACAGCTTACTCATCAATGGCATCTCTAAACCATCAGCAGAACCCGTATCTTCTATGTACTTCTTAGCTGCTTCTTCTTCAGCTATTCCCTCTGGTGTATTGCCATAGTTCTCAAACACCTTAAGGTCACTCCAAAACTGTTCGGGGACCAATCCAATCTGTGCATTTGATACAGAGTATGTACCAAGGCTTACACCCCAGCGATCATCATCTTCTACTATGCGTGGCTTCTTACATATCTTTACCAGTTTCATTTAAACTCCCTGCTATTTGGTTGATTTCATTAGTAAAACTTTCAATCTCACTTACTTTCTTTATGTTAAGTATCAATGTTCTCGCTCGTTGGTAGCAAGCCAGTGCATATTTACCATCAAGGTGATATATCCTGAAGTCTTGTGGATTAGCTGCCATCCACATACGATTTCCAACATGAACCATATATTCTGGCTCACCATATTGATCTATATGATATAAATGAATATCCTCACACAGCTCAGGAATACTAGTAAAGCAAGTCATAGCCCATTTGGCTTGATTCATGAGTTGATCTAACATTTTATCCTTTGGACCTAGTTTAACTCTAACTCTCAAAAAATCAGACTCAAACTCTATCACTCCGACTATATCGGCCTCAACTTCTCGAAAGTCTGGCGATCCAGTTGCGTATCCCAAATACGTGTTAAACTGAATACATCCATCATCGTCAGGTCTAACAACACCTCTATCCACAGGGATTAACTCAACGAACTGTTTCCAGCTAATTGGCCTAACCTCTCCAGCTGAAGTATATATTGGCTTAGTTATCTTCACTCATGCTCCTAATTCAAAAACCAAAGAATAAAGAATGACATCAACCCAGCATTGGTCATGCTGACATCTCCCGTGTAAGCTCCGCCTACACATCCTGTCACCCACGTAATCATAACTACTATCTGTATTGCTTGTTTAAACTTCCTCACTCCCCCTCCCTAATCTTTCGCCCGGCTTCGAGGGTCTCTCTGAATTCCTTAGCTACACACTCATAATCTGATCTATCAGTTGTATCATGCACTAAAAAGAAATAATCCAAAGCCTCCCGGTACAAATCTCTCTCGGCTTGGAGTTTGTCTAGCTTCTTGGTTGTTATTTTAGTTACCACTGGCCCACGCTTAGCGTCTGAAAAGTCGTAGTCATCTTTCATTTATCCTCCCTGATCTTTTTGCCTGCTTCAAGTGCCTTTGCTCTAATAGTTTTCAATCTATTGAAGGCAATAGTTACCCCATCCTCAAAAACTTCTCGCTCTTCTAGCCTTCTATTTGTATGTCCTAACTCTTCTATTACAGATATAACTTCTGAATCCAAAGCATCACGATATAGGTCTCTTTCAACTTGGAGCTGCCGACACAAGGCTGAGGTCTTAACGGGAAATGTTTGTTGAATACACTTTGGACAATATCTTATTTCACTCATCTCCCACTCCACTCAAATAATTTAACTACGAAATAGAAAAACCCGCCATAACACACACATAAAATCACAGCCTGGCCTATATAGTTAATTAGACGTAATCCCAACATTCCAAGTTTAAAGCGTAGATTACTCATCTTCTTTCTCCGACATTTACAAATAAGCATACCTTCAACTTCCTCACCACAATGCTCACATATTCTATAGGTTGATCCTGGTTTTATCTTACTCACTTCTCACGCTCTAGTGCGGCCTTGGCTCTTTCATAAAAACCCTCCAAAGACTTTATGCCTTCACCGTCACAATCTTTTATCAGGTCCCTCAACACATCAGCACACGTCTCCTGCTTTATTGGCTCTATGTTTATGAGGAGGGCTTTGTGGGTGGTGTTCGGTCCATCAAAATGTTTCCATATTTGAATTTCATGCTCATGTAAAACCAACTCGGGGTTGTCATCACAAAACACAACAACCGCATCTTTAGGATCATAAAAGTGACGGCCCTTGATGTTTTCGTCGAACCATTTACTACACCGTAACTTGCCTGTTGGATAATCCACCAAGTAGAAAAAGTCATCCCAATCAGGTCTCTTAATCTCACTCATCTTCTACCTCCTCTTTGAAGCATTTAAACTCACGTCCACCGCACTCCTCACAAGGGGTGTTTGCTACACCATAATGCCCGATAGCTTTGGGACTAATGCTTTCATGCCTATCACCACACTTACTGCACTCTCTGACAGTTCTCTCAAACTCAATCATACAGACCTACTAGAGCTGCCGCTTGACGTTTCCACACCAAACACGATGGAGTATTCTATATCCCACTCTTCCAATGGTATTAGATTACCATGCACACTCGATGGATATTGGTCTGCAATTCTTTGAGCTTCTTCTTCACTGTCATATTCCTTAATAAACTGCATATTGTTGACTTTATCAGTAATAATGAGGGTATAAATAGGACTACTCATCAGTTAACGGCTCCCTTCCTATTTTGTCTTGATCTGCTGTGGCTTCAAAGTCTAACTCTGCCAAACAGCTAGAAGCTAATGATCTCATACCTATCTTGGATAGCTTATCACCATTTTGAAATCTACCTCTTTCTATCAAATCCAATATCTCCATAGCTCTTTTAACTTTTCCATTTAATCTTGCGGCTGTTCTACCCCAGAATCCACTGTTCTTTGATTTAATAGCCATGTTATATCCAACCCTGAATAGTAGGCGCTCAGAACAATTGTCACACACTCCCCAACTACTACATGGTTTCTCACATGGGAATAGTCTATCGGCATATGCTTGTGATTTTGGGTCTAGCTTGATATCACTCATTTCTTCCTCAGATATGCTTTAGCGATCTTTTCAGCCTCTTCTAGTGTAAAACGACATCGCTTGTAAAACCCTTCATCTCTACTCGAAGGCATTGGTTCATACTCAAGTTCTCCATCTTTATTTATGCAGGCACTTCTATATACCACAGCCCAAGATGAATTAAGAGAGAAACTTTTCTCTGGATCTCTATTTTCAATATACATATCATTATCTACATAATACTTAACAGCTCTCATACTTCCTTCTTCACCAACACTATTTCTTCCATTTTGAAGAACCTCACTGGAATAGCATTAATTATCTGAAGATAGCCCAAGCCCAAGTCATTCACACCTGATGTTAATCTTATGGAATCATCAGCAATCTTCTCTGCTGTAACCATACCGTGTATATCTTTCACCAACTCATATGGCTCGTATCCTTGATGGTGTAGTTTATCATTCAACTCTGTTATATAATCTTCTTTTGGATAGCTCATTTTACAACTCCTAGCTAAATAGTCGATTACCTTCAGCGTCCATGTACCAAATACCCGTAAACACTTTGAATTCCTTAAGATCACCCTCCACTACTGCACACGCTCTCACCCGCTGAGACTGTACTTGCTTAACCTTTTTTAACAGTGGGTTGTAGAATCTCACCTCATATGGCACTGAAAGATCTGTAATTGCACAATTTACAATTTCCTTGACCACTGTGTCTGAAGGCAATACTGACAGGTACAAATCAATCTCTTCTTGCAGGTAGTCTTTGGGTTTCAACATGCTCAGTAGTGAGGGTGAAATATTTACCTGAGCCAAGAACTCACCATCTTCTAATTGAGGTGAAAGGTCTTCAAACCTATCAGGCAACTCACCTTCAGCCACTATTAATTCTGCATACCTACCATTGACATCATCCAACTTATCTTCAGGTACGAGCACATAACACAATATTACAGACGATTGGGCTAGCATTGGCAATCTAGCCAGCTTTAGCGATGAAATAGGTGCTAAGCAGCTATGGATTATCCCATCTTTCGCCATCGCATTGATTGCCTTGGATATAGCTTTTGCACCCTTTTCCTCATTACCTGTTCTAACCCTAACGCCAAAGAATGTACACAGGAAGGTGTCGCCATTGTCCATCTTCACCGTTAATTGTCTAGCTTTATTGCTCAAATCCTGCTTAGCTTTGTCTGACAAATATTTGTCACTGAGATCGGTAAGCTCCTCTATCTGGAATGCTGCGCCTTGTGTTAAAGTACCAGGAGCCGCATCAGACTTACCTGCCTCTAATGCTTTAGTTAATGCGTCTATTTCTTGTTTTATGTCAAATTTACTCATCTTTATTCTCCTTTAATGCGTCTACAATCTCATCTGTTTCAATCTCAGCCCTCAGGTCCTTTCTAACTAGCTTCCACCAAGGTTGGAAGTCGATCTCTTTTGGTGTTGGGAAGAACCTGTCATCTTCACACGTCTTTTGTCGATCATACGTCCACTTACCATCATATACCACATTATTGTCTTTATCGTACAGAATTAATCTATCTATCTTGGTTTTCTTACCAAAATTGATAGTCCAGCCCCAGCTCCAGTCTTTCAATTGCTTTGCTGTCCAAACTTCTGGTTTTCTCACTCATCCCTCACTTCTGGTCTCATCGCTATTACCATATCGGCAGTTGCATGAGCCATAGTTTTATACATATGCTTGACATCAGGTCCAATCTGGTGTACAGAACAATCCTTCTCTGTACACGTTCTCAGAATCATCTCATTATAATTGTACTCAGCCAGCTCTTCTTTAGTGCCTTTGAGTACGATGTCTTTCAGTTTAAATCCCATTTATACACTCCTATAATGGTAGCCAAGGTAGGCTATATTTGCTAGCCAATATACTGGACCTAGATCTATACCAAAGTTACTAAACAAGGCATATCCAGCGCCATATATAGCAACAGCTATTACAGAACTTAACAATTTATCTTTATTCATTACGCTACCTCCAATAAGTTCAATAAGATCCTAAAATCATTCCTAACCTCATATACCACATAATACAACGTCATGGCCTCACCAAATAATACTTCATCTGCAAAATCTTCTGGAAATGACTCTTTGACTCTACGCTCGATATGACGCTCTAAATCATCACGAGTACCAATCCTATCAGAGAATAACACGTCAGTCATTATGTGGCAATTTGCTTCAATTGTTCTAAAGCCATCTACCTCATCCTCAGCAATGCCATGGTCACTTAATTGGTTAATCATCTTCAATATCGCTGTTACCGTTTTGTTCCGAGCCTTGACTGACATTGCGACTTTCACCTCAAATGAGATAGAAATCCAATTGTTCTCAAAGTCCTCAGTAGATACAAACAATGAGTTGTGTTCACCTCCATTTGCAACACCATCGCTCTCGTCGAAGGTATTTAGGAGTTTGCCGTTTGAAACGCTCCCTGTTAGAGTACGCAATTCGCCTGTCTGATTGTTTTTATAATATTTACGCATTAGTTTTCTCCTTAACGTGGTATTGTTTTAAATAATTTTTGGCCCATTACTAGTCTATACTCGTCAACGCTGTATTCCTTCGTGCAAACGCTATTATAGCATTCCCAAGCATATTGTAATAATTTTCTTGTGTTCAAGATAGCCCAGATAATAGTTTTTACTTTATGTGTGAAATTTCGCATGTTTAGCTCTCCGTGCTTGTCAAGCGGCTTCATATAACATAACCAGGGCATCTATTTGGTGCTCTCTTTCGGTATCAGCGGTATCAGCAGCAGAAGCAGAAGCAGTATAAGCAGCAGCATAAGCATAAGCAGTATAAGCAGCAGCAGTATAAGCAGCAGCATAAGCATAAGCAGTATAAGCAGCAGCAGAAGCAGAAGCAGAAGCATAATCAGCAGCAGAAGCAGAAGCAGTATAAGCAGCAGCAGTATAAGCAGTATCACCGTACAGAAGAGCTCTAGATGCGCAATCTATAACAAATACCTCTAGTAGCTCTCGTGGCAAGACTCTAACAGCTACCCAGACCTTATCCTGTGGTGTGAGTTTCTCCAATTCCAGAAACTCAATGAAATCTCCCTCAAAGTCCTTGTAATGCAGTAGCCAATTCTCTAATCGGTCTTTACAAGGTTTTAATTCTCGAAGTATCTTAGTATTAATAGTCATATGTACCTCCTATTTTCAGTATACCTGTAAAGTGGTGCTTGTCAAGAGCTTTAGCTCTAATATGAGAACTTTAGGAGTATTTTCCTATATAAGGCAATTAATAGCTCTTTTTTAGAGAATCCCCTTAAAAGCCTCTGCTTACTCTCTCTAACCTGCTCTCTCGTGTATAGGTCTAGTTCTCGTTTAGATAGCTTCATAGTCAGCTTTATTTATTATTAAATATGACATATTCCGCTTCCGTCATATTGGATTCTGAGTGTTTACAGGCAAAACAATAGCCCATATGGATGCTCTTCTCTATTCCTTTCAGAGGGCAGTAGCCAAAGATAGTATAGAATCGTTCTGACGCACATTTAGGGCATTCTGCGTATCCAGAGAAATTTGGGGGCTTTATATCAATCTCTGTTAAGTCCTTCTTAATGCTCATTTAGTCCTCACCCTTGTGACACCTTTCCATATAAACCCCATTAGCTATAATGAATACAACCCCTAGAGTGACTCCTATAGCCGTGATATAACTATCACCATATTGAGTGACTAGATACGCTACAGGCGCTATAATAAGCCCTAAAATAGCTCCTCCGACTAATATAGCCCCTATTACACCCAACAGGACTATTGATACTGTCTTCAAGTAATTACTCATCTCAGTACCTCTCCAGCTAGTAATAGGGCTAATATCCGTTTATTGGCATTTACGTCACCCGCTCTAAAAGGCTCGGTGAAGTAGCCCAAATTGACCTTTCCGAACCAATAGCTAGTGTCGGTTCTACGCCCTTTAAACAGGCTATTAAAGTGCTCTGCTTCCTTCTCAGAGGCTCCAACCGCATCTAAAGCATAACAAGCTCCTGAATACGCTCCATCGAGTATGAACCTCTCTGCTGCTTTTCTGAATATACTAGGTCTCATATAACATCTCCTTTAGCTCTGTTAAGACCATTTGCGTTTCCATCGACTTTTTGTGTGTTTTTAACCATTTAGCTCTCCTTATAATCCGTTCTTTTTAATAATGCTATTGATTCCAGCCTTTGTTTTGGCTATTGAAGAGTAATCCATAAGAAAATAACTATTCCAATCAAACTGTCTGATTTTATAACATTCACGCATATTACAATAATCTATTCTGAACCCTTTATATGTAATCCATCCTTTTTTCATCTCATCTCCCTTGGTATATATAAATAATACCACAAATAGGCTCAAATGCAAGCAAATAATAGTACAGCCTCATAATGAGACGTATTTTTTCTTCGTGGCTGGGTCGAGGCTGTGTCGGGCACTCAAGCTCGGCCATTCAGATAGTTGTGAAAATGCTTGTCCTAATCTCAGCTCTAATGTATTCTTGTCCTAGGGTGTGTATATAGAGTCATTGTCACTCACCTTTGTTATTTTTACCGTAGAGTATACCTCTATTCCTCTTTCATATTCTTTAGGTCCAATTTGATGTACTATTTCATATACAGTCTCAGCATCTATATCTTCTTTACTAACTACAAAACAATGATCTAAACCTCTATTTACGCCTGTGCATATTGTTATACCTGAACATTTTAGGCTTACTCGTGTGTTTTTATCACTATTTAAATTGCTAACTATAGCATACGTCCCAGGCGTTCTACCCTTAAAAGTAAATTCACCTGAAGTCAAGGTTATAAGTTCCGTAACTTTTGTGTTTTTATTCATCCTCACCTCCTAGGCCCTTATATTCTCCTATCTTTCTCCACTCTCTAGATGTTAAGGTAGTATTGCCAACCTCTTTTTCATACACCCCATCACACCTATAGTCCCATTTGCACAAAAACCCTTCTTGACCAATAGCTGTAATCAATAATCTATCAGTATTTAAAGTGCCATCTCCCCAAGTCTCTGTACCTTGTAATATGTCACCTACACCCCAACCGTTAAGTTTAAGGGTTTCAACCTCAGTCTTTCCTCTTTTCATGCTATTATCTCCAAGGATCTCGGAAATCCCCGTCCTACGCATACATTGCTCACAATCTATTTTAGGATTGTGGAGCTCATGACAGGGCATAGAGTGTTCCAACGCCTTAATCAATCGTGGCATCATGGTTCTGGCGAGGGCTACCATCTCAGTATTAATACCTAAACCGTAAACACTTCCACACAGCGGACACTCAGGATACTTATCATCAAAAACACCCTCACAATCACTACATTTATATGGCCGACAAGCAGCATAACACAGTTTCTTAAGTCTCTCTAGTTCTTTCATTTCTTACCTCCAAGGATCTTGGTTACAATATCTCTATGATTTCTAGGTAAACCGTCTTCATACAAAGTATTATCTATATCTATTTGACCAAGTGTCCACTCCAACGCCTCAATAAGCCTGGGCATCATGGTCCAGGCTTCAATATAAAATTCTTGATCTCTTGTACATAAATTGTCCTTTGAATCAAATGGGGTGATATCCCCACACAGTTTCTTAAGCCTCTCTAGTTCTTTCATATCCCTAAACTCACAACTTGTTTTGTTCTTTCCGAGCCATCTGCCAATATAAAGCTATCATCTTTAGCCCACAAAATTCTTTCGGCCCTAACCTCCCCAACTGACCAATGTGAATAATCCTGCAAAATAGATTTGTTCACTTTCAACTCGGTCATATCAATAACAACCTGTGCTCGTGGTCCGTGCTTATCAGAAATCTTCTGTAGTTCTTTAATCAGCTTATATACTGTCATTTCTTCTCCTCATAACAATCCTATATATTTATACAATCTCTTATTTACGTCTGCTCCGTATATCCTTTGTTTGTGATGAGGCCCATATTGGACATACTTACTATGATAAACAATCCCTGGACATACAGGCTTCTCTAAAAGCCCTGTATACACTATCTGACCAGTTTTCTTATCGGCATACACCTTTTTATTCATCTCACCTCCATAAACCAAGTAATAGTATTAAAACAATGGATAGAATAATCATGTGTAAATAACTATCAGTAGTGCTCATATCGCCCTCTCCTTAGTGTACTCACAATATAGTACCACTACTCATCTTCATCGTCAAACGTTAAACTTATATCTTCGGGCTTATCTTTTGAAGGCTGTGGTCTCTCACCTGTTTCGTGGGCAGTTAGTGGCTCTCTCTTAGGCGGTTTGGTTTCTAGTGTTTCCTCTTCAATTTCAATAGTTTCCTCATCTTTGAGCTTCATATCCCTGCGTCTTTTTCGCTCCAATCCAGCCTTCTGTTCTTCAACCAAAGACTTAGCGAATTCTACATCACCTTGCTCCATCTCTTCCATAAACTCAGGCAGCATATCTCTCATGGCATATTCGTACACATCGTTGAAATCTGAATCCTCCATGGTGCTCTCATAATACTCTTGTAATACGTTGACGAATGCTATTTTCTTCCTAACCTCTTGTAATGGCGTGGCAAATGTAGTAGAATACCATCTAGTGATCTTCTTGTAGAAGCTTAGATCATCATCATTGAGAATATTCTCAACAGCTTTGAGTTTTGCCTGGTAGTATAGAGATCGGGTTTGGTCTTTACTCATTTCTTCACCTTATAAATAAAGGGGTTATTTTTAACGCCCTTACCTTCTCTACGTATCTTTCTGTCTGCCAGAAGGCCCTTTAATGAGTCGTGGAGCGATTGATTGGCACCCCTACACATCTTACGTATCTGTGTCTCTGTGAGGCCATCAGCGTGTTCTAACAGAGTATCGACTATAGCCTTGGATGCTGGCTTAAGGGCTTCAGCTATACCCTCTAGTATGTTAGGCTCTACTTCAAGTCCATCCCAGAACTTATTCATTTTCTTATTCGCCATTTTATGTATGATCCTTTTGACCAAGCACGAACATAGTCTTTTTCAGCTTGAATGTCTTGTTATACGTGTTATGCTCATTGTTGTACTGTCCATCTCTCATTACCCACTGTGGCTCATTTACTTGTCTTTCTTCAATTATTTCATCCTCAACCGTATCAAGTACGACCCATTGATCATATTGGCCATGATTTTCAGCCATAACTATATGTATGTTTGTGTAGCCTGGATATTTCATTGTTCATCCTCCCAAGGCAGATCGTTTGCTTCATAATTACCTGCTTGATCTATATGTCCACCCTGTTCTTCTCTGTTCGTCAACTCAACGCCAATTGCTTCAAGTAACTTAGGATACTTTTCTATTGCCCAATCTTGCTCAAGCATCCATTCTAGGTAATGATCAGATACTTCTGAGATGCCCTCGCCTTTGTGTTTACCAAATGGTATGGTATCAGAGTTATCTCCTTGAGTATACTGAGCCTTTCCTATTTTCATGGTCTGTCCTCTAATCTTGGCACTTGACCGTTGTATTTATCATTGTAATTGATTATACTCCACATAAGCTCCATTTTTTCTTTAGTGCTTTTAGCATCTTTCAATTCCACAAATATCTCAGCTAAAAATAGATTGGTGGAAGATCTGTATATACTTTTATGTTTGGAGTCTAATGCGTTTCTAAGTCCAAATGCTATATCCTTTGAAACGCCTATTTTATCAATTATCTGTAAATCTTCATTGCTAAGATATATTTGATATTTTTGATCACTCATAGTTCACCTACCTTATATTTCCAGAATGTCGGCAAGACATCTTTGTATTTCTTCCAATTTTTAACCTCGTCTGGACTATTAGCAAATGTACCATACATTAACTGTCCACTATTCATTTTGAACCACCACTGTCTAGCACCACCAACATGGGTCATTATACCTATGGTTTTACCTTGTGATAATAGACCCTTAGCATCCTCATAGCTCATTGTATTACGGTCTGTATTCTTATTGGCTAAATTAATATACACATTGTAAACACGTACAAATAGTCGTAATGACCAGTATTTTACCATATACCTTATACTGAGACCATACATAGGCTTATAGTCTTTAGTCACATAAGACCTTCTGTATTCGTTTGGCGATATCTTGTAATTAAATTGTTCAAGTCCAATATCATCGTAAGACATAAGTTTATTGTAGAAATCTTTTGGCAGATATCCATGACCTCCTGATACAGACTTTGTCATGAGATAGTCTTTAGCACCATAGCTACAAAATGCATCTACTATCTCAGGCTCACCTTCAGTAATCTTAAACCATTTGTTCATCATAGTTCTCCTATCATGGTATAGTTATGATTAATCTCTGCTCGTGTATTCCAACCAAACCGACCTGAGAGCAACGTAGCTTTCAAGCTCTCTGCTTTTTGATTATTCATCGTTGACCAGCACACTTCAACTAGCCCATACTTATTTCTCGATCTGACGCATACGATCTCTATAACGTCATCCTTCTCATTATGTACGTATATTTCTCCTACTTGCATTTAACCTACTCCTTCTCCAAATTTGCCCCATTTTCCTCATCTAACTCTACAAGTTCTTGATTTTCCTTATCTTTCTCCTGAGCCACCTCTGGTTCCTTCTCAATCATCTTAGACTTAATTCTTTCTGTAAGTACTCTCTGTCTCTCCTCAGCTTCTTTCTTCATCACATCTCTATATTTCTGTTCAGCCTCCATGGCCATATTCAATACTGATATTATAATATTATTATCCTTGAGGTGTCCACCACCTAATCGCTTATTTTCCCAAAAAGGTGAGGGATCAATTATCCTATACTTTAATTGACTTAAAGCAAATGCCACATTGGCTGTATGTTCATGAGCTGCTTCTGGACGTATATCACCAAGTAGCTGTCTATATAGCTTATCAGCTTCCATGAAGTCTATTGGGTCAAGAATGCATTTAACCTTAAAAATACCTATATAGGTTTGGCGAGTTGTATCACCTGGTTCGTTTATATGAAACACGGCTGTGCAACCTTCAGTATCTATTTCCATTAATCCTCCTGGACTTGATATTATAATATACCACAGGACATGAATATTTTTGATTTAATTTTGGGAATTTGTGGTATTGTATAGGTGGACACCTATTTTTAAAGATTGTGGCGCTTCCTTGATGCTATTTACGGGAATCAAAAGAAAAATGAATCAAAACTACAAAATTGAGAGAAAGAGAAAGTTCCAGCCATATGCTAGGCTATGCTTATGCTATATACTATATGCTACGCTATACTATAGCACCCCTGCCTGGACCCTTCGTTGGACCCTAGTGTGGACCCTGCCTGGACCCACCTTTTACAAAAGTATGGACCCTTTGTATGAAAATATGGTATATAGATATCGTGGAGGAAATAAATGTCTAATGATAAGATCTTAAACCAACTTAAAAGCTTTGAGCACGAAGATAAGTTAAAATTGACTGAAACAATTCCTTATATAGACCATGAAATACCTGGTTTGGTAAAAATATTGAAATATTGTTACGAATCAAACAATCCTATTATTCAGAAACTTGGTACTTTGATCAATTCTATATTTTGGCACCAACAACCTATATTTATAATGACTAGACCAATGTTTATCGAATTGATCAAGAAAGACAAGAATATTTCACACTCTAGTATAAACTCTAGAAGTTACAATAAGGTTATGGCCAAAGCAAGGATTGAGTTTGAATGGATCGTCGCAGTTAGAGAGTATCAACCAGGTAAGGCTGGTTTATATGGGCTGACTAATAGTAAGTTAACCGATGGTTGTTTGGTTAATTATATGGAGAGGTTGATGGGTAAGACGCAAATGCAAGCTAGGATAGAGCAAGGCATTGATAATTATGATAAAAGCACAATTAAACTTGATCCTAAGGAAGAAGAGGAAGATCTTGGTCCAATGGACCCAGATATGCAGGAGTTTTTGAAAAAAACCAAGGTAGGAGACAATAATGGCTGAACATTCAATTTTTGATATATTACGTAACTGGAAAGGCTTTCTCAAAGAAGAAGGTACGGCTAAATACACATACAACAATCGTGAAGAGTATTTAGAGAAGTTAGTGCTATTGTTCAAGAAACACGGCGTTGACTACGATTCAGCTAAAGCAGCCAAACGTAAGGTGCAGGAAACCTTGATCACTAAAGAAGGCATGAAAGGTCGTGGTAAGTATACTGGTTGGCCTAAAAATGTTGAAGAAGATTATTTAATTGCATTAGCTAAATACTACGTTGATTCAGACACCTCTGACATTAATCCTTTAACTGAAATGGAGAAAGCTCCCTGGTGGCAGTTTGAAGATGATGAAGATGGCTGGATCAAGAAATGGATAACAGAAACATCTGGTTACAGTGATCGACTGTATCTTGAGACAAGGCGAATAGGTACTTTATTTTGGATGGAGTATTTAAAGGCAAGGTTTTCCTAAACATGTGGTATATAGTATCAAGAGGTAAACTATGGATTTGAGAAAAATTCTCATAAAAAACACTGACGGTAAGCCCTGCATTGTGACAACGGCTTTCGTTTTAGGTTTTATTGTTGTGAACTTAAAGCTTATATTGAGTGGGGTTACAATAAAAGAAGTAGTGCTAAATTCCTTTACCGGTAGTGAATATGCTGTTGCTATTGGTGCTTTAGGTGCAATTTACGTCATGCGTCGTGGACAACAAGCCAAATCAAAAAAAGAGAGTGATGATGAAAAAAATAACTAGGATAGTAGTGGTAGGGTTGATTGCGGCTTTCATTACAGCTTTCATCGCCTTTTCAGGTGTGAGGTCATATAAGACAAACAATGCCGTGCAGAACGTCGATAAATGTTTCTTTATTAAGGAATCATCGACCATGTTCATGATTGTTGGATATCACTTAGGAAGATATGATATAGACGGCATATATCAAATAGAAGGTATTGTTATGTTCTTTCCTTTTAATACTTCAATTAAACAATCACAATTAGAGAATGAAATACTACCATTAGCCAAACAGTTTGATTGTAAAACAGGAGAATATATAGATGTTAAACAAGAAGAATGAAGATACGAGGTCTTACAATATTAAAGTTATAGCTAACTGTGATAGTAGTGAATTGGTCGCTTTCCTTGCTGAAAAAGGCGTTAAGGTAAACTATATTCCAAAATTAAGTAATGACGCAACTGCTGTTTTTATTTTTGAGGATAAAATGGGAGATAATCGATGGACACTTTAAAACAGATTTTTATTAAGTATATCGGCCAGATACTGATCTTGGTGTCAGTTGTTGGTATTATTATGTTTGCCTATTCGGCGTGGAGGGATGCAAATGAAGAACGACGATTCGCAGAACTCATCGGAACAAAAACCAAATATGAGCAACTCACAAAGTATACTGCTAAACTCGAAAGCAATTACCAATCTCAAACTGCACTGCATGACAAGGCAAAAAAGCAGTGGGGAGAGGTTAGTCGAAAGAAAAACGAACGTATTAAGGTTCTATCCGACGCTACATATCTTATCGGACGACACGTTGAAAAGCAACATGGGCCAGATTATTACTTTGAGACCAAAAGAGGAACGAGGAATTACCTTATCAACGAGATTAGACTCCAGGGAAAAGGCTCTCCAGCAATTGGATATATACTTATTAAGAACGATGGCCGCACCTACAAGCGTAACTACAAATTTGAGATCAATGTCCAGAGTTTACAAACCGTTGACGAAAAGACAGGTCGCATTAAGGTTTATTCTAAAGCCTTTCTTGTGGCTAAAGAAGTTTCTCCGCTTAAAAAGCGTGTCAAAGGATATGACGACTGGTACAACAGACCATATCCTCTTGAGATAACAGGTGGAGTAGCCTATATAGACCCCACAACGCCCAACACACGAAGCAAGTTCTTCCTATGGGCTCCGCACATCAATGGAGGCTCTTCGGTGTCTGTGGGCCGTGGTGAGGTGTCTATACGACCATCTATAGACCTATCTATTGCTGGTTATGGTAAATCAAAGAATGATCTTGACTGGAAGATTTTACACTTAGGACTTGATATTGACACTAACATGAAGAGACCTGGTGTCCACATCGTTCCATTTAGTTACAGGTTTTGGCCGTCACTACTGACCAATAGTTATATTGGACCTGGTGTTGGTTGGGCAGAAGATGGTATGAATTATCAATTGAATTTGAATTTAACGTTTTAAAGCAGCAGCGTGGGAAGCTGTGGAATAATATGCGGGAAAGCCCCGATGACCACTGGAGACACGCAGGTTTTACAAACGGTTTGATCCCTGCCTAATTGCCGGAGTAGCGCCCGGCCTGTTTTTAATTTACCACTAAGGAGACAAGATGTTTGAAACACACAAGCTAAATGAGACTGGATTTGCAGCTGTAAAGGCTCTTAAGTCTAAAATGAATAAGGCTGTTTGTCAAGTTCTGATGGATATGCCAGACGGTCGCAATAAAGCTATATTTAAAACAAAGATTGAAGAGGCCATGTTCTTTGGTACTAAAGCCATTGCAGCCGATCCTGACAATCACACCGAAATCATTACATACGAGGATTAATTTGAAGAAATCTTGGACCACATGGTTTATCTCAGATATTCACTTTGGTCACGCCAATGTAATTGATTTCTGCAATAGGCCTTTCAAAGACATTGACGAAATGAAAGAGAAGATCATTGAGAACTGGAACGCCGCTGTGGCTCCAGAAGACCTTTGTATATTCGTTGGAGACATATTCTTCTACCACGGCGTCATTGAAATGAAAGAAACGCTTGATCGTATGAATGGTCGTAAGATATTGGTACGTGGTAACCATGACATGAAGCCTAGACAAATGATGAACGCTGGCTTTGAGATCTGCGTTGAGCAGATGGAGATGAACGTAGCGGGTGAGTTTATTACTATTTCTCACTATCCATTCCGTATGCCTAAGTGGAAATTTCGGCTTAGGAAGTTTATCAATAAAATTAAAAAGAAATTAGGATTCAAGCGTGTTAAGTGGCCTGAGAAGTATCACAACAAACGACCTAAAGATAGAGGTCAATTCTTGATTCATGGTCACACACACCGTAAGCAGAAAGCTTATGGTCGTGCTATACATGTTGGGGTAGATGGCTGGGATTTTAAACCTGTAAATATACAGGATATCAGCCACTTAGTTGACAGGATAAAGAAAAGTGAAGCAAAGCATGGAAAATCTAAAACAAGAATTATTGTCTAATATTTGGTTAGGACTTCAATTTAATAATTTGAGAACGTAAATCCTTTGGCATAACCATGTCTAAGACGCCTTTAATATCTTGTTTCAAAAATTTGATCAATATTAGAGCTGCTAATTCTGAACATACATAGGCATCTTCGTCATCTACTCTTTTTAATTTGGGATTTAAGCCCATTTTTCTTTGAAGGACTACCCAAGATAATTTCCACACTTGTTTTAAACTGTATGGCTTTCCTGCGTTCTTTATGAAAAATCGTAAAAGTTCATTTATGTTCTCTGAGGGAATTTCAAATTCATATTCTTCAATAATTCTATTCTTTTTAAGAAAATTGTCAATTCCCATAAAGTTGACAGCCGTTCCGCTAGCTTGATAAACATATTCTCCTACTCTATTTGATTCTCTTCTAATATACACATGGGAATAAGGTGTGTCTTCTCCCCATCTTATGGCTTTACTAAATAGAGATTTATCTTTTGTGGAAAATCCAATAACAAGTTTCATAGTAAACCCTTAAGCTTTGAATAAATGCATAGTTATCATGATATCGTGATTAAAACCAGCATCGTGTTTAAGTGTAAATTGCATTTTGTTTGTATGATAAGTAGCATCATAAGTCATGTACTTAGCCACTCTCCCATCAATATCTACTTTATCAGTAGGGTCTATATAAGCTAAATTAACTCCCCCAACCATCTCCTTACTACCTGCAGGAGCTGGTACATCGGGTACTGCTATGACCCATATTCTAACAGCAGATGCTGGCTTACTTAGTTGTTGTAATTGACCACCTATTAATTCAAAATCATAAAGTAATTCGCAAGTTACTACAGTTTTTACTGCGTTTGGTTCGTTTGCTGCGATAGTTATTTCTACGTCACTGCTGTCGTAGAGTTTTATATCTATTCCGGCTCTGTTAGTTTCATCTACCAGCTTAGAGTAAATACTAGTTAATTTTGATAATTCAAACTCTATAGGAACTATATCATAAGTCCAACCTTTTTTGGCGGCTTTAGGCCTATTTATAGTAGCTCCATCTGAATCCGTAAAAGTTTTGTTACCACTGTCTTTATAGTTGTCTTCAAAATCTTTTTGGTCGGAATCTACCGGCGCTGGGTTTACTTTGACCATTTCACATCGTAAGATCATATCGCCATCTATGCCAAATATAATATAAGAGCTAGAAAAGTTAATATATTGTGGAGATACGCTTCTATCGTCTAAAAACTGTTTTAATTCTGCCCAAGGTACTTTTATGTTCATCCTATCTCCTAGTCAAAAATAATCGTTATATCTATACCGTTTCCGTTTGCTACTATAGTTAACCCTGTGTCAAATTCCACATTAAATTCTGACACACCTTGCACTTCTGTCATATCAAGTTTTGATATGGTCTCACCTGATCCGGCTGTGGAATTAAATATAGTTAAATTAGTAGCTCCCATACCGTGATCTCCTATAATGACTCTATGTAGTCTTCCGGGAGTATTTTTAATTAAATGTGTGCCAGGAGTAGTTATATTGAAAAAGTCTGGTATAGCACTATTTGCTCCAATTCTACTAATGGAAGAGCCTCTAGTAATCATAGTGTTACCAGTAGTATTTCCATTTATATTTTGAACTAAATGTCCAACTTTTAGGTGAGGAGTACCATAAGCTGCGTCACTTAAAGCCTGCATTTTATGAATTAACTTTCTATTTTGCGTAAAAAATATAGTACCAGCATTATATATAATTTCATATATACTTACATCGTCATCGAATACAAAAGGGTCTTGTCCATTAAAATCTACTTCTTCTACGACTTCCACTCTTACATTGTTCTTCATCCTGACAATTTTAATGGCTCCACTATCGTTTTCCCAAAATACTCCATCTTGAGAAGCATCGTCTGGATTAAAACAACCCCATCTTCTCATTACATCTGTATTTGATCTGTTAGGGGTAGATACGGCTTGGTGAGATAGATTATATGTAGCCGTAATAAACCTAGCTTTTCTAAAAGTCTGAACCCTTACTTCACCATCGGCTACAGTACCGGTGCTCATAATAAGCTCTCCATCTGTAACTGAAGTGGTAGCTGAATTAATTAAATTCTCTGTCCATAGGTGAGATATTAATGGCTGTCCCGCAACGAAATTCCCACCAACGAGACGTACAACCTCTGCCACATTCGTGGAACCGTTAGGGGCTATAAAGGCTGAAGATCCACTATTGGCATCGTTTAGCGCAGAATTTAAGTGGTTAAAATTGGTTAAACCAACATTATTATATACACCAAAAGGGTTTCTACCTGTAATGATTGATCTATTTATTTGAGTTATAATATTAGTAGGCAAGAAAGCCTCTAAAGGACTTGTCTGACTTCCAGTGAATTGATCTAGCTTCCAAAATTGGAATGCGAATGTAGTCTGCGCTACTGAGCCATTGGTATAAGTTATCCTTAGATAATTAGCTAGCTTTGGAGTTGCTTGTAGGATATCTCCACCTGCGGCAAAATAAGGTGCTACAAAGGTTCTTATCGGCACTGTGCCTGCGGCATCTGCAAACCATTCACCTAGTAAAGAGCCATCTTGATCACTAAATATTGAAGATGCTATATTAGTGTAATCCGTTAAATTCATTATAGGAGATGTAAAAATACCACCTGCTCCAAGTGGAATGATAGTAGAGGCTGTAGGTTCAAGACCGTCGTGTCTAAAATCTGTAAATACCCCAGCAGGATTTTTACCAACTTTAACGGTAGGTAAAGGATTGTCCTCTGTATAGCCATTGCCTATCTTATCTACTAGAAAATTACGTAGTGCTACCGTAGGCTCTTGTTCGTAAACAGCCTTAAGTATATCAACCACATTTGCTGGACCAGTTTTAGGTTGTTCACCAGCTGTAATTGTAGCACCGTCAGCCAAGATATAGGCTGATATATCTGTTCTACTTTTTATGTTATTGATGGGTTTTGCAGGACTGGTTGTATCTTTGATAGGACCAACTGCGAATTGTGTGAAAGAAAGGACTTTCTTGATTTGTAAGGGAAGGTCTGGCTGAGTGGCTGAAGAAATCTTCACCCTCTGCTTTACCTTGAAGCACCCTACTGAATCTAGTGTAACTACGCCGTTGGTTCCACCGTCTGCTGTAAATGAGACAGGACCAATGCGCTCCCATGAGCGTTCAATTGCCATATTACCTTACCAAACCATCTAATATGTGACCATTCACATACGAAAAAAAATGAGTCTACCAGAGACCCATAACTTTTGATACTATTCCAACAACCAAAGTAGCTGTAGTTAGTAACCATTTTATATTATCTTTAACCCAAGCCTTAGATTTAATGTTAACAGCTTTTTCTGTCTTTAAATCTTGGATTTCTGAATCTTTTTTTTTAGAATCTTCTTCTAAAAGTTCAATTCTTTTGATACTATCTGTATATAGTTTCTCTAAGAGATCAGTGCGATACATATGTTTGCCCATATGTCGAGTATTGGCAGCAGTTTCCACCTTTACCTCTTCAAGATCGTCCTTCATCTTGTCTACACAAGTTTCAGTTTTGGCGATCTTTTTGCTATCTTTCTTTTGATCCTCCCTAACCTCTTTTAAAAGATCGAAGAGGATTTTTTCACTTTCTTTCATAAAGAAAATCCTCTACTATTTAATTAGGGTAGGTTTACTCCGTCACCTTCATCTTGATCACCTGACTCGTCGCCAGCATGTGTTCCAAGATAGGTTACTTGAATACGAGAAGTTGCCTTAGCGTTCGCTCCAGTGGAATAATTTATTGGAATACAGTTTTGTACAGTCATAATAGGTTGATTATCCGTACTCTGTCTATCTACCATAGTAAGCGTTACAAACTCAAGGTTTATTAGATCTTGCAATTTAGGTACTTTTGGTAGAACATGTCCACCGTTACCAATTATACGAAAACCTGAGCAGTTTACGGTTACGGCCTCATAAGAGGTTTGAGTGATTTCCGCAGGACTATAACGACCTAGAATATGGATAGGTTCAGCACCGATATTAACGGCGTATGTACAGCTATCAAATACTCCAACAAGAACATTGTCTACAAAAACCTTTGCCCTGGCGCCGGTGAAAACCTTAGCTTGTGCCATTATAACTCTCCTTTAATTCTTTCAAACATAAAACCTTTATGCTGTTTTCTTTTTTTATTTAAACAATCACCAACATGCCTTCTATTTATATCTAAATCTTTAGCACATTCAGTTGTCATTAACCATTCGCCTACATATTCACCTTTTTTATAAATACTAGGTTGATTTCTTTTTCTAAATTGTTTACAAATTGCCTTATAAACTTTAAATGGTTTTGAACCGTTCTTTATAGCCCATTCTTCTTTTTTTTCTTTCGTAAAATAAGCCTTAACTCCATTTTCTCTAGCAATTTTGCTTTTCTCTTCATTGCTAATGTGCTGAATTTTCTTCTTACCTATCATTGCTTTACTTATTTTATCTCTAGTCATTTTTGAGGTTCTTAATCTCATATCTTCAGAGCGTAAGTTGTAACCATTTTGATAAGCCATTGAATTTAATTTAATCATCCAATCAGCTTCTTTTTTGTTTAATTCACTTAAACTAGTTGCTCGATCAATCTCTTCAATGTTAAAATTCTTAGGTCCATACTTTCTCATAGCTCTATATAAAGGATAGTCTTTTGTTTTACTATCTCTTACGTGGGCTTTCATTCTAGCCTCTAAAGACTGAACAGTTCGTCCAACGTAAGACTTATCATTAAAAGGATGGATTATCTTATAAACTACCATTACGCAACACTTTGTACCTGACTAATTTCTATATTGATCGGAATGAAGAGTATAGCAGTAGCAAGCTTAATTTCGACTGAAATTTCCATTATTGGTCCATTAATTTGTACTTTAGCATTTTTAAAACCTAATGGTGCATCATCAGAAGCTGCAATAAGCTTTTGCTTCTTGAAAGCATCCATTTTAGAAGCTAAGAAAGACAATGCTGTTGATGCATCGACATCTGCCAAAGACTGGCCAACGAAGGCAGTCTGAAAGCTGTCAGCAAGATCTAGAGCTATTAGGTCGGCAGAATACATTGCTTGGATTGAGTTAAACACAAAGTTTGTGTCAATTCCGTAAGTTGTTTGATCAACAACCCATTTGCTTCCAGCAACTGCTTTTTCAAGAAAAAGCAATCCAGCGTCAATAGCTTCTTCGACTTGACCAGGAGAACCTGAATCAAACCCAGAAGGATCTTCAAAGCTTATTACGTTAGCGAATTTGTTAGTAATAGATTTATTAAAACCAGCGGCTTGCATACCAGCGGCGACACATGCAGTGTGCCAAGCTAGATAGTTTACCACTTCACCGGCAGAATTTACCTGAGTAGTACGCTGCATAGACACGTTCATTCTAGCATTAGCTTGAGTTCCAGCCTTGTCTTTAGCGTCTGCATAAGATCCAGTAAAGCTTAAGAATCCTAAACGGTGTTTCTTAATCTTGGCTGTAGACATTTTAAGAACATGGTTCTTAACCAATGCATGAATGGCGTCAATAGTATAAGTTGAACTTGAATCTGTCAAACTATCTGAAATATCATCAGAAGCATCTCTAGAAAATAGAGGTACTACGAAGTTTACGTCAATTGTTTCAGCATCGTCAATAGCAGCGGTTATATCTGCACCAGTAGTAGCGCCTTTGGCTCCACCAGCTAAGAATTCAGCAGTTGCCATTACATCTGGTAATCCAGCAGCAGCAGTTGGCTCGAAATCAAGCGAATTGCTTTGTCCAACAGCGTCTTGCCAAGCAGCAGCAGCTCTTTTAATTCTACCAGGAAGCAAAGCAGCTCCAGTAGAACAAATATCGAAAGTTCCGTCGTCAAGTTGTACTGGTGATTTTTGAGCAGCAATAGATACAGCAGAAGCTGAGTATCCAGTTTGAGAGCTAATGAAATCTGCAAGATCGCTCATAATAGTAAACTCTGCTAGATCGATAGAAAGATTAGCGCCAGCTCCGCCAGTTACAACAGTTGTAAGGGCAGTATCACTAATAGTGACAGCAGCGGTTGTTCCTTCGTATCCGATCTCTAAAGCTACTTGAGCTTCAGCGATGAAAGCCTCATTTAAAGAGATGTCTGTTCTTTTGATGTCAATTTGAACTTCAGGCTCGGC